>ERZ779633.184-NODE-184-length-23804-cov-7.853215_pt1 | contig 23804 bp, 23 predicted proteins | sample MGYA00514195_ERZ779633 | MGnify/ENA primary metagenome ERZ779633 (study PRJEB29562, sample SAMEA4376707) | mouse gut metagenome | isolation source: Cecum | study: EMG produced TPA metagenomics assembly of the A DSS colitis mouse model was used to assess the...
TGGCGTCCCGGGTGGTGCCCGCCATGTCGGAGACGATGACCCGCTCCTCCCCCAGAATTTTATTCACCAGGGAGGACTTGCCCACGTTGGGCTTGCCGATGATGGCCACCTTGATAACGTCGGGGTCCTCCTCTTCCTCCGTCTCCGGGGGGAAGAATTTGAAGCACTCGTCCAGCAGGTCGCCGGTGCCGTGTCCGTGGACGGCGGAGACGGGCACCGGATCCCCCAGGCCCAGGTTATAAAATTCGTATACGTCCGGGTCGGTGACCCCGGTCTTGTCCATCTTGTTTACCGCCAGCACCACCGGCTTGCCCGACTTCTGAAGCATAGAGGCCACCTCCTGGTCGGAGGCGGTGAGGCCGGTCTGGATGTCGCACAGGAAGACGATGACGGTGGCGTTCTGAATTGCGATCTCGGCCTGCTTTCTCATAAAGAGCAGAATTTCGCTGTCGGTGCCCGGCTCGATGCCGCCGGTGTCCACCAGGTCGAACTTCCTCCCCCGCCACTCGCAGGGAGCGTAGATGCGGTCACGGGTGACGCCGGGGGTGTCCTCCACGATGGAGAGGCGCTGGCCGGTGAGTTTATTGAAAAGCATGGACTTGCCCACGTTGGGCCGGCCCACGATGGCCACCAGAGGTCGGGACATGGCGGTCACTTCCTTTCGGTTTTGGGTGTTTGGTTTTAGATTATATCACACTAAGGAAAAAATATCAAATAGGAGGCCGCATTGTAGATAGAGAGCCATGTCACGCTCCGAAGCGGCCAGGACAGTCGCTCCACTTCCCTCCGTCTCGGGGCAAATCGCGGCGGCTTTGCCGCCTTACCAATTTCCCCCCCGCTCCAGTCCAGTGTCGCTCCTTGTCCGCTTCTCCACGCTTCGCGCAAAAAAAGAAAGAGGGTCTCCCCTCTTTCTCTCTCGCTGTTTACCCTTACTGGGCGGCCTCGACCTTGTTGAAGTCGTGGCCGTTGTAGCTCATGCAAGACTTGCACATCCGGTGGGGCAGGCGGTAGGCGCCGCACTTGGGACAAGTGGTGAGGCCGGGGGTCTCCAGCTTCCAAACGGAGCTGCGGCGCTTGTTCCGGCGCTGCTTGGACACTTTACTCTTGGGTACTGCCATCTATGACACCTCCTTGAATCTGACAGGAGCACTGCTCTCATGCTTCCTCGTCTTTGTCTTGGGAACCTTCTTTATTATCCAAAAGCTTCGCCAAGACGGCGAGGCGTGGATCCAACTCTTTCCCGCACGAGCACGGCCCCTCGTTCAGGTCCTTGCCGCAGGTGGGACACAGTCCCTTGCACTCCTCCATACACAGGTGCTTGCTGTCCAGGGAGAGGATACAGGCGGTGGTAAATATCTCGTCTAAGTCTACCTGGCCGTTATCCAGCAAGACGATGTCGTCCCCCTCCGGGTCGTCGGCGTTGGAAAGCTCTTCAGCCAGCAGGGTCTTCACCGGGACGCTCAGCTCCACGGCGATGTCCCGCAGACACCGGTCACAGCGGGTATCCAGCACGCTCCTGGCCATGCCGGTAAGCTCCAAGGCTCCCGCCATGTTCCGCACCGTGCCGCTGATGGCGATGGGGCGGTCAAAGGGCTTTTCCCCGAACAGCTCCACCATGGAAAGGTCCAGCTCTCCGCTGAAATCCTTGGCGGAACCGGGGATATGGATGATGTCTCTTAAATCCAGACGCATGATATTCTCCTCGTAGCGGTACAGCGGATATTATAGCGAAAATTTTCCGGCATGTCAAACATTTTTTGAGAGAATCTTGGACTTTGGCTATTTTTGTGGTAGAATGGCCTCAAACGGGACAGTCCCACGGACGGGAGGTGAGAGAAATGCGGGAGTTCACCATCGGCAAAAACGACGCCGGGCAGCGGCTGGACCGCTGGCTGGGCAAAGCCCTGCCCCTCCTTCCCGCCCCCCTGGCCCAGAAGTATATCCGTCTCAAGCGGGTAAAGGTCAACGGCAAGGGTGCCAACAGAGACTACCGCCTTTGCCAGGGCGACCTTTTACAGCTTTACATCAACGACGAGTTCTTCGACGCCCCGGCGGAGGACAACGCCTTTCTCTCGGTGTTCCGGCCCATGCTGGATGTGGTCTATGAGGATGAAAACATTATTGTCTGCAACAAGCGGCCTGGGCTGCTGTGCCACCCGGACCAGGGGGAGTATGTCGCCACCCTCATCACCCATATCCAAGCTTACCTCTATCAAAAAAAGGAGTGGTCCCCCCGGTGGGAAAACGCCTTTACCCCGGCTCTGTGTAACCGCATTGACCGCAACACCGGCGGACTGGTCATTGCCGCCAAGACCGCCGAAGCCCTGCGGATATTGAACAATAAGATCAAAGACCGGGAAATTTCCAAGTTCTACCTGGCCGCCGTGGTGGGGAAAATGTCTCCCCCCCAGGGGGAGTTGAAGGGTTTCCTCCTAAAAGACGAGGCCAAAAATCAGGTCCAGGTCTACCATAGACCTGTCCCCGGCGGCAAGACCGCCGTCACCCATTATAAGACCCTCCAGGTCAAGGGCGGTCTTTCCCTGGTGGAGTGCGAACTGCTGACGGGCCGTACCCATCAAATTCGCGCCCAGTTCGCCGCCGCGGGCCACCCCCTGGCGGGGGACGGGAAATACGGGCGGCGCAGCGACAACGAAAAGCTGGACCGTAAGGGTCAGGCCCTATGGTCCTATAAGCTCACCTTCGACTTCCCAACCCCCGCCGGGGCGCTGGAATACCTGAAGGGCAAGACCCTGGAGGTCCCCCGGGAGAGCATCGGCTTTGTAGAGGAATATTTTGGCTCCTGATCCCCAAAATTTCTTCGACAAAGATATTGACATTTCCCCCCACAGCATGTATATTTAGCCTGTCAAAGGACGTACCCAACCGTCGGCTGGGTACGTCCTTTCTTCTACCTATCAAATCTGAAGAAGGAATGGGGGAGGATACATGTCCAAGGAGTTGATCCGTTTATCGGACTGCGTCGTGCAATTCGACGATGAGATCATTCTCGATCATCTCAATCTCTACATCAATGACAAAGAATTTCTAACGCTCCTGGGCCCCAGCGGTTGTGGCAAAACTACCACCCTGAGGATCATTGGTGGGTTTCAAAAACCTACCTCCGGGGACGTTTTTTTTGATGGCCGACGATGCAACGACCTGCCCCCCCACAAGCGGCAGGTGAACACCGTCTTCCAGAAATATGCCCTGTTTTCCCACCTCAATATCTTTGAGAATGTGGCCTTCGGCCTCCGCATTGCCAAGGTCCCCGAGGCTGAGATCACCCGCCGGGTGGAGGAAGCTTTGGAGCTTGTAAACCTGCCCGGCTACGGCAAGCGCAGCGCCGCCTCCCTTTCCGGCGGTCAGCAGCAGCGGGTGGCCATCGCCCGGGCCATCGTCAACCGGCCCCAGGTGCTCCTCCTGGACGAGCCTCTGGCCGCCCTGGACCTGAAGCTGCGCAAGGATATGCAGGTGGAACTCAAGCGCATCCAGCGGGAGGTGGGCATTACTTTCGTCTACGTGACCCACGACCAGGAGGAGGCCCTCACCATGTCCGACACCGTGGTGGTCATGGACAAGGGCAATATCCAGCAGATCGGCACTCCCGAGGATATCTACAACGAGCCGAAAAACGCCTTCGTGGCCGACTTCATCGGCGAGAGCAACATCATCGACGGCTTCATGCCCCAGGACAAGGTGGTCCAGCTCTACGGCAAGAAGTTCCCCTGCCTGGACGGCGGCTTCGCCCCCGGTGAGCCGGTGGACGTGGTCATCCGCCCGGAGGACATCGACATCGTCCCCGTGGAGCAGGGCCAGATCACCGGCACCGTCACCGAGGTCACGTTCAAGGGCATGCACTACGACATCATCGTGGACTTCAACGGCTTCAAGTGGCTCATCCAGACCACGGACTACTCCCCCGAGGGGGCTAAGATCGGGGTGAAGATCGACCCCGACGGCTTCCACATCATGCACAAGAGCCAGTACTCCGGCAAGTTCGGCGACTACAGCTCCTACTCCGAGGCTTATGACGAGCTGAACGTGGACGCCGACGCGGTCACGGAGGGCAGCGATGAATAGGACAAAGGCTTTTACCATCCCCTATGTGGTGTGGATGGCCCTCTTTGTGGTGGCCCCTATCATTATGATCCTCATCTACGCCTTTTCCGGCGCCGACGGCGGCTTTACCCTGGCAAACTTCGCCTCCATGGGCGACTATGCCGTGGTCTTCGTCCGCTCCTTCCGCCTGGCCCTCATCGCCACCGCCATCTGTCTGCTCATCGGCTACCCGGTGGCCTATCTGCTCAGCCGGGAGGGAGAGAAATTCCAGCGGCTTGCCACCGTGCTCATCATGCTGCCTATGTGGATGAATTTTCTCCTGCGGACCTATTCCTGGATGTCCATCCTGGAAAATAACGGCCTCATCAACCAGTTTTTCGGACTGTTCGGCCTTGGCCCCTTCCAAATGATCGACACCCAGGGGGCGGTGGTGCTAGGCATGGTGTATAACTATCTGCCCTTTATGATCCTGCCCATCTACTCGGTCATTATCAAGCTGGACAACTCCCTGGTGGAGGCCGCCCATGACCTGGGGGCCAACGACATCGTGGCCTTCCGCCGGGTCATTCTGCCCCTCTCCCTCCCCGGTGTCCTGTCAGGGATCACCATGGTCTTCGTCCCCAGCGTCTCCACCTTCGCCATCAGTACCATGCTGGGCGGCGGCACGGAGTTTTTGCTGGGCGACCTCATCGAGCAGCAGTTCCTGGGCGGGGCCTATAACCCCCAGCTGGGAGCTGCCATCGCCCTGGTGATGATGGTCATCGTCGTTCTCTGTATGTGGGTGATGAACCGCTTCGGTGAGGGCGAGGAACAGGCGGTGGTGCTATGAAAAAGAACTCCGCCCTCAGCCGGGTATTTACCTTCCTGGTCTTCCTCTTCCTCTACGCCCCCATCATCCTGCTCATCGTCTTCTCCTTCAACCAGAATAACAGCAATGTGGCCTGGGGGGGCTTCTCCCTCCACTGGTACAAGGAGCTGTTCCACAACCGCATCATTATGCGCAGCCTCTATACCACGCTTTTGGTGTCCCTGCTCTCTACTATCGTGGCCACCATCGCCGGGACCTTTGCCGCCATCGGCTTCTATGGTCTGCGCCGCAGGATGAGGAACGTTCTCACCACGGTGAACAACATTCCCATGATGAACGCCGATATTGTCACGGGCGTCGCCATGTGCCTGTTCTTCGTGGCCTTCTTCCACCTGTGGAGCGACTTTGCCGGGTGGATAAACTCGATCCAAAACCTCTTTACCCTGCCCACCCGGCTCACCCTGGGCTTCCCCACCCTGCTCATCGCCCACATCACCTTCAACATTCCCTATGTGCTCCTCTCGGTCAGCCCCAAGCTGCGGCAGCTGGACAAGAACCTCATCGACGCAGCCCAGGACCTGGGCTGCACCTGGTTCCAGGCGTTCTGGAAGGTCATCCTCCCCGAGATCAAGCCGGGCATCATCTCCGGCGCCCTCACCGCCTTCACCATGAGCATCGACGACTTCATCATCAGCTACTTTACCGCCGGGTCGGCCTCCTCCACCCTGGCCATGACCATCTACGCCATGACCAAGAAGCGGGTCAGCCCGGAGATCAACGCCATCTCCACCCTGCTCTTCGTTTCGGTGCTCTTCCTGCTGGCCGTCATCAACATCCGGGAGGCCCATATGGAAAAGGTGGCCCAGCGCCGGGAGGCCCTGGCCGTCTCCGCCCCCTCGGCGGCTCCCGCCAAAAAGCCCTCCCCCGCTCTCCGCAAGCTGGCCCAAGCCGCGGCGGCTGTGGTCTGTGTGGCCGTCCTCATCGTGGCCGGAGTAGGGGCCGTCCACAACACCCGCCAGCCTGTGGTCAATGTCTGCTCCTGGGGGGAGTATATAGACGAGGACCTCATCACCCAGTTTGAGGAGGAGACCGGCATCCTGGTCAACTACCAGACCTCCGAGAGCAACGAGGCCCTCTATTCCCTGCTCAAGAGCGGCGCGGGGGACTATGACGTCATTGTCCCCTCGGACTATATGATCTCTCAACTCATTGAGGAGGGGATGCTGGAGAAGCTGGACTACAGCCAGATCCCCAACTTCTCCCTCATTGACCCGCGCTTCCGCAACCTGCCCTACGACCCGGCCAACGAGTATACCGTCCCCTACACCTGGGGCACTGTCGGTATCATCTACAACACCACCATGGTGGAGGAGGCGCCCACGAGCTGGAGCGTCATGTTTGACGAGAAGTACGCCGGGAATGTGCTCATGTTCCGCAACTCCCGGGACGCCATGGCTATCGCCCTTTTGTACCTGGGCTACGACCTGAACACCACGGATGAGGCCCAGCTCCGCCAGGCCGCCGACCTTATCCTTGACGCCAAGCGCCGGGGGGTCTATCAGGCCTTCGTCATGGACGAGATCTTCCTGAAGATGGAGGGCGGCAACGCCGCCATCGGGGCCTACTACGCCGGAGATTATCTGACCGCGGCGGAAAACAATCCTGACCTCGGTTTCGTGGTGCCCGAGGAAGGCTCCAACTGGTTCGTGGACGCCATGTGCGTGCTCAAGGACGCCCCCCATTATGACGAGGCCATGGCCTGGATCAACTTCATCGCCTCCACCGAGGCCAACCTTGCCAACATGGACATGATCTGGTACGCCTCCCCCAACACCGAGGCTCTGGAGCAGTACCCTGCCTACTATGAGGAGCTGTATGAGGAGGAGCTGGACCAGGAGACTTATGAGATCATGGCCGCCCCTCCCGAAGTGCTGGAGCGGTGCCAGTCCTATGTCTCCCTCCCCCAGGAGACCCGGCGGCTCTATAACGAGCTGTGGATCCGTCTGGGGACCTGACTATTTCTATAAAGAGAGCGGTCTAAAATGGGCCGCTCTCTCTTTTTCTTGCAAAACCCGGCAAAATGGGATACACTATGGAAAACGCACCAAGGAGGCTTTGGTATGTCCATTGAGAAAGTCCGCGCGTTCTTTGCCCAAAAGGGCCGGGAGGGCGACATTTTAGAATTTGACCTCTCCTCCGCCACGGTGGAGCTGGCGGCCCAGGCCGTGGGCTGCGAGGCCAACCGCATTGCCAAGACCCTGTCCTTTGCCGTGGATGGCGGCTGCGTGCTCATCGTCTGCGCCGGGGACGCCAAGGTCAACAGCAGCGCCTTCAAATCCCGGTTTCTCACCAAGGCCAAAATGCTCACCCCCGATGAGGTCCTCACCTTCACCGGCCACGCCGTGGGTGGGGTGTGCCCCTTTGGTATTGAAAACCCCGCCGTCGCCACCTATCTGGACGAATCTCTCCGCCGGTTTGAGACCGTCTTCCCCGCCGCCGGCAGCGACCACTCCGCCATTGAGCTGACCCTGCCCGAGCTGGAGGAGTTCTCCGGCGCCAAGGGCTGGGTGGATGTGTGCAAGGGCTGGAGGGAGGAAGAGGCATGAGCGAGAAAAAAAGCTTGCTGACCGCCGCGGCGGTCTATGTCCTTCTGGGCCTGGTGCTCATCTTTTTCCCCGATCTGACGGCGGGGCTTTTCTGCACGGTGGCCGGACTGCTCCTTTTGCTATACGGCGCCATCACCGTCATCAGCTTTTTCGTCCACCGGGGCAGCAGCGGCAGCTTCGCCCTTCAGGCCGAGCTGATCCTGGGGGTGGTCTCTATTGTGGTGGGGGTCTTCTTCCTCACCCACTTTGACTTTATCATTTCCATCATCCCGGTGATCCTGGGCTTCTATATCCTCATCGATGCCCTGGTGAACCTGAAGCGGGGCCTGGATATGCGGGCTTTAGGCTACGCCGGATGGACGGCCACCCTGGTCATGTCCGCCGTATCCCTGGCCCTGGGCGGACTTATCCTCTGGGACCCCTTTGATACCGGACTGCTTCTCTGGCGCATCATCGGCGGCGCTTTCCTCTATCTGGGCCTGTCCGATCTGTGGTCCATCTACACCTTGAACCGTCTGATCCGCCGAGCACAACAGGACTGACAGCAAAAGGACCGCCCTTGTCCTCCCGGACAAGGGCGGTCCTTTTTGCTGGGGGCGTTTTTGCCGCGCCCCGGCTTTCCCCCCGGCCCCGGCTCAGTCGTCTCCCCGGAGAACGTTGTCGATATAGTCCGAGAGGGATTCCACGCTGTTGACGCTCTCCCCCCGCGCCATGATCTGATCCTTGGCGTACTGGGGGATCTGGTCAAAGAGGGCCTTGGCCTTCTTGTCCCCCGCCAGCAGGGCGTCCAGGTTTTGATACTTTTTCCGGCATGCCATTTTCTATCACCTCGTCCCTAGCTTTTCCCCACCGCGCCAATTTATTCCCACGAACGCCGCGGTCTTCCCTCCTCCACGCTCCGCCCTTGACATTATTCTACTTATGGAATATAATGGTGTCAATTTGCAGTAGCGGAGGCGGAACTTATGCTCAAACACGGTATTTTAGGGCTTCTCAACTACCACCAACTGACGGGCTATGAGATCATGACCACCTTCCGGGATTCCCTTCACTTCTTTTGGAACGCCCAGACCAGTCAGATATACCGCGAGCTGCAAGCTCTGGAGGCGAAAGGCTGGGTGGCCAAGACTTTGGTCCCGCAGCAGAGCAAGCCGGACAAAAACATCTACGCCATCACCCCCGACGGCCATGAAGAGCTTCTGCGCTGGCTTTCGGATGGCGAGATGGGGATGACCTCCCGCAACGCCCAGCTGATGAAGGTATTCTTCCTGGGTGAGCGCAGCCGGGAGGAAAATATCCGCTATTTTGAGGACTTTAAGGAATATTGCGGGATCATCCTCCAATCCCTCGATGTGGCCCAGGAGAATATCGGGGAATACCGCGGCTTCCTGGACGATCCCCAAAAGGCCGTCTACTGGGAGATGACCATCGACTATGGACGGCGAAATATGCGGACCTATATGGATTGGGCCAAGAGCTGCATTGACCGGCTGAAGGAGGAGAGATAGATGAACGTCCTCGTCATCAACGGAAGCCCCAAGGGGGAGCGGAGCAATACCTGGCAGCTCACCAAAGCCTTTCTGGCCGGGATGGGCGAAGGCAACGAGGAGCTTACCATCCAGGAGTTGACGGTCAGTCAGTTAGATATCCGTCCCTGCCTGGGCTGCTTCTCCTGTTGGAGCAAGACCCCCGGACAGTGCTGCATTGCCGACGACATGGACCGTGTGCTGGAAAAGCTCCTGTGGGCGGATGTGACGGTGTGGAGCTTTCCGCTGTACTATTTTTCTGTGCCGGGGCCGCTGAAAAACCTCATTGACCGCCAGCTCCCCCTGGTCCTCCCCTTCATGTCCCCCGACGGCGGCGAGACCGGCAGCGGCAGCCACCCCACCCGCTACGACATGAGCGGCAAGAAAACGGTGGTCATCTCCACCTGCGGCTTCTATACGGCGGAGGGGAACTATGACGGGGTATACAGCCTCTTCGACCACGAATGCGGCAGGGGAAACTACACCGCCTTGTTCTGCGGCCAGGGCGAGCTGTTCCGGGTGCCCGAGGTGCGGCAGCGGACGGAGGAATACCTGGGCTATGTCCGCCAGGCCGGAAAGGAGTATATGTCCGGCGGCATTTCCCCTGCGATCCGGGAAAAGCTGGCCCAGCTTCTCTTCCCCCGGGAGGTCTTCGAACGTTGGGCCGACGACAGCTGGGGGATAGACAAGCAGACCGGGGAAAAGGAGTCAGATACTCTGATCTTCACCCGGCAGATGGCCGCACTCTACAAAAAAGAGAGCTGGCCCGGCCACGACCTGGTGCTGGAGATGGGGTATACCGACGTCAATGAACGCTATCAGCTCGTCCTGGGCCGGGAGGGCAGCCGGGTCCTCACCGGCGGCTTCCTCTCCCCCACCACCACGGTGGAGACCCCCATCACGGTGTGGCGGGCCATCTCCATGGGTGAGATCAGCGGCAGCGAGGCACTGGTGCGGCACCAGTACCGGGTGAACGGCGATTTCGAGCTGCTGATGAACTGGGATAAATACTTTGCCGGAAGCGGGAATGCGGGTACGGCGGCGGAAAAGCCTGCCGCCCCGGGGTCAGGTCTTCATGTCCCGGCGAAGCCCACCGATATGAACATCCTCCTAAGCCCGTGGATCGTGTTCTGGGTAGGGGCCTCCATCCACCCCTTCTGGGGCGGTCTGGCCAGCCTGCTCTCCTGCGCCCTGGTCCCGCTGTTCTTCTATGGGCACAGGATGACCGTCTACGACGTTCTCTCCGGCACCCTTGTGACCTGCTTCGCCGTGGCGGCCCTGGCGGGCGCGCCCATCCGTTTGGTGGTCCCCCTGGCCTACCTGGCCTTTGGGGTCATGTGGACGGTCTCGTGCTTCTGTAGGATCCCCCTCACCGCCCACTACTCCATGAACGGCTACGGCGGAGAGGCCGCGCTGAACAATTCCCTCTTTATCAAGACCAACCGCATTCTGACCCTGGCCTGGGGGGCGCTGTATCTGGTCACGCCCATCTGGACCTACTTCCTCCTCGGCACCAACATCGGCGGCTGGACTGGGGCCATCAATTCCATTTTGCCTCTCTTTATGGGGATGTTTACCACCTGGTTTCAGAAGTGGTATCCCGCAAAGGTGGCCAGGGGCTAAACGCTCCCCCGCTTGCCCTGCTGGCCGTAAACCAATCGAAATAGTGAGGGGTTAGAGCCTATAATGGGTAGCACAAAAAAGGCGCCCTGGTACATTGCCGTACCAGGGCGCCTTTTTGTAACGTTTGGACAAAATAGATGCCATCACTTTAGGCCGCCCGTTATGCCCCCTTCACAGGGGACATGACGGTCATTTACAGAGAGATCCACCCCAACACATTGGCAATAGAGCTGATGAGGATAATGCCGATGCAAAGGGGGGCCAGATATTTCAGGAAAAAGCGGTACATCTTTTTCCTACGGAATGCGGAGGAACGCTCGATCTCTTCCTCGATTTTCCGAAACCCCACTACCCGAACAATGAGGAAGCACGTGGCCATAGCGCCGAGAGGCATCATAACGGAGTTGGTGAGGAAATCAAAGAAGTCCAAAAACTGCATCCCAAGGACCCGAATCCCGTCCCAGACACCAAAGCCAAGGGCGGAGGCGGTGCCAGCCAAAAGAGATACCGCCGCCATAATAAGACAGCTTTCGCCCCGGCTCAGGTGGAACTCATCCTCAAATGTAGATACGCTGGCCTCCATGATGGAGATGGCACTTGTGAGGGCAGCAAAAAGGAACATGAGAAAGAAAGCGATCCCCACAAGGGCGCCGACCCCCATACTGGCAAAGATCTTGGGGAGTGTGATGAAGGTGAGGGAAGGGCCGGCCTGCAGGGTCGCCATATCCCCGCCGGAGAATGAGAAAACTGCCGGAATGATCATTAGCCCTGCCAAGAGGGCGATGGCAGTATCAAAAAGTTCCACTTGGGAGGTGCTTTTTTCAATGTCCACATCCTTGCCGATGTAAGAGCCATAGGTGTAGAGAACGCCCATAGCAATGGATAGGGAGTAGAACATCTGCCCCATTGCGGCCACCACGGTCATCCAAGAGAAGTCCTGAAAATTAGGGATCAGGAAGTACTTGACGCCCTCCAAGGCGCCGGGACGGGTGACGGAGTAGCCGGCCACAAAAATGGCAAGGAGGACCAGAATGGGCATCATCACCTTGGTCACATTCTCCACCCCCCGCTTCACTCCGGCAAGGATCACAAGGAAGACGAGGGTGGTAAAGAGAAGGAACCAAAGCTCCACCTCGGCGGAGGAGGCGATAAAGCCGGTAAAATAACTGTCCGAAGCCAGCAGCTTTACGCCGCCCCGGAGATATTCAAACAGATATTTCAGTACCCAGCCGCCGATGACGCAGTAGTAGGGCACGATGAGCATAGGGACCACGGCGTTGACCCAGCCGCCAAAGCGGAAGGGAAGGCTGTCTCCAAAGGCACGAAAGGCCCCTACCGGACTTTTTTTGGTCATGCGGCCAAGGGTAGTCTCTGATATAATGAGGACATAACCAAATGTGACCATCAAAATCAGATAGGTCAAAAGGAACATTCCGCCGCCGTATTTGGCCGCCAGATAGGGAAAGCGCCAGATATTACCAAGGCCCACAGCGGAACCGGCTACGGCCAGCACATAGCCGATACGGCCTGAAAAGCTGCCGCGGGAATGGGCGGTATGGGTTTTACTCATGGGAGGTCCTCCGTTATCTATATGTATGGAAGCGGAACGGGGCGCGCCGGATACAGCAAAACACCTTGGTACTGCTTTGTACCAAGGTGTTTCTGGCAGCGGGTGAAGGATTCGAACCCTCACATACAGAGTCAGAGTCTGCTGTGCTACCTTTACACAAACCCGCTATATTCACTTACTCTTCACAAGAGCAAGTGATATTATACCAAATGGCGAGAAATTGTCAAGTCCTTTCCCGAAAAACCTTTCCATTTTTCTCTCCCCCGCCCATACCTTCGCCCGCATAAAGAACCTCTATAGGCAAAAGTGCCCCGGCGTCCAGGTGGACGCTGGGGCACTTTTTGCCGCATAGGAGGCTCAAGCTCAGGGCTGCTTGCCGATATAGGCCAGGATGCCGCCGTCCACATAGAGGATGTGGCCGTTGACGGCGTCGGAGGCATCGGAGGCCAGGAACACGGCAGGGCCGGTAAGCTCCTCAGCCTGGAGCCAGCGGCCCGCGGGCGTGCGGGAGCAGATGAACTCGTCAAAGGGATGGCGGCTGCCGTCGGGCTGCTTCTCCCGGAGGGGCGCGGTCTGGGGAGTGGCGATATAGCCCGGGCCAATGCCGTTGCACTGGATGTTGGCGGCGCCAAACTCAGCACAGATGTTCCGGGTGAGCATCTTCAATCCGCCCTTGGCGGCGGCGTAGGCGGAGACGGTCTCCCGGCCCAGCTCGCTCATCATGGAGCAGATGTTGATGATCTTGCCGTGGCCCTTCTTGATCATGCCGGGCAGAACGGCCTTGGACATGATAAAGGGGCCGTTCAGGTCTACGTCGATGACCTGACGGAAGTCGGCGGCGGACATCTCCAGCATAGGGATGCGCTTGATGATACCGGCGTTGTTGACCAGGATGTCGATGACGCCGACCTCCTTCTCCACCTGGGCCACGAACTTCTGGACAGCCTCCTCGTCGGTGACGTCGCAGATATAGCCGTGGGCCTCGATGCCCAGTTCCTTGTAGGCGGCAACGCCCTTCTCGATGAGTTCGGGGTTACGGTCATTGAAGACGATCTTGGCGCCCACGTTGCCGTAGGCGGAGGCAATGGCGAAGCCAATGCCGTAGGAAGCGCCAGTGACCAGGGCCACCTTGCCATCCAGGCGGAAGCTCTTGTCGTTGATCATGTTGGTTCTCCTCCTTCGTTTTGGTTGGTGGGTCTATCTTAACACAAATTTCCAGTTGCTTCAAGTGCGGCAAAGTTCAGTTTTCCCCTTACTTCAAATCCGGGATGGCAATGGTATCCATGTCGTCGAAGGCCTGGTTCTCGCCGCCCATGGCCCAGATGAAGGTATAGTTGCTGGTGCCCGCGCCGGCGTGGATGGACCAGGAGGGAGAAATGACCGCCATCTCATTGCGCATCACGATATGCCGGGTCTCGTCCCCCTCCCCCATCATGTGGAAGACCACCTGGTCCTCGGGCACCTCAAAGTACATATAGACCTCCATGCGCCGCTCGTGGGTGTGGGCGGGCATGGTGTTCCATACGCTGCCGGGATCAAGGACGGTCATGCCCATGCTCAGCTGGCAGGTCTTGAGGACGTCGGGGTGGATGAACTGGTTGATGACCCGCTTGTTGGAGGTCTCCATGGCGCCCAGGGGCTTCTTGGCGGCGTCGGCGATCTTGATGAGCCGGGTCTCATAGGAGCAGTGGGCAGGGGCGGAGACCATGTAGAACTTGGCGGGCTTGGAGGAGTCGTCGCTGGAGAAGTAGACCTCCTTGGCGCCCCGGGTGATATAAAGGCAGTCCTTGTAGCCCAGCTCGTAGACCGTGCCGTCCACGGTGATCTTGCCGCTGCCGCCGATGTTGAAGATACCAATCTCCCGGCGCTCCAGGAAATAGCTGGTACCGAAGTTCTTCCAGATGTCGATGCCCTGGTCGATGGACACCTGCTTGCTCACCGGCATACAGCCCAGAGTGACCATACGGTCCACATGGGAGTACACCGCCACCACCTGGTCCGGCTGATAAAGGTTTTCGATGAGGAATTCCTTCCGAAGCTCCTCGGTGGTATAGCGCTTGACGTCCTTCTGATTGGCGGAATAGCGAATGTCCATGGTCTTTGCCCCTCCTGTAAAAAATTATTTCAAAATGAAATCTTCTCTCATAGGCGTGAAAATATCCAGCAGAACACCTGCCTCCAGGCATACGCAGCCGTGCTCCACCCCATCTTCCTTCAAAAGGGTATCCCCCGCCCGCACCGTCCGCGTCTCCCCGGCGATGGTAAAGGCAAACTCCCCGCTGACCACGTAGGTGATCTGGGTGTGGGGGTGGCTGTGCATGGCTCCCACCGCGCCCTTTTCAAAGGTGTTCTCCACGCACATCAGCCCGCCGTTATAGGCCAATACCCGGCGGGTAACGCCGTCGGCGGCGTTCTCGGGCAGGGTCTGGGCGTGCTCCACCCAGCGCTGGTGCTTTTCAGGCTGTTTTATCATAAACCATTCCTCCAATAAATGCAAGAGAAGGATGTGAAAGGAAACCCCTCCACATCCCTCTCGTTTTTATTTACGCGAAATATTGCGGATACTTGCTCCGCACCGCCGCCGCGTCCACCTTGTAACGGCTCAGGTGCTTCTCCATCAGGACCTTGACCTCCTCCGGGCGGTTTTCCCGGATGGCCAGGGTGATCCCGGCGTGGTCCTGGACGATCTTCAGGTCCTTCACGCTGTCCAGGGCCATGCGGCGCACCCGGTCAAAGTGGATGGAAAAATTTCGGATCATGGCCAGTACCTGGGTCTTCTGGGTGATCTCGAACAACATCTGATGAAACTCGTCGTCCAGGCGCATGAGCTGCTCGGTGGAGCCGCTCTCCAAATAATAGTTCTGCAGCTTCACATTTTCGCTCAGCCGCTCAATGTCCTCCGCCGTCGCCATGGCGCAGGCCAGTTCCGCCACGGCGCACTCCAGGTGGTTGCGCATGAAGCGGGACTCCTCCACCATGTCGTAGTCGATGAAGGACACCATGCTCTTCTTCTGAGGCTGAATTTCCACGATCTTCACCTTGGCAAGCTCGATAAGGGCCTCCCGCACCGGGGTCCGGCTCAGGCCCAGCTCGGCGGAAAGCTCGTTCTCGCTGATGGCGCTGCCGGGGGCCAGCTCCAGGTTTATGATGTTTTCCTTGAGCATCCGCAGAGCGTAGTCGCGGCCTGTCTCTCTGGGAAATCGCTCCGAAACGCGCATAATCGTCTCCTCCGCACTTTCCTGGTCATTCCGCTCCTGGGACGTGCGGCCAATGGCTCCGTGTCTCAGCCCACGTACTTCCGCAGCGTCTCACGCACCGCGCCGGGGCCTGCCAGCAGCTCTCCCAGCATTTTTTCAATTTTATCACTTAGCCCCACCTGGGTCAAGTCCGTACCGAAAATCGTGGGATTGGAGAGGATGGCCGTCAGCTTGCCGGATACGCTCTCCGGCTTGCCCAGCTCTACGCCGCCCAGCTGGGCCTGAAGCGCCTCCAGCATGGGATCGGAGGAGCAGGCCATAGCCTCTCCCCTGTCGTCCACTCCCAGCAGATAGCGCAGCCACCCCGCGATAGCCAGGGGGATGAAGATCAGCTCCTTCACGTCCAGGCTGTCGCTCTTGGCGTAGGACTTGATGGTCTCGCCAAAGCGGATGGGCACCTTCTGGCTGGTGTCGGTGGCGATGCGCTGGGGCGCGTCGGGCATAAAGGGATTGGGCAGCCGGTCCTCCAGCACCTCCCGGAGAAAGTCCGCCGGAGAGAGGATGCCGGGGTCGGTGACCACCTTCATTCCCTCGTCCCAGCTCATCCGCTCCACCAGGGCCTTGAGCTGTGGGTCCTTCATCTCATTGGCAATGGTGTCGTACCCCAGCAGACAACCGTACACCGCCAGGGCGGTGTGGAGGGGATTGAGGCAGGTGGTGACCTTCATCCGCTCGGTGTCGTTCACCGTGTCTCTGTCGGTCATGTAGACCCCGGCCTTTTCCAGGCTCGGACGGCCATTGGGAAAGCGGTCCTCCACCACCAGGTATTGGGGCTGCTCGGCGTTGACAAAGGGGGCGATGAAGGTATTCTTGGCGGTGACGATGGGGGCCATAGCCTCCACCCCGTCGGCCACAAGGGCCTCCTCCACCACCTTGGCGGGGCGGGGGGTGATCTTGTCGATCATAGACCAGGGGAAGGAGACCTTGCCCTCGTCGGTGATCCAGGCGGTGAAACCACTGTCCACAAAGCCCTTCTCCTCCCACTTCTCCACCACGGTGAGCACGCTTTGGCGCAGCTTCTCGCCGTTGTGGGAGCAGTTGTCCATGCTCACCACCGCCAAAGGCGTGCCGCCGGCGCGGTAGCGCTCCAGCAGCAGGGCGGTGAGCATACTCATGGCGTGGGAGCAATTGTCCGGGCCATTTTCAAAGTCGGCCTCCACAAAGGGGAAGAACTTCCCCTCCATGTTCCGCAGGGCGTAGCCCTTCTCGGTGATGGTGAAGCTCACCATCTGAAGGCTGGGAGAACGGAAGATGGCCTTCAGCCGCTCCATGTCCTCGGGGTACCCCTTCCCCGCCCGCAGTCCCTGGGCAATGGAGGCGATGACCTCCTTTTTCATGCTCCCGTCGGGCAGCAGACTCACCATCAGGGTCATGGAGTCGAAGGGGGTATAGATCTTGTCGATGATATCATAGTCAAAGGTGTCGGCGGCCACGATGCCGCCCTTTACCAGTCCCTGCTCCAGCAGCTTCTGCTGGAGGGCGGCGATAAATCCCCGGAAAATGTTGCCCGCGCCAAAGTGGACCCAGGTGGGGGCCTTTTCCGTCTCAGCGCACATGGCCTTCCAGTCAAAGCCGGGCAGCTTGATCCCCGCCTTGGCCCAGGCGGCCTTGTCCTGAAGCCCTTGATAGCTCAGTTTCATCTTAGTTTCCCCCCAGCTTATTTAACATATCCCAAACTCCCAGCATATACATCACGCCCAATGCCCGGTCATAGAGGCCGTAGCCGGGACGGACGGTGCCAGGACCTTCGCCCCACAGGTGGCGGCCATGGTCGGGCCGGATATAACCCTGGAAGCCGCCGTCGTGATACGCCTTCAGGATATCCAGGATGCCCGTATCCCCGTCGCAGTCCCGGTGGCTGGCCTCAGAGAAGTCGCCGTTGGGGAAATGCTTTACGTTGCGGATGTGGGCAAAGGCAATGCGGTCACAGTGCTTGCGGACGATATCAGCCACGTTGTTCTTGGAATTGGCCCCCAGAGAGCCGGAGCACAGGGTCAGGCAGTTGTAGGGGTCGTCCACCATCTTCAGGAACCTGCCGATAGACGCCTCGTCCACCAGCAGCCGGGGCAGTCCGAAGATATCCCAGGGAGGATCGTCCATATGAACGGCCATCTTGATATCGCACTCGTGGCACACCGGCATAATGGCCTCCAGGAAGTATTTGAAATTCTCCCAGAGCTTCTCCTTGGTGACGGGCTTATACTTCTCAAACAGCTCGTCCAGCTTGGCCATCCGCTCCGGCTCCCAGCCGGGGAAGGTCATGTGATACTTTTCCGTGAAGCCCATGACGTAGTCCGCCATCTCCCTGGGGTCGGCGTGAATTTTGGAGGCTTCATAATAAAGGGCGGTGGAGCCGTCCCCCACCGGGTGGAACAGGTCCGTGCGGGTCCAGTCGAAGACCGGCATGAAGTTGTAGCAGATCACCTTCACCCCAAAGGGGGCAAGGTTGCGGATGGTCTGGATATAGGCGGCGATGTGCTCGTCCCGCTTGGGTCCAGCGGTCTTGATGTCGTCGCTGACGTTCACCGACTCCACCACGTCCATGTTGAAGCCGTAGGGCTTGATCTGATCGGCCGCCTTTTGTATCTCGTCGGGCTGCCAGACCTCGCCGGGGAGCTTATCGTGGAGGGCCCAGACGATGCCCTCCACCCCGGGGATCTGCTTGATGTCGGATAGCTTGATCTGATCGTTGCCCTCGCCGTACCAGCGCCAGGTCATTTGCATTGGCATAGGATCGCTCTCCTTTCTATCAGGGCATGGGCATCCAGACCGGGGTGGCCGTGGAGGTGTAGCCGCCCAGCAGTTCGGGGATGAACAGACTGATCTTGGGCACAAAGCTCACCAGTAGCAGCGCTACGATCATGCATAGATAGAAGGGCAGGGTGGCCTTGACCACCTTCTCCATGGGCCGCTTGGCCACGGCGGAGCCGATGAAGAGCACCGAACCCACAGGGGGAGTCAGCAGACCGACACCGCAGTTGAGCACCAGCATGATACCGTACTGGATGGGGTCCAGACCGCACACGCCGGTGGCGATGGGCAGCAGGATGGGAGTGGTGATGAGAATAATGGGGGCCATATCCATAATACAGCCCAGCACCAGTAGGATCAGATCCAGCATGAGGATCAAAACGATCCGGTTGTCGGTAAAGCCCACGATGGCACTGGCCACCATGTCGGGCACGTTCAGCTTGGTGAGGCAGTCGCCAAATACCTTGGAGGTGGAGATCAGGATCAGCACGATGGCCAAGGTGTTGACGCAGTCGCCCAGGGAGTTCCAAACGCCCTTCCAGTTCAGTCCCTTGTATACGAACACGGAGACGAACAGGGAGTAGACCACGGCGATAGCGGCGGACTCGGTGGCGGTAAAGACGCCGCCCACCACACCGTAGACCACAATGACAATGGCCAGGAGCGCCCAGATAGAGGTGCCCAGCTGCTTAATGAAGTTGATCAGGCGGAATTTCTCACCCTTGGGGTAGTTGCGCTTGACGGAAATGATGTAGGAACCCACCATCAGGGCGATGGCCAGCACAGCGCCGGGAAGATAGCCCGCCAGGAACAGGGAGCCAACGGAAATGCCGCCGGCGGTGGTGGCAAAGATAACCATATTGTGGCTGGGGGGCACCAGCAGCCCCTCACAGGAAGAGGTAATGGTGACGGCGGTGGAGAAGTCCACGTCGTAGCCCTGGTCCACCATCATAGGGATCATGATAGAACCGATGGAGGCGGTGTCGGCGGCGGCAGAGCCGGAGATGCCGCCGAAGAAGTAGGACGCCACGATGTTCACCATGGCCAGGCCGCCCCGCATCCAGCCCACGCAGGCGTTGGCCAGGGCGATGAGCTTATCCGAGATGCCGCCCTGGCCCATAAACACGCCCATGGTAATGAAGAAGGGCACGGCCATCAAGGAGTAGGAGCTGATGCCGTTCACCATGAGCCGGCACACGGCCACCAGGCTGTTGCCCTGGGCCATCAGGCAGAATACCGAGCTGAGGCCCACGGCGTAGGCGATGGGGAAACGGAGGAAGATCATGATGGCAAACGAACCCAGCAGCACCAAGGTAGCAAACGCTTGAGGATCCATTACGCCTCAGCCTCCTCTCCCTTATCGTTTACAAAGAACGCTTTGATGTGGTTATAGAGCGCCTCCACCTCAAAAACGATCATGAACAGTCCCGCCACAGGCACCGGCAGATACATCCAGAACCGGCTCAGCCAGGGCATGGAGGTATAAAACCCACGGGAACCCAGGGTGGTGGAGAATTGCCAGCCCACCTTCAGCATGATAATGGCCAGAGCCATAACGGCCACGTCGGCCACCACGTCCAGCACCTTCACCACCACGGGGGGCAGATAGCGATCCAGGGCCGTCATGCGGATATGGGCGTTGTGGCGGATAGCCAGGGCGGCGGCCAGCACCGCCATATAGGACATGAGGGTCAAAATGACCTCCTCGGTCCAGGCGGGATCGGTAAAAACCCCCAAAACGCGGAGAACGGTATCGGGGTGTTTGCTGGCCAGTTCGGTACAGCAACGGCCCCATACGTTGTAGGACACGATCAGAATGTCGGCGATCAGCAGCAGCTTACAGATGATCATCAGCACCTTTTCCGCCACGTCATAGACCGGCTTGATCTTGTCCAGCGTATTGAACAGCTTCGGCATATACGTTCTTCTCCTCTCCTTCAAAATTTTCTTTCAGAAAAACAGGGGGCGCGGGAGTCTCCCGCGCCCCCTGTTTTGAACATTCCTTACAGAGCGGTCAATACCTTACTTCGCGAAGTCCAGGATCTGCTGATACAGCTCCGCGTAGTTGGCGGTGTACTGGGAATTGATGGCGGAGCAAGCCTCCTGCCAGGCGGACTTGTCGGGAACGTCCACCACGTTGCAGCCGCTGGCCTTCAGGCCCTCGAGGACCTTGTCCTCCTCGCCCTGGGACAGATCCTGGTTGAACTTCTGGACCTCAGCGCTGGCCTCCATGATGACGGCCTGCTGGCCCTCGGTCAGCTTGGCCCATGCGGTGTCGGTGATGACGGCCTGGATAGCGCCCAGGGTGTGGCCGTCCAGGATCAGGTTGGGAGCCACCTCGTCAAAGGCGTTGGACTTGTAGTTGGCGATGGGCTGCTCGGCCACATCCACCACACCGCTGTCCAGGTTGCTGTACAGCTCAGTGAAGGCCACGTTGGTGGCGGAGCCGCCCAGGCCCTCCACCATGCCCACCATGACGGGGTCGGTGGACACACGGACCTTCTTGCCCTTCATGTCCTCGATGCTGTTCAGAGCGGGCTTGCCGAAGAAGTGACGGAAGCCCTCCTCGCCATAGAACAGGCCCCGCAGGGGCAGACCGTTCTCCTGGGGCTCGTTGAGCAGCTCCTTGGCCAGGTCGCTGTTGGCGAAGTTCCACCAGTGCTCACGGGAGACGAAGGTATAGGGCAGGGAGAGCAGGGTGGCCTTGCCGCAGCCGTAGGTGGACAGGGCAAAGGCGGAGATACGGCTCATGTCGATGGAGTCGTCGCCGGCCAGCATGCCGTCCAGGACCTCGTTCTCAGGGCCAAGGACGCCGGCATACTTCACGTCGATGGTAATGGAACCGCCGGACTTCTCCTCTACCAGACGCTTGAACTCAGTGGCCACCTGGCCCACGATGGAGGTCTCAGGGTTGACCTCAGCATAGATCAGGGTCACCTTGGGATCGTTGGCCACGTCGGCAGGGGCGGGAGCGGCGGGCTGAGAGGCGGCGGGAGCCGGATCGGCAGCCTTGGACGGAGCGGGATCGTCGGCCTTCTTGCCGCCGCAGGCGGTGAGGCCCACGACCATGGCGGAAGCCAGGAGCAGAGAGAGAACGCGCTTTTTCATTTCAGGACCCTCCTATCAAATTTGTTGGAACGATGTATGGATGTGGTGCTGAGGTTAGCTTGATTGTACCATCCCTCCCCTTTCTTGTCTACTAGTATACCAGACAAATTTGGCCCCCAACTTTTGGGCGTTTCGCCAAAAAGTCCCCTGCTATCTTGAAAAATATGGGACGCGCTGTATAGTTATATAATGGTATTAAATTGCGGGATATGCCGCCGAGAGGAAAATGTATATGGAAAATCAGCCTGTCATCCTTCTGAGCCGGATCACGCCGGAGACCTTCCGTGCCTTTGCCCTTTTTGACGCCTTTCAGCGGCAAAAGCGCTGGCGCGGCCCCGCCCTCTTCGCCCTCATCTTCTCCGCCTTTGCCGCCGTCTGCTTTACCCTGGGCCGTGACCTGCCCCAGTCCGGGCTGCTGGGCGGGGTGCTGCTGGCGGTGGGGCTGGGTCTGCCCCTGTTTTACATTATGTATTTCCTCCACTCGGTGGAGGCTCAGACAAAAAAGCTCCGCCTGGCACAGAAGCGGCCAGCCTATACCGTCCGGCTGGACGAGACCGGGCTGAGCGTGGAGCAAAACGGCGAAAAAGCCTCCTGGGCCTGGGCGGCGCTCACCGCCGCCTACCGCCTCCCCCAGTGCGTCTGCCTCTACCCCACCCCCCGGAATGCCTTTTTGCTGCCCGAGGAAGCCGACACCCGCCGGGAGGTGGAGCGCTCCTGGGAGCTGATCCTTACCCACCTTGAGGAGGGAAAGGTCTTCGACCTGCGGGGCTGAGCAAGAAAATTCCGGCAAAACGCCCTCTTTTTTCTTGCATTGGCGTTGTTAATATCTTATAATATTATCATAGTGTCTATTTGCGTTTTATCTATTTTCCACAATTTGTCAGGAGGGGTATCAAAATGAACGCAGAACTGAAAAAAGTGTACGAGATCGGCATTATCCCCGTCATCGCCTTCAACAGCGTGGACGAGGCTGTGCCCCTGTGCAAGGCCCTGGTGGCCGGCGGACTGCCCGCTGCCGAGGTGACCTTCCGCACCGCCTGCGCCGAGGACTGCATCAAGATCATCAACAAGGAAGTCCCCGAGATGTTGCTGGGCGCCGGTACCGTACTTACCTGTGAGCAGGCTGACCGGGCCATTGCCGCCGGCGCCAAATTTATCGTGGCCCCCGGCTACGATCCCAAGGTCTGCCAGCACGTTATCGACAAGGGCGTCACCATGATCCCCGGCACCGCCACCCCCGGCGAGATGCAGCAGGCCATGAACCAGGGCTGCGCCGCTTTGAAATTCTTCCCCGCCGAGGCCAACGGCGGCGTCAACATGCTCAAGAACATTGGCGCCGCCCTCAAGAGCGCCCAGTGGATGTGCACCGGCGGCGTCAACGCCAAGAATGTCAACGACTACCTGGGCTATGACCAGATCGTGGCCGTGGGCGGCACCTGGATGTGCAAGAGTGACATGATCAAGGCCGGCAAGTGGGACGAGATCACCGCCATGTGCAAAGAGGCGGTCAAGACCATGATGGGCATGAAGCTGGTCCACCTGGGCATCAACTGCGCCGACGAGGCGGAGGCCGAGAAGGTCGCCAAGCAGTTCTGCGCCCTGTTCGACCTGGAGTACAAGCCCGGTAACTCCTCCATCTTCGCCGGCAGCCTCATCGAGTGCATGAAGAAGCCCTTCAAGGGGGCCAACGGCCACATCGCCATCGGCGTCAACAATGTGGACCGGGCCATTTTTCAGCTCTCCCGTAAGGGCGTGGAGTTCGACATGGATACCCTGAAGACCGACGACAAGGGCCGTGCCACTGTGGTCTACCTCAAGGGCGACATCGGCGGCTTTGCCGTGCACCTGGTCAAAAATAAATAAGGAAGCTTATAATAAAAATTTCAAGGAGGAACCATCCAATGAGCAAGAAAGTCGTCACCTTCGGCGAGATCATGATCCGTCTCCAGCCCTACAACTACGAGCGTTTTGTCCAGGCCGACCACCTGGAGTTTACTTACGGCGGCGGCGAGGCCAACGTAGCCGTTTCCCTGGCCAATTACGGCCTCCACGCCGTGTATGTCACCAAGCTGCCCACCCACGCCATCGGCCAGGCCGGCGTCAACGCCCTGCGCCGCTATGGTGTGGACACCACCGAGATCGTCCGGGGCGGTGACCGCGTGGGCATCTACTTCAACGAGAAGGGCGCCTCCCAGCGGGGCAGCGTGTGTATCTATGACCGGGCCCACTCCGCCATCCAGGAGGCCACCACCGCCGACTTCAACTGGGAGAAGATCTTCGAGGGCGCCGAGTGGTTCCACTTCACCGGCATTACCCCGGCCCTGGGTCCCAACGTTGTTGAGATCTGCAAGGAAGCCTGCAAGGCCGCCAAGGCCAAGGGCATCAAGATCTCCTGCGACCTGAACTACCGGGGCAAGCTGTGGACCCGGGAGCAGGCTCGCGCCGCCATGACCGAGCTGTGCCAGTATGTGGACGTGTGCATCTCCAACGAGGAGG
>ERZ779633.185-NODE-185-length-23700-cov-7.848551_pt1 | contig 23700 bp, 16 predicted proteins | sample MGYA00514195_ERZ779633 | MGnify/ENA primary metagenome ERZ779633 (study PRJEB29562, sample SAMEA4376707) | mouse gut metagenome | isolation source: Cecum | study: EMG produced TPA metagenomics assembly of the A DSS colitis mouse model was used to assess the...
CCTCCCCCAAGGCCGGCACCGTCACCATGGACGTGACCAAGGCCGTCAACGAGATTAAGGCCGGTAAAGTCGAATACCGCCTGGACAAGACCAATATCATCCACTGCCCCATCGGCAAGGTGTCCTTTGGCCCCGAGAAGCTCAGCGAGAACTTTGCCGCTCTCATGGGCGCCGTCATCAAGGCCAAGCCCGCCGCCGCCAAGGGCCAGTATATCAGGAGCTGCACTGTGGCTGCCACCATGGGCCCCGGCGTCAAGGTCAACGGCGCCAAGCTGGTGTAATTTTTGTAATTTGATACTTTGACATAGAAATCCCCGACCGCAAGGCCGGGGATTTTTATGGTTTTTCCAAAGACTGGCAGCACCTTAGAACCACTGCAAGAAGATGGATGGGTCATCTATGGACCGGTGGCGGTTTACATAGAAGTGCGTATTTTTGCTCGCTTTTTTGTTATGGACACTTCTATGCCATATACCACTGCATGCGTTAATATTCCTCTTGTTCTACAATAATTTTGAACACTCGCTCCACTTCATCCTTGGATTTCAGAAGCTTCAGAAGCTCGCGCTTGATACGCCGTTCCTTAACCGGGTCATTACGGAATCGATCCATTTTCGAGCGCATAACAGCAGTATGCAGAGCCTCAGCAAGATCAGCATCACATCCGGTATTGTCATACAGTGCTCTCATAGCCGCACTATGACGTACCTTTTCAGGATAGCTTTCGTTCTCCTCGGGCTTTGTCACATTGCGGGCCAGCTCAATGTATTTCTCTAATAACTGAGAATATGCAATAACACCTTGCTTGCGTTCCAATATTATCTGCTCCAGCACAGCGGACATCTTCTCATAATATTTAGGGTTCAGAACAATTCTTTCAACAACCTTCTTGCGGATATTATTCTCAATAGCTTCTGCTGCACTTTCCTGCTCCTTGGGCTTACTGTAATCCCCTTCCATCTTATCACGCTGGGCCAGAATAAAATCCAGAAGAGTGAAATCATCGAAAGCACTAATGATTCGAGCATCCTCGGCCGCGATATAGTTATCAATCAAATAACGCATACCTGGTTCGTATGCCTTCAAATCGATAAAATCACCGCTGGAACGACCGATGGTAGCTTTCAGCGCCACATAGAAATTGACAGATTTATCATATTTCTTCCGCTGCGCTGGGGTGTAGCCAATCTCACCCATCATAGGTTTCACTTCTGCATATGCGCGGATGAGCGAATCTGTCAGCCGATACAGCCGCTCACGCATCCGAGCGTATGCCTCATCGTTATCAATATCAATTCCATGTTCCCCACAGAAATGGTGCAGATAATCGAGTTCTTCTTTCGGATATTGCACGCCTTTGCACAACTCGTCCAGTTCATCCAGAATCTTTTCAAATTGCTTTTGTGCCTCGGCTTGACGGTTTTTTAACAGGCCCTCGACATCCTCATCCGCATAACGTTCAAAAGCCCCGGAGGTATATTTCTCCATCGCCTTAGACAAATCGCCAAAGAGCTGCTTGTAGTCAACAATGTAACCGAAATCTTTGTCTTCACCATCCAAACGGTTTACGCGGCAGATTGCTTGGAACAAGCCATGATCGTGCATCGTTTTGTCGATGTACAAATATGTGCAGGGTGGCGCGTCGAAGCCAGTCAACAGCTTGTCTACCACAATCAGCAGCTTCATGTTATAAGGTTCTTCGATGAATTTCTTTTTTGCTGTTGCTTCAAATTCCTCAACCCGCTTGACAATACCGCTTTTATCAGCTGTGCCGGCAGGATCAATGCCAATCATCTGAAGGTAAATACGGTATTTTTCGTATGCATCGGTTTCTTCATCATCGCTGACCGTTTCGGTACGTAAAGCTCCAATGCTGGGTTCGTAAGAGGAAATGACAGCACACTTGCGGAAATTCTTCTGCTGGAACAGTTCATAATACTTGCAGGCGGTCAAAATATCATCCGCAACAAGAATTGCATTGCCGCTTCCGTCGGCAAGGCGGGCCTTGGTCTCAAAATCGAAAATGATGTCACAGACAATTTTCTCCAAACGGGAACGGGAGCTATATACCGTCTGCATATTGCCCCAAATCTGCTTTAATCGAGCTTTTGCTCTCGGCATCAGGCCACGGGTCTTAGCATCAAACCACGCGTCAATCTTTGCCTGAGACATAATCTCCTGCGGAACATCGCGGTATTCATAGCGTAGATCCAGCACAATGCCATCCGCTACCCCCTCATCAAATTTGTAGGTATGGATATATTGGCCAAACACTTTAATGCTGGAAGATTTATCGGATTTTAGCAGCGGCGTACCCGTGAAGCCCACAAAGATGGCATCGGGCATTATGGTTTTCATAGCTAAGTACAGCTTGCCGGATTGCGTACGGTGGCACTCGTCCACAAATACGAAAATATCGTCTTTGGCGCTGAAATTAACAGGTAGAGAGGCCTTCAGCTCCTCAATGTACCGATCATAATCTTTTGGCGTGGCTTCACCGCCACGCTTACCAAACTTATGCACCAGGGAGCACAGCAGCCTGTCTTCATGGGAGTTCAAGCGCGCCAGTAAATCAGTACTGCTCTTAGTGCGGATGATCGTTTCATTGACACCTTTGTAGTTCCGCTCAATCTGCTCATCCAGTTCATCCCGGTCAGTAACAATCAGCACGCGGGCTGTGGGGATATTGGAGAGCAACCATTTGGACAGCCAGATCATAGTCAGGGACTTGCCGCTGCCCTGGGTGTGCCAGATGATGCCGCCCTTACCGGAAGCGAGCCGTTTCTGCGCTCTCATTATGCCGTAGTACTGATTGTATCGGCAAACCTTCTTCCGGCCCCTGTCAAAAATCATGAAGTTGTGGATTAAATTCAGGAACCGGGCCTTGTAGAACACAGCGAAAAGGGCGCTGTCTAATTTATTGGGGATGGTATCGCAAATCTCCTCGATATGAATATCTATCTCATGCCGCTCCTCGGGAGATTCCGTAAATCCGTCCTTTTTCCATTCCAGGTAATACTTCTCCGGGGTCTTAATGGTTCCGTAGCGCAAGCCTTCGCTGTCATTGCCTGCCATACAAAATTGGATGGTGGTAAAAAACGGCTCGATAAACATTTCGCGTTGGTTGGTCAGATTTTGACGGATGCCGTTGGATACGGATACCGTACTTTTCTTCAGCTCGATCACTGCCACAGCAATACCGTTCAAATAAATGACCAAGTCGGGACGCTTTTCGTTATTGGCGACTACGGTGACCTCTTCCGCTATGTCGAAGAGATTTTCGCCGGGAGTATTCCAGTCAACGAAATACACTGTAGTTTCGTTTTCGTCAGCACTTTCTTTTACTTTGGCGCCATATTTCAGCAAGCGATAGACCTCACGATTGGCGCTATACAACCCGGCCTGTAGATTGGACGCGGCTTTGACAAGCTCTGTTACGGCATGGGTGGCGATTGTAGCAGAATAGCCGTGGTTGGTCAGCCATGCTGTCAGTTTTTCTTCGTCAATATTGCGGTTTTCCCGACTTTTCAGATTGCCAATATAATTGTATCTCAGCCTGCTGCGAAAAAATTCAATGACCCGCTTTTGCGTGACAATTTCAGGCTTTCCAACACGGTCCATTACACATCCTCCTTATCTATCAGTCTAATTCGGCCGGTGAGCAGTTCGCTCATCATGCCGCGCATAATATCTCGATACTTACAAAGCTTTCCTTCCAAATCCAATATTTCATTTTCCATATCCCGTATCACTGCACAGATAGCATTTTGTTCCTTTGGTGAAGGAAACAAGAATCTCATATTCAGGATATCTGCCGGCCTCAAATTATTGATGCTCGATCCGGAAAAAAGAATAGAGATTTGATTCCAATACGCATCAGAGTTCATCAAATTGAAGATATAGTACATATTGGTGTCAGAATCCTTTTTCCTGACACAGCTCATAAATGCACCAAATGTATAGTCGCAAACAAGTGGGCTTCCGAAATAACAACTTTTTCCAACGAGTGTTCGACTTCCATTTGCCATGCATACCATAATATCGTCCATACATAGATGCTGCGATGTTTTTACTTTGTTCCGATGAACATATTGAACGTCGTGACTCACAAAACGGGCATTCTTTATATTGTTGGCTCTTAATAACCTGATTGTTTCTGCTGTTTCGAATTGGCTTATATCGGCTGTTCCATCATAACTGACACAGCGAATACATTCCAAGAACTTGCCCAATGCATAATCTTTCCACTCACCAGTAAAACCCGGTAATCTTTGCTTGCTGGTCAGCAAAGCCTGCATTGTGCCTTGCTTGATGGACTTCTTCTTGGCAATCAGCTTTTCCAGATTGGCAATCAGGGTATCAATATCAGATAGAGCAGCGGCAATGGCCTCCTGTTCCGGTTTTGATGGAACAGGAATCTCGATCGCAGAGAGCTGTTTACCATTGGTCAAAGCTCGGGTTGTGTAAGTACACCCGGTAATAATCGCCTCCCGTACTGCTTCTGTGGAAAAACAGTATTTGCAATATTCCGGGGTGAACATATCATTCTTCGGTCTGCCACGCAGGACGAACCCACTGAATACGCCGTTTTCAACAGGCTCCAGTAAGACAGAGGAGATACCAACCTCATCCGGAGTCTCTGATGTTCTTGTAAAAAACACATCATTTTCACGGACATCGAAACGGTGAATCTCATCAGGGGTTAGGCAGACCCGGCCACGAATATCTGCCTTTTTCAATCCGCGTTTTTTATATACATCAGTATAGTTAATTATAGGTGTTCCATAGCCAAAAAACTTTTTTCCCTTATTCAGACCATTCTTGAAATCAAGAAAATCGCCTATTGTTGCTGTATCCCACGGTTTTACCACTGGAATCCCATCCTTTCCAGATGAGACTTCACCTTTGCCTCATAATCATCCACTAGAGCGGTCAATGCAGGAAGGGTATCCTCATAGCGCTCCGCCAGTTCAATGACTCTGCCGGTAATATTATGAGAGATTGCTGTATAGAGGGCATTTATGCCATGATAAATGGAAGAATACCACTTTTTATTGATTAAGAGCTCTTTAATCTCCTCCACGGTCAAAACAGTATACTTATTCTTGACCAGTTGCTCCAGCGCAGCCTTCAACGCCCTAACCAGCTTGATCTGTTCGTCATTCTTGATGATAAGAGTATAGAGGGACATAAGTTGCTCATAATCTTCGGCATACATTTCCGGAATTGGGGAGGCCGCCCGGAGTTCGGCAATCCGTACCTTGATACTCTTGGCGGTCACATTACCCTTATCATTCCGGGCAAGGGCACACAACGGGTGGACCTCCAGGTACTCGTCCATATCCTTTTTCTTCATGGGCAGGGCGTTGAACAATGTGGTCAGCGCCCTGATTTCCTCGGAGGGAACCTTGCTTCTGATTTCATCAATGGCGGCCTTTAGTGCCTTTACAGGGACTTTCCCCTTTTCGTCCATCAGTTCCGCAAGGGCAGAATCCTCCTCGGCGCCTTCCAGCAGTTCATCAATCTGCGCCTGGGTATCGGCAATAATCCCTTCAGCGTCATCAATCGCCTTGGCTTCTTCCGCAAAATAGGTATCGATGATCATGCGCTTAGGAATCAGTTTTCCATCCCAGCTTTTCACCTTATCGGTGACCTCGGTAAAGGTCTGGCCATCAACGGTCTTGGTCTTGACCACATATTCATAGCTCAGTTCCCGACCCGCCTCATAACCATCGTGAATCAGCAGATATACATCATCGGACATAACTTCCAACCAGTATTCCAAAAGCACCTGGTATACATCATATTTGTCGATCAGCTCAATGCCTTCAAAGTGGATCAAAATATGTTCCGCCAGCCGGACAATCAGCTTTTTTGTATCTACATAGGCATTAATACTGCGCAGATCTTCATCCACTGCGCTGCGCCATGCCATGAAGGCAGTATCTACCTTGTCTGCATAGGAAGAAAATTCATCATCCTGATGGATAAGAGAGCGCACCTCATCATTGGGGACATTCAGTTGATAGAAGCCTTCCCTCAGCGGAGAAAACAGCTTGTCCTTCAATCGTCCGAATACAGACCAATATTGCTCCATGCCATCAACATCGCAAGCAGGAATGCCGCCTTTCAAATGTGCTTCAATGCTTTGCTGGTCTTCGCCAATGTCGGAATCAATATAGCGGGAGATGTTCAGATTATAGTCGTTTTTGTCTATAATCTCGCTCATGGGTACAAATCGAGCATAGTGCGGATCGTCAGTGATCTGTTGGTTAAAAGTAGTAACGATTTTATAGATATCCCGCTCGCGCAGACGGTTCATGTTTCCGTCTTTTACAAAATCGTGGCTTGCATCAATCATTAAAATGCCGGTGCGCTTGTCGGCATCTTCTTTGTCAATAATAATGATACAGGCATGGATACCGGTTCCATAGAACAAGTTTGCAGGCAGACCGATGATCCCCTTGATGTATCCGGTCTTAATCAGATTTTCACGGATGGTACCCTCTGCGTTACCGCGGAACAAAACACCGTGGGGCAGAATGACCGCCGCCTTGCCATTGTGCTTCAAGGATTTCAGAATGTGCATCAGCCAAGCATAGTCGCCATTCTTCTCTGGGGGTCTTTCGCCGCGGCCACCAAATCTGCCATATTCTTTTGCACCGTCTGTCCAGTTTTTAATAGAGAACGGCGGATTTGCTACGATATATTTGAATCTGCGCAGCACAGTTTCATCTGATCCCTCTTCAAAATACTGAGGATCAGAAAAAGTGTTGCCGGACATGATGGTAATGGTGGCCCAGCCATGCAGAACGGCATTCATTTTTGCAAGGCTAGCCGTAGTGGTGTCCTTTTCCTGACCGTAACCGGACAGAGCGATGGGAGCTTCATTTAATGCCCGAATCAGCAGCGAACCAGATCCACATGCCGGGTCATAAATCGTAGCGGCGGGATTATACTCCTCTGCAATACCGATGACCTTTGCCAAAACACGGGATACTTCAGCAGGGGTATAGAACTGGCCCTTACTCTTACCGCTCTCGGTTGCAAATTTACGCATCAAATATTCATAAGCGTCACCAATTAGGTCATCGCCTTCAGCCTGGTTCTTGGAGAAGTCCAGTTCGGGGCGGCGAAAGATTTCAATCAGTTTACTCAGCTTTTCCACCATTTCTTCGCCCTTACCCAGCTTATCGGGATCATTGAAAGAAATCTTATCAATAACGCCACGGAGACCATTGGCCTCAGCCAGTTTAGCAATAACTTTATTAATGCCGTCACCGATTTCCTTCTTGCCGATTAGCTTAACCATATCAGCAAAGCTGCCGCCTTCAGGAATTTCGATGTCGGCATAGTCCTGTCCGATAAATTTATCGGAAACATACTTCACAAACAGAAGAGTGAGAATATAGTCTTTATATTGTGAGGCATCCATACCGCCTCTCAATGCATCACAGCTCGCCCAGAGGGAACTGTATAATTCACTTTTTTTAACAGCCATTTCTATTACTCCTATCTATGAGATCATTTTGGATTTGGAACAAATTCCAGAATATCATTCGGTGTGCATCCCATAGCAACACAAATACTCTCGACCTTGTCCAGGGCAATATACTGGCCGTTTTTTAGCTTTGTAATAATGTTTGCGGAGATATGAGCCTTTTTCATTAGCTGGGCATTCGAAATATCCCGTTCTATCATCATGTGCAACAATCTTTTATAGCTAACCGCCATGCCGCCACCTCCACATATAGATATTTTATTTTATCACAGTTCCATGAAAAAAACAATAATTCGAAAAGTATAGCAGTCCTCTCTCCGGGCCAAAATTTGGGAATCAATTTTCGCTAAAAACTGTTGGATATCATCCTTCGCAATTATCATACTGCCTCTATCTATTCTATGGGTAGGGTGCTGTTCACAGCAAGGTGCCCCGGATTCAAAAATCCGAGGCACCTTGCGATTGCGTATGTTTTCACGAGAAGACGATTCCCGGGCATGGTCTTTGATACGTTCTCCTCCGCTGACTCCATCCGGTCGTCTCTGCATTTCTCACGCGGAATCGTTTTACGCCTCCTGATACAGCTCCAGAATGGCGCCGTCCTTCCAGACAAAGGCCAGCCGGTCGCCCTTCTCGTTGGCTTCCATAGGGCCGCAGATTACGCTGTCGGCATCGGCGATGTACTTCTCCAGGTCGTCCACCTTGTAGGCCACATGGGGATGGCGGTGAATCTCCTCGGGGAAGGGGGTGCCCTCCTCAAATTTCAGGTACTCAATCTTGTAGTCGTAGTCGTCCACCTGGCTGACCCAGAACTTGGCCCCCTCGTTATAGACCATGTTGGGCTTGCGGTTGGTGATGGGAATCCCGATGTGCATATACTCAGCGGACATAGCGGTTCCTCCTATTTCTGATTTTTAATTTCCTGATAGACCTCATAGGCCTGCTGAGGGGTATAGCCCTCGTGGACCACCTTGCCGATGGCCTGGGCCATGCCGGCGGGGCAGTCGGACTGGAAGATATTCCTCCCCATGTCCACCCCGTGGGCCCCCTCCTGAATGGCCTTCCAGGCCATCTCCAGGGCCTCCGGCTCGGGCAGCTTTTTGCCCCCGGCGATGACGATGGGGACGGGACAGGCGGCGGCCACCCGCTCAAAGCCCTCGCAGTAGTAGCTCTTGACAACGTTGGCCCCGTTCTCCGCCAGCACTCTCGTGGCCAGCAGGAAGAACTTCTCCGTCCGCTCCATCTCCTTGCCCACGGCCACCACCCCCAGGGTGGGCATCCCATACCGGGCCCCGGCGTCGGCGGTGCGGGCCAGCAGCTCCAGGGAGCGGCTCTCGCCGGGGGAGCCGATGAAGGTCTGCACCGCCACACAGTCGGCGCCCATCCGCAGGGCGTTCTCCATGTCGCTGGCAAAGCCGCCGCCGTTGGACATATCGTCGTAGAGGACGGTGGAGTCGTAGGTCACCCGGAGACACCGCCCCACCCGGGCGGCGGGGGAGATGCAGGAGCGGAAGGTGCCCCGGGTGCCCATCAGCACATCCACATAGGGAATTAGAGGCGGAATCACCAGGTCAATCCGTTCCAGCCCGGCGGTGGGCCCCATGATGTAGCCGTGGTCAAAGGCCAGCATGACGGTATTTCCCGACTTGGGGTGGAACATCCGGGCCAGCCGGGTCTTCATGCCCCAGTCGCAGTGGGCGGCCCCCTTCACATAAAAGCCCTCCTGGGCGGCGGGGATGTCCAGATGGTAATTATGGGCCGCCTTATTTCCAATGTTGTCAGCCATGGCTTACTCCTTGCTGTAGGCGGGGGTGTGGCAGGGGGTGTTCCACAGGCGAATAAATTCTTCGTCCCACTTGGCGATGTTCATCTGGAAGCCGCCGGCCTCCTGTACGGTGAGAATCTCGCCCACCATACTGGCCACAACCTCCACGTCCATGGCCTTCAGGAACTCCACGGTATCCTTGAACAGCACCAGCAGCTCCATCATAGTGGTGGCGCCGCAGCCGTTGATCATGACGAATGCTTTGTCCCCGGCCTTCAGCTCCAGGTTTTTGCACAGAGCTCCGGCCACGGTGGACACGGTGTCTTTGGCGGACATCATGGGCACCCGGACGCCGCCCCCCTCGCCATGCTGGCCGGCGCCAATTTCCATCAGGTTGGTCTCCCCCAGGTCACCGAAGGACATGCCGTTCTGGGGGTGGGTGGCGTCGGTGGACTTCACCGTGACGGAGGCCATGCTGTCGGCGTACCGCTGGGCGATGGCGGTCACCTCGTCCAGGCTCTTGCCCTCCCGGGCGGCGGCTGCTGCAATGTGGTACAGGGCGACGGCTCCGGCCAGGCCCCGCTTGTTGTCCTCACCGTTGGGGTCGTACTGAATCTCCTCTCCGGTGACCACCTGGCGGACGTTGAGCCCCGCCTTCTGGGCCAGCTTCATGGCCTGCTTGCCGGCCAGCTGGTCGCCGGCGTAGTTCAGGGTGAGCAGCAGCACCCCGTGGCCCTTGTCGGCCAGCTTCATGGCGTCAAACACCAGCTGGCCGTTGGGAGCGGCAAAGATGTCGCCCACCGCCTGGATATCCAGCATCCCCTTGCCCACAAAGCCGGCCTGGGCGGGCTCGTGGCCCGAGCCGCCGTAGGTGACAATGGTCACCCGGTCGGCGGAAGCAAGGTCCTTGCTGATGACCAGGTGGCCGTCCACGTCCAGAATGTCGGGGTAGGCCAGCCCCAGGCCGGTGAGCTCCTCGTCGGTGATGGTCTCCGGGGCGTTGATAAATTTCTTCATTTTCATGGTGTTGCCTCCTCAAAATTGTGGTGTCAGGGCTGTGCCAGACCCTGGAAAAAGTAGGACATGGACATGGCCCCGGCGTCCGGGGTGCCGATGGTCTTCTCTCCGTAGCTCCTGGCCCGCCCGAATTTGGATACAAATTGCTTGCTGGCCTCCGCTCCGTCCGCCGCAGCCCTGGCGGCAGCGGCAAACAGCTCGTTCTCGTCGCCGTCGGCATAGGCGGCAATGGCCTGGCTGGCGGGAATCAGGGCGTCCATCATGGTCTTGTCCCCCACCTTGGCCCCGGACATGTCGCTCAGCTCCTCCAGGGCCCTGGCAAAGACGGCCTGAATGCCCGCCACGCCGATCTCCTCCCCCTCCGGGGCCGCCTCCTGCATCCCGTCCAGCCAGGTGTTCCACAGGGGGACGGCGCTGCCGCCGTTCAGGGTCATCACCGCCATGGCCGCGTCGTCCAGCATGGACTGGATGCCTCCCGCCGACTGCTCCACCGCGTGGGCAATGGCCCTGGCAATTTTCGACATGGTCAGGCCGTGGTCGGCGTCCCCAAAGTGGGAGTCGATCTCTGTCAGCTCCGCCTCCGCCGCTGTGACGGCCTCGCATCCATGTTTCAGCCGGGCGGCAAATTCAGCTTTTGTCATTCGCGTTCACCTCCTCCCCTGTGTCGCCTGTAACATTTTTTACTGATCCCGTTATCCTCGACTTACATATGTTACATCTGTGTGTTTATCATACCACCCTTTGTTACATGAGTCAATTCAAAATTTTATTTCCACAAGGCCGACAGAAATATATGTGGAAAATTGGCAAACCTGCACAAAAACAGACCTCCCAGACGGCCGGCGCCGTCTGGGAGGTTACAAATATTACTTATTGCTCCAGCAATGTCTTAATCAGTTCCGACCGGGCCACGATGTGGGTAAAAAAGCCGGACTTTAGCGCGCCACGCAGAGCCTTGGCGCTGGTGTTGGCAGAGCAGACGCCGATGATGTTGGGACAGCGCTTCAAGATATCAATGGGGATTTGAATGGCAAAGTCCTGCTCCGACTGGATGACAAAGCCGTCCTCGTTGAAGTAGTAGATCAGCATCCGCCCGCAGGCCCGCTGCTGCTGAAGCAGACTGCCGTATCGGACCAGCGAGGCGAAGTCGGGGCTGGAGGGGTAGTCCCCGATGTTGACCAGCGCCGTGTCCAGCTGCTCCCATTGATGATGGATTTGCCGGTAGACCTCCGTGGAGCACAGCACCTGCTTCTCCTCCAGGTTGTCCGGCAGGGCCGGGAGGTAGAGAAAATGGGGGGTGGCCCCCATCTGCTGGGCCATCAGGCGGACATTTTCGTTGGACTGGTAGTTGCGGGCGGGGATACTGGCGTTGCCCACCAGAGGGCAGATGTCGGTGATGGTGCTGTTGGGCTGGGGATTCTCCTCCAGCCAGGACACCAGCTGGCCGATGAGATAGCCCCAGCCCACCCCCAGCCGGCGGACGCCCAGCTGCCGCAGCAGCTCCACCGCCCCCTGGGACAGCAGACGGTTTGTGGCATCGTCATTCGTCCCCTCCGCCACCAGGATGCCCCCCCGGATGGAGCTGGATAATTTCAGCCGCTCCAGCAATTTGGTTTCCCGGGTCCCCGGCTCATGGATTGTGATCTCCACAATGCCCAGCTCCCGCGCCTCTGACAGCATTCGGCTGATCAGCGGGCGGGATACCCCCAGCTCCCGGGCAATATCGCTCTGCTTCTGGTCCTCAATGTAGTACCGATGCGCCACATGAGCCAGCCTTTTTTGTTTCTCCAGGTTAGTGTCCACAAAACGATCCCCCGTATTTACACCGTGTTACATATGTTACTCCCTCATTTATACCACAAATCGGGGGCAGAGGCAAGTAAAAAGTATTTCCTCCGATTTTAAGAAGCATTTTTCAAAAGTGAATAAGAAACCCCCTCTAAGTCAAAAGACTCCCCCCTTGGATTTGCCGGATGTCTTTGCTAAACTGTTATTAGTGATAAAAAGAAAAGAATAAGCAGCTCTAAATTCATCGATTTGCAAAATAAATAGGAGGCCGGTGATCAAAAAATGAGCGAAACCATTGTATCCATGCGGGGGATCTGCAAGAGCTTTCCCGGCGTCAAGGCCCTGGACCATGTGGACTTTGACCTGCGCTCCGGGGAGGTCATGGCCCTGCTGGGGGAGAACGGCGCAGGCAAAAGCACGCTGATGAAGGTGCTCAGCGGCGTGTACCAGCGGGACGAGGGCACCCTGGAAATTTTCGGGAAGCAGTACGGCGATCTGAACCCCAAGCTGGCCCAGGAGGTGGGCGTGGCCATCATTCACCAGGAGCTGAACATGTGCAAGCACCTGTCTGTGGCGGAAAATATGTTTTTAGGCAGGGAAAAGCGCAGGGGCATCAGGCTTGACAACGCCAGTATGGAAGCGGAGGCAAAGAGCATCCTGAACGAGCTGAAAATTGATTTGGACCCCAAACAGGTGGTGGGAGAGCTGCCTGTGTCCAAGCAGCAGATGGTGGAAATTGCCAAGGCCCTGTCCACCAATGCCAGGGTGCTGATTATGGACGAACCCACCTCCGCCCTCACCGCCCGGGAGATTGACGACCTGTTCCGCATCATCCAGGAGCTGAAGGCCAAGGGCTGCGGCATCGTGTATATCTCCCACCGGCTGGAGGAGCTGCAGCACATCGTGGACCGGGTGACCATCATGCGGGATGGCCAGTACATCACCAGTATGGACTTCAAGGATGTCACCCTGGACGAGATCATCGCCTACATGGTGGGCCGGGAGATCAAGGAGAAGTTCCCCCGGGTGGCCTGCGAGAAGGGCAAAAAGGTCTTCGAGGTAAGGGGGCTCAACGCCGGGCGCATGGTGCGGGACATCGACTTCTCCCTGTATGAGGGGGAGATCGTGGGCTTCGCCGGGCTGATGGGCGCCGGGCGCACCGAGACCACCCGGGCCATTTTCGGCGTGGACCCCAAGGAGGGCGGGCAGATCATCCTGGACGGCAGAGAGGTGGCCATCAGGAACCCCAAGGACGCCATCCAGGCGGGCATTGTTTTGGCCCCGGAGGACCGGAAGAAGGACGGACTTTGTACCAAGCTGTCCATCCGCCACAACATCGCCCTGCCCAACCTGGACTTTCTGTGCAATCGGTTCGGCATGATCCGGTGGGGCAAAGAGGCCGAAACCTGCGATAAAACGGTGCAGAACCTGAAAATCAAGACCCCCAATGTGGAGATCAACGCGGCCAACCTCTCCGGAGGCAACCAGCAGAAGGTGGTGGTGGGCAAGTGGCTGGCCCGAAACTCCCGGGTCGTTATTTTCGACGAGCCCACCCGGGGCATCGACGTGGCGGCCAAGGTGGAGATTTACCACCTGATGAACGACCTGAAAAAGCAGGGGATCGCCGTCATGTTCGTCTCCTCGGAGATGCCGGAGGTCATGGGCATTGCCGACCGCATCATCGTCATGTGCGACGGACGGATTACCGGCGAGCTCATGGCGGAGGACGCCACCCAGGAGAAGATTCTCTCCCTGGCTACCCAGTTTGAGAAGAAAATTGCTGTTTAAGGAGGGCGGAAACAATGAACACGAAACCGAATCCCATAAAGCGCATCCTAAATACCCGGGGCATGGGCGGGGCGCTGACGGCCTTTGCCGGGCTGATTGTCATCTACATCGCCTTCGGCATCATCAACCCCACTGTGTTCTCCGGGCAGAACATCATGAACCTGCTGCGGTCCATGTCCAAGTACCTGCTCATCGGCATCGGGCAGAGCTATATTCTGATTACCGGCAACATCGACCTGTCCATCGGCTCGGTGGCGGGCATGAGCGCCATGATTTCCGCCACCCTGATGACCATGGGGGTCCACCCCATTGCCGCAATCCTGATTACGCTGGCCTGCTGCCTGGTCATCGGCGTGCTCAACGGCCTGCTGGTGGGCAAATGGCAGCTGCCCCCCTTCATCGCCACCTTGGGCACTATGTTTGTGGCCCGGGGCGTGGCCTACATCGTCAACGGCAACCGCAACACCGACGCCATTGCCTCCGGCATCGGCAAGGAGGCGGCCGACACCTTCGGCAATTTCTTCTACTACGGCTCCACACTGGGCATCTACAACACCTTCTGGATTGCCATCGCCCTGTTTGTGGTATTTTTCTTCCTGCTGTCCGGGACCAGGACGGGCCGCCATATCTACGCCATCGGCTCCAACGTGGACGCGGCCAAGCTGTCCGGCGTCTCTGTGCTGGCCACCACCACCAAAGCCTATTTGGTCAGCGCCTTCTGCTCCTGCGTGGTGGGCCTGATCCTGTGCGGGCAGGCCGGCATGGGCAATATGGAGGCCGGCAACATGTATGAGATGTACGGCGTGGCCGCTGGCGTCATCGGCGGCGTGTCTCCCCTGGGCGGCACCGGTATCCTGCTGGGCACCCTGGCCGGCGCGGCGGTGTGGCAGACCCTGGAGAACGGCCTGAACATGATCGGTGCCCAGGTGGGCATCCAGCGGCTGGTCATCGGCATCATTGTGGTGGTGGCTGTGTTCCTGGACGTGGTGGTCCGCAACGGTGCCCACAAGAAAAAGCCCGCCAAGACCGGCGCGGCCAAGACGAATTAGACACCGGCAGGTGCTAATTATAAAAAACAAGGAGGATTCGAAAATGAAAAAACTCACAGCAGTTCTGTGCGCCGCCTGTCTGATGGTTACAGCTATGACGGGCTGTGCCAAGAAGAACGACCCCGGCCAGAGCGGAAGCTCTGACACCATGATCGCCCTGATTACCATGGACTCCATCGATCAGCACTGGATTGCCCTGAACGAGGGCGCCCAGAAGGCGGCCAAGGAGCTGGGTGTCAATGTCCAGTTCATGTCCCCCAACACCAAGGACGACGCCCAGCAGATTGAGTGCGTCAACAACGCCGTCAGCGCGGGCGCCAAGGCCATCATCGTGGCCGCCAACGGCCCGGACGCCATTTCCTCCGCCCTGAAGGAGGCCAAGGACAAGGGCGTGAAGATCGTCTACGTGGACTCCCCCGCCAACGTGGACGCCGAGGCCACCTTCTCTACCGACAACAAGGCCGCCGGCAAGACCGCCGGTGAGGAGATGCTCAAGGCGCTGAACGCCAAGGGCGTCAAGAGCGGCAAGGTGGGCATCATCAACGTAAACGCCGCCACCGACTCCTGTGTGGCCCGGGAAGAGGGCTTCCGCTCCGCCTTTGAGGGCAGCGGCTTCGAGCTGCTGGAGACCCAGTACGGCGAGGGCGACGCCGCCAAGTCCCAGTCCATCGCGGAGAACTACATCACCCAGGGCGTAGTGGGCATCTTCGGCTGCAACGAGGGCTCCACCACCGGCGCGGGCAACGCCATCAAGGCCACCGGCAAGGCCGACATCGTTGGCGTGGGCTTCGATAAATCCGACGCCATCCTGGGCCTGATTGACGACGGCTATCTGCTGGCCACCATGGCTCAGAACCCCGATGTCATGGGCTACGAGGGCGTGAAGGCCGCGGTCAAGGCCATCAACGGCGAGAGCCTGGGCGGCGCGGTCACCGACACCGGCGTGTCCGTCCTCACCAAGGAGGGCGGCTCCGCCGCCCCCGCCGGCACCACCGCCAGCCAGGAGTGGAAAATCGCCCTGATTACCATGGACTCCATCGACCAGCACTGGGTCACCCTGAACGAGGGCGCCCAGGCCAAGGCCAAGGAGCTGGGGGTCACCGTCACCTTCATGTCTCCCAACACCAAGGACGACGCCCAGCAGATCGAGTGCGTCAACAACGCGGTGGCCGGCGGCTACAACGCCATTATGGTGGCTGCCAACGGCCCGGACGCCATCTCCTCCGCCCTGAAAGAGGCCCAGTCCAAGGGCGTGAAGATCGTCTATGTGGACTCCCCCGCCAACGTGGACGCCGAGGCCACCTTCTCTACCGACAACAAGGCCGCCGGCAAGACCGCCGGTGAGGAGATGCTCAAGGCGCTGAACGCCAAGGGCGTCAAGAGCGGCAAGGTGGGCATCATCAACGTAAACGCCGCCACCGACTCCTGTGTGGCCCGGGAAGAGGGCTTCCGCTCCGCCTTTGAGGGCAGCGGCTTCGAGCTGCTGGAGACCCAGTACGGCGAGGGCGACGCCGCCAAGTCCCAGTCCATCGCGGAGAACTACATCACCCAGGGCGTAGTGGGCATCTTCGGCTGCAACGAGGGCTCCACCACCGGCGCGGGCAACGCCATCAAGGCCACCGGCAAGGCCGACATCGTTGGCGTGGGCTTCGATAAATCCGACGCCATCCTGGGCCTGATTGACGACGGCTATCTGCTGGCCACCATGGCTCAGAACCCCGATGTCATGGGCTACGAGGGCGTGAAGGCCGCGGTCAAGGCCATCAACGGCGAGAGCCTGGGCGGCGCGGTCACCGACACCGGCGTGTCCGTCCTCACCAAGGAGGGCGGCTCCGCCGCCCCCGCCGGCACCACCGCCAGCCAGGAGTGGAAAATCGCCCTGATTACCATGGACTCCATCGACCAGCACTGGGTCACCCTGAACGAGGGCGCCCAGGCCAAGGCCAAGGAGCTGGGGGTCACCGTCACCTTCATGTCTCCCAACACCAAGGACGACGCCCAGCAGATCGAGTGCGTCAACAACGCGGTGGCCGGCGGCTACAACGCCATTATGGTGGCTGCCAACGGCCCGGACGCCATCTCCTCCGCCCTGAAAGAGGCCCAGTCCAAGGGCGTGAAGATCGTCTATGTGGACTCCCCCGCCAACGTGGACGCCGAAGCCACCTTCTCCACCGACAACAAGGCCGCCGGCAAGACCGCTGGCGAGGAGATGCTCAAGGCGCTGGACGCCAAGGGCGTCAAGAGCGGCAAGGTGGGTATCATCAACGTGAACGCCGCCACCGACTCCTGCGTGGCCCGTGAGGAGGGCTTCCGCTCCGCCTTTGAGGGCTCTGGCTTCGAGCTGCTGGAGACCCAGTACGGCGAGGGTGACGCCGCCAAGTCCCAGTCCATTGCCGAGAACTACATCACCCAGGGCGTGGTAGGCATCTTCGGCTGCAACGAGGGTTCCACCACCGGCGCGGGCAACGCCATCAAGGCCACCGGCAAGGCCGATATCATCGGCGTGGGCTTCGACAAGTCCGATGCCATCCAGGGCCTGATTGGCGACGGCTATCTGCTGGCCACCATGGCCCAGAACCCCGATGTCATGGGCTCCAGCGGCGTAGAGGCCTGTGTCCAGGCGCTGGAGGGCGCCGCCCTGAACGGTGCGGTCACCGACACCGGCGTGTCTGTGCTCACCAAGTAATTTCATAGCAAAAAAAGCAACAGGAACGCCGGTTTTCCGGCGTTCCTGTTGAAATTATCAAGACATCGTGATAAAGTAGTGTAAGCCCATCAGCAAAATCCGGTCAGATACCCAGATAATTCCGAGGCAGTTCGGTTGGGAGTGAGACAGCTTATGTGGAAGGTTATTATCGCGGATGATGAAAAGTTGATCTGCCGGCTGATCGAGACGCTGATCGACTGGGAAACGCTGGACATGGAGATCGTGGGCAAGGCGGAGAACGGGCTGGAGGCCCTCCGGATGGTGGAGGAGCTCCATCCCCACCTGCTGATTACCGACATCCGTATGCCGGGCTGTGACGGCCTGGAGCTGATCCGTCAGGCCCGGGAGCTCAGCCCGGACATTGAGATTGTCATTATCAGCGGCTACGCACACTTTGAATATGCCAAAACCGCCATCGCCTACGGCGTGGGCAGCTATATCCTAAAGCCCGTCAACCAGGCGGAGCTGAACAAGACTCTGCAAAAAATTGTGCTCCGGTTGGAGGAGCGGGGCAAACGGGAGCGGACGGAGGAAGACCGGGAGAGCGGCCAGTCCGCGCCCCAGCGGCGCAGGGAGGAGCTGCTCCGGGACCTGTTGGAAGGAAAAAGGGAGTTTACCGAGGAAGAGCTGGCCGAAAGTTATCAGTTTCACATCTGCGGATGTCAGCTCCAGACCTTTTTCCTCAAGCTGGACTTGGACGGGGAGGAGTTGAGCAATCCGGCCCGGACCATCATCCGTCAGAAGGCGGAGGAGATGTTCCAGGCCACTGTACTGCCTTCCTGTACCGAAGGCGCGCTGTTTCTCCGGAACTTCGCGGGCTACGGCCTGCTCAGCTACCCGCCCGGGGAGCAGGACCGGGTGCGCCACAGCCTGCGGGAGCTGCTCAAGCAGCTGGAGGCCAACAAAAGCCTGTTTGGAAAAGTGGAGTTCACCATCGGCCTGGGCCGGCCCATTCAAGAGGTCCGGGAGCTGGCCGGCTCCATGAATACCGCCCGGCTGGCGGCGGAGGAGCGGCTGATCGAGGGCCGGGGCCGGATGCTGGAGGATGTGCCGCCCGATTCCAGCCTGCCCAAGCAGGCAATCCTGAACCGCTACACCAAGCTGGTGGACCACGGGATCGACATCATCGACGGGGACACCCTGCGCCTGGCCCGGGAGAGCCTGCGGGCCGGGGTGCTGGCTGTGTCCAGAGTACGCGGGCGGGAGATTTTTGAGCTGGTGCTGGATGCGGGAAAAATTTTTTCTCTTCGGGCGGGCAGCAGCGATGAGGCAGCCCAGGCATTTCAGCAGCGCTGCGGCCAGTGCGGGCGGACAGAGCTGCTGTTCCGGGAGCTGGAACAGCTCCACACCCAAGTGCTCCGGGAGCTGAAGGAGCGGCAGGAGAACGAAACCACCCGCCCCATCCGCATGGCAAAGCAGTTTGTTCAGGAAAACTACGGGCGGAACATCACCTTGGAGGATGTGTGCGGGGCCGTCGGCTTCAGCTCCACCTACTTCAGCGCCCTGTTCAAAAAAGAGACCGGGGAGGGCTTTTCCAAGTACCTGACCCAGGTGCGGATCGACCGGGCCAAGGAGCTGCTGCGGGAGACCGGACTGTCCGTGGCGGAGGTGTGCGAGGCGGTGGGCTACAGCGACCGGAAGCACTTCACCCAGACCTTTCACAAGATGACCGGCGTAAATCCGGCGGAGTTCCGCCGGCTCTACGGCTGACAGGAGAGGGCAATGAAAAACGACAGGTTGCGATATTTGTCCCACCGGCTCCTGGCCGCGGGCCTGACGGCCGTCCTGCTCCATCTCTGCCTGCTGCTCTTCCTCTGCGCGGCGGCGAAGGACCTGGGCGGGCGCTGGTGGGAGCTGGCCGCCATGGGGGCGGCGGGACTGCTCCTTTTGGTGTGTTGGACCACAGTGTGGATCATCCGGCCGTTTCTCCGGCTGGAAAAGGAGACCCGGCTGTTTTTGGAGGGGCACGCTCCGAATGGCCTGCTGCGGGAGGAACATGTCTTCTTTACCCCCGCCGGCCGTCAGACCTGGGAGTGCCTGCAGGGGCTGCTGGACTCCTCAGAGCTGATGAAGATGAACAAGCGGCAGGCCCAGTACCTGGCCCTGCAAAACCAGATCAACCCCCATTTCCTCTACAACACCCTGGAGAGCATCCGAAGCGAGGCCCTGATTGCGGGACTGACCGGTCTGGCGGAGATGACGGAGGCCTTAGCCAGCTTCTTCCGCTATACCATCAGCAAAGTGGAGAATCTGGTGTCGGTGGAGGAGGAGCTGCAAAACTGCGAGACCTATTTCAAGATTCAACAGTACCGCTTTGCGGAGCGCCTCCAGCTCACCGTCGAATGTGACAGCGCAGAGCGGGAGGAAATTTACAACTGCCGCCTGCCCAAGCTGAGTATGCAGCCCATTTTGGAAAACAGCATCATCCATGGCACCGAGTGTAAAATCGGCACCGGGCACCTGAAAATCCATCTGGAGCGGACGGGCAAGCTGCTGCTCATCCGAATCTCCGACGACGGGGTGGGGATGGATGAGCAGACCCTGGCCAGAATGAATGGACAGCTGCAAAAAAAAGTCCGGGCCGCCGCGTCTCAGGACGGCCAGACCCAGGGCGGCATTGCCCTGCGCAACGTGAACAACCGGATCCAGCTGCTGTTTGGAGAGGAATACGGCCTGCGGGTGTTTTCCATGCCCGGGGTGGGAACCGATGTGGAGATTCTGCTGCCGGCTATCACCAGCGACAGGGATGTCCCCAATAAGGAGGCGCTGCGCTCCCTGTAGGAGGGTATATGCGAAACGAGATACTGCGAATGGATCAGGTGACCTATGAGACCCAGGGCGTCACCCAGCTGGACAATTTCAGCCTGTCGGTGTGGGAGGGGGAAATTTTGGGGCTGGTCCCCGTGAACAACTGGGGGGTAGAGGCCCTGCTCTCTCTGCTGACCCAAAACCTTCCCCTGCGGTATGGATATGTTCATTACAACGAAAGGCTGGTAAATGACTGGCACAGCCACCGCAGAGGGGGAAACCGGGTCAGCGTGATTCGGAATGAGAGCTGTCTGGCCAAGGACCTGACGGTGGCTGACAACATCTTTGTCCTGCGTCCGGGGTTCAAAAAATGGCACATCCGCCCCCGTATCCTCCGGGAGCAGCTGACCCCCTTTATCCAGGAGGTGGGTGTCCCCATCCGGGCGGACGCCTATATCGACAGCCTGACCACCTTTCAGCGGTTTGTGGTGGAGCTGCTAAAGGCGGTAGTGGCAGGCAGCCGGCTGATCGTGCTGGAAAACGCGGATGCCTTCATCAGTGAGAGCGAGCTGGCCAAGCTCCAGGAGATTTTACTGCACTACGCCGGTAAGGGCATCTCCTTTCTCTACCTCTCCGCCCATTTTGAGGAAACCCTGCGCTTCTGTCACCGGACGGCCCTGATGTCCAATGGACGCATCTTAAAATGCTTTGACCTGAAAAGCGGCAGCGCGGATATCCTGTCCCTGCCCTGTGTGGGGGACTACGACCGCTGGATCCGGGCCCATCTGGAGGAGCCGGTCCGGGAGCAGGCAGACAGGCCCATGCTGGAGCTGCGCGCCCTGTGCTGCGGGAACCTCCAGGATGTAGACCTGCGGGTAAATGCCGGGGAGTGTATCGTGGTGCAGGATACGGACGGCTGCGCTCTGAGCGACTTTCTCGCCGTTTTAGCGCGCGGGCAGCCGGAAAGCGGGCAGCTTTTGGTGGGGGGAAGGCCCCTGCGCTCCGGTCTGGACCGGAGCATTGCCATTGTCCAGGAGCGGCCTACAGAAACCATGCTGTTTTACAGCATGAGCTATATGGACAATCTGTGCTTCAATATGGATCACCGTTTCCCGAAAATCTGGCTGTCAAAGGGGATTCGCAGGAGCATCCGGGAGGAGTATGCCCCCCTTCTGGGGGCGGAAGTCTTTGACAGACGAATCAATGAACTGACCAACCGGCAGAAATATGATCTGGTGTATACCAGGCTGCTGCTTCAGCGGCCCAAGGTGGTGTTCTGCATCCATCCCTTCAAGAAGGCGGAGGTATCTATCCGAAGCCATCTGTGGGAGCTGATAGAGCGGCTTTTGGAGCGGGATATTGCGGTGGTAATCCTTGCGGTAAACCTGGCCGACTCGCTGGCCCTTGCGGACCGGCTGGTCCGCCTGCGGAAGGGGGCGGTCCACGAGGTCTACCGGCGTGAGGACTTCACACGGCTGCCCGCCAATACTCCGTGGCTGTATCTCTACCGGGAAAAATATTCAAATATGGAAAGAAAGGTCGATATGTATGAAACGTTCCGAAATCAATAAGGCGCTCAAGGAGCTGGAGGCCATGTGTGTCCAATACCGCTTTGCCCTGCCGCCCTTCTGCCATTTCACTCCGGAGCAGTGGAAGGAACTGGGACACGAGTACGACGAGGTCCGGGACTGTATGCTGGGCTGGGACATCACCGACTACGGCAAGGGGGACTTTGACCGCTTCGGCTTTTCCCTGATCACCATCCGCAACGGCAACCGGGCCATGGCGGACAAGTACCCCAAGGTGTACGCCGAGAAGCTGCTCTATCTGAAGGAGGGCCAGTATGCCCCCAACCACTTCCACTGGTATAAGACCGAGGACATTATCAACCGGGGCGGCGGGAACGTGCTCATCCGGGTGTACAACTCCCTGCCCGACGAGGAGATTGACTACAGCTCCGACGTGACCGTCCATACCGATGGGCGCACCTACACCGTCCCCGCAGGAACCCAGGTGCGGCTCACGCCCGGGGAGAGCATCCACATCCAGCAGAGGCTGTACCACGACTTCTCCGTGGAGGAGGGGTCCGGCCCTGTCCTGCTGGGCGAGGTGAGCCAGTGCAACGACGACAACACGGATAACCGCTTCAACCCGCCTGTGGGCCGCTTCCCCGCCATTGAGGAGGACGAGCCCCCCTATCGTTTACTGTGCAACGAGTACCCGCCGGCCCAATGATTGCCCGCAATACTGCGACCGCACCCGAAGCAAAGACTGCAAAGCTGGGGGGGGGGAATTTACGCCTGCTCCAGCTGCTGAAATACCTTTTTGGACCTCAATGCCACCAGGCCAGACAGAACCGCCGCCCCCAGCAGGACGGTCCAGGGGGGCAGGGCGTCGAAGAGGAGGCCGTACCCCAGCTGTCCCAGGGGTGAGGCGCAGTTGGCCACCGCCTGGATGCAGGCGATCACCTTGCCCAGTAGCTGGCCGGGCACCTGGGCCTGGACCAGGGTGAGGAGGACCACGGTGAACAGCATGGCGGCGGCCATGGCCAGCATGGACATGACTGTTATCAGCCAGTAGCTGGCAAGGACGGGCATACCGGGCAGGACAGACAGCCCCATCGCCCCCGCCGCCCCGGCGCAGAAGAGCAGACAGACGGAGCTGTGCCGGGGTTTCAGCCGTGTGCCCAGGAGGCCCGCAAGAAGGCCGCCCAAAAGGCCGCCCAGACTCATGACTGCCTGGGTCAGGCCCAGGGCAGCGTCGCTCCTATGCAGCACCTGGGCCACAATGGCGGGGATGCCCACAATCATCACCGCCGACAAAATCAGGTTGAAGGCGGACAGCACCAGCGTCACCGATAAAAACACGGGCCGCTCCCGGGAGATGTACCGCCAGCTCTCCCCCAGGTCCTTCCCCACGGTGGCCAGCACCCCGGCGTCACGGGGCCGCCTCTCGTGGGGGATGCGGATGAAAATTTCCATGACAGCCGAGCAGAAGAAGCACACCCCGCCGATGGTCAGGATGGGCCCCAGTCCCCACAGGCCGAAGATGACGCCCCCCAGAGCGGGCCCCAGGAGGTTGGCCAGGGTGGAGATCATGTTGATGACCGCGTTGCCCTGGGTGAGCCTGTCGGGGGCCAGGAGCAGGGGCAGGCTGGCCTGGACCGCCGGCTGGTAGGCCCCGGCGATGGCGTAGAGGAGCATCAGCGTGACGATGACCAGGGGGACCAGAGGGGCCCTGCCCCACAGCAGGACGTAGCACGCCGTCAGCCCTGCGGTGAGGAAGTCCAGCCCCGCCATGATGCGGCCCTTGTGGACCCGGTCCGCCGCCGTCCCGC
>ERZ779633.186-NODE-186-length-23645-cov-8.442052_pt1 | contig 23645 bp, 17 predicted proteins | sample MGYA00514195_ERZ779633 | MGnify/ENA primary metagenome ERZ779633 (study PRJEB29562, sample SAMEA4376707) | mouse gut metagenome | isolation source: Cecum | study: EMG produced TPA metagenomics assembly of the A DSS colitis mouse model was used to assess the...
AGGCCGCTTTTACTACTTCCGTACTACGTTTCAGCGCAAAGTCACGCCGGGATACGCCGAGATATGCGAATAACTCTCCCAAACGGCAAATGGCGGAAACGCCTGAAAATCAAGGCTTTGCCACCATTTGCCGAGTTACATAAGGTTAGGGCTGGAAATTACAAAATCTTTATAGTAAATCAAAAAGTCAGTCTGACAACGCCCGTTTCTGAGATAAATGATTACTATGAGACGCTTTTTGTAAATGATGAAAAGCCAAGTTCTGCTATTAGTATTCTTGCATCGGGCAATTGTTTCTTTACACTCAAAGAATTAGAAGGCTTTTTTGCAGAGCCGGAAATGTACGAGGTTATATGTGAATTTGTTAAAAGGCATCCGTATTTATTTAAGATAATACGAAACCGCATTTCACTTATTCACGACAGTTTTAACACATATTTACGGACAAAAATTGAGACCTTTGCGCAGAGACAAGCAAAGACAGTAGCAGTGATTAGGGAGAGCCTGCTTAGCGGTTCGATTGAATATATGGCAAGGATGGACTCCTTCGAATTTGATGAGGAATTTTATTTGAAGATGCTAAAAAAATATTCAAATGCTAATTCCTTTACTGAGCTTATGCTTTCAACAAGAGACTATAACTCCATAACCAGCCTATATGTACAATTACAAAGGTTATTGGAGGGCAGGGCTGGAATATTTGATATATATGAATATTACTCGTTCGCATTACTTTTTCAGATTGCTACAAGAAATAATCTGGTCGGTGATGACAGTTTAATTTATCAAATGCTATTATATATGAGGTCTCACGAGGGTATCGAAGATACTATATTCAGTTCGGATTATACTTGGCAAGTTTATCTAGTTTGTTGTGGAGAAAGAAAATATGTGGAGCAATACTTGGCAAATAGACATATGAGTGACAGCCAGCTTTACAGTTTAATTGAACATCTCAATATAGATCAAGAATTTTATGAGAAGAAGGAGAATGAAATAACTTATAGCGAATTGGATGCACAGTTAAAGCGTGACAACACAAACTTATGGGAACAGCAAATGGCGCTTACAGATTATCTGATCAGCATTTATATTCATGGCAAGTCGGGTGATCGATATTTGGATTTATTTGGAGCATATCTTTCCGGGGATAAAGAACGCAGCACAGCAACTTTACTCGATGAGATGTCTCACTATGGTCTGGAAAAATTTTGGGTGGGACATAGCTTGCACTCTGCAGAATATCAATTGCACGAATTGGGCTTTTTTGGCAATGGCAATAAATTCAGAAATCATTCACTCCATGAGCTAATTGCTGAAAATGCCTATCGAGGTTCTTTCCATGTGATAACCTTGGCTGCATCACATTTAAAGCTGGCCAACTATGAATGCAGGGATACCGATATAAGTAACTTAGCATATTGCTGGTCAATGTATTATAACCGTAAGGACTACAGCGTATCTACAATTGATGAGGCCTTGTTGACGTTTGAAGCAAAAAAATTAATCAACTGGAAACAGTCATTTTATACACCTACCCCCGAAAATGGCTTCTAACCGTCCACGGGAGCCTTCCCATCCTTAAAAAAGTTTCTCTTGACAAAAAGCTTAATGGACATTTCATTTCTGAACCTGCGTCGTTGCAACTCTTTCCATATCTGTTCAATTGGATTTATCTCCGGCGTATTTGATGGAATAAAAAACAGGCGTATGTTTTCCGGAATGCAGAGGGTGCTGGACTTATGCCATGCGGCACCGTCACAGCAAAGTAGAATGATATAGTCACCACAGTTGAAAAGCGGTGCAAAGGGCGTCATCAAAGGAAGGAGCAGAAGGAAGTATTTTTCTCAAAAACCGCTTTAGCCAAGCCCAGAATTTTTCAATGGGATTGAGTTCCGTGGAGTACGGAGGAAGAAACAGCAGCCTGCATCCAGCATTTTGGGTAGCAAAAAGCAGCCGCTTTTTGGAATGGAACGAAGCATTGTCCATTACAATCACGGTTCCCTGTTCCAGAGAAGGCAGAAGCTGGTTGGAAACCCAGAATTCAAAAAGCCTGCTGTCCATCGTTCCGTTGTACTGAAACGGTGCAAGAATCCTGCTGCCTGTTTGAGCGGCGACAATGCCGCAGCGCTGATACTTTCGACCACGAACTTGTCCAAACACTCGCTGGCCCCGCGGCGCATACCCATATTCTCGATACAGGTATATATCCACCGTCTTTTCCTTATAATATTAAAGTCTCTTATTGTAGTTTGCATGAAATATATTGGGATAAAATAAGAGTGCTCTCCACTAAACTATAAACAATAAGGCTTACTATTTGTTATTGGAACCCCAATGCACAAGTGACAGAGCCGTATTTTCATCTTTTTCCATGCAGCAGGGCGGCGGTCAGGGTATTCTCCATCAAAATCGCCCGGGTGACCGGCCCAGTCCCACCGGGGACAGGGGTAATATATCCGGCCTTTTCCGCTGCGGAATCGTAGTCCACATCACCACACAGCCTCCCCTGGTCATCCTGATTGATGGACACATCGATGACCACCGCGCCTTCCTTCACCATGCCGGCGGTAATCAGCCCGGGACGGCCGGCAGCGCAGACCAGGATGTCCGCCCGGCGGCACTCTTCCCCCAGATCCGGGGTTTTGGTGTGGCAGATGGTGACGGTGCCGTGATTCTGGAGCAGCAGCATAGCCTGGGGCTTTCCCACGATGTTGGACCGGCCCACCACCACGCACCGCTTCCCCGCCGGGTCGATGCGGTACTCCTCCAGCAGGCGCATCACCCCCGCCGGGGTACAGGGACGGAAGGAGTCCATCCCCAGCACCAGATCCCCCATCGTGACGGGGTGGACGCAGTCCACATCCTTGCCGGGGCAAATGGCCAGCGCCGCCTCCCGCCCGTCCAGATGCTTGGGCAAGGGGAGCAGAAGCAGGATGCCGTCGATATCCTCCCGGCTGTTGAGGAGCCGGATCACATCCAGCAGCTCCTCCTGGGTGGTACTTTCCGGCAGGCGGAAGGTATCGTAGTAGATGCCGCACTGCTGGCAGTCCCTGCGCTTGCCCGCCTCATAGGACAGGGCGGCGGGGTCCTCCCCCACCAGTACCACAGCCAGACCGGGCTTGCGCCCCATTCCCTCCACCCGGAGGCGGACCTCCTCCTTGATTTTGGCCGCAAGGGCCTTTCCGTCCATCACCACAGCCGCCATGGCTCATTCCTCCTTGCCTGTCTCTTCTTCGGCAGCCCTCTGAGCGGCCAGTTTTTCCACAAAGAGCTCCGGTTTCTTTCCCCGGTACTTCCACAGCGCCCACACCAGCGCCCCTCCCGCAATCACGCAGGTGAGGGCGGCGAAGAGCTGGGACACCCGGATGGGCGCACCAAACAGCTCCCATCCAAAGAGGTACAGGCTGTCGGTGCGCAGGCCCTCGATCCAGGCCCGGCCCAGACCGTACCAGAAGAAGTAAAACAGAAAGCACTGTCCGTCAAATTTCCGCTTTTTTCCTATAAAATAGACGATAATCAGCCCCACAAAATTCCAGGCCGACTCATAGAAAAAGGTGGGATGTACCCCCAGCCTCCCATTCAAAATGGACTCATAGGCCAGGTTAGACTCCAGCAGCCCTTTGGCCCACAGCTCATCGGCGATGGACTGGGAACACATCCGCCAGGGCAGGTCGGTGACAACACCGTAGGCCTCCACATTCATAAAGTTCCCCCACCGTCCGATGAGCTGGCCGATAAACAGGCCATGGACGCCCAGGTCGGCATAGGCCAAAAAGCTGAGCTTTTTGGCCCGGCAGAACAGCAGCAGCACAATGGCCGAGGAGATAATCGCCCCATAGATGGCCAGTCCCCCGTCACTGTAGCTGAGGATGGCGCTCCAGTCCAGAGAGCCGTCCGCCCGGCGGTAGAGGTCCAGGTTGAACACCACATAATACACCCGGACGGCGATCAGGGCGGCGGGAACAGCGAAGAGCATCATGTCGATGATGTTGTCCTCGCTGATTCCAAACCGCCTGCCCCAGCGGATGCACAAGTACACCGCCAGAATCAGGCCGCAGGTGATGATAACCCCGTACCAGTAGACGGGCCGGTCCAGAACCGGGATGGTAAAGGCCACCCGGTTCAGGGTAAACTCCAGCCCCAGGCCGGGGAAGGATACCGTATTGATCACTGCCCTTCCTCCTTGGCCCGGACCACCGACAGAGCGGTGCGCTCCGGCCTCACCCAGTTCTCAATCAGCTCCTCCGCCTCTTTTTTGGTGATCGTGTCGAAGACCTCAGCGAAGCGCAGAAAGTTGCTGCCTGCAAAGAAGGCCTGGGCCTGGCCGATGCACAGGTTTTCAAAGGAGTTCAGCCCACGGACCTTGTTGCCGTAGACCCCCTTTTTCACCCGCTCCCACAGCTTCGGGTCCACGCCCTCCCGGCCAATACGTGCGGCCTCGTCCGCCACCGCCATGCGGACGGCCTCCGGGTCCTTGGACTCGCCCCCGGCCGCCAGGAAGGCACACCCGGGATAGCACTCGTAGCCGTAGGAGAACTCCTGGTTAATCAGCCCCTCCCGATACAGCTTGGCATACAGGGAGGTGGAGCTGCCCAGCAGCACCTCCAGGGCCAGCTCACCCACCAGCTGCTGCCGCAGGCGCTCCTCTCCGTTGATCGGGGCGTCTCCCTTATAGCCCAGCTGGAACAGGGGCGCGGACACCTCCATCCGCTCCTCCACCAGAGCCTGAGCCGCCTCGGGGCCCTCCTTCTCGCCGTAATCCTTGACGGCGATGGGCCCGGCCTCCTTGGGAAGAATCTCCCGGGCCACCTCACAGATGCGGTCCGGGTCCACCGGACCGGCCACGCACAGCACCATATTGGCCGGATCATAGAAGGCCTTGTGGCAGGCGTACAGGGTGTCGGCAGTGATGTGGGAGATGGACTCCACGCTCCCCGCCACGCTCACCCGGACGGGGTGATTTTTGTACAGAGCGGCCATCAGATTCATGAACACCTTCCAGTCCGGGTCGTCCTCGATCATGCCGATCTCCTGGCCGATGATGCCCTGCTCCTTATCCACGCTCTCCTTGGTGAACCAGGGGACGGAGACAAAGGACAGCAGGATGCGCAGGTTATCCTCAAACTTCTCAGTGGAGTCGAAGTAGTAGCCGGTGATGGCGTTGCTGGTAAAGGCGTTGGGACTGGCCCCGTTGGCGGCCAGGTCCTGGAGGGCGTTGCCCTCCTCCGTGTCGAACATCTTGTGCTCTAGGTAGTGGGCCACGCCGGCGGGGGTATTGTGCCACTCTCCATCCAGGCAGAAGCGCATATCCATGCCGCCGTAGTTGGTGGCAAAAAAGGCATAGCCCTTCTGAAACTCGGGCTTGGGGAAGACAAAGACATTCAGGCCGTTTTCCAGCTTTTCGTGGTACATGGTCTCCCCGACCCGGGCAAATTGCAGCTTTTCCATGGTTCAGACCTCCTTTCCCTTCAGGAAGTAGACGGTATCCAGCTCCAGCTTCCGGGCAGCGGCGGCTACCTGCTCTCGGGTGACCCCCTCCAGCCGGGCGGCCAGCTCCTCGGGGGACTCCTCCAGCCCGGCGGCAGTCTGGCCCAGCCAGAACTCCTCCTGGCGGCCCTGCTCGTCCAAGGTGGACATGCAGGCCCCGATGAGGGTGCGCCGGGAGCCCTCCAGCTCCCAGTCCTCGATCTCCCCCCGCTTGACGGCCTCCAGCTGGGCCAGAATCTCGTCCTTCGCAGTCTGGTACTTGTCAAACTCGATGCCCGAGGACACCAGCACCAGCCCCTTCATCTTCTCCAGGGTGGCGCTGGCGTAGTAGCACAGGGACAGCTTTTCCCGCACGTTCATGAACAGCTTGGACAGGGTCGTCCCGCCGAAGACGGCCACGGCCAGGTAGAGGGCGGGGTAATCCGTCTCCCAGCAGGTGAGCCCCCCGGTGCGGAAGCCCAGAGCCAGCTTGCCCTGGCTCACGTCCATACACTCCTCCGCGACAATGGGCTCAGGCCCGGCAGACACCCGGACATCGCAGTCCGGGCCGGTGCGGTCCTGGTTCACCGGCAGCTTGTCCAGGGCCTGCTTCAGCGCCCCGGCCACCCGGTCCGGTTCGGCGGAGCCGCAGTAGTAGACCTCCACCTGGGCGGTGGCCAGCAGCTCCTGATACCGCTGCCACAGGCTCTCCGGAGTAATGGCGGACACGCTCTCCTCGTCCCCCAGCTTGTCCACCCCGAACGCCTCGTACTTGCACATCTCCTGGGTGAGCCGCTGGGTGGCATAGGTCCGCTTGTCGTTGATCTGGGCCCGGATGCGGTCGATGAGGTTGGCCTTCTCCCCGGAGACATAGCCGGCGGAAAACACCTCTTTCTCCGTATAGGGCTTCAGGAGCACCTCACACAGCAGGCCGGCGGCGGGCTCCAGAATCTTCTCCCCCTTCATGGCATAGGCGTCGTCCAGAAAGCTGGCGATAAAGCCCACGCACTGGGTCTCCCCCCGCTTGCGGACCATGGGCTCGATGGCCCCGCCGTACAGCTCATCCAGGGCAGCGGACATGGATTCCATATCCGGGTGGATGGCGGTGCCCCGGCGGAGGACCTCCGGGATCAGGGCATTGGCCCCGGCTGTCTTTTTGTCCAGAGGGGCAAGGAGCGTAATGGACAGATAAGAGCTCTTAAATTTGTTGGTATGCACTGCACGCAGCCATACCCCGGGAAACAGCTCCCGGTGCGTCACTTGTGACATATCTTTGGTTCCTTTCTTTGAAAGAAAATTTTTCTTTAACAGCGGGACCATCATACCACAGCTGGCAGTTAAAAGTAAAGTTTTTAGGAAAATTTTGCCGCAGGGTGGCAAACCGGAAACGGACACAGTATAATAGCAGTAAACGAAAAGGAGGGAACGGCCATGCTCAATCAGCCGGAAGAATTTTGGGATATGCGGGCCCGGACCTATGACCAGACCTCTGGCAAAACCTATGCCGAGACCTACGACCGGACGGCGGACCTCTCCCTGAAATACCTGAAGCCGTCGGACCGGGTGCTGGAGTTCGCCTGCGGCACAGGACTGCTTACCTTCCGGCTGGCCCCCCACGTCTCCCATCTCCGGGGGATCGACATTTCCCCGGAAATGACAGCCGTCGCCCGGGAAAAGGCCCGGGGGCTGGACAACGTGGAGATCACCAACACCGAGCTCTTCGACCCCGGCCTGGAGCCGGGGAGCTTCGACGCGGTGGCCGCCTTCAATGTGCTGCTCTACCTCCCCGACCTGTCCGCTAATCTGGCCCGCATCCGTGAACTGCTCAGGCCCGGCGGGATGTTCCTGTCCGCCACCGACTGCCTGGGGGCCCGGCCCTCGGTGATGGGCCTGCAAAAGCTGGTGAGGAGCCGCACTGGGAGAATGCCCTACGTGGCCTTCTTTACCCAGCGGGGGCTGGAGCGGAGCATCGCCCGGAACGGCTTTGCCATATTGGAGCGGGAAAACCTGTTCCCCAATCCGCCCAACCTGTTTGTGGCGGCGCGGGCTAAATCGTAACCTCCAGCTTGTGCGCCCCGGTCAGCTCCGCCAGAGGAACCCCGCCCTTGACGGATTTGCCGTCCAGCTTTGCGGAGTAGGAGCCGGTCCGCTTGACGGAAATTGCCAGCTCCCCCTGAGAAAGCTTCCATCTCGCCTCGTACCCCGGCCAGTCCGGAGGAAGGTTGGGCTCCACGGTGAGCCGGCCCTCGGCCACCTTCAGCCCCAGCAGCTCCCGGACCGCCGTCTGCCAGTACCACCCGGCGGCTCCGGTGTACCAGGTCCACCCCGCCCGGCCCACCTGGCCAGAGGCGTAGGACACGTCGGCGGCGATGACATAGGGCTCCGCCCGGTAGCGTTCCGTCTCATGGCCCTCCGGCAGGAGGGCCTTTAAAATTGCCCAGCCGTCCAACCGGCGGTCCAAACGGAAGCAGGCCATGGCCAGCCACACCGCCCCGTGGGTGTACTGCCCGCCGTTCTCCCGCACCCCGGCGGGGTAGCCTCTGATATAGCCGGGGTCCTTCTCCCCCTCGCCGTCAAAGGCGGGGTCAAAGAGCCTGACCACCCCCGCCTCCCGGTCAAAGAGCCGGTCCAGGGCGGCGGCCACCCCCTCGTCCGCCCGCTGGCGGTCCGTTCCGCTGGGGAACATCGCGAAGGACTGGGCGATCGAGTCAATTTGGCACTGATCACTCTGCTCACTGCCCAGAGGGGTGCCGTCCTCGTAGTACCCCCGGCGGTACCAGCCGCCGTCCCAGGCGTTCTGGGCGGCCTGGAGCAGGCTGTCCGCATGGCGCAGCAGGTCATCCGCCCGGGCCTCCTCGTCCATCCGGCGGCAGAGGACGGCAAAGTCCTGCAACACTGCCGCCAGAAACCAGGTGAGCCACACCGATTCGCCCCCCACCCGGTCCATGCCGTCGTTCCAGTCGCCGCCCCCCATCCTGGCCAGACCGTGGAGGCCCGTCCCCCGGCCCAGGGCGCAGAGGACGGCGGCCAGGCCGTGGCGGTAGAGGCTCTCCCGCCTCCCGCTCACCTGGGGGACCTCATAGCGGTCCTTCTCTCCCGGCTCCAGCGGCCGGGCAGTGAGGTAGGGGACCTCCTCCTCCAGGACGGCCCAGTCCCCGGTGACGGCGCAGTAGCGGGCCGTCACCCAGGGCAGCCACAGCAGGTCGTCGGAGATGCGGGTGCGCACCCCGGCCCCCTGGGGCGGGTGCCACCAGTGCTGGACATCCCCCTCCTCAAACTGCCGGGAGGCGGCCAGGAGCAGCTGCTCCCTGGTCCGCTCCGGCCAGACGTACAGCAAGGCGGCGGAATCCTGGAGCTGGTCCCGGAAGCCGAAGGCCCCGCCGTTCTGATACTGGCTGGTCCGGGCCATCATGCGGCAGGCGATCACCTGATAGAGGCACCAGCCGCCCAGATAGCGGTCCAGCGCCCCGTCGGGCGTTTTCACGGCAAGGGCGGACACCCTCTCCCGCCACCAGGCCAGGGTCTTCTCCTCCTCCTTCCGGAAGGACTCCCGGAAAAAGCGGGAGCAGGGCTTTCCCCCCTTCTCCTTGGTCACCAGGGAAACGGACTGGCCGTCGTCCAGGGCGGCGGAGACGGCCTCCTCCTCCCCCAGACGGTAAGTCAGCCGCCCAGAGGCCCCAGTCAGTGTGAAGCGGATAATCCGCCGGTGGCTGTCTATGGGAACAAAGCCCTCAGCAGTGAGCCTGCCCGTTGGAAGCGCTTTCTCCCACCGGGCAAAACCGGGGCTGTAGGTCACGGTGCAGGGCAGGCCCTCCCCGGCGGCGAAGGCGGAAAAATCCTGCCCGTTTAAGTTTACCATAATTTTTTCCTGTCCACCCACGGCCAGAGGGTCGTTGGCCCAGCCGGTCAGTCTGCCCTCCCTGGAGTTCCCCCCGGACCAGAGGAAGCCCGCCCCCGTCTCGTCGGTGAGCCAGCCAAACGACTGGTTACATAGCACTTGGCTCCACCCCACCGGGGGCAGCCGATCCCCGCAGCGGATGGTGACGGTGTCCCTCTCCATGGTCCAGGGGGCCGGGCCGGGGGACAGGTGGACCGGGGGCGGGGGAGAAATGGATTCAGGCGGGCCGCCGAGGGCGGCGGCCCCTACAGCGTCCTCAGCAAGCGGCAGAATAGCTTTCGCCCAGGCCAGCACAGCGGGGGAGGCATCGGGCCCGGCCAGGTGGATGCCCCCCCTGGCCCCCAGGGCGGACTCCGCCCCCAGCTTTTTCAGCTCCGACCTCAGGGCGGAGCGGAGGGGCCGGCGGTAGTCGCCCCCCTCCTCCAGCAGGAGGACCAGGTCGAAGGGGTATCCCGCCCGGGTGAGGAACTGATGCCAGCGGCACCAGAGTACAGCCTCCTCCATTTTCTCCTCCTGAGACACTGTCCCGGCGGCGATGGGCAGGTCTCCGGAGATGCCATAGGGCCAAAGGGCGCTCTGGGGCGGGCGGTCCTTTTCCTCCACCGCGTTCAGCCGGGCCAGCAGGTCGAAGGCGGCTAGGGCCTCCTGTTCGCTGAGGGCCAGCTTCTGAGCCATGGGGGCCAGGGAGGCCGGGCCCCCGTCCTTCCCCTCCAGCACCCGCCGGGCCCCCGCCTGAGCGGCGGCGGAGCTGTCCCCCAGAACCAGGACAAAGGACAGCGTCTTCCGTTCCCCCGGCGACAGGGAGAGGGGGATGCGCACCATCAGGCAGGGGTCAGTGCCCATGCCGGGCTTGAGGTGGCCCGGCTTCCGCCCGGCCAGGGCCCGCAGGCCGCCCCGCCCCAGGGCGACGGAGCGGTCCAGGGCGGCGGAGGCCCCCTCCCCCGTCCAGGCAGCGGCCAGATATACGCTCTCCTCCTCTCCTCTGGGGCGGCGGCGGAACAGGGCGCCGTTCCCCTCCAGGGAGCACTCCAGAAACAGCCGGGAGAAAGCGGGGTGGGCATCGAAGTCCCGCCGGGGACACAGGACGGGCTCCAGGTAGAAGAGCACTTCCCCCTCCAGCTTTTTCCTCCCATTCCAGAACAGCTCCACCCGCCGCAGCTCCCCGTTCTCCCGCCGGGGGAGGGACAGGGCGGTCCGGGCGGAAAGGCCCTCCCTCTCAAAGTGCCACACCGCACCGTTGGCGTCAAACTCCCAGCGGTACGTCCCCCCGCTCTGGTACAGGGGGGCCGGGGTCAGCCCTGCCAGCCCACCGGGACCGTTCCAGAAAACGGACACCCCGGCGGGGGCACAGTACTCCCCCGGACGCGCCAGTGTCATTGATATCTCCCCCAGCCGGGACGCGGTGAGGCCGTTGTCACAGGCCAACAGGCTACAGCTGCCGTTGGTCAGCAGGTGGCACCGGGGATATTTCCGGTCAAAGCACTCCCCCTCCCTCACCAGGGCGGGCCCGGAGTTGGGGCGGAGCCTGACGGGGAAGTCCCGCTCCTCCTGCTTCATGATGGGGGCCCCCACCGGCACCCGCTCCTGGAGCAGCTCCCGGTAGGCGGCCATGTCGCAGTCCCTCATAAACCGCTTCTGCATCACATTGTCCCGCAGAGCGTTGTCCACGGCCACCAGACTCATCCCCAGGTGGTGGGACATATAGGAGCGGACCACCTCGTGGTCCTCCTCCCCCGTCATCCGGGCGGGGGTGTAGTCCACCGCCTCGTACAGGCCGTACCGGCCCTCCAGCCCCATGTCCCGCAGGCGGCGGAGGTTGCGCAGGGCGCTGCGGGGGGCCAGCAGTAGGGCCAGGAAGGAGGCGTAGGGAGCCACCACCAGCTCGGTATCCAGCCCCCGCTTCAGCCCCAGGGCCTGGACGCCGTGGGCCTTATACTGGTAGCTCATGCCGGGGTCGAAGGCGTAAAAGCCCGATTCGGAGATGCCCCAGGGCTTTTTGGTCTTGTATCCCCTCCGCTTCTGGGCATAGACACAGAAGGACAGGGTCTCATAGAGAAAGGAGTTGGGCTCGCAGGGCATGAGCAGGTTGGGCATGAAGTACTCGAACATGGTGCCCGTCCAGGAGGCCATGCCGCAGTAGTCGTTATCCCCCAGCAGCATCCGGCCCAGCCGCCGCCAGTGGCGGGCGGGGACCTCCCCCCGGGCCACGCTGATAAAGCTTGTCTGCCGGGCCTCGCTGGCCATCAGGTCGTAAAAGCCGCCGGTGAGCCTGTCCTGCTCCACCTCATAGCCGATGGAGAACAGCCGCCGCTCCGGGTCAAAGAGCGGGGCGCAGTCCATGGCGCCGGATAGGGCTTCCGCCCGCCGGGCCAGCACATCCTCCCCCCACTGGTACAGCCCCTCCCGCAGGGCGATGAGGCAGCCCCGCAGGTTGCCGCTGTCCACGGTGGACACATACCGGGGGCGGAGGGGGGCGCCGGTGGAAGTGTCGTACCAGTTGTACAGGTGCCCCTTCCACTTGTCCAGCCCCTCCACCGTGTCCAGGATGTGGCCGATGAGCTCCACCGCCCGCCTCCGGGGCAGGATGTCCAGGTCGGCAGCGGCCATGGCGGACAGCAGGGCCATGCCGATGTTGGTGGGGGAGGTCCGCCGGGCCAGAACGGGACCGGGCTGCTCCTGCCAGTTGTCCGGGGGGAGCCAGTGGTCCTCCTCCCGGAGGAATTTGTCAAAGTATCGCCAGATGAGGGTGGCCTGGTGGAGGAGAAATGCCCGGTCGGCGGGGGGCAGGGCTCTCCCGCGCTTGGAGGGACGGCTCACCCCCCAGGCCAGCGCCGGGGCCAGCAGCCAGACAATCCCCACCGCCTTGCCAAACCTGAGCTGGGCACATAGAACCACCAGCACCCCCACCGCCGCCAAAAACCAGGCCTTTTTGTAGTAAAAGGGGATGCTCCCCTTTCCCTTCTCCGTCTGGGCGGCGGTGACCCAGGCCAGCATGTTCTTGTGGGACACCCCCATCCGCCACAGGGCGGAGGAGATGGCCGTCAGGGAAATATAGGCCTGGTAGGGCAGAAAAATCAGCTGGATGGCGGTCTGCAAAATGGCCCCGGCCAGCCCGGATATGACGGTGGAGTGGTAGCGCCGCCGCTTACCGGAGCGGCGGACGGCCAGCTCCGCCCCGGACAGCAGCAGATTGGAGGCGGCGGCCACCACCGCCACGCCCCCCGCCCAGGCAAACACCCGCCCTGAGAAGCACATACCCAGCACCAGAGTCAGCAGGGTAAAAACGGGGCTCAAAGACCGGCGGAGGTTGTCCAGAATCTTCCACCTGGCCAGGGGCGGCAGGGGGTTGTCCTCTTTGCCCCCGTGACCGTCCGGGACCCGCTTTCCCAGCCAGGGCAGCAGCTGCCAGTCCCCCCGGATCCACCGGTGGAGCCGGGCATAGTAGCCGTAGACCTGCCAGGGGCAGCCATCGGTGAGCTCCGCCTCCCCCAACAGGCCCGCCCGGAGGTAACTGCCCTCCAGCAGGTCGTGGGACAGGATGGTATTGTCGGGAAAGCGGCTGTCCAGGCAGGTGTGGAAGGCGTCCACCGAAAAGATGCCCTTTCCGGTGTAGGTGCCCTGGTCGAATAGGTCGTGGTAGACATCGCTGGCGGTGGAGCCGTAGGGGTCCACACCCCCCAGCCCGCCGAAAATCTTGGCGAAGAAAGACCGGTTGGCCGCCTCCAGCTCCACCGCCACCCGTGGCTGAAACAGGGCGTGGCCGGCGGTGACAACCTTCTTTTTCGGGTCAATCACCGGCTGGTTCAGAGGATGGAGCATGGCCCCGGTGAGCTCCCGGGCGGTGCCCACGTTGAGGCTGGTGTCTGCATCCAGGGTGATGACATACTTCACCTGCCGCAGCCAGCCCCGCTCCCCCGCTTTTACCTCCAGGCCGGCGGGCCTGCCCTTCAGCAGGCGGACCAGCTCGGTGAGGGCCCCCCGCTTCCGTTCCCAGCCCATGTAGCGCTCATCCCGCTGGCTGAAAGCCGGGGTGCGGAAGAACAGATAAAAGCCCCCGCCGTACTTCTCGTTGAGGGCGTTGATTGCCTTTCGGGCGCTGTCCATCCAGGCGGCTCCCTCCGCCCCCATGAGGGTCCCGCTGTCGGGCAGGTCGGCCAGGATGCCCAGCCGCAGCTCGGGACCGGCGTCCCGGTTGGCCAGGCGGTAGCGCTCCAGCAGAGCAGCCAGCTTGGGCCCGCTGTCCTCCCCGGTGAGGAGAGACACCACCACGCACAGGGTCCTCCCCTCCCTGGGGACGCCCCCCTCCAGCGCCATCCGGGGCACAGGACGGGGCGGAACCAGACGGACCAGGAGGAAGTCCAGCACATTCTTCACAATGTCTGACAGGGGCAGAATGAGCAAAACCGCTGCCAGGGGTGTCCCCGCCGCCCGCCACAGTGCCAGGGCCGCGGCAAGGGACAGTCCCGTCACCGCCAGGCCGTAGCTTACCCCGGACCGGGGGTGCTCCGGTTTTCCCAGCGGCTCCCGGTAGAGATACCAGCCCAGGTGCCGCCGGGGGCCCTCCCCCTTCTTTGCCAGCTCCAGGGCCCTGCGGGCGGCCTGCCCCTCCTCCAGGCGGTACTTTTTCGCCAGACGGCAGACCTCCTGCCGGTAGCGGCGGCGGGTATCCTCGTCCATACGGGGATAGTGGCCCGACGGGTCCTGGACCAGCACCCGCTCCACCCGGCTGGCCCCCTCCAGCAGGGCGGTCCACTCCCCCCCGGACAGAGCCCGCAGTCCCCCAAAGATGGGGGCCATTTCCTCTGGGGATACCTTGCCCTCCTTCAGCCCCTCCAGGTCTCCGCACAGCCCGGCCAGCTGCCCCACCAGCGTCCCGGCCAGGACGGGGACCAGCAGGGAGAGCTCCCGCTCGGTCAGGGGGCACACCGACTGAAAGCCCTCCAGATACAGGGCCAGCCGCCCCTGGTGGAGGTCGGGCACCGCCCACAGGGCGGAGCGGGCACAGCATTGGAGCAGGGTCTCCCCCCGCTTGGTCCCCCGCAGCGGCCTGCCCCTTTTCAGAGCGGCCAGGGCCCGCTCCCCCTCCCGGACGGCCAGATAGTGGTTGTCCAGCAGCCACTCCACCGCCCCGGGCAGGGCAGACTGCGCCCTGCTCCAAACGCTCAGAAGTTCCTGGGCCCGGCGGACCTTCTTCAGGCTGTCCCGCAGGAGCCCGGACAGCCTGCGGCAGGGCACCGTCCCACTCAACTTCAGCTCCTTGGCGGCGTTGGCGGCGTACTGTTTCAGATGGGCGTCGTCCATAGGGACGTGGGGGGTGTTGGACATGGGAAGACCTCCTTGTGGGGCCCGCCCCCTGGGCGGGCCACTGCTCATCCATGTGGGAGATGACCCGCCCAGGGCGGCGGGGCCCACATTTCCTGTTCATTTTCCCCCGCCCATGGCGGAATATACCAAAAGAGCTGCTATGACCGTCAAGGAATTGTACTTGACAAACGGGAGAAACTATGGTAAACTCACAAAACGTAAAGTTAATTGCCTTTACATTTTGCGTCTAGGGGGTCTGCCGGATGAAAAACCAAGCCTATCGCATGGCGATGCTCTTCGATTTTTACGGCGATGTGCTGACAGACCGCCAGAAGGAGTTTTACGACCTGTACTACAACGAGGACCTGTCCCTGGGCGAAATTGCCGAGAACTACGGCATTACCCGCCAGGGCGTCCGGGATGTGATCGTCCGGGCAGAGGCCGTTCTCACTGAGCTGGAGGACAAGACCGGCCTGATTAAGCGGTTCCACGCCACCCGCCGCCAGCTGGAGCAGCTGCTCCAGGACGCTGAGCGGATGGTGGAGTTCACCGCCCGGCTGGACAGCGCCGAGCCGGAGGCCCTGGCCCTCCGCATCCGGGACGGGGTGAAAGCCCTGCTGAAGGAGTAAGACCATGGCATTTGAAGGACTTTCCGAAAAGCTGTCCGCCGCCTTTAAAAAGCTGCGGGGCAAGGGACGGCTGTCCGAGGCCGACGTGAAGGAGGCCATGCGGGAGATCCGCCTGGCCCTGCTGGAGGCCGATGTCAGCTTCAAGGTGGTCAAGCAGTTCGTGGCCCAGGTCACGGAAAAGGCGGTGGGCTCCGACGTACTGGAGGCCCTCTCCCCCGCACAGCAGATCATCAAAATCGTCAACCAGGAGCTCACCGGCCTGATGGGCGGCTCTGCGGCCAAGCTGACCATTGCCTCCAAGCCCCCCACGGTGGTGATGATGGTGGGCCTCCAGGGCGCGGGCAAGACCACCAACGGGGCCAAATTGGCCGGACTGATGAAGAAGCAGAACGGCAAGCGGCCCCTGCTGGCCGCCTGCGACATCTACCGCCCCGCCGCCATCCAGCAGCTGGAGGTGGTGGGCAGACAGCTGGACATTCCTGTCTTCCAGATGGGCCAGACCAATCCGGTGGACATCGCAAAGGCCGCCGTGGAGCACGCCAAACAGCATGGCAACGACATGGTGTTCCTGGACACCGCCGGCCGGCTCCACGTGGACGAGGAGCTGATGGACGAGCTGCGGAACATCAAGGCCGCCGTGGAACCCACCGAGATTCTTCTGGTTGTGGACGCCATGATCGGCCAGGACGCGGTGAATGCCGCCAAAGCGTTCGACGACGCCTTGGACATTGACGGCGTCCTCCTCACCAAGCTGGACGGCGACGCCCGGGGCGGCGCGGCCCTGTCCATCAAGGCGGTCACGGGCAAACCCATCAAGTTTGTGGGCGTGGGAGAAAAGCTGGACCAGATCGAGGTCTTCCACCCCGACCGGATGGCCAGCCGCATCCTGGGCATGGGCGATATGCTCTCCCTCATCGAGAAGGCGGAACAGAATTTCGACCAGCAGAAGGCCCTGGAGCTCCAGGAGAAGCTGCGGAAAAACAAATTCACCCTCACTGACTTCTACGACCAGATGAAGCAGCTGAAAAATATGGGCTCCCTGTCCGACATTGCCGGGATGCTCCCCGGCGTCAAGGCCAGCGACCTGGAGGGGGCCGCTATGGACGAAAAGCTCCTCCAGCGGATGGAGGCCATTATCCTGTCCATGACCCCCGCCGAGCGGGAGGACCCCAAGCTGCTCAACTCCAGCCGCAAAAAACGCATCGCCGCCGGGTCGGGCACTCAGGTGGTGGACGTGAACCGGCTGCTCAAGCAGTTCGACATGCTCCAGGCCATGACCAAGCAGTTCTCCGGCGGCAAGCTGCCCAAGAACCTGCGGAAGATGATGGGCAAAAAGGGCCGGGGCGGCTTCGCCGGAATGCCGTTTTAAAAGTCTCCCTTCGCAAAGGGAGGTGGCATTTGCGAAGCAAATGACGGAGGGTTTTCCCCTATCGAAATGCATCTGTCTCTTGTGGAAAACCCCCACCCGGCTTCGCCGGGAGCCCCCTTTGCGAAGGGGGCCCTATGAAGCGTTGGCTAAGCGTCCTGTGCGCTTTCCATATAAACAAACAAATTCATTTGGAGGTGAAGATACATGGTTAAAATCAGACTGCGCCGCATGGGCGCCAAGAAGGCCCCCTTCTACCGCATCGTGGTGGCCGACTCCCGCTACCCCCGTGACGGCCGTTTCATCGAGGAGATCGGCTTCTACAACCCCACCACCGATCCCACCGAGCTGAAGGTGGACGTGGACCGGGCCCAGGCCTGGATCAAGACCGGCGCTCAGCCCACCGAGACCGTCCGCGACCTGCTGAAAAAAGCCGGCGCCCTGTAAGGCTGGAGGTCACTCATGAAAGAGCTTCTCACCTACGTGGCCCAGAACCTGGTGGAGCACCCCGAGCAGGTGTCTGTCACTGAGGTCGAGGGCGACGGCGAGACCGTCCTGGAGCTCCGGGTGGCCCCGGAGGACATGGGCAAGGTGATCGGCCGCCAGGGCCGCATCGCCAAGGAAATCCGTGTCCTGATGCGCTCCGCCGCCCAGCGGGCCGGCAAGCGCCTCAGCGTGGAAATCGTCGATTAAAACAAGGGCGCAGGGTGATCCCCTGCGCCCTTGCGCTATCCGCTCCCGTAGGGGCCGCCGCCTCTTACAGACTGAGGAGATTATAAAATGAATTGGTCAAAAGCACAGCTGGCGGAGATCAAATACTACTGCACCAGCACCCGTTGCCGGACATCCTTCCCCTGCTACCCGTTCAGTTGGCAGATCGAGACGATCCTGGAAATCTTTTTCTTTTATTCCATCAAAATATTCAAAATTGAGGATGTCAAAGAATTTTATCGGACACTCCAGCTCCGAAAGCCCCGGTCGGACGGACTGCAAAATCCGTCCCCCAGGCAGATTGCCCGGGCCCTGGAACGAATAGAAACCGTCCGGTGCCTGGGAGAGGACTGCTATCAGATCATAGATGCGAATATCTCTTTTTACGCGGACGAACTGGAATATGGATATATGAAGGGGTTTGTCCAGCATTTTTTGGAGGAACAAACATGTTAAAGCAATATCTCGAGGTGGGCAAGGTCACCAACATCCACGGCCTGAACGGCGAGGTGAAGGTCCAGCCCTGGGCGGACTCACCGGAGTTTCTGTGCCAGTTCAAGACCCTGTATGTGGACGATGCCCACTGGCCCATCAAGGTAGAGCGGGCCCGGGTTCACAAGAACATGGTCATCATCAAATTTGAGGGTCCCACCGACGTGCCCAGCGCCATGTCCCTGCGGGGGGCCGTCCTCCACATCGACCGGGCGGACGCCAACCTGCCCCAGGGGGCCTTCTTCCTGGCCGACATCTACGGCCTGGAGGTGCGGGACGCCGCCACCGGCGAGGTGCTGGGAAAAATCGCCGACGTGCTCACCCTGCCCGCCAACAACGTCTATGTGGTGAAGGGCGGCTCCAGGGAGCTGATGATCCCCGCCGTCCCCCAGTTCATCGCGGAGACCAACATCCAGGAGGGCTTTGTCCGGGTGAACATGATGGAGGGCCTGTAAATGAACCAGAATTGGAAGGGTCCGCTCCGCCTGGGCGCGGTGCTGTTCGGGCTCTACCTGGCTGTCCACTACTGGGAGCGGCTGTCCGCCCTGGCCGCCCTGGCCCTGGGGGCGGCGCTCCCCCTGGCCCTGGGGTCAGTGATTGCCTACGCCGTTAACATCCTCATGAGCATGTATGAGGGCTGGTACTTTCCCCAGTCCCAAAACCAGACGGTGATAAAGAGCCGCCGGCCGGTATGCCTGCTGTTGTCCTATGCCAGTTTGATCGCCCTGGTGGTGCTCATTGTGCGGATGATTCTCCCGGAGCTGATCCAGAGCGTCACTCTGCTGCTCCAGGAGCTGGTCCCCCTGCTCCAGAGGCTGAGCGTCACCATCAACGAGAACCAGAACCAGCTGGCCGGGCTCTTCGCCTCCGACGGCACCGTCGACTGGCAGGAGCTAGCCGCCAAAACGGTGAATTTTCTCCTGGCCGGGCTGGGAGGCGTAATGGGCTCCCTAGTCTCCCTGGTCTCTGCCGCCGTGTCCACCGCCTTCACCGCCATTGTCAGCGTCATCTTCTCCATCTATCTGCTGCTGGGCAAGGAAAAGCTGTCCCGGCAGTGCGCCCTGGTGCTGAAAACTTACCTGAAGCCCGGCTGGTACAGCCGCCTGATCTACTTTCTGGAGATGCTGCACAACTGCTTCCGCCGCTTTGTGGTGGGCCAGTGCACCGAGGCGGTCATTCTGGGCCTGCTGTGCATGGGCGGGATGCTGTTGTTCCAGTTCCCCTACGCCTCTATGGTGGGGGCCCTCATCGGCTTTACCGCCCTGATCCCGGTGGCCGGCGCCTACATCGGCGCGGGGGTGGGGGCGTTTATGATCTTCACCGTCTCCCCTATCAAGGCGCTGCTGTTTTTGGTGTTCATCTCCGTCCTCCAGCAGCTGGAGGGCAACCTGATTTACCCCAAGGTGGTGGGCTCCTCCATCGGCCTGCCCGGCATCTGGGTACTGGCCGCCGTTACCATCGGCGGAGGGGTGCTGGGGGTCGGCGGGATGCTGCTGGCCGTTCCCCTGGCAGCCACCTTCTACCAGATTCTGCGGGATGACGTGGCCAGACGAAACGCATAAGCGCAGCCCGCCCGGTTTTCCGGGCGGGGCTGTTTCAATCCATACAGAACATGGGACGGGCCTCGTCAAAGAGGTCCACCATGCCGCAGTAGTTCAGCACCTCATATTTCCACAGCCAGTCCCGCTGCTCCCCGCTGAGCTCGGACTTCTTCAAAAACTGGCCATCGGCGGTGACAAAGCCCACGGGGGTAATGGCGGGCAGCTCCTGATACATCTGGAGCAGGAAGTTCATGTACCCGGTAAGAGGCAGGCCGGCGGCCTGGGCGGTGAGAGCTCCCAGGTAGTTGGGGCTGACCACCACGTCCTGTCGCTCCTCAATGTCGTAGTTGGCCCAGATGAAGAAGGGAACGGCGTACTGCCGCAAGACCTCCTCCGTGGTCCGCTCCGACAGCTTTTTGCCGTACAGCTCCTCATAGAAGGCGTTGGTCAGGGGCGGCTGGTGGTCCCCGAAGAAGACCACCAGAGTGGGCTCCCCGCACTGGCTGTAGTAGGTAATCAGCTGCTCCAGGGCCTTGTCGCTCTCCCGCATCAGGTCCAGGAACTGCTCGGCGGTGTAGTCCGCCGCCTTCAGGTTGTTGGGCAGCTGAATGGTCCGGGGCAGGTTCTTCCAGCCCTGGGCATAGCCGCTGTGGTTCTGCATGGTGACGTTGAAGAAGAAGCTGCTGTCCTCCTGTTCGGTGGACCGATAGATCATCTCGTAGTCCGACTGGTCGGAGATGTAGCTGCGGATGATGTAGGGGTTGGGGACATCCTCCTCATACATCTGCCGGTCAAAGTCCAGATACTGATAGGCCAGCACCCGGTTCCAGCCCGAGGACTTGTAGGGGTGGAAGGCGGTGGTGGCGTAGCCCTGGCTCCCGGCCAGGGCGGCCAGGGAGGGCATGCCCTCCTCCACGTAGAGCTGGTAGGCCACGGTGTGTGGGGGCTGGAACAGGCTGGTAAAGCCGGTGAGGTACTCAAACTCCACGGTGGCGGTGCCGCCTCCGGTGACGGTGGAGTACATCCACCCCTTGACGGTGTTCTCCTCCATGGAGTGGAGGAAGGGGGTGGGGTCCTCCGAGGGGTCCAGGCCGTCGAAAATGGTCAGGTCGCCAAAGGATTCGTTCATGATGACCACAATGTTCACCGGCTTTTTGTCCGGGCCGGCGGGGACGCCGGGGTAGTCCTCCATCAGCTCCAGCACCAGCTCCTTGGAGTAGCCCTCCGGCTTGTCCACCGAAGAGTACCGCAGGGCAATGGAGAAGTTCAGCAGAAAGCCGTTGCGCTGGGTAACCCACTGCTGGGTATAGATGTCCAGCGCGGGGAGCATTCCGGTACAGAAAAAGGCATAACAGTAGCAGATTATAGTCCCCCACAGGGCTACACAGCCCAAAACGGGAATCCTGCTCCGCCTTTTCTGGGGTACACAGAAGAAAATCAGGAACAGGTAGCAGACAAAGAGCACCGCCGCCTGAATGATGTACTGGTCCACAGAGTAGTCAAAGCCCCCCGCCACGTTGGCGGCGGTGCGCCAGCCGGTGATGTCCGCCGGGAAGAGGATGCGGCCCCGGAAGCGCAGGACATAGTGGTTCACCAGACCGAAGAGGAAGGAAAACACTGTCCCAACGGCGGCGGCCCGGCGGTTCCGGCCCAGAATCAGCCGCAGCGCTACAAAAATAAAGTAGTAAAACACCATGTTCATCAGCACCTGCCAGGGGGCCAGGTCCTTGAACACGTCATTCTCGTTCAAAATCTCCACCATCCACAGGCAGACCCAGGGGCCCAGCAGGAAGACCAGCCGGGACAGCCACTTGCCCGGCTGCTCCCGCCAGTCCTTCACCAGCCGGGGAAAGGTGTCGTCATACAGCAGCGCTCTCATGTCTCGTTCCTCCAACGCGGCCTCGCCGCAGCAGTCAATGATTAGAATAGCAATTTTTTATAAAAAAGCAAGGGGATTGTCCCATCTTAAAAAATTTTTAATGTTACCGCTTCTCAAAATAATAGACGCAAAACTTTCTTGTTGGTTCCGCACTTCTCCCATTCTTTATGCAGGATTTTTGCATATTCATTCCTATGCAATGTATAAAATTTCCCTGTTCTGTCCCGAACCCTAACTGCTGTGTCCGTTTTGACCAAAACAGGGCCCGAAAAGCCTCTAATTTTGAGCAGTCGCCTATTGACTATGCACACCGGCGGATGTATACTTTTTCATAGTGTTCGGATATCCGGACCACCCCATTCCGCATTTGAAAAGGAGATTTTAACATGAAAAAGATTCTTGCTCTGGCCATGGCCGCCGCCATGACCCTTTCCCTGGCCGCCTGCGGCGGCGGGAACAACAGCGCCAGCTCCGCCCCTGCCGCCTCCAGCAATCCTCCCGCCGCCTCCGGCTCTCAGGGCGGCAGCTCCGCTGACGCCAGCACCCCCGCCTCCTTCACCACCGTGGAGCCCGGCAAGCTGCACATGTCCACCAACGCCGCTTTCCCTCCCTATGAGATGCTGACCGCCGCCGGCGACTTCGAGGGCATCGACGTGGAGGTAGCCGACGCCATTGCCCAGAAGCTGGGCCTGGAGCTGGTGGTGGACGACATGGGCTTTGACGCCGCCCTCACCGCCGTTCAGACCGGCAAGAGCGACATCGCCATGGCCGGCATCACTGTCCGCCCCGACCGGGCGGAGGTTATGGACTTCTCCGACAGTTACGCCACCGGCATCCAGGTGATTATCGTCAAGGAGGGTTCCCCCATTGAGACTGTGGACGACCTGGCCAACGCTGAGATGATCGGCTGCCAGGAGGCCACCACCGGCTACATCTACTGCTCCGACACCCCGGAGAATGGCGGCTACGGCGAGGAGCACGTCACCGCCTATGAGACCGGCGCTGTGGCTGTTATGGCCCTGGTTAACGGCCAGGTGGACGCTGTGGTTATCGACAACGAGCCCGCCAAGTCCTATGTGGCCCAGAATCCCGGCCTGAAGATTCTGGACACCGAGTTCGCCGTGGAGGACTACGCTATCGCCGTGGGCAAGGGCAATACCGAGCTGCTCAACGCCATCAACGCCGCCATGGCCGAGCTGAAAGCGGACGGTACCTTCCAGCAGATCGTGGATAAATATATCACCGCGGACTAATTTAAACTGAACAGGGGCGGCCCCACCGGGCCGCCCTTCTTCTCACACTCCGATCAAGAAAGGAAGGCCGCCATGATTCAATGGTTTACATCCCTCGCCCCGCGCCTCCACAGAGCTTTTATCGAGGGCGATCGCTGGAAGCTCTATCTCAAGGGCCTGGGCGCCACGCTGGAAATGACCGTCCTGGCCCTGTGTATCGGTATCGTACTGGGCGTGCTCGTTGCGGTGATCCGCACCGCCCACGACCAACAGCGCATTGGACAGCACAATCCCATTTTGGGTATCCTCAATGGGCTGTGTCAGGTCTACACTACGATCCTTCGGGGCACCCCTATGATGGTCCAACTGCTGATCTGGGCCTTCGTCATCTTCAAGTCCAGCCGCAATATGATCATGGTGGGTACCATTGGCCTGGGTATCAATTCGGGAGCCTATGTGGCAGAGATTGTCCGGGGCGGCCTGATGAGTGTGGACGCCGGGCAGTCGGAGGCGGGCCGCTCCCTGGGCCTGGGCTATTTAGATACGATGCGCTTTATCGTTATCCCCCAAGCCTTCAAGAACATCCTGCCTTCCCTGGGGAACGAATTTATCACCCTGTTCAAGGATACTTCTCTCGTACAGGCCATCGGCGGTGCGGAGCTGGCCTACTACGCCAAGACCATCGGCGGCACCACCTTCGACTACATGCCGCCCCTCATCGGCATCGCCGTGATGTACTTAGTCATCGTGATTGTGTTCACCTGGCTCCAGGGCAAGCTGGAAAGGAGGCTGCGTCAAAGTGATCGACGTTAAAAAACTGAGCAAATCCTTCGGCGACCACCTGGTGCTGGACAACATCTCCGAGCACATCTCCCCCGGGGAGAAGGTGGTGGTCATCGGCCCCTCCGGGTCGGGCAAGTCCACCTTCCTGCGCTGCCTCAACCTGCTGGAGACCCCCACGGCGGGCACCATCACCTTTGAGGGCACCGTCATTACCGACCCCAAGGTGAAGATCGACAAGGTCCGCCAGCAGATGGGCATGGTGTTCCAGCACTTTAACCTCTTTCCCAACATGACCATCCGGAAGAACATCACCCTGGCCCCGGTGCGCACCGGCCTGATGC
>ERZ779633.187-NODE-187-length-23586-cov-8.895585_pt1 | contig 23586 bp, 22 predicted proteins | sample MGYA00514195_ERZ779633 | MGnify/ENA primary metagenome ERZ779633 (study PRJEB29562, sample SAMEA4376707) | mouse gut metagenome | isolation source: Cecum | study: EMG produced TPA metagenomics assembly of the A DSS colitis mouse model was used to assess the...
TTTCATAGGTGCTGTGGTATATGTCCGGGCCGGAATACTTTTATTCGCCCTGCAGTCCAAAACGATGCCGATTGGAGGACTGCCTTTTTCCAGGGCTTATTACAGCGCGCTCCCCATTACAATAATGGGGGTTGCCATTGTCCTGCTGGAGATTGTCCGATTCCTGCGCTTCCTGCTGGATCGGGAAGATTATGAGAGCCGGGAGAGAAAGGGGGATAATTAACGTTATGGTCGATCCATTAGTCCTGTTTTGCCTGTTTATCTTTATGGTGATGATCCTGCTGGAAGTTCCTATGCCTTTCGCAATGGTTGCCTCCACGCTAATCTACAGCCTTTGGAACGGACAAAGTCTGATTATGTACGCACAGCGCACAGCTTCCTCCTTCTCGGATTATACCCTTCTGGCAATTCCGGCATTTCTGTTCGTCGGATGCTTTATGAACGAAATTGGACTGACTGCCCTCATATTCAAGTTCTGCGGCGATATGATTGGTCATATTCCCGGTGGGCTGGGCCATGCAAATATTCTGGCCAGCATGGTGTTTGCCGGCATGTCCGGTTCCGCACTGGCAGATGCGGGAGGTTTAGGTAACATTGAAGTGAAGGCGATGCGGGACGCCGGATACGACGAGGAATTTTCGGTAGCAGTCACAGCGGCTTCCTCCGCAATTGGTCCCATTATTCCTCCCAGCATTAACTTTGTCGTCTATGGATTTATGACCCAGACCTCCTCTGTGGCTTTGTTCATTGGTGGGCTGATCCCAGGGGTGATTATGGGAATTACAATGATGATCTGGGTCTATATCGCAGTGAAATACTTCCATGTCAAAGCCCCCATGACCCCAAAAGCCAGCGCAAAGGAGCGGCTGCAGTCTTTATGGAAAGCTCTCCCGGCACTCAGTGCGCCGATTCTGTTAATTATCGGCATTTTAACCGGGGTTTTTACAACTACGGAGTGCGGTGTGGTAGCTGGTATTTACTGTCTGGCTCTGGGTTTTTATTACCGGAAAGTCAATGTGAAGCTGTTAGTTGAAGCGTTGAAGCAGACATTGACAACCACCTGCATGACAACCTTCCTGATTGCCACAGGAGCGGTGTTTAATTGGATGCTGATTACAGGCGGCGTTGTGGACTTTCTAACGACCTTGCTGCTCAGCATGGATAGCGTTGCTATGACCCTGCTGGTCCTAAACGTAATCTTGCTGATTCTGGGTTGCTTTATGGGAAGTATGTCCATTTTGATTATGATGGCCCCTCTCCTGGTTTCCCTGGCAACTGGCCTGAACCTGAATCTGGTCCATTTGGGCGTTTTGTCGGTGCTGAACATGACCCTGAGCCTGATTACTCCCCCGATGGCGCCCTCCCTGTTTACCACCTGCCGGATTGTGAACGTCAAGTTTGAGGGAGCGTTAAAGCACGCCCTTCCCTTTATGATTCCTCTGGTTGGTACGTTGCTGCTGATTACCTATGTGCCGGAATGTGTTTTGTGGCTCCCCCGTGTGTTCGGTTTCCTTTAAACAAACTGAAAATTTATTTAGGAGGGTTTAACAGATGAAAAAAACGTTATCCATGCTCTTGGCTGCGGCGCTCATGCTTTGCGTATGCGCCGGCTGCAACGGCCAGCAGAAACCTCAGGGCGGGCAAAGTGCGGCATCTTCCAATCCTGACGGCAGCACGCCGCAGACCGGGACGCCCGCCCCCTCGGGAAAGGTCTATACCCTGAAGATCGGAACCATTACCGCCCCTACTCATCCTACCAGTATTGCAGCGACAAAGCTGGTCGAACTGCTCTCGGAGCGCTCCAACGGGCGGATCAAAGCGGAGCTTTATTTGGCGGAACAGCTGGGCAATGAGGTCACGCAGCTGGAAAATATTCAGTCAGGACTTCAGGAGTGCATGATTTCGTCGGTGGAAAAGTTCGGAAATTACAATGCAGACTTCAATATCCTGGGCATGGCCTTTGCCTTTGAGAGCAAAGCGCATGTAGAGGCGTTTTTAAACTCCGAATTGGGCGAGGCTATGAACCAGGACCTAATTGATAACTTCGGGCTCCGAAACCTGGACTCCTATTTCTGGAAACTTCCTCGAGCGTTGCTGGCCAAAACGCCAATTCTCACTCCGGAGGATTTAGCTGGAAAAAAGATTCGTATCCCCAACATCCCAATCTGGGAAAAGAACTTTACCGCACTGGGTGCTTCGCCGGTTATTATCAACTATGCGGATTTTCCCATGTCCCTTCTGACTGGTGTTGTAGACGTTGGCGAGACGACCTATGAGACCATCTATGGCATGAAGCTTCACGAGGGCGGTCCCTGCATCTCTATGGTTGATTATGCTTACCCGTTGGAAATCTGCACCGTTTCGGAATCCTGGTGGCAGAGTTTGGAGCCAGAAATTCAGCAAATCTTTGAAGAGTGCGTCGCGGAATCCGCCTCCTACTACTATGATTTGAATCTGGAAAATTGGGAAGTGGAAAAGGTAAAGATCGAGGAAGAGGGCGGAACCTTCTACGAAGTGGACCGCCAAGCTTGGATGGATGCCGTGAAGCCGCTGGCTGAACAGCTTGAGGCTGAACATTATTGGAAAACGCCCGGATTATATGAAAAGGTTCAGGCGCTGCGCTGAAACATAGATGCTATCCGCATACAACGGTTTCCCTGCCTTGCCTCAGGGCAGGGAGACCAGACCGCCACCTCTGTATATTAAGATAGGATACAAATTACGGCAAAATATGAAAGAAGGTTTTTTCCTTGGATACAAAACCCAAACCCAATTTAATTGTTATGCTTACATATGACGACGTTACCGTTCCCAATGCACTGGAGGTCTTTCAAGCCTGCGCAGATCTCCCTGTCCAACACTGGGGGTTTAAAAATGTCGGCCTCCCGGTGGAAGAAATGACCGCTCTTGTGAACCGGATGAAAGCCGCTGGTAAGACGACATATCTGGAAGTTGTTACCTATGACGAAGCATCCTGCCTGGAGGCTGCTAAGGTTGCCGTTGACTGCAAATTTGATGTTCTGATGGGCACCCTGTACTATGATTCGGTTCATCGTTTTCTGAAAGGACATGGCATTACATACAGTCCCTTTGTCGGCAGGGTCTCTGGCAGCCCCAGCATTCTGGAAGGCACTAACCAGGAAATTATTGACGATGCAAATGCCATGATCGAGAAGGGAATTACTGCCTTTGATATCCTGGCCTACCGCCATGTGGCGGACGGGGAAAAACTGGCCTATGACTTTTGTAAGGCTGTAAAGGCAAAAGTATGTATTGCAGGCAGCATTGCCAGCTATCAACGAATTGATACTATGTTTACAATCAGACCTTGGGCATTTACTATGGGTAGTGCCTTATTTGACCACAAATTTGTTCCCAATGCAGGGGTTCGCGAAAACTTGGCGGCAGTTGTGCAGTATATGCAGGATCATACATGACACTGCCATGAGTGAAACATTAGTCACACGAGAGGCCCAGGCTCAGGCCCAGGTTTTGACCTCTCCTGCTCCTTTTGGATTGATTGCCTGCACCACAGCTTCTGGCTGTGACAATCTGACCGCTGTATCATGGTGGACCTATCTGTCGAATCGCCCCCCTATGCTCGCGGTTAGCCTTAGCCAACACTCTTTCTCCCGCGACTGCATAAAACAAAATCGGGAGTTTACCCTGTCCGTTGTGGACCAGTCCCTTGCACAGGCGGCATTGCAGTGCGGAAAATATAGTGGGAGAACCGTGGATAAAGTGAAAAAATTTCAGATTGAAATGACACAATCCATGCTGGTGAAGCCTGGATTTGTCTCAAAAAGCCGGGTGTCCTTTGAGTGCCGGGTGATCAAGGACATGCAGACGGGGGACCATACCTTGTTTGTGGCAGAAATTCTTCAGATCCATACGGACCTATCCTGCTGTGCGCTTTACGCTGTAAATGGGTATCGTTCCCTTGCTCCGGTAGAGTTTCCGGACGTATAAGCATATCCCCTTGATGCAGGATTGATATGACCTCCTAAAGCAGAACAAGAGAAAAAAGCGAATTTGCAGCAGCGGGTGCTCGTGGAATAGAAAAAGCCTTGTACCATTGCGGTACAAGGCTTTTGTGTGCCATGTGCGTCCCAAAGGAGACACCTTCGAAACAGTTGTGTTGTAATAGTCATCTTGTTTCAGACCGTGACTTCTGTCGACTGGGTGTACTGAAAGCGCAGCGCTGTTGTTCCCGTACAGTGGTGGCAAGGGCGTTCCAATTAGATTACGCCGTCTGATCCGGCAGGGCCTGAAAGATTGCCCGGTTATGGCGGACCGCCGGGGAATCCGGTTTGTAGGCAGCGGCCAGCTCGTTGAAGGTCTCCGCCCTCTTCCGGTCACCCAGGCAGCTGTAGCAGACGCACAGCTGGATACAGGGGAGGTAGCCGTAGCAGTCCGGGGAGACGAAGCCGCCCCTGCGGTCGTCCCGGACGCAGGTCAGGGCCAAAGCGTACCAGTAGGCGGCCTGACGGTACTGCTCCCGCCGGAAAAACCAGCGGCCGATGTCGCAGCAGACCTCCGCCCGGGGCCGGTCGTAGGCAAAGGTGCGCAGCAGTGCCTCCAGCGCCGCCTGGTCGTGGCCCAGCTCCTTATGGCAGTAGGCGCAGTGGCAGCAGGCGTCGATGTTGTTCTCTACCCACCCCCGGCCCTCCTCCAAAAACCGCTCAAAGACGGCCAGCGCCTCCTCCCAGCGGCGGTGGTAGTAGAGCTCCCGGCCGTAGTAGAACTGCTGGCGGGGCTCCAGCTCCTTTCCCGCGTCCAGCTGTGCCTGATAGATGCGCAGGTTCCGGTCCGGGTCGGAGGGGCGGGTCTTGCGGTGGGTGACGGCAAAATCCCCGTACAAAACCTTCCCAACCGGCGTGACCACCTCGTGGACGGCCCCCGTCCAGCGCATCCCGGCCCGGTTTTTGATGAGCCGCTCCCGGTAGTAGGAGAAGGTCACCCGGCCGTTTTCGTCAAACCCGGTGTGGTAGGGGGCCATGACCACCGAGACGGTGGGGGCCAGGTCCTCCTTCAGGTCCAGAAAGGCCCTCTGGTCCTCCTCCAGAATCACGTCGTCGGCGTCCAGCCACATGCAGTAGTCCATGGACGCGTGGGAAAAGGACTCGTTCCGGGCGGCGGCAAAGTCGTCACGCCAGGGGAAGTCAAAGACCTTATCGGTAAAGCGGGCGGCGATCTCCTTTGTCCGGTCGGTGGAGCCGGTGTCCACGATGATGATCTCGTCCACCAGCTCCGCCGCGCTGTTCAGACAGCGCTCCAGCACATCCTCCTCATTTTTTACAATCATGCACAAGCTGACGCTGGCCATATCGCGGCCTCCTTTGATTGGATTGATTTGCTGAGGAACTCCCGCCGGTAAAACCGGCGGGAGTTCCATTCTGTTCGGGAAAAAGGGACTGCGGATTTCTTAATCGCCCAGCCGGACGACCAGCATGGAAGCGCCCGAGCCGCTGGCCAGCTGGACATTGCCCACGCCGGGGAGACCGCCCACGCCGGGGATGCTGGGGGTCGTGGTGTATGCCTGAAGCTCGATCGTGGCGCGCTCCGGAACGGCCAGCGTGATCGTGCATTCAAACTGCCGGGCGCCCACCGTGGGGGCGATGACGCCCTCATAGTCGTCGGCGCTGGAGATCAACAGCCGGGTCCCCACCGGCTGGACGGAGGGGGCGCTGAGGGTCACACGGTAGGAGATCTGATAGGTGCCCACCTCATTCAGGAAGAACACCGATTTTCCACCGAGCATCGAGCTTGAGTCGCCCAGGACGATCTCCGGGCAGGGGACCGACACATCCGGAAAGCCGATGAAATCATCGTCGCCGAGGCCGACGCTGCTGCCCCGGGTATTGGCGGCGTAGGCTGCTGCTGCTGTGGGGTTGGGTCCCGGGGCCCCGGTGGGGCCGGTGGGACCGGCGGGCCCCTCCGCTCCCTCGGGGCCGTCGGGGCCGTCGGGGCCGGCCTCGCCCTCGGCGGGGCCTTCCGGACCTTCGGGACCCTCGGGGCCCATGGGGCCCTCGGGGCCGGGGATGGTGGGGGTCTTCAGCACCGCGCCCAGCTTGGAGGTCAGCACCATCTGCTGCTCCGCAATGCCGGCCAGGGTGTCCTTCACGCTCTGGTTGACCTGCATCACCTCGTCCAGGGAGGCCGCCTCGTCCAGACCGGGCATGGTGCCCAGGACGTATTGCAGCTTTTCGCCCTCGACGTTGAGGAGGTGGCTCAGGCTCAGCTCCTCGGCGGCGATGGAGGAAATGATCTCATTGAGGCTGCCCTCTCGGGTCAGCGGGGGATCATTCTTGGGGAATGTGGGCATTGACATAAAATACCCCTCCTTAGCTCAAGCGTATCATGGACAGGGAAGCACCGACGGAGCTGGGCAGCAGCGTCGCCCCGCCCACTAAGCCATACAGCTGCAAGGTAACCTCGTCCCCCGCCTTCAGGTCCACCAGGATATCGTTGGCGAAGCGGCTCAGGGGGTTCAGCGGTGCAGGCTTAATATCGGAGGCCTTGTTGGTCTTGCCGCTGATCATCAGCCGGGAGCCGACGCCCAGGGCCAGGGTGGTGTTGATATTATAGGAAATCCGATAGCGCCCGGCCGTGTTCACAGTGAACGTGTCGTTTTTCCCGTTGACGGTGATGTCAGGGGACAGAACCTGGTTGTTGGGCAGAGGCACCGAAACGCCGGCCACAATAACCGGGATGGCGTCGCCCTGGGTGTTGGCAGCAAAGGCGTTGGTGGCGGTGACATTGGGGCCGGTGGGGCCGGTGGGACCGGCAGGGCCAGTGGGGCCGGTGGCGCCCGCGGCGCCGGGGGCTCCGGCGGGGCCGGCAGGACCGCCGGCAGGACCGGCAGGGCCCTGGGGGCCGGTGGGGCCGGTAGGGCCGGTGGGCCCCTGCATGGGAGAGGCGTCCAGCGCGCCCTGCATCTTCCCTTTCAGGAAAATCTGGTTCTGCACAGCGGTCTCCAGCAGGCCGCGGACGCTCTCGTTGGCGGTCAGCACGTCCTTCACTGTGGCGGCGGGGCCGCTGAGGCCGGGCAGGGTTCCGAGAATATACTGCATCTTCTCGCCCTCGGCGTTGAGGATATGGCTCAGGCCGAGCTCCTCCATGGCGATGGAGGAAAGAATCTGGTTTACCGCATCTTCCCGCTGGATGGGCGGGTCAACATTGGGAAAACTGGGCAGAGACATTCAAGAAGCTCCTTTCAAATATAAGAAGTGCGCTGTGAAACGCGTTGGGACAGCGGCGGGAGAACGAGCTCTCCAACGCTGCGCCCGAAATACTCTATGCGCCTGCCCGCCGGCAGGTTCCGGTTGGAACCAAACCGCCTCCGCAGTCATAGAGTAGGACGGCGGCAAGGGAATCCTTCCGCACATTTCAGTCCTGGCAGACCCCAGGACGTGCTGTGGAGTTTTTGAATATGTCTATGCCTTCCTTTCCATCCGGCGGGGCGGACATGACTCGGGATGAAGCTCTGACCATGATTGTCGCATCTATCGCTATGGAAGAGCTCGCCCTGAGCCATATCCTCAACGCCGAGGGCGAGAAATTACAATACGTCCTTGGAACTCTGCCCGGCACAACCTCTCAGGATGTGCTGGCAGTCAACAAAAGCGTCACCGCCCTTGTGGAGGTGGTGACCCAGAACCAGATGCTGCTGAAAAACAAGCTGGATCACGTACTGGAGCTTTTACCTTCTCCTTCGCTGGGGGAAGACCCGGATTCGGAGTTTATTGAAACGCCCGGTCCGACTCCTACCCCCACTCCAACACCAACCCCCACACCTACGCCGACTCCGACGCCTACGCCAACCCCAATTCCCCACCCCGGCCATCCTCCCTATCCCCCCCAGGGCTGGCAGTACCCCGGCATCTCCCCGTACCCTCCCCAATATCCGGGGACCTATCCCCGACCCGCTCCGCCGCCCTATCAGGTGCTCCCCTATCAGAAAAGCGCGCTCCGGCTTACAGGCCAGCGGGAGGGAATCCTGTGGAATCCGGACTGCCGCCTGCCCTGGAGGCTGCGCAGACACACCGGGAATGGCATCTGCTGGGACGGACGCACTCCCACTCGAGTCCAGCTGAATCCGGGAAAGACCTATGTGGTCCAATACACATTGCACGTCTGTGTTATGCGTCCGGTCGAGGGGACGGGAACGATTTGCCTCAGGCAGTCCCCCTGCGGCGCGTTTACCGACGCGCCTCCCCTGTGTTTTTCCATGGAACGCCTGGCTCACGGCCCCCAAGCCCTGCACCACGTTGCTGTACTGCATCCCCGCATGAGCGGAGGGTGCGCGCCGGAGCTGTCCCTGGTGTTGAACGCCCAAACACCCCTTTGCGTGGAACGGGCGACAATGGATGTAATGGAGCTTTAGCCAAAAACCTGAAAGCCTTGATCCGTCAAGGCTTTCAGGTGAAAAATACCCCCTGTTTGGGCGCTTGAGAGGAGAGCTGAACATGGAAATGACCATCAATGCGGATACGCTGATGCTGCTGGCGGAAGTTCTGTCCGCACTGGGCGTAATTGGGGGTGTGATCCTCTGGTGTTTCAAGTTTGTTCAACGGAGCCGGCATCAGGCGGAGGAGCTGAAAGCAATCCGCAGGGAGCAGACCCTGATCTGCTATGGACTGCTGGCCTGCCTGAAGGGGTTGAAGGAACAGGGCTGCAACGGACCGGTCACCGAAGCCATGGACAGGATGGAGCAGCACCTCAATCAGGCCGCGCACGATGAAGAACATGAATGACAGAAAGGAACTGTGGAATATGGGTAAAATTGACTGGAAACGCAAGCTGAGCTCCCGCAAGCTGTGGGCAGCGGCGGCAGGTATCGTCACCGGACTGGCCATGGTCTTCGGGCTGGACGAGGGTACCATCAGCTCTGTGGCCGGCGCTGTGGTGTCTTTGGCCTCAGTTGTAACCTACATCATGACCGAGGGCAGGGTGGATGCGGAGAGCGCAAAAAAAGCGGTTGATGTTTTCGGCAGTCACAGCCCGTGTCAAAAATCTGACGATCCTGCTTCAAGTCAAGCGGAAGGTGATTATGAGCAGACGTGAAATCAGCGGGGGTATTTAGGACGCTCCCCAAAATATCCTTGCCCGTTCAATTTGCTCCTAAGTAGGGCCAGCGCCGCATAAAGTACGGCACTGGCCCTATTTGCTTTCCCTAATCCGGCACAATGGCATGGACCGCTTCAAGCAGGTCAACCACGGCGGTGCGATTTGATTTTAATGCTGATGTCAAACTTGGTCACCTTGGTTCCGCCACAATGATGCGGATACGATTGCCGGCAGGATAGTTCAGGTTGTCATACCAGCCGGTGAGCGCATAGTCCCCGCTGTTAATCTGAGACAGGTCAGTCAGGTAGTAGCCCTGGCCGCCGGACCTGTCCCGAAGCAGGACCTGCACATTTTCGGCGATTTTATACTCCCTGCCGCCTCCCATGGCGCTGAGGGAGGACAGGCTGTCCAGGTTGACTGAAACCAGCTGGCGCATACTGTTCAGGCTGCCCTTCTCATACACCAGCATGACCCCACCGGTTTTAACGGCGTATTTTGCCCCGCCGCTGATCGTTTTGGCCTGGCCGTCCTGGATATAGGTGTAGTTGACGGAGATATTCATTTCGCTGGAGTGATCCTCAATTCCGCTGACGTAGACGTAGGGCTGGGTATCACCGGTGACGTTTTGCAGCACCATTCGGTCAATCTCCCCGGCGGCGTTCAGGGTATAATACCGAACGTTATCCCCAGACAGCTTGACCCCCGCCAGCCGGGAGGGGTAAATTCTGGCATAGCCGCCGTTGTCATCCGTGTCCAAAATCTGCACCCCGGCGGCAAATTTGTAGTTGCCAAGGCTGTCTCCGTCCTTGCTTACCGTCCCCTCCAGCCGCTTGGCGGACAGGCTTCGTACATTTGTCCCGGACTGAGTGGTGGAGACAGTGACCAGCTTCCCGGCGGACAGGGCCGTCCCGCCATGGTAGAAGGTGCGTATCACCCCGTCGGTACAGGCGACTTGGGTGGTCACCTGGGCCGTGGCGGTGGACGAGCTGGTGGTGGACGCAGTGGAGGCGGCCTTGGCGCTGGACACCACGGAGCCGTAGTAGATGGCCTCGTTTTCCTGGGCGCCGATGGCCTGGATCGCCTCGCCGTTCATGCCCAGCAGAAGGGTGACCATGTCCCCCTCTTGAAAACTGCCCTGGCTGGAGAGCTGCCAGGCGGCCTCAGAGGTCCCCAGCTGATAGCTCACTCCGGCCACGGTGGCCGCAGTGGGGGCGGCGGCGCTGGGGGACAGTCCGGTGAGGGTGCCCGTTACCCGGTTGTGGTAGACCCATACCGCGGACATATTGGCGTTGTAGTAATAGACATCGTACTTCTGAACCGAGGTCAGGGAGGAGACCGCCCCGTTATAGTAAACAGTGCCGGGGGTAAAGGGAAGGGACAGAGAAGCGCTGTCCGCCACATAGGGCCCCTTGGTGCCGGCAGTCACCAGAGCGGAGTAGTCCACCTGGCCGTTGGTGACGGAGTAGCCCAAGGTGGTTCCGTACACGCTTCCGGAGCCGGTTTCGGCGGTGAGCAGGTTGTAGAACAGATTTACGCAGTCCTGCCGGGTCAATTTGGTCCCCTGTTTTGCGGACACATCATCCAGCAGGCCAAGAGAATTTGCCTTAGACAGCTGGGCGGCAGGGTAGGCCCCTTTCAGGGCACTGGAGTCATAGCCCAGCACCTTCAGCAGGGCGGCGCAGCCCTCCTCCAGGGTGACGGACTGGTCGGGACGGAAGGAGCCGTCCACATAGCCGGTCATCCAGCCCTGCTCGATGGCAATGCGGACGTAGCCGCTGGCCCAGTGGTCCCCCTTCAGGTCCCTGAACAGGGAGCTGCCGTAGCCCTCCGCCGCGTCCTTGTAGGGGGAGGCGGCCGTCAGCATCTGGGCGAACTGAGCCCGCGTGACCGGGCTGGTCAGGCTGTCACTGCCGGTAATGATGCCCAGGGCCTGCACCGCCTCCTGTTTGGCGCTGGAACCGGTAGCTCCTGCCCCGGTACACATCAGGGAAAAAGCGAGACAGAAGGTGAGAATCGCTGATACAATACGTTTTTTCATCGTCAAAACTCCTTCTATTAGTCGTAATGCAGCGCGTCAATGGGATTCAACCTTGCCGCTTTTTTAGCGGGGAGGTAGCCGAAGAGTACCCCGATCCCCGCCGAAATGCCGAAGGCCATCACAACGGCGAACAGGGTGGGGGCCACAGTGAGGGCCTCCCCCATCAACTGGGCCACCACCGCAGTGGCCGCCGCCGACAGGAGGTAGCCCAGGGCGATGCCGATGAGCCCACCCAGGGCGCTGGTGACCGCCGCCTCAATGACAAACTGCTCCATGATGGTCCGCTCCTTGGCCCCCAGCGACTTGCGCACACCAATCTCTCTTGTGCGCTCGGTGACGGACACCAGCATGATATTCATAATCCCGATGCCCCCCACCACCAGGGAGATGGCGGCGATGCCCGCCAGCACCCCCACCAGAATGTTAATCATCCCGGTCATGGTGTCCACCAGTTCCGACATGGTGATGATGGTGAAGTAGTCGTCGCTGCCGAAGAACCGGGTCAGCGCCTGCTCCAGCACAGCCTTGCTCTGGTCGATGCGGTCCTCGTCCGTCATAGTGACCACATAGCTGGATACCCGGCTGCCCCCCAATCGGGCGGCGGTGGAGTAGGGGAGATAGAGGCAGTCGTCGCTGCCCCCCTCGCTCATGGAGTCCTCCCGCTGGTCCAGCACGCCCACAACGGTCAGGGCCTGGCCCCCCACCCGCAGGGTCTGGCCCAGGGCGTTTCCGCCGAACCAGGCCTGATTCACATAGGCCCCCACCACGCACACCTTGGAGCGGGTGGCGATGTCGCTGTATTGCAGTCCCCGGCCCTGGGAAATGGTATAGCTGTAAATGGCGTTGTAGTCCTCGCTTACCCCGGAGACCGAGGTGGAGGTGGTCTCTGTCCCGATCTTCACCCCGCCCATCATGGACACGGTGGGGGAGCACAGCTCCAGCTCGCCGGGGTGCTCCGCCACGATGGCATACATATCCTCCACCTCCATGGTCCGGGTGGCCCCCCTGGACTGGACGGAGACGGTGAGGGTATTGGTGCCCATGCTGGAGAAGCTGTCAGCGATGTAGTGCTCCAAACCGCTGCCCAGGCCCACGATGACGATGACCGCCGCCACGCCGATGATGATGCCCAGCATGGTCAGCAGAGTGCGCACCTTGCTGGAGACGATATTTTTCAGGGCCAGGGAGAGGGATTCGGCAATTCTCACGTGTCCCCGCCCCCTCTCAAACCGGCGGCTCGGGGCGTGACTACCGCCTCCGGTGCGCCGGCGGGGCCGTCGTACACCACCCGGCCGTCCTCCAGGCGGATGATCCGCTGGGCCTGGACGGCGATGGAGTTGTCGTGGGTGATGAGGACCACCGTGTGCCCCTGGCTGTGGAGGTCCTGGAGCATCCCCAGCACCTCCCGGCCGGTGCGGGAGTCCAATGCGCCGGTGGGCTCGTCGGCCAGGATTACCGAGGGCCTGCCCACCAGGGCCCGGGCGATGGACACCCGCTGCTGCTGGCCCCCGGACAGCTCCATGGGCCTGTGCCGCCACTTGTCCCCCAGGCCCACCTGCTCCAGGGCGGCGTGGGCCCGCTCCCGGCGCTCCGTCCGGGAGACGCCGGCGTACATCAGGGGGACCTCCACATTTTCCAGCAGATTCAGCTTGGGCAGCAGGTTATACTGCTGGAAGATGAAGCCCAGCAGCTCGTTTCGGACCTCGGCCAGCTGGTTTTTGTTCATTCGGCCCACGTCCTGGCCGTCCAGGAGGTAGGTCCCCTCCGAGGGCACGTCCAGACAGCCGATGATGTTCATGCAGGTGGACTTGCCCGACCCAGAGGAGCCCACGATGGCGGTAAATTCGCCCTTCGCAATTTCAAAGGAGATATGATCTGCGGCTGTAACGGTACTGTCCCCCATATGGTAATACTTGCACACGTCCTGAAAGGTAATCAGAGCCCCCATATCAGAACCCTCCCGGCCTGCCGCCCATGCCGCCGCTGGGGCCGCCTGACGGCATCCCGCCTCCGCCGGGCATTCCAACGTCCATGCCGCCCGGCATCATCATGTCAAAGCCGGCGGAGCCGGTGGTGGGGATATAGGCCACCGTGTCCCCCTCCTGGAGGCCGGAGACGATCTCAATGTAATTGCTGTCGCTCGCCCCAATTTCCACCGGGACGGAGTAATATGTCTCCCCGTCTCCGGTGTTTTCCTGGGGCGTACCGTTGGCGGCGCTGGGAGAATCCGCAGTGACAAGGACGGTGTTCCCCCGGTTCAGGGCTGCCGAGGGGATGGCCAGCACATTGCCGGCACTCTGAAGGGTGATGACGGCGTCCACATTCATGCCAGGGAGCAGGCCCTCCGTCTCGTCGATGCGGACAGTGACCGGATAGGTGGCGGTTCCCCCGGAAGAGGTCCCCGCCACGCTCACCTTGGTGACCACGCCGGTGTAGGTTTTGCCCTCCACCGCGTCTGCGGTGACGCTCACCTCCTGGCCCGCCTCTATGTGGGAGATGTCCAGCTCATCCACGCTGAGGGTCATGGTGAGATAGCTCAAATCGTAGATGGAGCACAGTACCTTGCCCGCCTCGCTGGTCTCGCCGGCCTTGTAGTTCTTGTCAATCACCGTTCCCCGGATGGGGGAGGTGATGGTGTAGTTGTCCAGCTGGTCGTACCGGCTCTCCAGAGACAATTCCGCATTGCGTAAGGAGTCGGCGGCGCTCTGGAGGCTGTCGTCCACACTGCCGCTGGTCAGGGTGAGGATGACGCCTCCCTTGTTCACCCAGCTTCCCTCCTGCACCTGGACGGCAGTCACCTCTCCAGCCACCTCTGCCACGATATTCTGCTCTGCAGCGTATTCGAAAGCGGCGCTCCCGGCGCTGGCACAGCCGTCAACCGTGGCGGAACCGGTCTGATTTGTGGATAGCGCCCCTGGATTGGAGACCGCAACGGTCACATAGCGGACGATCATGTTGCCCTCCAGCACAGTGTCCGCTTGATTGATTTTGGAGACGGTCCCCTCCAGTGTCTCAAAGGTGCTCTCCAGGGTGAGGTTGGCACTCTGGCCCACATGGAAGCCCGCCGCCTCGTCGGAGAGGAAGGGGACCTCCAGGGTCATGGTATCTGAGTTGCGCAGGGTGGCGACCAGCTGCCCGGCAGTTACCTCGTCTCCCACCTCCACCTCCAGGGACAGGACCCGCCCCGCTTTAGGGGCGGTGACGGACAGCTTTTCCAGGTCCTTTAGCCGGCTGTTATAGCTGCGCTGGGCCTGGTTCAGGGAGATCTGCGCCTGCTCCAGGGTGCTGGACAGGTCGGAGGTATCGATGGTATACAGCACCGTCCCCTCCTCCACCTGATCCCCCTCCTCAAAGCCGGCGGTGAGGATGTTCCCCTCCACCAAAGAGGTGACCGAGTAGGAGTTGGCCGCCTCCAGAGACCCGCTGCCGGTAATCTGGGCGGTGATATCCCGGCGCTCCACTGAGGTGGTGGTGTAAGTCAGGCTGGCCGCGGAGGAGGGCTGTCCGCCCCCCAGAAAACGCAGGGCGAAAGCGATCACCAGAGCACAGGCCAAAACCGGGAGAACCACTTTCTTTCGGAGCAGTTTTGTTGGAAAATTGCCGCTTTTTGTCCCGGATTCTGCTTTCTCCCGGGCCGGGTCCGCTTCTTTCAATATGGGGAGCTTCATAGCTGAGATCGTCCTTTCCACATGGAATGGAGCTATTATAAAGGGCGAACTTAAAACCAAGTTAAAAGTTAAACGTCTTGTTCATCATTTTGCTCTTGATTTTTCAGCGTATATCTGTACAGTAGAGGACAGAAGCGCCGGCCCGCCGCGCATGGCGGGATTTTCAGGGGAAGAAGGGGAGGGTACACTGTGCGGATTTTAGTTGCCGATGACGAACCGGAGATGACCATGGTACTGGAGGCCCTGCTCAAGCGGGAGCATTACTCCGTGGATGTGGTCTGCGACGGGCAGGATGCGCTGGACTATGGGCTTGCGGAAAATTACGATTGCATTGTTCTGGACATCATGATGCCCAAGCTGGACGGCATCCAGGCTTTGCGGGCCCTGCGGGCCAGGAATGTCGCCACGCCGGTGCTGCTGCTGACGGCCAAAAGCCAGGTGGAGGACCGGGTGGCCGGGTTGGACAGCGGGGCGGACGACTATCTGCCCAAGCCCTTTGACAACCGGGAATTTGTTGCCAGGGTCCGGGCGCTGACCCGCAGGGGCGGTGAGTACACCCCCAAAGTTCTCTCTGTGGGAAACGTCACCCTGGACTGCTCCGCCTTTGAGCTGAAATGCGGTTCTTCCTGTGTTCGCCTGGGTAACCGGGAGTTCCAAATGCTGGAGCTGCTCATGCGGCAGGAGGGGCGGCTGATCTCCACAGAGCAGTTTATGGAGCACATCTGGGGCTATAACAGCGAGGCGGAAATCAATGTGGTCTGGGCCTATATCTCCTACCTGCGGCGAAAGCTGGAGGCAGTGGGGGCCAATGTCCGCATTGCCGCCCGCCGGGGCCAGGGGTATCTGCTGGAGGAAACGATATGATCCGTTCTCTCCGCAGAAAGTTTATTTTAATCGCCATGGCGTCTTTAGTTGGAACGATGGTGGTTCTCTGTACGGCCATTGGAGTCGGGAATTACTGCATCACCACCAATCGGGTGGATCATGCCATTGCGCTCCTGCATCAAAATGGCGGGAGCTTCCTCCCACCCGGTCCACCATCCGATCCCTCAAACTTCGACTTTCAGATTACGCCGGAAACTCCTTTTGAGACACGGTATTTTATCGTTGGGCTTACCGCGCAAAAGGAGATCAAATTCGTTAATTTAGATCATATTGCTGCGTTGGACCGCCGGACTGTGGTAAACACCATCCGACAGATTATAGATACCGGAGCGAAACAGGGATATGTTGACCATTACCGCTTCGGCGTATTTCCAGATGAAAATGGGGGAAACACCATAATCGTTTTGGATTGTTTTCTCCAGCTCCAATCGGCGGAAAATATGCTGCACATTACGGTCTCCGTATTTTTGAGTTGCGTCGTGATTGTTTTTGTTCTGCTCCTCTTTTTATCCAAGCGGGCAATCCGGCCTTTTACGGATAATCTGGAGCGGCAGAGGCGGTTTATCACCGATGCCTCCCACGAATTGAAGACGCCGCTGGCCATTTTGTCGGCAGATATAGGGCTGTTGGAAGATACCTATGGAAACGACAAGTGGCTGGAGAGCGCACGCTCACAGATTGTCCGTTTGGATAAACTCATCAAAAATCTGGTGGAACTGGCCCGCACCGAGGAGACCATCAAGGAGGATGCAGTGGCCCGTTTTTCCATCAGCGAGGTAGCCCAGGCCAATGCGGACGCATTTCAGCCGCTGGCCGAAACAGATGGAAAGTCGCTGACAGCGGAGATTGGGGATGGGATTTTCATAAAGGGCGTCCAGGACAATTTCTTTCGCCTGTTCTCTATTCTGCTGGACAATGCGGTCAAATATTGTGACCCGGCGGGAGAAATCCGGCTGTCTGTATCCCAGCGGGGGCGAAATATCTATATTGCCGTATCCAACCCCTGTGCCGGGGTAGACACGGCGCAGCTTCCCAGGTATTTTGACCGCTTCTACCGGGCGGATTCCTCCCGCGCCCGCTCCACTGGCGGGTATGGCATTGGGCTGTCCACCGCCAAGGCCATCGTCTCCCGGCACAAGGGCCGCATTTCAAATCGCTATGCGGACGGAGTCATTACCTTTACCGCAGTAATCCCGCAGGCAAACTGACGCTCCAAATTTTAAATACCTGGTTTTGAATACTCGGGCATAGCTGGGGAGTATATCAACCCGGAAACCCTTGCAAATGCTGTATTATGCTTTTTGAGCATGGACATGGATAGCAACAAAGTATTTTACAATAGGGCTTGGGCACAGTAAAATTAGGAGCGTCAAAGAACACAACCCCATACAAGGAGTGAAGAACATGATAAATTTGAAACGGCTTGGAGGCATTTTGCTGGCCCTGGCTCTGACGGCCGCCCTTGCAGTTCCGGTTTTCTCTGCTGTGGAGGACACCGGCTTTTCCGACGTGGACGCCGGCGCCTGGTACGCGGAGGCGGTGGCCTACTGCCGGGAGAGCGGTCTGATGGCCGGAGTAGGCGGCGGACGCTTTGCCCCAGACAGCACCCTGACCCGGGCCATGCTGGTTACTGTCCTATGGCGGCAGGCGGGCAGCCCGGCGGTCAACTATCTGATGCAGTTTGACGATGTGCCGGAGGGACAGTGGTACAGCGAGGGGATACGCTGGGCGGCCAGCGAGGGTCTGGTCCGGGGCTACGGCGACGGCCGCTACGGCACCAACGACCCCATCACCCAGCAGCAGTTGGACATCATCCTGAATAACTACCTGGGCCGCACCCTCACCCAGGGCATCCCCGGCTTTGACGGCTCCGCCGCCCCCGCCACCCGGGCACAGGTGGCCGCTGTGCTGCTGAATCTCTCCCAGGTTGGGACAGACGCCCCCAGCCAGGAGGGCCGTACCCTGGTGGCCTACTTCTCCGCCACCAACAACACGGAGCATATCGCCAACCACATCGCCGCGATCCGGAGTGCCGACCTGTATGAGATTGTCCCCGAGACCCCCTACACCTCCTCCGACTTGAACTACAACGACAACTCCAGCCGGGCCAATCAGGAGCAGAACGACCCCGCCGCCCGGCCTGCCATCTCTGGGGATGTGGAGGATATGGCCCAGTATGACGTGATTTTCTTGGGTTACCCCATCTGGCATGGCCAAGCCCCCAGAATCATCAGCACCTTCCTGGAGCGCTACGACCTGACCGGCAAGACCATCGTGCCCTTCTGCACCTCGGGCAGTAGCCCCATCGGCTCCAGCGCTCGGAATCTCCAGTCTCTGACCTCCGGCGCTGCGTGGCTGGAGGGCCAGCGGTTCAGCGGCTCCGCCTCCCGTGACACAGTAGCCAGTTGGGTGAACGGGCTGGATTTAAATGCATAGAAGGCTTGACCTAAAGTTACCTTTAGGGATTAGGCTAAAAACAACCGGGGCGGCCAGCGGCCGCCCCATATCTAAAATGGAGGGAATCAATTATGGTAAAACAGACAGCGGGCCGGGATCAGCTGGGGGACTTCGCCCCCAAGTTTGCGGAGTTAAACGACGATGTACTGTTCGGCGAGGTGTGGAACCGGGAAGGCAAGCTCTCCTTGAAAATGCGCTCGATCCTCACCGTCTCCGCCCTGGTGAGCAAGGGGCTGGTGGACAGCTCCTTCCAGTTCCACGTGGCCAACGCCAAGAAGAACGGGGTCACCAAGGACGAGATGGCGGAGATTCTCACCCACCTGGCCTTTTACGCCGGCTGGCCCAACGCCTGGGCGGCCTTCCGAGTGGCGGTGGAGGTCTACAAGGAAGACGGCGGCACCGACGGCGGGCTGTTCGGCCTGGGCGAGCCCAATACCGCCTACGCCCAATATTTCATCGGCAACAGCTACCTGAAGCCCCTTACTGACCCTGGCCGGACCATTTTCCTGGCTAACGTCACTTTCGAGCCGGGCTGCCGCAACAACTGGCACATCCATCACGCCTCCAAGGGCGGCGGGCAGATCCTGCTCTGCACCAACGGCCGGGGCTGGTATCAGGAGTGGGGCCAGGAGGCCCGGGCGCTGTTCCCCGGCGATGTGGTGTTCATCTCCGCCGGCGTGAAGCACTGGCATGGCGCGGCTCAGGACAGCTGGTTCTCCCATGTGGCGTTCGAGGCCCCCGGCGAGGACTGTTCCAACGAGTGGCTGGAGCCGATGGACGAGGAACAGTACGGCAAGCTCCGGTAAGCATAGTAAAAAGCGGATATACTGGGAGCAGCAAAAACAAGGGGGATTTTTATGGAACTGCGGGTTTTACGTTACTTTCTGGCCGTAGCCCGGGAGGAGAGCATCTCCGGGGCGGCGGAATATCTGCACCTGTCCCAGCCCACCATCTCCCGCCAGCTGATGGATCTGGAGGAGGAGCTGGGCAAGAAGCTGTTCATCCGGGGCAACCGGAGCATTACGCTGACGGAGGAGGGCAATCTCCTGCGCAAGCGGGCCGGGGAGATCATCGACCTGGTGGAGAAAACTACCAACGAGCTTTCCGCTATGGACAGCGATTTGGCTGGGGACATCTATGTGGGCGCAGGGGAGACGGAGGGGGTCCACTTCCTCACCCGGACGGCCCGCAAGCTCCAGGCGCAGTACCCACAGCTTCATTTTCACATCTCCAGCGGAGACGCAAGGGATGTGACCGACCAGCTGGACAAAGGCCTCATTGATTTCGGCCTGCTTTTTGAGCCCATCAATCAGAACAAATATAACACCTACCGCCTGCCTGTCTACGATACCTGGGGGGTTCTGATGCGCCGGGATAGTCCTCTGGCGGAGAAAACATCAATTTCCCCCAGGGATATTACAGACAAGCCGCTGATTGTATCCCGAAATCTCCAGGAGGGCAGTCCCCTGGACGGTTGGCTGGGGAAGAGCCTGCGGGGACTGAATGTCGCAGCTACTTACAGCCTGGCCTACAACGCCTCCCTGATGGTGGAGGACGGGATGGGTTATGCGCTGGTCCTGGACCGGATTATCAACACCTCCGGGGACAGCCCCCTGTGCTTCCGGCCTCTGGCTCCAGCCCTCCACGCCCACATGAGCATCGTCTGGAAAAAGTATCAGGTGTTTTCCAAACCGGCGGAGAAATTTTTGACCATCCTGCGGATGGAGGACGGTGAGCCGAAAGAAAACTAGTTTTATAGAAATCAGCGGCAGAAAATTGATTTGCTTCCACCTTGCTGAGTACCACCGGGTTTTCCACCGATTCAAAGTTTGATTATGACAGTGTGATTTGCGGGGCGCTGCTCCATGATATAGGAAAGTACGTGGAAGTAATACCGGATCAGAATGGAGCGCCGCGCTATTCCCCGAGAGCGAAGCTGATACGCCACCCCCTTGGGGGTGCGATATTAGCTGCGGAATACGGTTTTCCAGACAAGATTGTGCATATCATTGCCACCCACTCTTTTGAGGGGGAACACTCCTTTCAGACGGCGGAATCTCAATTTGTCAAAAAGATTGATGATTTGGTATTTCAAACCAGCGTATATGGGATTCCTTTAACAACTTAACGCTGCTGTAGCGCCTCCTTGCATTGACACACCGCCCGTGGGTAATCACCATCTCCAGCTGCCGCCATGAGCGCGTTCAGTTAAAAACTGGAGTGGCGCCGCTCTCGCTGCGCCACTCCTCGTAACTCTTATTTTTCCTGCTCAGGGGCTCTTTTTTGTGCTGTCCGCGCATACTGGTGCAGTTCAGGCGGCGGCGGGAGGCTTTTCCGGTTCAGTCATTCAATTTATCCAGGGCCACCCCATGCTTTGCGGCGTGCTCCTTAATCCGGGTGTAGGTCTCCTCGCTCAGGTCGTGTTCCATCTTGCAGGCGTCGGCGGCAGCGGTCTCCTCGCTGACCCCCAAAAGGACAAGGAACCGGGTCAGCAGCTTGTGCCGGCCATAGATGCGTTGGGCAATCTCCTCCCCCGGGGGGAGCAGGGTAATAAAACCGTCCCCGTCCATCTCAATGTAGCCGTTCTCCCGGAACCGCTTCATGGCCACGCTGACGCTGGGCTTTGTCAGCTCCAGCTGGCGGACCACGTCAATGGAGCGCACCGCGCCCTGGCGCTCCCGCAAAATCAGGATCGCCTCCAGATAATCTTCCGCAGATTCGTAAATATTCATTAAAACGCACTTCCTCTGGCTCATCAGCTTATCACAACCTGAACAAAAAAGCAAGAACTTTCCATCCTGGGGAGTGCCCTGACGCGCATTTTTTCCGGAGATAAGCTGCCTTTTGGCGGGCCGCAGAGGCGGGCTGCTCTTTTTGTGGAAAAATGACAACAGGTTAAAAAAGTTCTTGCATCTTGTCGGTCAATACGGTACAATAGAAACCAGCGAAATCCGGACCCAATTGGAATAAACAAGGAGGAAAACAAACCATGAAACTCAGAAAGCTTCTCAGCACCCTGCTGGCCGCCGCCCTGGTGTGCGGGCTGGCCTGCACCGCCGCCCTGGCCGAGGAGGGCGACACCGCCGCCCCCGATTCCGCCGCCACTGCCACTGAGGGCACCGGCCAGAAGATCGTTGTGGGTGAGGAGACCTACGACCGCCTGCTGGCCGCCATCATCAGCGAGAAAGAGGACAAGGCTGTCACTGTCCGCCTGGACAGCGATGTGCAGCTCACCGGCACCCCTGTGATCCTGGGCACCAGCGACTATGATGGACTGCTCGGCGGCCAGGAGGTCACCGTGGCCTCCCACAACGTCACCATCGACCTGAACGGCTTCACCCTGAAGGCCGAGGCTGGCAAGGCCGTCTTTGAGGTCCAGGCCGGCTACACCCTGACCATCGTGGACAACTCCGAGGCCAAGACCGGCAAGCTGGAGGCCGAGGTTGAGGCCGTTGTGGCCGCCGAGGGCGCTACCTACAACCCCCTGGCCGCTCCCGAAACCCCCACCGAGCCCACCGAGTCCACTGAGCCTACCGAGCCCACTGAGCCCACTGAGCCCGCCGCTCCTGCCATCCCCGCCGAGGGCACTGCCATTGCCTCCACCCAGAACATCACCATCGACGGCAAGGCCGTGGAGTTCGCCGCCTACGCCCTGAAGGATGAGAACAACAACCTGACCAACTACGTCAAGCTGCGGGACATCGCCGTGGCCATCAACGGCACCGACGCCCAGTTTGAGGTGGGCTTCGACGGCTCCATCATCCTCACCACCAAGACCGCCTACACCGGCGCTGCCGACACCGCCACCCCCTTCTCCGGCGACCAGCCCTACAAGGGCGGCACCCAGACCGTCAAGGTTGACGGCGAGGACGTGAGCATGACCGCCATCACCCTCTATGACGAGAACGGCGGCGGCTACAACTACTTCAAGCTCCGCGACCTGGGCGAGGTCCTGGGCTTCGCCGTGGGCTACAGCAACGAGACCGGTATCTCCATCACCACCACCGCTCCCGCCGCTGAGTAAATCAGGCATCAAAAGACCGGCTCCCAGACGGGAGCCGGTTTTTTCAGCTTTATCAGTATGCCACGCCCCACAAAATGGAGTGCTTGGCGGGTTTGCCGCAGCAGACGCACACGTCGGCCACATGTTCCTGCTCCAGGGGCATGCATCGGGAGGTGACCCCGGCCTTTTCCTTCATCTGGAGCTCGCAGTCCAGCCCGCCGCACCACATGGTCTTGGCAAAGCCACCCTCCGTCTCCATAAACTCCTTGACCTCCTCCAGGGTGAAGCAAACCCTGGTGTGGTCCTCCAGGTTCTTTTTGGCCCGGTTGTACAGGCCCACATGGACCTCGTCCAGCAGCCGCCTGACGGTATCCTCCAGCTCAGCCAGGGGGACAAAGACCTTCTCCCCGGAGTCCCGGCGGCAGATGCAGCACTGGTCCTTCTCCATATCCTTGGGGCCGATCTCCACCCGGAGGGGCACACCCTTCATCTCATACTCGGCGGCCTTCCAGCCCATGGACTGGTCGGAGGCGTCCATCTTCGCCCGGACGCCCGCCTTTTTCAGCCGCTCCAGCAGGGCGGAGGCGGCGTCCAGCACGCCCTCCTTGTGCTGGGCCACGGGGATGACCATGGCCTGGACGGGGGCGATGCGGGGGGGCAGCACCAGGCCGTTGTTGTCGCCGTGGGTCATGATGATGCCGCCGATGGTGCGGGTGGACAGGCCCCAGCTGGTCTGGTGGGGGTGGTGGAGCTGGTTATCCTTTCCGGTGAAGGTGATGTCGAAGGCTTTGGCAAAGCCGTCACCGAAGTAGTGGCTGGTGCCGCTCTGAAGGGCCTTCCGGTCGTGCATCATGCACTCCACGGTGTAGGTCTCCTCGGCGCCGTTGAACTTCTCTTTGTCGGTCTTCCGGCCCTTCACCACCGGCATGGCCAGCACGTTCTCCAAAAAATCGGCGTAGACGTTGAGCATCTGCTCGGTCTCCTGGCGGGCCTCCTCCTCGGTTGCGTGCATGGTGTGGCCCTCCTGCCACAGAAACTCCCGGTGGCGGAGGAAGGGGCGGGAGGTCTTCTCCCACCGCAGGACGGAGCACCACTGGTTGTACAGCTTGGGCAGGTCCCGGTGGGAGTGGATCACATTCTTGTAGTGCTCGCAGAACAGGGTCTCAGAGGTGGGGCGGATGCAGTACTTCTCCTCCAGCTTCTCGCTGCCCCCCATGGTCACCCAGGCGCACTCGGGGGCAAAGCCCTCCACGTGGTCCTTCTCCTTTTGCAGAAGGGACTCGGGGATAAGGACGGGCAGATACACATTCTCGTGGCCCAGCTCCTTAAAGCGCCTGTCCAGCTCCGCCTGGATGTTCTCCCAGATGGCGTATCCGTAGGGCCGGTAGATGAACATGCCCTTGATGGAGGAGTAGTCGATGAGCTCCGCCTTTTTGCACACGTCGGTGTACCACTGGGCAAAGTCC
>ERZ779633.188-NODE-188-length-23511-cov-11.422152_pt1 | contig 23511 bp, 18 predicted proteins | sample MGYA00514195_ERZ779633 | MGnify/ENA primary metagenome ERZ779633 (study PRJEB29562, sample SAMEA4376707) | mouse gut metagenome | isolation source: Cecum | study: EMG produced TPA metagenomics assembly of the A DSS colitis mouse model was used to assess the...
CCTTGGACAGCACAAACCGGGTCTGGGGCATGGGGCCCTCGGCGGCGTCCACCAGCAGGATCACGCCGTTGACCATCTTCAAAATGCGCTCCACCTCGCCGCCAAAGTCGGCGTGGCCCGGGGTGTCCACGATGTTGATCTTTACATCGCCGTACTGCACCGCGGTATTTTTGGCGGTGATGGTGATGCCCCGCTCCCGCTCCAGGTCGCCCGAGTCCATCACCCGGTCGGCCACTGCCTGGTTCTCCCGGTAGACCCCGGACTGCTTGAGCATCTCGTCCACCAGAGTGGTCTTGCCGTGGTCCACGTGGGCGATGATGGCGATATTTCTCAATTTCTCATTTTTCATGGGAATTGCACCTCAAATCTGTGGATTTCTCAATAAGCCAAAGCATTATACCCCTATCTCCCCAAAAAATCAACACAGGCTCCGAAAAAACACATACAAAGGGAACCTTTTTTCTCTTTCTTCGTCTGTATATTATATGTAGGGCGCGACGACCCCGGCGCGCCGTCTTACCATAGGAGAACAGGCCGCCGAGGCCGTCGGCCCCTACATGCCTGCACGACGGCCCAAACAAATTTTCGATTTCCTATTGACATCGTCGAACGGATGTTGTATATTTAATTGGAACAAACGTTTCTTCCCCGCCGGTTATTTCAATAGTCCGGTTTTTAGGACAGCTTTTGGTCTAAACTTACCCTATCATCAATTCCATGGAGGGGACGCCTATGCAGACCACCTACTATCAAACATCCAACTTCATTCAGCACTCCGGAAACATGATCGACCTGACCGAGTTCCGCCGCCGGGCAATGGCTCAGCGGGACAGTCTGGCCCGCCAGCCCCAGGAGGACCCGTGGGACGCCGGAGAGGAGCCCGCCTTCCGTCCCGTGGTGCTGGAGATTACCCCGGAGGAGCGCCGCCGCGCCCGCCGGGAGCGCCAGGCCTGGAGGCTTGACGCCTGCGCCAGCCTGGCCGTGATTCTGATGACGGCGGTCTTTGCCCTCCGGATGCTATTGTAACCACAACATCTTGGGGCGATTGTCAAAATACATACAAACTAAAAGAAGAACGCCGCATTTTGTCCTGCGGCGTTCTATTTTTGTGCACTTTTTTGTGAACATTTTGTTTCAAAAGGAAAAAAGGGGGTTGACGGACGGACGGAAAACATGTATATTGTTGTTACCATTTTGTAACTCTTATTTCACGATTGTCATTTTTCCCTCGGAACGAGAGGTGATTTCCATGGATCAAATCCAGGACCAGAGCTGGACTGCCCGGCTGCCCATCGCGGGCCAGGACACGGGACGAATCCCCAAGCCCCAAAGGCCCCGTCCCCCGGAGCAGTCCCAACCTGTCCAGGCCGCTGCCGCCCCCGACTGGCGGGCGGAGTTCAAGCTGTACGCCAAGGGGATGCGGGAATGGGCCCGCATTCATTTCCGCCGCTGGGCCCACCTGTTTCACGGCGCCGCCGCCGGTACGCTGGCGGTGGGACCGGTCTCCTTCCTGCTGGTGGCCGGAGCCCTGGGCACCGCCCTCACCCTGACCACCCTCTACTCCACCAGCTACGCCGTCATCGTGGACGGCCAGGAGGTGGGCGTGGTGGCCGACCAGAGCGTGGTGGACAGCGCCATCCGGACGGTGGAAAACCGGGGCACCCAGCTGCTGGGCTACGACTACCAGGTGCAGGGCAGCATTGACTACAGCTTTGGCCTCACCCTGAAAAGCGACCTGAGCCGGGAGCAGGACATCAGCAACTACTTCTATGGCCAGCTCAATGAGCTCAGCGACCAGCTGAGGGCCTATCAGGTTGTGCTGGGCGGCCAGGTGGTGGGCGTGGTAAAGGACGAGACCGCCCTCAACGCCATGCTGGACGGCATCAAGGCCGAGTACGTGACCGACGCCACCACCTCCGTTGAATTTGTGGAGGACGTATCCGTCTCCCCCGTCTATGCGGTGGACACACTGATGAGCGTGGGGCAGATTGAGGATGCGCTGAAGGCCAACACCACCGGCGAGACCACCTACACCGTGGTCAAGGGGGACACCTACAACGGCATCGCCTACCGCAACGACATGTCCCTCAGCGACCTGATGGAGCTCAATCCCCAGGCCAGCCTGAACCGGCTGATGGTGGGGGACGTGCTCAATGTGAAGGAGATCGTCCCCGCCCTGTCCGTCCAGACCACCGAGCATGTGACCTACACCGAGGCCATCCCCTGCCCGGTGGAGGAGGTCAAGGACGACAAGATGTATAAGGGCGACTCCAAGGTCCTCACCCAGGGCGAGGAGGGGGAGGCCCAGGTTCAGGCCGACGTAATCTATATCAACGGCTATGAGCGGGAGCGCACCGTCACCGACACCGTCACCCTCCGGGAGCCCACCACCACCGTGAAAGCCGTGGGCACCAAGGAGAAGCCCAAAACCGCCTCCAAGGGCACCTATATCTGGCCCGTCAGCAGCCACCGCATCAACTCCTATTTCGGCGGGCGGAAGATTTTCGGCAGCTACAGCTACCACTCCGGCCTGGATATCCACGCCAGCTACGGCGAGGCCGTCAAGGCCGCCGACGGCGGCACCGTCACCTTCGCCGGGTACAAGGGCAGCTACGGCAACCTGGTCATCATCCGCCACGACAACGGCGTGGAGACCTATTACGCCCATAACTCCAGTCTGGTGGTCTCCGCCGGGACCAAGGTCTATCAGGGACAGACCATCGCCAAGGCCGGCTCCACCGGCCGCTCCACCGGCGTCCACTGCCACTTCGAGGTCCGCGTCCGCGGCACTGCGGTGAACCCGCTGAATTACCTGAGATAACGGTAAACACCCCCGACTTAAATCGGGGGTGTCTTTTTGCCCTTCTGGTTCAGTGCATCTATTGAGGACGCCCACCAGAAGGCAGAAAATTAAAAACGCCGCGTATTTTACAGCAAATAAAATACGCGGCGTTTACGCGGCGTTTATTATTTTCTCTTAATAGGCCAACTTCTCCTCCAGCCAGGCTTTCAGCTCAGAAATGGGCACGCGCACCTGGTCCATGGTGTCCCGGTCCCGGATGGTGACGGCGTGGTCGGCCTCGGTCTTGTCGTCGCCCACCGTCTGGAAGTCCACGGTGATGCAGTAGGGGGTGCCCACCTCGTCCTGCCGGCGGTAGCGCTTGCCGATGGAGCCGGCGTCGTCGAAGTCCACCATGAAATACTTGGACAGCTCGGTCTGAATCTCCCGGGCCTTGTCAGACAGCTTCTTGGACAGGGGGAGCACAGCGCACTTGAAGGGGGCCAGGGCGGGGTGGAGGCGGAGGACGGTGCGGACATCGTCCTTGCCGTCCTTATCCTGTCCCACAACCTCCTCGTCGTAGGCGTTGCACAGGAAGGCCAGCAGCATCCGCTCCACACCCAGGGAAGGCTCGATCACATAGGGGATATAGTGCTCGTTTTTCTCCTGGTCGTAATAGGTCAGGTCCTTGCCCGAAGTGTTCTGATGGGCGGTGAGGTCGAAGTTGGTCCGGCTGGCCACCCCCCACAGCTCGCCCCAGTCGGTGAAGGGGAAGGCGAACTCGAAGTCGGTGGTGGCGTTGGAGTAGTGGCTCAGCTCCTCAGGGTCGTGGTCCCGCAGGCGCAGGTTTTCATCCTTGATCCCCAGATTCAACAGCCACTGGTGGCAGAAGTTTTTCCAGTATTTGAACCACTCCAGCTCGGTTCCCGGCTGGCAGAAGAACTCCAGCTCCATCTGCTCAAACTCCCGGGTGCGGAAAATGAAGTTGCCCGGGGTAATCTCGTTGCGGAAGGATTTGCCGATCTGGCACACGCCGAAGGGCAGCTTGCGCCGGGTGGACCGCTGGACGTTGACAAAGTTGGTGAAGATGCCCTGGGCGGTCTCGGGGCGGAGGTAAACGGTGTTCTTGGCGTCCTCGGTGACGCCCTGGAAGGTCTTGAACATCAGGTTAAACTGGCGGATGTCCGTCCAGTTGAACTTGCCGCAGGAGGGGCAAACGATCTGGTGCTCCTCAATAAAGGACTTCATCTCGGCCTGGCTCATGGCGTCCACGCTGTGGCCCAGGTCAAAATGATTCTCCTGGCACCAGTCCTCGATGACCTTGTCCGCCCGGAAGCGCTCCTTGCACTCCTTGCAGTCCATCAGCGGGTCGGAGAAGCCCCCCACGTGGCCGCTGGCCACCCAAACCTGGGGGTTCATGAGGATGGCGGCGTCCAGGCCCACGTTATAGGGGTTCTCCTGGACGAACTTCTTCCACCAGGCTTTCTTTACGTTGTTCTTCAGCTCCACGCCCAGGGGACCGTAGTCCCAGGTGTTGGCCAGTCCGCCGTAGATCTCGCTGCCGGCGAAGATGAAGCCCCGGCCCTTGCACAGGGCCACAATTTTTTCCATGGTCTTTTCGCTGTTTTTCATGCTTGCACACTCCTTTTTCTGATCGGGCGGGCCGCCGTGGGCGGTGGCCCCTACATGGCCCGGAGACAAAAACGCCCCGAGCCGAACTGGCTCAGGGCGAACAAAACTGTCCGTGGTTCCACCTGAATTTCCCCTGTTGGGACACTCAAACCCGGTAACGGCGGGGACCGGCGGGGCATTTCCTCCCCGCGCTCCAGGGTGCCTTTCCAGCCCGGCTTCGGAGGGCTTTCACCGTCCGCCCTCTCTCTGATGCCCCGCCGGGGAGTACTGTTCCCTGTCTTCGCTTTGTAGTTTTTTATTGTATGACAGTTTTTATTCCCTGTCAAGCAATTTTTTCTCCCGACACACCCCTGCCCCCTGTTTTGGATTTTATCTTGAAAACGGCCATATTATCTGATATAATAGGCGAGTTAATATGTAATAATGCGCTCTGCGGGGCACATCTTGACGGAAGGGGAGGTGACCGCCGGTGAAATACAAGCAGTGGCAGGTGGCCGCTCCCTGCCCGGAGGGCCAGCGCGAGCTGGAGCAGGCGGGCCTGCCGCCCCTGCTGGCCGGCCTGCTGGCCGCCCGGGGGGTGGTCCGCCCGGAGGAGGCCCGGCGGCTGCTCTCCCCCGGCCGTGAGCCCATCCCCGACCCCATGCTCCTGAAGGACATGGACCGGGCCGTCTACCGGGTGCGGCTGGCCCTGGACCGGGAAGAGCTCATCGCCGTATACGGCGACTACGACGTGGACGGCATTACCGCCACCTGCCTGCTCACCCAGTTTCTCACCGCCCGGGGCGGGCACATCATTCCCTATATCCCCAGCCGCCTGGGGGAGGGCTACGGCCTGAACCCGGAGGCGGTCCACGCCCTGTCGGAGCAGGGGGTTGACCTGATCATTACGGTGGACTGCGGCATTACCGCCGTGGAGGAGACCGCCTTGGCCAACAGCCTGGGCATCGATGTGGTCATCACCGACCACCACGCCTGCAAGGAGGAGCTCCCCCCCGCCGCCGCAGTGGTGGACCCCCACCGGCCCGACTGCCCATACCCCTTCAAGGGGCTGGCCGGGGTGGGCGTGGCCCTGATGCTGGCCCTGGCGGTGGCCGGTCCGGAGGAGCGGCAGGCGGTATTCAACGAATTTTGTGACCTGGCGGCAGTGGGCACAGTGGCCGACGTGATGCCCATGACCGGAGCCAACCGGGCCATTGTCGGCCTGGGCCTGCAAAGGCTGGACCCGCCCCGGCGGCTGGGCTTTGCCAGCCTGATCCGGTACGCCGGGCTGGAGGACAAGCCGGTGACCTCTGTGGCCGTGGGCTACACCCTGGCCCCCCGGATCAACGCCTCCGGCCGGATGGGGATGGCGGAGGTGGCCGTGGAGCTGTTCCTCACCCGCGACCCTGTCCGGGCCGACGGGCTGGCCGCCCAGCTGTGCGAGCTGAACCGGGAGCGGCAGGGCATTGAGGGGGACATCTTTCAGCAGTGCGTCCAGCGCCTGGAGGAGGAACCGCAGGAGGGGGCTATCGTGCTGGCCGGCAGCCAGTGGCACCAGGGGGTGGTGGGCATCGTGGCCTCCCGGCTGGCGGAGAAGTACGCCTGTCCCTGCTTCATGATCTGCCTGGACGGCGGCATAGGCAAGGGCTCCTGCCGCTCCTGGGGGGACATCAACCTCTTTGAGCTGCTGTCCTCCTGCTCCCCGCTGCTGGAAAACTTCGGCGGCCACACCCTAGCCGCCGGCTTTACCGTAAAGGAAGAAAATATTCCCGCCCTGGCGCTGGCCCTGCGCCGGGCGGTGGCAGAGAGCTGCAACGGCCAGGCCCTGCCCTCTGTGCTGGAGGTGGACATGGCCGTCTCCCCCCAGCACCTGACTGTGGAGGCGGTGGAGGCCCTGGACCGCCTGGAGCCCTGCGGCACAGGCAATCCCCGCCCTGTCTTCCTGCTTCAGGGCGCCCAGGTGCACACCATGTCCCAGGTGGGCCGGGGCCGGCACCTGAAGCTGAAGCTGGAGTCCCGGGGCGTCACCCTGGACGCCATTTACTTCTCCAGCCAGGGCGCGGAGCTGGGCCTGTCCCCCGGCTGCCGGGTGGACCTGGTATTCTACCCCCAGATCAACGACTTTCGGGGGGTGCGCACCGTCCAGCTCCAGGTGGTGGACCTGCGGCTTGCCCCCTCCCGGGCCCAGCTGGAGCAGGCCATCTACGACAAATACAGCCGGGGGGACCCCCTCACCTGCGAGGAGGCCCGGTTCCTGCTCCCCGAGCGCCGGGATTTTGTGGGGCTGTACCGCTGGCTGGAACGGCAGTCCACTGCCAGCGCCGTAGTGGAGGACACCCCGGCCCGCATTGCCCGCTTTGTGGCCAGGGCTACCCGCCAGCGGGAGGTGCCCGCACGCACCATGCTCTGCCTGGAGGTGCTGGAGGAGCGGGGGCTTATCAGCCTGAACCGCCGCACCGACCGCATCCAGATCACCCTGTGCCACGTGGAGCATAAGGTGGATTTGGAGGCGTCGGAGATTATCCGGCGGCTGCGGGCGATACTGGAGGGCTAACACAATGTGGGACCCGCCCCCCCTGGGCGGGTCACCTTGGAAATGGCCCGCCGAAGGCGGCGGGCCCCACAGATCAGCTCCTTATGAGAGAGGTGACAACATGGACCCCATTTTGGAACAATACCACGCTTTGGAAAAAAAGGTGCAGGGCTACATGCCCGGCCTGGACACGAAGGTGCTCTTTGACGCCTTCACCTATGCAGACACCGCCCACCACAGCCAGCTGCGCAAAAGCGGCGAGCCCTACATCACCCATCCCATCGCCGTGGCCGAGATTGTGGCCGACCTGGAGCTGGACATCGACTCGGTGGTGGCTGCCCTGCTCCACGACTGCATTGAGGACACCGCCTCCACCCACGAGGAGATTGCCAAAAAGTTCAACCCCACCGTGGCCGAGCTGGTGGAGGGGGTCACCAAGCTGACCAAGATGCAGTTCGTCACCAAGGAAGAGGAGCAGATGGAGAATCTGCGGAAAATGCTCATGGCCATGAGCCGTGACATCCGGGTCATCCTCATCAAGGTGTGCGACCGGCTGCACAACATGCGCACCATGGAATACCAGTCCCCGCGAAAACAGCGGGAGAAGTCTCTGGAGACCATGGAGATCTACGCCCCCATCGCCCACCGCTTGGGGATGCAGAAGATCAAGTGGGAGCTGGAGGACCTGTCCCTGCGCTATCTGGACCCGGTGGGTTACAAGGAGATTGAGGAGGAGCTCATTGAGCGCTCCTCCGCCCACGAGGAGTTTTTGGCAGGCATCCAGCAGCGCATCGAGCAGCGCCTGGGCCAGGAGGGGCTCCACTGTACCATCTACGGCCGGGTGAAGCATATCTACTCCATCTACCGCAAGATGTTCGCCCAGAACAAGACCCTGGACGAGATTTTCGACCTGTACGCCTTCCGGGTGATTGTCAGCGACATCCCGGAGTGCTATAACGTGCTGGGCTGTATTCACGACATGTTCAAGCCGGTGCTAGGCCGGTTCAAGGACTATATCGGCACCCCCAAGCCCAACATGTACCAATCCCTCCACACCACCGTCATCGGCCGGGAGGGCATCCCCTTCGAGGTGCAGATCAGAACCTGGGAGATGCACCAGACTGCCGAGTACGGCATCGCCGCCCACTGGAAATACAAGCAGGGGATGGCCAACAAAAAGCTGGGCACCGAGCAGGAATTTGAGTGGGTGCGCAAGCTGCTGGAGGGCCAGCAGGACACCGACGCGGAGGAGTTTGTCTCCACCCTGAAGGTGGACCTCTTTGCCGACGAGGTCTTTGTGTTCACCCCCAACGGCGACGTGAAGAGCCTGCCCAGCGGGGCCACCCCCATCGACTTCGCCTATAACATCCACTCCGCCATCGGCAACACCATGGTGGGCGCCCGGGTGAACGGGCGGATGGTGCCCTACGACTACACCCTGTCCAACGGCGACATCGTGGAGGTGCTCACCTCCAAGTCCGCCAAAGGCCCCAGCCGGGACTGGCTCAAGCTGTGCAAGTCCAACGAGGCCCGGAACAAAATCCGCCAGTGGTTCAAGAAGGAGCGGCGGGAGGAGAACATCGCCACCGGCCGGGCCGCCTTTGAGGCGGAGCTGAAGCACGCCAAGATGCCCCTGGCCTCCATCACCGCCGACGAGGTGCTCCCCCACATCCTCCACAAGCTGCGCTGCGGCACCCTGGATGAGCTCTACGCCGCCATCGGCTACGGGGGCACCACCGCCTCCAAATCGGTGGCCCGCATCCGGGAGGAGATGCAGCGGCTGGGCCGGCTCCAGGCGGAGAAGGCGGCGGCCGCCGCCCGCACCCTGGAGGAGAGCGTCATCATGCCGGGCAACGCCGCCGCCTCCGGCACCCACGGCTCCGGCAAGCCCAGGCACTCCGACTCGGGCATCATCGTGGAGGGGCTGGGCAACTGCCTGGTGAAGTTCGCTAAGTGCTGCACCCCCGTCCCCGGCGACCCGGTAATCGGCTTTATCACCCGGGGCTACGGGGTGTCCGTCCACCGGGCCGACTGCCCCAACGCCCACCCCGACAAGCGCAAGCCCGAGGAGGCTGCCCGGTGGATTAACGTGTCGTGGGCGGAGAGCAAGCTGCCCAACTACAAGACCTCTCTGGAGCTGTCCGCCAAGGACCGGGACAACCTGACGCTGGACGTGGCCATGGCCCTGTCCACCGCCCAGGTGAAAGTGTCCGCCCTGTCCGCCCGGGCCATGCCCGACGGCCACGCCACCATCTCCATGGTGGTGGAGGTGAAGGACAGGGCCGAGCTGGACGCCGTTATCAACAAGCTGAACAACATCCAGGGCGTTTACCATGTGGCCCGGGCCTCGGGGAAATAAACTGTGGGGCCCGCCCCCTGGGCGGGCCATCCTCCCCAAAAATTTCCTGTTTGGAATGACCCGCCCAGGGGGGCGGGTCCCACAAAATGAAATGAGGTAAGTCATATGCGCGCAGTCGTCACACGGGTCAACTCCGCCTCCGTCACCATCGGCGGGAAGGTAGAGGGGGCCATCGAGAGAGGTTTTCTGGTCCTGCTGGGGGTAGGCCCCCAGGACACCCAGGCCACCTGCGACAAGCTGGCGGAAAAAATCTGCAACCTGCGGGTTTTTGAAGACGAACAGGGCAAAATGAATCTGAACCTGGAGCAGGTGGGCGGCTCCCTTCTGGTGATCTCCCAGTTCACCCTGTACGCCGACACCTCCTCCCGCCGCCCTGGCTTCTCCCGCGCCGCCAAGCCGGAGCTGGCTGTTCAGCTGTATGAGTGGTTTTTGGAGCGCTGCCGGGAGAGGGGTTTCCGGGTGGAACACGGACAGTTCGGGGCCGACATGCAGGTGGCCTCGGTGAACGACGGACCGGTGACCATTTTATTTGATACGGATAAAACATAGGAGGAAACACTATGAACATCAAATCCATCCAGGTGGGCGGGCTGGCCACCAACTGCTATTTTCTCATTGACGAGACCTCCGGGAAGGCCGCCGTCATCGACCCCGGCGACGAGGGGGAACGCATTCTGGCCGAGCTGAACAAGCTGGACGTGCAGGTGGAGTATATCCTGCTGACTCACGGCCACTATGACCATATTGGCGCCGTGGCCCGGCTCCACGAGGCCCTGCCTCAGGCCGAGGTCTATATCCACAAGGCGGATTCCAAAGGCACCGGGTTCCACGTGGTGGCCTTGGCAGACCAGATTGCCGGTTTGCGGTATTACGACGATGGCGATATCCTGACCCTGGGAGCGCTGGCCATCCGGGTCATCCACACCCCCGGCCACACCCCCGGCGGGGTGACCCTCCAGGTGGAGGACGTGCTGTTCACCGGCGACACCCTGTTTGCCGGGTCTATGGGCCGGTCCGACTTCCCTGGAGGCAACACCCAGCAGCTTTTCGCCTCCCTGAAAAAGCTGGCCCAGCTGGAGGGGGATTATCAGGTGCTCCCCGGCCACGAGATGACCACCACCCTGGACGTGGAGCGGAAAAGCAACGTGTTTGTGCTGGAAGCGCTGAAATAACATATGAAGCTGTACTTTGAGACCTCCAACTTTCCCTGGTCCCCGGAGCGCTACCGCTACGCGGCGGAGCAGATGATGCTCACTCTCTTCCCCCAGGAGCGGCCCGAGTACCCGGAGGAACCTCTGCCCAAAGACCTGAGCGGGGAGCAAAACGCCGCCGTCTTCACCCTCCACCGGGGGAAGAAGCTGACCAATCTCAGTGTTCTGGTTTTCCGCCCCAACGGATATTATAATGGGGTAACCCGCTTCCCCTCGGAGGAGCTGGACCGGCCTGAGACGGAGGTCTACCACACCGTTCAGCACGCCTTAAAGCTGGCCTTCTACAAGGCGGGCACCGCCCTGCTGGGCGTCCAGCCCCCCTGGGGGGCGCTGACGGGGGTACGTCCCGTCAAGCTGCCCACCCGCTCCCTGCTGGCCGGGGCCACCCCGAAACAGGCCCAGCGGGAGCTGGAAAAGGAGTATTTCGTCTCCCGTCCGCGGGCCAAGCTGGCGGTGGACTGCGCCCAGGCCAGCGTGGAGGTCCGGCGGTCCCTACAGCCCCGGGAGGTCTCCCTTTACACCGGCATCCCCTTCTGCCCCACCCGGTGCGCCTACTGCTCCTTCGTCTCCGCCGGTGTGGGGAGGACCCTCAATCTGGTGGAGCCCTATCTGGAGGGACTGCTCCGGGAGGTGGAGGAGACGGGCCGGGTGCTGCGGGAGGCGGGACTGACGGTGCGCTCCTTCTACATGGGGGGCGGCACCCCCACCACCCTGTCCGCGGAGCAGCTGGACCGGCTGCTGTCCGGGTGTGAGGAACACCTCCCCCTGGAGGGCTGTGCCGAGTACACCGTGGAGGCGGGCCGGCCCGACACCATCACCCGGGAAAAGCTGGAGGTGCTGGCCCAACACGGAATTGGCCGCATCTCCATCAACCCCCAAACCCTGGAGGACCATGTTCTGGCGGCCATCGGCCGAAAGCACTCCGCCGGGGATATTGCCTCCGCCTATGAGCTGGCCCGGAGCGTGGGCTTTGGCTGCATCAACATGGACCTGATTGCCGGCCTGCCCCAAGACACCTTCGAGGGGTTCCGCCGCTCCCTGGAGGGGGTGCTGGACATGGCCCCGGAGAACGTCACCGTCCACACCCTGGCCCTGAAAAAGGGCTCCGCCCTGATGGAAACCGGCGGGCAGCTCCCCAGCGGGGAGGAGGTGGCCCGGATGCTGGACTGGTCCCGGGAAATTCTCGCAACAGAAGGTTATATTCCATATTATTTATACCGGCAGAAATACATGTCCGGCGCTCTGGAGAATGTGGGCTGGGCCAAGCCGGGCACTGAGAGCCTGTACAACATTGTGATGATGGAGGAGCTGCACACTGTAATCTCCCTGGGGGCGGGGGGCGTGACCAAGCTGACCGGCGGCGGAAAAATCCTCCGCCTCACCAACCCCAAGTACCCCCAGGACTACCTGTCCGGGCTGGACAAGGTGCTGGGACAGAAAAAGGAAATCAAGGATTTTTATCTGTCATGAGAGGAGCAGGAGCATGGCCTACCAATTACAGGAGATCAACCGGCGCATCCGGACCGATGTGGCGGAGTTTTTAGGGGAGTGCGACGAAAACTACGCCCAGCGGGTCTCTCTGGCGGCGGACCGGATTTTGTCCAACCTGGAGCGCAGTCCCATCGTACTGCTGTCCGGCCCCTCCGGCTCGGGCAAGACCACCACGGCCATGAAGATTGCCGAGGAGCTGCGCCGCCGGGGGGTGGGCTCCCGGGCGGTGGCCATGGACAACTACTTTGTTACGCTGAACCCTAAAACCGCCCCCCGCACGCCCGAGGGGGTCATCGACTATGAGTCCCCCCTGTTCCTGGACATGGACCTGCTGGACCGGCACTTTGCCGCCCTGTCCCGGGGAGAGGAAATTCTTGTCCCCAAGTATGAGTTTGCCCGGCAGATGCGCAATGACAGCCTGGGCACCCCTCTGAAGCTGGAGAAAAACGAAATCGCCATCTTTGAGGGCATCCACGCCCTGAATGACGACATCACCGGCCGCCACCCCGAGGCCGCCAAGCTCTACATATCCGCCCGGTCCAATGTAAACGAGGGGGCCGTTCTGCGCTTTAAGGGCACCTGGATGCGGCTGGTCCGCCGGGCCGTCCGGGACTACAGCTTCCGGGGCACTGAGGTGGCCCGGACACTGGATATGTGGGCCACCGTCCGCCGGGGAGAAAAGCTGTATATTTCGCCCTTCAAGAGCAAGGCTGATATCGTGTTTGATTCCTCCCTGCCCTACGAGGTATCCGTCATGAAGCATTACGCCCTCCCCATCCTCAGCAGCGTCCCTGAGGACAACGAGCGCCATAACGAGCTGCTGGACCTAGTGGCCGCCTTCGACCACTTTGAGCCCATCGACCCGGAGCTGGTGGCCAAGGACTCCCTGCTGCGGGAGTTCACCGGCGGCGGGACTTATAAATACCACTGATCCCATCCTGAATCTGGAGTGATTCCCATGCCATATTTACCTACCTACGACTCCCGGGACATCCGCTATAAAGACCCCTACGGCGCAGTGGCCTCGGGGACGCAGGTACAGTTTACGCTCCGCCCGCCCAGGGCAGAGGGCTACTCCCACGCCAGCATGAGCGCCCGCTTTGAGAGCCGGCACGACGAGATCGTCATCCTGAAGATGCCATGGCAGGGCCACAAGCTGGGCCAGGACCTGTTTTCCGCGGAGCTGGACACGGTGGGCTACACGGGGCTGATCTGGTACTCCTTCCGGCTGGAAAAGCTGAACGGCAGCACCCAGGACCTGGGGCCCTATCAGCTCACCGTCTACGACGGGGAGGAGGATATCCCCGCCTGGTTCGGTGAGGGGACCACCTATCAGATCTTCCCCGACCGCTTCTGCCGCAGCCGGATCCCCGACCCGGAAGGGCTGGTGGGGGGCCGGTGGGTCCACCAGAGCTGGGGAGACTTTCCCGAGTACCGCCCCGACGACCGGGGGGAGGTGCGCAACCGGGACTTTTTCGGCGGGGACTTTCAGGGCGTGATCGACAAGCTGGACTACCTGAAAAGCCTGGGGGTGGAGACCCTCTACTTCAACCCCATCTTTGAGGCGGCGGAGAACCACCGCTATGGCACCGCCGACTACAGCCGGGTAGACCCCATGCTGGGGACCAATGAGGACTTCTCCCGGCTGTGCGATGAGGCCCACCGGCGGGGGATGCGGGTGATGCTGGACGGGGTATTCAACCACACCGGCTATGTGAGCCGCTACTTCAACGGCGACGGCTTTTACTCTGAGACGGGGGCCCTCCAGAGCCAGGATTCCCCCTACTACTCCTGGTTCAGCTTTACCCAGTGGCCCCAGAAATACGACAGCTGGTGGGGCATCTACTCCCTGCCCGCCGTTAATGAGAACGACCCGGGCTACCGGGACTTCATCTTCGGCAGCGAGGACAGCGTGGTCCGCCGGTGGCTGCGGGCGGGGGCGGACGGTTGGCGGCTGGACGTAGCCGACGAGCTGCCCGACGACTTTGTGGCGGGCATCCATCAGGCCGCCCGGACGGAGAAGCCCAACGCCGTCATCATCGGCGAGGTGTGGGAGGACGGCTCCACCAAGATCGCCTACGGGGTGCGTCGGAAGCACATCCTGGGGGGACACTGCGACGGGCTGATGAACTACCCCCTGCGCTCCGCCATCCTGTCCTTCTTCCAGGGGGGCGGAGGGGAGGCCTTTGTCAAGGGGATGGAGACCATCCGGGAGAATTACCCCGCCTTCGCCTTCTACTCCGCCATGAACTCTCTGGACACCCACGACACCCCCCGCCTGCTTACCCTGCTGGGGGCCGGGGGGGAGTACCGGGACCAGAGCAAGGAGTGGCGGGCCCAGTTCAGGCTGTCCCCCAAGCAGCGGGCCAAGGGCCGGGCCCTGCTGAAGGCCGCCGCCCTGCTGATGTTCTGCTTCCCCGGCTCCCCCACGGTGTATTACGGGGACGAGGCGGGGATGGAGGGCTTTGAGGACCCCTTCAACCGCCAAACCTACCCCTGGGGCCGGGAGGACCGGGAGCTGCTGGAGTGGTACCGGGCCCTGGGCCGCCTGCGCAGCCGGCATCCCGCCCTGCGCCGGGGGAGTATCCGGTATCTCCAGGGCAAGGGGCCCCTGCTGGTCTTTCTCCGGGAGACCGGTGACGAGCGGCTGCTGTGCGCCTTTAACGCCGGGGAGGAAGAGCACGCTTTCCCCTTCGACGGCGGTAGGCTGTTCCCCCTGATGGGCCGGCCCCAGTTCTCCCAGATGGACGGGCTGTATACCGTCGCCCTGCCCCCCCGTTCGGGCGCGGTGTTCTCCATTAAATAAACACAACAGCCCCGCCAGGCGCTTGCCGGCGGGGCTGTGCTCTTAACTTGTTTGGGCGGGCCGGCGAGGGCGCCGGCCCCTACAGGGCCGCCCGTTCCCGCTCCGGAGCAGGCTTTTTCCCCCTGCGGCCCGCGGCCTTGGCCCACTCGCAGATTGGGATGGGGGCTGCGGCCAGGGCCAGGACGGTACACCACTGGGGGATGTCCATGGGGACGACGGAAAACACCCCCTGGAGAGGCGGAACCAACAGTACGGACAGCTGCATGGCCAGTCCCGCCAGGAACGCCCGGTTCATGGCCGGATTGGAGAAAACCCCCTGGGAAAAGAGGGAGCGCTCCTCGCTGCGGACGTTGAACGCGTGGAACAGCTGGCACAGGGTAAGGGTAGCGAAAGCCATGGTGTTGGCTGCGGCCCCCTCCATCCCCGGAGCGGCCAGCCGGGTAAAGCCCAGAAAATAGGCCGCCAGGGTGAGCCCCCCCACCATCAGCCCCTGCCAGGCCAGACGGAGGGAAAACCTGCGGTCAAAGAGCCCGGCTGCGGCGTTCCGGGGGGCCTCCTCCATCACGCCCTCCTCCACCGGCTCCACTCCCAGGGCCAGGGCGGGGAGGGAGTCGGTGACCAGGTTGAGCCAAAGCAGCTGCACCGGCACCAGGGGCATCTGCCCGAAGTCCAGCAGCGTGGCCGCGAAGATGGTGAAAATCTCCCCGATGTTGCAGGAGAGCAGGTAGTGGATGGCCTTGCGGATGTTGGAGTAGATCCCCCGGCCCTCCTCAATGGCGGAGACAATGGTGGAGAAGTTGTCGTCGGTGAGGACCATGTCCGCCGCCCCCTTGGCCACGTCGGTGCCCGTCCTGCCCATGGCGCAGCCGATGTCGGCGGCCTTCAGCGCCGGGGCGTCATTCACCCCGTCCCCCGTCATGGCCACCACCTGGCCCCGCTTCTGCCAGGCCTGGACGATGCGCATTTTGTGCTCCGGAGACACCCGGGCGAAGACGGCAAACCGGTGGATATCCTGCTCCAGCAGCTCCTGGGGCATGAAGTCCAGCTCCGCGCCCGTCACCGCCCAGTCTCCGGGATGGGCGATGTCCAGCTCCTTGGCGATGGCCACCGCTGTGGCCCGGTGATCGCCGGTAATCATCACCGGCCGCACCCCCGCCAGGTGGCACTTGGCCACCGCCGCCCGCACCTCGGGCCGGGGCGGGTCCATCAGGCCGAAAAGGCCCAGAAAGGTCAGGCCGCTCTCCACCGTCCGGGGCTCCGGGTCCTGGGGCAGGGAGCGAAGCTCCCGCCGGGCCACGGCGATCACCCGCAGGGCCTTGCCCGCCATCTCCTCGTTGGCGGCGGTGATTCTGGCCCGGTCCCCCTGGGACAGGGGACCCTGGGGGGTGCTGACACACCGGCCCAGCAGCACGTCGGGGGCCCCCTTTACAAAGGCGACCCAGCCCCCCGACCGGCCGGTATGTATGGTCGTCATCAGCTTGCGGGCAGAGTCGAAGGGGAGGTCGGCCACCCGCGGAAAATGCTCCAGCTCCCGGGCCTGGTCCACGCCGTCCCGGGCGGCGGCCACCACCAGCGCCCCCTCGGTGGGGTCGCCGGAGGCGGTGGGGGCCCCGGCCTTCCAGTTCAGCCGGGCGTCGGAGCAGAGGCAGCCCGCCACCATGGCGTCCCGCCGCCGGGCTCCGGGGGTGAGCCACAGCTGCTGCACCGTCATCCGGTTCTGGGTAAGGGTGCCCGTCTTGTCGGAGCAGATCACCCCGGCACAGCCCAGGGTCTCCACGGCGGGGAGCTTTTTCACAATGGCGTTTTTATCCGCCAGCCGCTGGACCCCCAGGGCCAGCACAATGGTGACAATGGCGGGCAGGCCCTCGGGGATGGCGGCCACCGCCAGGGAGACGGCGGTGAGGAACATGTCCAGAATGCCCTTCCCCTGAAACAGCCCCACCCCGAACATCACCGCGCACACCGACAGGCACAGAAAGGACAGGGACTTTGAAATCTCCCCCATCCGCTTTTGGAGCGGGGTCTCCCCCTCGCCGCTGGCCAGCAGCAGACCGGCAATCTGGCCCATTTGGGTGTCCATGCCGGTGGCCACCACCAGGGCCGTCCCCCGGCCGGCAGTAACCAGCGTTCCAGAAATCAGCATATTGACCCGGTCCCCCAGGGGAGTGTCCGCAGGGAGGGCCTCCGCCGCCTGCTTCTCCACCGGAACCGACTCCCCCGTCATGGCCGACTCGTCGGCCTGGAGGCGGCTGCACTCCATAATCCGGGCGTCGGCGGGGACCTGGTCCCCGGCCTCCAGGAGGATGACATCCCCAGGCACCAGGGCGGAGGCGGCCACCTTGTGGGGCAGGCCCTCCCGCAGCACATTGGCCTGGGGGGAGGACATCCGCCGCAGCTCCTCCAGGGCCTGCTGGGCGTGGTCCTCCTGGGTGATGGAAATGACGCCGTTGACTACCACGATGACCAGGATGATGACCCCGTCCAGCCAGTCCTCCCCGCCGCTGGCCAGCAGAGACAGGGCCGCCGCTGCCAGGAGCACCAGAATCATGGGGTCCTTCAGCTGGCCCAAAATCCGGATCAGCAGACTGGGAGGCTCCGGCTGGGCCAGCAGATTGGGGCCGTATTTCTCCAGGCGCTGGGCGGCCTCCCGCTCCGTCAGCCCCTGGGAGCGGCTGCCCAGCTCCTTCATCACCTGGGCAAGCCGCCTGCTATGCCAGTCGCCCATCCCATCTCCCCCTTCCAATTTCTTCCAGTATAGCGGGTGCCTGTCCATTTTTCAGGGAAAATTTGTCGAGGGATAAAAAATCTCCCGCCGGAATTATCCTTCCGGCGGGCTGGTTTCGGCTATCGACGCTTGAACCCAATCATACTCCTGTTTTAAAAAACCGTTGTACCGCTCCATAAAGTCAAACACCATGTTAAGGTTTTTTTCCCCGCTCTCCGGGGAATTTCCCCTTATCGAACCCATAAAACCGCGAAATACATCTTGAATAAATGTGGTAAAGGTCAGCTCCCGGTAGATTTGACAGCATTTTCTGTTGCAAAATATTTTTCCCTCCCGGGTGAGCTCCCTCTCCGGATCGGTCATCTCCGAAGGCTCCAACAGTGAGCGGAGTTTATTGCTGAGCTCTTTGAACTCAATCAATTTGTCCAACAGCTCCCGCTGTAAAATCAAACATTCCATGTCGTCCCACATAATCTGCGCCTGAACATCCTTGCGCTGTTCGATTATTTTTTTTATCTTCTGCCAGCCCCGCTCCTTACTCTCTTTGTCCATAATCATCCCCCCTCAAATTTCTTCAATAGGAGATTATATCCCCTTAATAAAAAAGATTATAACCCTCATACTTGATTTATGTCAAGAGGGGATGTTCTGATGATTGTATTCGATGGACTCTGGAAAATAGTAACCGAGCGTGGAATGAGCACATATGCTTTGAAAGAAAAAGCTGGGATTGACAACAAAACAATCCGTCGGCTTCGGGCAAATGATAACGTAGAAACCAAAACCTTAAATAAACTTTGTAGTGCGTTATCCTGCAAACTAGAGGATATAGCGGAATTTATAGAAGATGAAACATAATCCTCCAGAGTTGTCTGGAGGATTTTTCTGCGCTTTTATCTTGACTCTATAAAGAAATTCGGGTATAATTTATGTATCAAAAGGAGGTGCTGTTATGCCCCACATTCGTTCCAGCGCGGACCTGCGCAACAATTACAACGAAATATCCACCTTCTGTCACGATCACATGGAACCGGTGTTCATCACCAAAAACGGCCGGGGGGACTTGGCTGTGATGAGTATAGAGACGTACGACGCGCTTTTAGAAACAACGGCGATCGATGCCGCAATTTTCCGCGCCGAACAGGAACTTGCCAATGGCGGCGAGCTGGTGAACGCTGAGGAGGTTCTGACATCCCTTCGGAGGAAGTACTTTGGATAATTACGCGGTAAAGTTATCTCCAGGGGCCGTCCGTGATCTGGAACAGATTTATGATTATATCGCAAAACACCTTCTGGAACCGGGCACAGCCGAACATATGGCAAACCGTCTGGAGCAAGGCATTCTCAGCCTGAAGCGGATGCCGGAGCGAAACCCCATCCGCCAGATGGGCATTTATGCCGGCCACAGCTATCGTCAATTGTTTGTTCAGAAGTATGTCATTGTATACCGGGTGTTCAGGGAGAAAAAAGAGGTCCATATTATGACAGTGCGCTACGCGCCCAGCCAATTTTAGATGTCAGCCCCGGAGCTTCCGCTCCGGGGCTTTTTTATTTTTTCATCTCCAGCAGCGTCCTGGCCACGTTGTCCGCCCAGAGGCGGCCGCCGGCGATGGCCTCTGACAGGGTGTTGCCGTGGCCCCCCACCTCCACCAGCACAGAGCCGGCGCACAGCTGCTGGTTGTACCGGCTCTTGCGCAGAACGGTGGGCCGGACCAGGCTGGTATACCCCTTCACCAGGTTCCGCTGCAGCTTCAGGGCGAAGGCCATATTGTCCTTCCACCGGGGGTGGGCCGCTCCTCCGGCGTCGGTGCCCAGCACCATCATCACCTGGGCCACCTTCTGCCCCGCCTCGGTGGACACCATCTTGTACACCTCTCCCCCGCTCCCCACCAGGGCGTCCCGGTGAACATCAAAAACCACTTTGATGGAGGGGTATTTCTCCAGCCACTGCTCCACCACCGCGTAGGACCGGTCGTATGCCCCGTTATAGGCGGGGTAGTCGCACAGGGTTGTGTCGTGGACCACCTGAAAGCCGTAGGCCCGGAAGACGGTGGCCATCTCCTCCCCCACCCGGACCACGTTGTGGGTGCAGTCAGTGGTGCGGTAGGGGTCGCTCTCCTCGTAGAGGTCCCCATCGGTCATGGAGTAGGCCTCGCTGCCGTGGGTGTGGACAATCAAGATCTGCGGCCCCTCACCCAGGGGGACATCCACCGTCCCCTCCTGAAGCAGGGAGGAGTCCAGCGTCAGCTCAGTGCGGTTGTAGACATACACCCCGCCGTCCCGGAGGTACTGGCTGCCCTCCTTGCCCTGGCCGGTCATCTCCACAATGCCCTCCCCGTCAGGGGCGGGGCGCAGGTCGGGCTGCTCTATGTCCTCGCCGTCGGACAGTCCCGGCTCCTCCTGCCCGCCGGGGTCCGGGCTGTCCCGGCCGGCCCGCAGCTCCAGCACCGCCCCCTCTCCCAGCCTTAACAGCGGGGAGCCTTTCAGCAGCAGACGGCCCCAGCCGGTCAGACCCCTCTCCTCCCCGGGGAGCACCCCCAGCTGGGACTTCATCAGCGACACCGCCAGGGCGGGCTCCTCCCCCAGCTCCGCCAGCCGGCCCCCCACGCCGCTGAAGTCCGCCGTCAGGCTCACCCCCCAGGCCGCCGTCAGCACCAGGCCCAGCGCCACCCCCCGGCGCAGAGACCGCCCGATCCAGCCTGTCCCTCTGTCCCCCATAGTACCACTCCTTATCCTGCGTAAGAAATTCCTGTTGTACCTACTCTATGACGGCCGGGGAACGGATATGACAGGCGGAAATCTTCCTTGTGTTTTCCAAAAAGTAATAGTATAATGTACTGGTTAAACGAGCACTGAAATGCACCCTGGAGGTTTTTATGGAACGCACCGCTGTTATTTCCCCGGAGGACATCGCCCTTCAAATGGCCCACTGCCAGGCGGTAGCCCGGCTTACCGCCCAGTGGGAGGAAAAGCCCCTGGCCTTTGTAGACACCTACGGCTGCCCTAATGTACGAGATTAGCTGATTTTGAATAAGTCTTGAAACGCCTGGATTTTTTCCAGGCGTTTTCTTTTCACCTACATAATTAACGGCATTGTTAAAGTTAATAAAAAATTTAAAAAAATTAACTAAAACACTTGACGATTACCGTTTGGTAAGTTAATCATATAAGCATGGAACATGAAATAACCGAAAGGCAACTCTTGACGGCTTCTGCCTGCTTTCCGCATCTCCACAATTTCTGCTTCTATTAGTTTCATATTTGTCCGTTTTTACTGGGGCGGTTCACATTTGGTAGGCCGGTGCCGGGTTTCGTTTTGCGCAAGGTAAAACCGTTGGACAAACAGCTGTTCAGGAGGTATAATGGCTCAAAGGAGTGATCGCGATGCCGAAAATTGACGCCCAGCTGGGAATCCGGGTGACCAAAGACCTGAAAGCCCGCCTGACCGCCCAGGCCAGGAGCGAGATGAAAAGCGTCTCCACCCTGGTGGTCCAAGTGATGGAGGCATATCTGGAATCGGTAGGAAACGGAAAAAAGGAGTAAAAGGACCCGCCCGGCGCAGTTTTGCGCCGGGCGGGGTTGCTATTACTCGATTTCGATGGCGGGAACCACCTTCGCGCATCGGGGGCAGAGGGTGGGATGCTTGGCATCCTGACCCACGGTGGGCAGCACCTTCCAGCACCGCTCGCACTTCTGGCCCTGGGCGGGCTCCACATCGGCCCGGAAGAGGCCCTTGACCTCGGTCTCCACCTGGGAGACGATGAGCAGGTCGGCCAGCTCCTCCTGGTCCATCTCGGCCAGGAAGGCGCACTCCTCCCGGATATTGAGCGTGACCTTGGCCTCCAGGCTCTTGCCGATCTTCTTCTCGGCCCGGGCGGTCTCCAGCTCGCCGTTGACCATGCTGCGAACGTCAATAATGGCGTCCCACCGGTCCATGGCGGCCTGGTCCAGGGCATAGATGGCAAAAGGGCTGTTCATCTCATTGAGCAGCACGTTCCGTCCGTCGTCGCTGTCCCGGTGGGGCATGGCCAGCCAGATCTCGTCGCAGGTGAAGGCCAGGATGGGGGCGAAGAGCTTGGTCATGGTGTCCAGGATGAGCCACAGGGCGGTCTGGGCGGAGCGGCGCTTCAAACCATCCTTCTCCTCGCAGTACAGCCTATCCTTGATGATGTCCAGATAGAAGGAGGACAGCTCCACCACGCAGAAGTCGTTGATGGCGTGGGAGACTACGTGGAACTCATAGTTGTCATAGGCGGCGAAGCACTTCTCAATGAGCCCGTTCAGCTTGGTAATGGCCCAGCGGTCCAGCTCCACCATGTCGCTGGGGGCCACCAGATTGTTGGGATCGAAGCCGTCCAGGTTGCCCAGGCAGTACCGGGCGGTGTTGCGGAATTTCAGATAGTTCTGGGACAGCTGCTTGAAGATGGCGTCGGAGCAGCGCACATCCACGTGGTAATCGGCGGAGCCCGCCCACAGGCGGATCAGGTCCGCGCCGTACTTCTTAAAGATGTCGGCGGGGTCCACGCCGTTGCCCAGGGACTTGTGCATGGCCTTGCCCTCGCCGTCCACGGTCCAGCCGTGGGTGACGCACTCCTTAAAGGGAGCCCCCTTGCCCAGGGCGCCCACGGCGGTGAGCAGGGAGGACTGGAACCAACCGCGGTACTGGTCCAGGCCCTCCATATAGACGGTGGCGGGCCAGAAGCCCTGGTCGTTCTGCATGGAGGCGAAGTGGGTGGAGCCGGAGTCGAACCAGCCGTCCAGGGTGTCCTCCTCCTTGGTGAAGCCGCTCTTGGAGCCGCAGTGGGGGCAGGCGAAGTCCTTGGGCAGGATGTCCGCCGCCTCGGTCTCATACCAGGCGTTGGAGCCCTTCTCCCCGAAGAGGGCGGACACAGCGGCGATGGTCTCGTCGGTGCAGATGGGCTTGCCGCAGTCCGAGCAGTAGAACACGGGGATAGGCAGGCCCCACCGGCGCTGCCGGGAGATGCACCAGTCGGCCCGCTCCTGGATCATGGACTTCATCCGGTCGATGCCCCAGCCGGGCACCCAGCGCACCTCCTCGCAGGCGGCCACGGCGGCGTCCTTGAAGGACTCCACCGAGCAGAACCACTGGGGGGTGGCCCGGAAGATGATGGGCTTTTTGCACCGCCAGCAGTGGGGGTAGGAGTGGACGATGTCCTCGGAGGCGAACAGGGCCCCGCTGGCCTTCATGTCGGCCAGGATGACGGGGTTGCTCTCGTCGGTGCCCATGCCGGCGTACTTGCCGGCGTAGTCGGTGTGGCGGCCCCGGTCGTCCACGGGCACCACCATCTCGATCTTGTACCGCTTGCAGGTCTCGTAGTCGTCCGCGCCGAAGCCGGGGGCGGTGTGGACGCAGCCGGTGCCGCTGTCCATGGTGACGTACTCGGCGGTGCAAAGCTGGCTGGTCTTGTCCAGGAAGGGGTGCTGGGCCAGCATATACTCAAAGTCAGAACCGGTGAAGGTGGCGACGGTCTCATAATTCTCGATGCCGCCCACCTTCATCACCTTGTCCCGGAGGGCCTCGGCCAGGATATACATCTCACCGTTGTCCGCCTTCACCAGCACGTAGCTGTCCCGGGGGTGGAGGGCGATGGCCAGGTTGCCGGGCAGGGTCCAAATGGTGGTGGTCCAGATGAGGAAGTACATCTTGGACACGTCGCCGTACTGCCCCAGCTTGCCCAGGTCGTCCTTCACCTGGAACTTCACGTAGACGGTGGTGACCGGGTCGTCCTGGTATTCGATCTCCGCCTCGGCCAGGGCGGTCTCGTCGTGGGGGCACCAGTACACCGGCTTCAGGCCCTTGTAGATATAGCCGTTCTTGTACATGGCCCCGAAAATCTTCACCTCCTCGGCCTCGAAGCCGGGGGACATGGTGAGGTAGGGGTTCTCCCAGTCGCCGATGACCCCCATCCGCTTAAAGCCGTCCCGCTGCACGTCCACATAGTGCTGGGCGAACTCGTGGCAGGCGGTGCGGAACT
>ERZ779633.192-NODE-192-length-23300-cov-8.796386_pt1 | contig 23300 bp, 18 predicted proteins | sample MGYA00514195_ERZ779633 | MGnify/ENA primary metagenome ERZ779633 (study PRJEB29562, sample SAMEA4376707) | mouse gut metagenome | isolation source: Cecum | study: EMG produced TPA metagenomics assembly of the A DSS colitis mouse model was used to assess the...
GGAGGGCGAAATGAATTATCAGGAGGCATACACAAAACTGGAGAAATACGGGCAGCTTCATGTGCTGAAATACTATGATGAGTTAGGAGAGGAAGAGAAGGAGACACTGCTTGCCCAGATCGAGCAGACGGATTTTGAGGTGCTGTCTCTGTGCGAACAGAAGGAGAGCTTAAATCTCAGAGGGAAGATCGAGCCCATTGCGGTGATGCAGCTTCCCGAGATTGCGGAGAAAAAGGAAGAATATACCAAGACAGGCCTAGAGGCGATCCGGGCGGGAAAAGTAGGCGCGGTGCTTCTGGCTGGCGGCATGGGCACAAGACTCGGCTCCGACGCGCCGAAAGGCGTTTACAATATCGGACTGACAAAGGATGTCTTTATCTTCCAGCGTCTGATCGAGAATCTGATGGACGTGGTGGATCAGGCGGGGACGTGGGTGCCCCTCTATGTGATGACCAGTGACAAAAATCATGACGCGACTGTCAGTTTCTTTGAGGAAAAGAAGTTTTTCGGCTACAATGCGGACTATGTGACCTTCTTTATGCAGGATATGGCTCCGGCATCCGATTATGATGGCAAGGTATACATGGAGGCGAAAAACAAAATGTCCACTTCCCCCAACGGCAACGGCGGCTGGTTCCTTTCCATGGTGAAATGGGGCGTGGCGGAGAAAATGCGGCAGGCGGGCGTGGAGTGGCTGAATGTGTTCTCGGTGGACAATGTGCTGCAGCGTATTGCCGACCCCTGCTTTGTGGGTGCGACGATCGCGACGGACAGCGCGGTAGGCGCGAAGGTGGTGGCGAAGAACGCGCCGGACGAAAAGGTGGGCGCGATGTGTCTGGAGGATGGCAGACCGTCCATCGTGGAATACTATGATATGACACCGGAGCTGATGGAGGCGAAGCTTGCTGATGGAACGCCGGCTTATCATTTCGGCGTGATCTTAAACTACCTGTTCCGGGTGAAGGATTTGGAGGAGATCGTGGCGCGGAAACTCCCGCTCCATATCGTGGAGAAGAAGATTTCTTATCTGGATGAAAAGGGAGAGCCGGTGAAGCCGGAAGAGCCAAACGGCTACAAGTTCGAGCAGCTTGTGCTCGACATGATACACGAGCTGGATTCCTGCCTGCCCTACGAGGTGGTTCGGAATAAGGAGTTTGCGCCGATCAAGAACAGGACGGGGATTGATTCGGTGGAGAGCGCGCGGGAGCTTTGCAGGGAGAATGGGATTGAGTTGTAGGGAACTGTGTAAACGTAAGGGTAATGAGGCGCTTTTGCGAAACTGGAGCAGATATGCGAAAAGTACAATTCTTGTGCAAAGCAGTTAACAAAATGACAGCTTTGCACAACATTACTGTATTGAATATACAGGGAGAACAATGTAAACTATAAATACATTACAAACAAAAATCACAGTTTCCGAAAAGAAAGGCAGGGTGCGGTTATGGCAATTTTGGTGACAGGCGGCGCGGGGTATATCGGTTCCCACACGGTGGTGGAATTACAGAACGCCGGCTATGATGTGGTGGTCGTGGACAATCTGACGAACTCCAGCGAGAAGTCTCTTGAGAGAGTGGAGAAGATTACGGGAAAGCCCGTGAAGTTTTATAAGGCAGATATTTTGGACAGGGACGCTTTGGAGCAGGTATTTGCGAAGGAGCAGATCGACTCCTGCATCCATTTCGCGGGGCTTAAGGCGGTAGGTGAGTCCGTGCAGAAGCCTTGGGAGTATTATGAGAACAATATAGCGGGGACACTCACGCTGGTGGATGTGATGAGAAATCACAATGTGAAGAATATCATTTTTTCCTCCTCAGCGACGGTTTACGGCGATCCGGCGATGATTCCGATCACGGAGGAGTGCCCGAAAGGACAGTGCACGAATCCCTACGGCTGGACGAAATCCATGTTGGAGCAGATTCTTATGGATATCCAGAAGGCGGATCCCGAATGGAATGTAATCCTGCTTCGTTACTTTAACCCCATCGGGGCGCATAAGAGCGGTACCATGGGAGAGAACCCCAACGGCATTCCCAATAACCTGATGCCTTATATCACGCAGGTCGCGGTGGGCAAGCTGAAAGAGCTGGGCGTTTTTGGAAACGACTACGACACGCCGGATGGAACGGGCGTGCGCGACTATATCCATGTGGTAGACTTGGCGGTCGGTCACGTGAAAGCGCTGAAAAAGATCGAGGAAAAAGCGGGACTGTGCATTTACAATCTGGGAACCGGCGTGGGCTACAGCGTGCTCGATATCGTGAAGAATTTCGAGGAAGCCACCGGCGTGAAGATTCCTTATGTAATCAAGGAGAGAAGAGCGGGCGATATCGCGACCTGCTACTCCAACGCGGATAAGGCGAAGCGGGAGCTTGGCTGGGAGGCGCAGTACGGCATCAAGGAGATGTGCGCGGATTCCTGGAGATGGCAGAGCAATAACCCGAACGGGTATGAGGATTAATATGGTATCTGATTGAAGCAGAAAGCGGGCGGCAAACCCCGCTTTTCTGTATATGGAGGTTAACCCCGCTACTTTCCGGGGGCGTCCCGGTAAACTGCCGGAACGCATAGGTGAACGCGCTCCGGGAGCAATACCCGAGCGATGCGGCAATTTCGGAACAGCTCAGATCGCTGTATTTCAGCAGATTTTGGGCTGTGTCCATTTTTGCCGCGGTAACGTATTCTTTGATCGTCTTTCTGGTTATATCTGCCTGGTACTTGCAAAGGAAGGAGTATTCTACTTGGCACAGGGCTTATTATGGCGACTCCTGTCACGCCACATATAAATACATAAAGATAAAGTGACACACGCTTCCCCCCATCACGAACAGGTGAAAGATTTCGTGGGAACCGAAGTTCTTGTGTTTTGCGTTAAAGATGGGCAGTTTTAACGCGTAGATCACGCCGCCCACAGTGTAGAGAACGCCGCCCGCGAGAAGCCATAGAAAAGCGCTTCTGGAAAGGGTGTTCCACAGCGTGCCGAAAACGGCGAGGCAGGCCCAGCCCATAGCGATGTACAAAATCGACGAAAACCACTTTGGGCAGGTGATCCAGAACGCCTTGATGAGCATTCCGACGATGGCGATGCCCCACACGGCCGCCAGAAGCATATACCCGCGGCGGTCGCCGAGGATTACTAGGCAGACCGGGGTGTAGGAACCGGCGATCAGCACGAAGATCATCATGTGATCCAGTTTGCGGAACACTTTCAAAATGCTGTCCTTCACGGTGACGCTGTGGTAGAGCGCGCTTGCGCCATAGAGGGCCACCATGCTGCATATAAATACGGCGAGGGCGATAAAGACGATGCGGTCTGCGTCTGTGGCGGCTTTCACCATAAGCGGCGTCGCCGCGATAATTGCCATCATCATGCCGATAAAATGGGTGATGGCGCTTCCGGGTTCACGAATGGTAATTTGCATATCATCAACTCCTCTGAATATAATAGCTCCAACATGTAGTTTTAAAAACCATGTGTAATATATTATGATACTACTACTTAAAATGTGCAAAGTCAATCTCTTTATACACAAAATTTTATGCAGATTTCTCTTTGGTTTGGAAAAATTGACAAAGACAGGGAGAAAGACAGGGGAAAGTTTCAATCCTCCTCGATCACATGAATTTCCAGAAAATCAAAATCTATTTCTTCTATAAAATTATCCTGATTAAAACGTGCCTTGCTGTGCCGTTTAAACTCGGAGACGGTGCTTTCCAGCCAGATCGGCTTTCCCAGATCAAACTGCAGGCAGACTTCCTCCAGGGCGTCAAATACCTTGTGAGTGCGTGTTTCCTCTCTGCCGTCCTCGATCACGGTATCTTTTACCATGCGGTTGTCCTTAAATTCCTTTGCCCATAGACGAAACATATCTTACCTCATCTTTCCGCGTTACATTTCAGCCGTCTGTATCGCTGTAACGATTGCTATATAAAATGTTCCCAAACTGCGATTTGCGCCCTTCTATCAATATACAAAGCCCTGTGGCAAATGTAAAGCCCTGCTTCTTAAATGTTTTGTTGAAATTCTTCGCCTGCAGAACGCAAATATTTTTGCATGGGCGTTTTTTTATGATATACTGATGCCATGAAAAACAGAAAGAAAATGTCATATGCCCGGAAAACGGACATAAATATATTGTTAGTGGAAAATAAAAGGCTTTTTTGTTATGCCTTCCTTTGGGGGATTCCGTTCGCCATATCCTGTGTACTTGGCTGGCGGCTTGTCCACGAAGGGACGGTATTTGGCGGCGGCGGTTCGGCGGCGGCTTATGCGGGCTGTTTTTTATTGTTCCTGCTGGAAACGGCGGTTTTTTCTGTGCCTTCCGCTGCCTTTGCGGCGGTTGTCCTGCGCGGCGGAATACGGAAATCCAGAGGGAGATCACCGGGCTTTGCGTCAGGAAAAGCGGCGGCGGGAACCTGCGGCATGGCTTTCGGGAAGACACAGAGAATGGGAAATGCGGTAGCAGGAAAGGGGAGTCCGGCAGTCGGCGATATAGCGGAAAGCTCACGGGTACGGCGTCCGGCATGGCAGATATGGATTTTTTACAGTCTGCTTATTTTCTTGTGTTGGCTGCCGATTTTTCTCGCCTATTATCCGTCGGTGTTTGCCTACGACGCGGAGGGGCAGCTTTATCAGGTATTGGCTTCGGACTACAGCACACATCACCCGCTTCTGCATACCTTATTTCTGGGAGCCTTTTTCCGGCTGGGCATAGCGCTCGGTTCCTGCTCTGCGGGCATGGCCGTTCACTCGGTGGTGCAGATGGCGCTGATGGCGTGCGCCTTCGGATGGGCGCTCTCCTTTTTGCGCCAAAGGCGGGCTTCCGGCTGGGTGCGTGCGCTTCTGTTTCTCTTTTTTGCGTTCTTTCCCGCCAACTCCGTGCTGGCGATGAGCACCACAAAGGATGTGCTTTTTGCCGCGTTGGTTCTGCTTTATACGCTGTGGTTGTACCGTGTGGTGTGCGGAGGAAACGCGGGGAGCGGATGGAGCGCGGCGGATGCGATGTCCGTGCGGGGTAAGGCGGTGCGCGGAAGGCGGTCTGCGGACGGAAAAGAAATAGCGGCCTGTATGTTCTGGGCTGTTCTCATGCTGCTGTTCCGGAACAATGCGGTGTATGCCCTTGCGGTGAGCGTGCCCATCGTGTACATCGGGCTCGGTGGGAGAAAGCGGGGCGAAGAAAGAGGCGCGCGGGAGGTGGGACAGCAGTCCGGAGAGGAAGTGCGGAACAGAAAGGCGGAAGCCGGGAATAGAGACGAGGCGCAGGGCGTAGAACCGGTGGAGAGGAGCGCGGCCCACGGCGGTTTGGCGCGAAAACGGTATCTGTATATGTCGCTGCTTACGCTTGTTCTGTACGGCATATGCGCGTCCTCTTTAAAAGCCGCGACCCATGCGCAGGACGGCAGTCCGCGGGAAATGTTGAGTGTGCCGTTGCAGCAGATGGCGCGCGTCAGAGTGAAAGCGGAGGAGAAGCTCGATCCGTCCGTGCGGCAGGAGTTGGAGAAGTACATTCCTTCCGCGTGGGTGTTTGCGGCGTACAATCCCCATCTGGCGGATCCGGTGAAAAACCGCGCCGTGATTCACGACGATCCCGCAGGATTGATTAAAACTTGGATCAGACTTGGGACGGAGCATCCGGCCATTTACATCGACGCCTTTCTCGATAATTCGCTGGGGCTCTGGTATCTGTGGGACACCTCCCATGCGCAGGTGTACGGAATCGGCACGGAGAGCGGCTTCGGTTACCTCTCCACAGATAACCGCACCATGCCTGCCGGGTTTGAGGTGGAGGAGAACAGCCGGCTTCCCGGACTGCGTGCATTTATGGAAAGGATTGTGTCGGATAACGCGTACAGCAAAGCGCCTGTGGTGAGACTTCTGTTTGCGCCGGCTCTGTACTGGTGGCTGCTGTACCTTTACATTGTGGCGGCCTTTTACAAGAGAAGATATGGGGAGACACTGCCGACGGTATTTCTTGCGGCCTACTGTCTGACCCTTCTGCTTTCTCCGACGGTGCTGGTACGGTATATTTACCCATTGATGGTGACGATTCCCGTCATAATGCCATGCCTCATGACGGACGTCGCGCAGGCGGGAAGTGAAAATACACAATAAATTATTAAATTTTAAGAAAATTTTGTCCAAAATTTACATTTTTACCAGAGGCTGTGATATACTAATATTTAAGAAATACCTCTAAGACTCAGCAGCAGAGGCTGCATCGTAAAGTCAGTGCAGCTGACTTGGAGGTACGATGTCTCACATGAGAGAATGCCTAAAATGCAGGCATTTTCCGAGTGATAGCGAGTAAGAAGTAAGAAATAAAATTCGGGGGATTCTTGGAATGGAAGTAGTAGTTGATAGAGAGAAAGACGGCGATATAGACAGTTGGAAAGAGGTACAGCTGATTTATAACTCCGCCTTGAAGCAGATTTCCACGAAGCTGGAAATTTTGAACGATGAGTTTCAGCATGTGCACAGGTACAATCCGATCGAGCATATCAAGTGGCGTATTAAGACACCGGAGAGCATCGTGAAGAAGCTGAAAAAACATGGCTATGAGTCCACCATAGACAATATGGTGGATCATGTCAACGATATTGCGGGCATCCGTGTGATCTGCTCCTTCGCATCGGATATTTACCAGATCGCGGAGATGATCAGCAACCAAAGTGACATACGTGTCATATCTGTAAAGGATTATATTGTGAATCCGAAGGCCAGCGGCTATAAGAGCTATCACATGCTGGTGACGGTGCCGGTGTATCTTTCGGATCGGATTGCGGACACGAAGGTGGAGATTCAGATCCGCACGGTGGCGATGGATTTCTGGGCCAGCCTGGAGCACAAGATTCATTATAAATTCGAAGGAAATGCGCCGGAACACATCAGGGAACAGCTCGTGGAATGCGCGCAGATGGTTTCTGCGCTGGACGCGAGGATGATGTCACTGAATGAGGAAATCCTACATATCGGGCAGGAGGAAGAGGAGAAGAGGTAGGGAAAGGGCTGCAGAGGGGCTTTGCATCAAGTGCAAAGTCCCTTTCTTGTTGTGGCGCCCTGCCGCAGTACGGGGAGCGTTGTGTAGGTCTGTACCAGAAGGGAAGGGTTTTCCAGCTTGCGCAGCAGCATGACCGCGGCCTGTACGCCCAGATCGTAGACGTCTATATCTATAATGGTAGGAGTCGGTTCAATCAGGGCGGAGTAGGGATAACTGTCGAAGGTGAGGAAGGCGACGTCGTCGGGAACCCGCAGATGCTTTTCCTGCAGCACTTTGCAGAGGCTGAGGGCGAGCAGGTTATTTTCGCATACGATGGCACGGGGCGGCTCCGGCAGGGAAAGAAGCGCCATGGACTGCCGGTAGGCGTCCTCTCCGGAAGAATCCGTGTAACGAATATATTCTTCGGGAATGCGGTAGCCGTAATCGTACATACCGCCGAGAAAACCGTTTAAGCGCCGCGTGGAGATATCGTCCGTCCGGCGCTCTGCAAGAAAAGCCGCTTTTTCGTAACGGCATTCCAGCATGTGCTGCGCGGCGAACTGCCCGGCAAGCCCGTGGTTGGTGTCGATCCAACAGAGATTGCTTCTGCGGATCGGATGGCCTATGTATATATGAGGAAATTGTGTTTCCGACAAAATCCGGGACAGGTTGGGGATGCTGCAGGAACCGTGGATTAAAATGCCGTCCGCAATCCGGGAGGAAATCTGATCCGTCAGAAATTCTTCCGGGGAAGTATCCGGAGGAATATCCGTCAGCATCAGCGTATAGCCGTGGGCGGATAATTCCTTCTGTATGCCGCACAGGATGTCAAACATGTGCGGATTGTGGTAGGCTTCCTCTTTTTTCAAGCTGGAGAGGAACAGGATATTTTTTGTCGCTCCTCTGGCGAAACTGACGGCCCGCGCATTGGGCGTGTAGTGCAGCTTTTCGATGACCGCGTGTACGCGCGCGCAGGTATCGGGTGAAATGGAAGACCAGTTATTTAAAACCTTGGAAACCGTGGAGGTGGAAACCCCGGCTTCTTTGGCCACATCTCTGATTGTTACGGACATCGTGCCTCTCCTTTTAAAAATCTCACAAATTTTATTATATAGTATAGCGGTTTCCTAACAAAGTCAATATAAGTGCATAAAAATTCTTGGAAAATAAGGGCGTTTAGTGATATAAAGGAAACAGATAAGACGTGCGCAACTATTATCTTGGTAGAAATTGGGAAAATGGTTTCACAAAATTGCAGAGGAAAAAGCCGGAGAAGAGAAGGCTTTGGAACGGAGGGAATATGAAAAAGAAAATAAGTCTGTTGTTGACGGGAATTTTGACGCTGGGGCTTTTGACCGGCTGTGGAGGAAGCGGTGCGGAGAGCGGCACGGCGGCTGCGGATGTCGGGACAGATGCGGCGCAGAGCACAGAGGCTGCGGATGCCGGGACGGATGCGGCGCAGGATGTACAGACGGAGGAGCCGTCCGCCGACGTGGTGGAGATTGTGGCGTGGCATGACAATGACGAGGCGATGATGAATGCGCTGGCGGATGTGGTGAACGAGAAGCTGAAGGAGGATAACATCACCCTTCGCTTTGAGAAGAAGAGCGATGTGAGCGGGCAGATCAGGCTGTACGGGACGGATGCGGCAAACGGGCCGGACATGTATCTCTTTGCGCATGACTCACTGGGCGGATTTGCGGAGATGGGGATTCTGGAGCCGGTAGGAAATCTGATCGCGGCGGATCAGGAGAAGGATCTTCTGCCGATGACGATTGAGGCGGCAAGTTATAAGGGAGAACAGTATCTGATGCCCGTCTATTATGAGACGCTGCTCTTTATGTACAATAAAGATTTGTGGGAGGGGGAGGTGCCTTCTGCCACAGAAGAGCTCTATCAGTATATGGAGGCGCACACGGACGAAAATGCGGGAACTTACGCGCTTGTCAACCAGCATTCCAACTCCTACAATGTGGCGCCGTTTATCAACGGCTTCGGCGGGTATATTATTGACGCGGAAGGAAATCCGGGACTGGACGCGCAGGCGACGATGGAGGCGATCCGCTACAACCAGAAGTTTGCGAAGCTGCAGGCGGACGGAGATTACAATACGGTGACGGCGCTGTTCAATGAGGGAAAAGCGGCTGCCATCATCGGCGGGCCGTGGCTTGTCTCCGGCATACAGGATGCGGGTATCAATCTGGGCATCAAGTCTCTCTGTGATTTTGAACTGCCAAACGGCGGCGTGATGGTGCCCTATTCGGGCGTGCAGTGTCTGGGCGTCTTAAAGTATGCGGCTGAGAGCAAGGGCGATGCGCTCACGAAAGTTTTGGAAGCGCTTGCGGAGCCGGAAGTCGGCGTGACTCTGGCCAAAGGATTCAACTGTGCGCCGGCAAACAGCAAGGCTTATGAGGACGCGGAGGTGGCCTCCAACGAAATGATTCTGGCCATGGAAAAGAGCGCGGAAAAAGCGGTTCCCATGCCGAATATTCCGGAGATGAGCGTGATGTGGGGGCCTGCGGAATCCCTGCTCGCGGCGGTCAATAAGTCCGGTGAGGATGTGGAGGCGGCAGCGGCCAAATATCAGGAGGAAGCGCTGCAGGCAATCAAAGATATGCAGTAGGAGCGCGGACCGGCGGCGCGTGACAGACAGCGCGCCGCATGACTGCAGGAGGAGAGCGGGATGAAAAAGATAAAAAGAGGGATGCAGCCCTGGCTGTACTGTTTTCCGGCCTATGTGCTGATCGGCGCCATTGTGCTGTTTCCGATCCTGTATACGGGATATATTTCCCTGACCAACATGAATCTCTATCACTGGCAGGATTATGGCTTCGTGGGACTTGATAATTATGTGCGGGCTCTGGGGAAAGTGGATTCCGGCTTCCTCGCGGCGCTGGGGACGACAATCCTGTGGACGGCGGCGAACATGCTGCTCGACGTGGCGGTTTCCTATGTGCTGGCGGTGGGGCTGAATGTGGAAGGACTGCGGGGAAAACGGGTTTATAAAACGCTGCTGATCTTTCCGTGGGCGATGCCCGCCTACGTCTCCATTCTGGTGTGGCGGGTTGGCATGTTCAATACGGAGTTCGGCCTTTTGAACAAGCTGCTGGTTGCCCTCGGCGGGACAAAGACGGATTTCCTTTCAAGAAATGTGTCCGCATTCCTTTCCTGCATGGTGTTAAACCTGTGGATGTCGCTGCCCTATATGATTACCATGTTTGACGGAGCGCTGCAGAGTATCGACAGGAGCATGTATGAGAGCGCGGAGCTGGAGGGGGCCAATGTCTGGCAGAAAAATTGGTATATTACCATTCCGTCCCTGAAAAAGATTATGGCGCCTGTGGTGGTGATGACGACTTTTACGACCTTTAAGCAGTTTGACATCGTGTATCTGCTGACGATGCAGAAAGGTTCGGTGTCAGGTTCCACGATGCAGACGATCATTACCTACGCGCACCAGAATGCGTTTGTTTCCAATAATTATGGCTTGTCCTCGGCGGTGTCCATCGTAATCTTTGTGATTATCATCGCATTTTCTGCCTGGACAAACAGGAAAACCACAGAGGCGTAAACACTTCGGAACGGAGAACTTATGGGAAAATCATTCAAAACGAAAATAAAATTGACTGCGCTGCATGTATTCTATATCTGCGTCTGTCTGCTGGGGCTTGTGCCGATTTTGTATATTCTGCTTTTGTCTGTCAGTGGCGGAAGCGGCGCGCTGACTACGGGGACATCCGTTCTGCCGGAGCGGTTCACCTTGGAGAACTATCGAAGGATTCTTGTGGAGGAGCCGTTTCTCAAGTGGTTGTTTAATTCGGTGGTGCTGAGTGTGGGAACTATGATAATCGCCATGGGCACGAGCGTGACGGCTTCCTATGCCTTTTCGAGATTCCGCTTTCGGGGAAGAAACGCCGCCATGCAGCTTTTGCTTTTGCTGAACGCTTTCCCGCAGATTCTTTCCATGTTTGCCATATTCCGGCTGTTCCGCCTGTTAAATCTGCTGGATTCCCACGGAGGGCTGATTTTCGTTTATGCGGGGAGCATGTGTATTTTTGGCATATGGAATATGAAGGGATATTTTGATTCCATTCCCATAGAGATCGAGGAGGCGTCGAAGATAGACGGCGCGGGAAATCTGCAGTTGATTGTGAAGATTATCCTGCCGCTGGCGCGCCCGGCTATCATCGTGACGGCAGTGATGATACTGATTTTTGTATGGAATGAGTATCTGTTTGCCACCACATTTATGATGCGGGAGGAGAGCTACACGCTGGCTGGCGGGCTGTATCAACTGCAGGCCAACGATTACAGCCGGAGCTGGCCGTTGTTTTCGGCCGCCGCGATGCTGGTTTCCGTGCCGATTCTGATCGTGTTCTTCTGCGTGCAGAAGCATATGGTGTCGGGGCTGACGGCGGGCGGCGTCAAGCAGTAGGGTTTGGAGAGTAACCGAAATGGAGGCAAAAATGAACAGGAGTGCGGTTTTACATATACCCATGTCTCAGTATGCCTTCGCGGCGGCGGAAGACGCGTTTGTCATCCGCCTGCGGACGGCGAAGGGGGATGTGGACAAGTGTACGCTTTTTTACGGAGACAGGGCGTGTACCGCTTCGCCGGTACAGTTTACGGAAAGAGGCATGGAGAGAAAGTATGAGGACGAGCTTTTCGATTTCTATGAGGCGGCGCTTATGCCCTGCCCTGCGCGGATCTGCTACTATTTTGAACTGGTAAAAGGGGAGGAAAAGATATACTACTATGCGGATGCTTTTCACGAAGAGCTGCCGGATATCGTTATGCCGGACGGTTTTGTAGTAGAAGGCCGGAGCGAATATTATCAGTATCCGTATATTTTGCGTTCGGAGGTACAGCGCCTGCCGGAGTGGTTTCAGGAGGCGGTGGTTTACAATATTTTCCCCGACAGCTTTGCGGACGGCGCGGGCAGTCTGTCCGGCAGGGCCGCAGAGGTGAGAGAGGCCGACGGCAGCGTCAGCAAAAGCCGTCTGGGAGGCACAATCCGCGGCATTCTGGAGAACCTTGACTATATCCGCGGCCTTGGGTTCAACTGTCTGTATCTGAATCCGATTTTTCGTGCGGGAGAGTATCATAAGTATGATATTATGGATTATTTTCATGTCGATCCCTGCATGGGAAGCGACGAAGATTTTCGGCTGCTGGTGGATTCGGTTCACGCGCGCGGGATGCACATTATCATCGATGGCGTCTTTAACCATTGCAGCTGGTATTTCCAACAGTTTGAGGATGTGGTGGAAAAGGGAGGGGCTTCCATTTATAAGGAATGGTTTTATGATTTGGAGTTTCCCGTGCGGCGGCCGGATACGGAGGCGGAGAAGCCGGGATATGCCTGTTTCGCCTATGAACGAAAGATGCCGAAGCTGAATACTTCTAATATTCATGTGCAGGATTATTTTGCCAGAGTGGGGCGCTACTGGGTGGAGGAGTTTCAGGTGGACGGCTGGCGGCTGGACGTGGCCAACGAGGTGGATAAAAATTTTTGGCGCAAATTCAGGGCGGCCGTGCGGTCGGCCAACCCGGAGGCGGTTCTGATCGGGGAGGTGTGGGAAAACGCGGAAGTCTGGTTAAAAGGTGATATGTTTGACTCTGTGATGAACTATGATTTCAGAAAACACTGCCGTGATTTCTTTGCCATGCGCAATACGAGGGCAGACGGATTTGCATGGGGGATGACGGACATGCTTCTGCGGTATCCGGAGCAGGTGAGCCGGGGACAGTTGAATCTCCTGGACAGTCATGATGTGCCGCGTTTTTACAGCCTGTGCGGAGAGGATTATGAACGGTGGCAGGCGGCCTTTTTGTACCTGTGTATGGCGCCGGGCGTGCCCAGCGTATTTTACGGGGATGAGTGCAGGGTTGGCGGCATACGCGAGGACGAGTACAGGAGGGCTATGCCGTGGAAGCAGGATCATGCGGAAACGCGACAGTTTGTGAAGACGGCCATCGGCATACGGAAAAAGTGGATCAAACCTTCTGACGAGTGGCGTGTGATGGCAGCGGACGCGGCGGAAAATCTTCTGGTATTTGAGAGAGTGGGAAAAAGCCGGGTGCGGGTCGCGATCCATCAGGGGGAAAATCGCGTGGATGCGGCATCTTATCTTGCAGGTGGGGAAATTTTACTTCGGGAGAGAATGGAGGGAAAATGCCTTGGCAGGAATGGATTTGCGGTGTGTCTGATGAGGGAGTAGGGATTTTGCGTGTAGGCAGAAATTTGAAATACGCCCCCTATGATGAGGAGTGCCCAGGCACCTTTCGGCACCCGGGCTATTATGAAAAAATTTATCTATGTGTGTAGTAATGTACGACATCCCGTGTCGTCTTTGTATAAATTGAGTATACTTCTGAAATATGAACAAAGTGTGAATAAAGTGTAAAGTTATAGTTAATATTTATAATAATGTAAAAAATGAGGATGAAAAATTATGCAAATTGCACAATAAAATCTTTGCACGGGGAGGACGGAAACGGACTCCCCTTTTTCGCTGTTGTCATAAATGCGGAAAGATGATAAAATGCAGACATGGTTTTTGGATTTTGTGGCAAACATAAAGATAAAGGAAACGGGGATTGTTATGGACACTTTTATAGATAAGCTGGCACAGAAGAAAAATGCGCAGGAGATGATTCGCGCGAACTCCGCCGCGGAAGCCGTAAAGATGGATCAGATGCAGAAGCAGATGAAGGCGTACGATGAGCTGATGCAGGAGATCCGCCGGGTAAATATCAAGACGGCGGAAAATGTGGACAATGTGCGCGATCTGCTGGCACAGTGTATGGAGAAGCTGGAGTCTCTGGAGAAGGAGAGCGGCCAGGCGGAGGATGTGGAAAAACAGCTTGCCGGGATCAAGAGTCTTCTGGAGGAGAGACTTACGCAGTCCGAGGAGTTTATGCACAGGGAGAATGTGAAGGTATACCGCAATGTGCAGGCGGCTTTTACCGAGGAGTTTGAGAAGCAGAGGCAGCAGGAGCAGCCGCCCAGGGGGAGGGGGCTGTCCGTAGGTTTGTCTGTGGCCATTTTAATTGGCGTGGCGGTGGACATTGTGATCAATTTGATTCCGATCATTAACAGTGCTTTTAATTTGAAGCTGTTTTAAAAAAATTCATTATGAAAATATTGAGCAGACATTATAAAAAAATGAAAATTGCATATATTAAGGTTGCGGCGCTTGCGTGCGTTGCCGCCGCCTTTTTCCTGCCAAGCTTTCAGACGCTTGAAAGTGATGGGGACAACCTCTTCACGCTGTATTTAAACGGGATACAGGTAGGCGTGATGGGGAGTGTAGACGAAGCGGATGAGTGCCTGATTGCGGCCAGAAAGACGCTTGCGGCAAGCAGTGATGAGATGGTGCTGGCGGAGAGTGACTTGAGCTGGGAAGGGGAAGAAGTGCTCTGGGGCACTGTAGATGACAAAAGTGTCATAATTTCGAATATGCTCAATGCCCTGCGGGGCAGCGTCAAGGAGACCCTGAACCGCTCCTATACCGTGAAGATCAACGAGTACACGGTGAATCTGGCAAGTACGCAGGAGGTGCTTGCGCTGTTGCAGGCTTCCATCAATAAATATGACAGCGGCAATAACTATTATGCGGATCTCGTGATGGATTCCGACAGAGAGCTCAACGTGCTGACGACGCAGATTTATTCCGCAAAGGAGCAGAAGGAGGAGGCACAGGAGGCAGAGGAGACGATGACCAGCTCGGGTATTAACGCGGTGCTGGACGATATTTTCGCGGATATTGAGCCGGCTTCGGAGAAAGAGTTTTCCGATTATGAGCTGGGGCTTCTGGAGCTGGATTTCGGCGATACGGTGGAGGTGGTGGAGTCCTATCTGCTGGATGAGGAACTGACGCCGCTTGAGCAGGCTATCGACGAGGTGACCAAGGATCAGGAAAAGGAACAGATTTATGAGGTGGTAGCAGGTGACACGCTCTCTCAGATTGCAGAGAAGAACGAGATACCGCTTGATGAGCTGATCGCCATGAATGAGACCATTGAGGATGAAAATTCCATGATCCGTGTGGGCGACGAGCTGATCGTGACCGTGCCCGAGCCGGAGCTTTCCGTGGAGCGCACGGAGCAGATGTATTATGAAGAGGATTACGAGGCGGACGTTATCTATGTAGATAACGACGACTGGTATACGAACCAGACGCAGACTCTGCAGGAGCCCTCTGCGGGTCACCGCAAGGTGGTGGCGGATGTGTCCTATCGCAATAAGGAAGAGGTCTCCAGAGAAATATTGAAGGAGGAAATCACGTATGCGGCTGTGCCCAAGATTGTAGAGCGCGGCACAAAGATTCCGCCTACTTATCTGAAGCCGATTTCAGGCGGAAGGCTTTCTTCCCGGTTTGGCAGACGAAAAGCGCCTACCAGAAGGGCCAGCACTTATCACAAGGGTGTGGACTGGGCGACTCCTGTAGGTACGGCGGTCATGGCATCCTGCGCGGGAACGGTTTCCAAAGCAGGATGGGGAAGCGGCTACGGCTATGTGGTCTATATCAACCATGCGGATGGCAGACAGACCCGTTACGGCCATCTGAGCAAGGTGCTTGTAAAACAGGGGCAGACGGTGAGCCAGGGGCAGAAGATCGCCTTGAGCGGCAATACGGGCGTAAGTACGGGGCCGCATATTCACTTTGAAATCCTGATCAACGGGACGCAGGTGGATCCGTTCCAATACCTGAATTAACAGTTCAGTGATACTTTGCGAATGGCGCGTGCCGGGCAGTGGGGTTTACAAACCGCCAAAATCTGGTATACTGTATTTTAATGTTTGAGTTTTTTCTTGAAAGAAAGGCAAGTAAACATAGATGGAACAATATGCGATTAAAGGCGGGAATCCGTTAGTCGGCGAAGTGGAGATCGGCGGTGCGAAAAATGCGGCGCTGGCCATTCTTGCAGCCGCCATTATGACGGACGAGACCGTATTGATAGAGAATGTGCCTGACGTCAGGGACACCAATGTCATGATGCAGGCGATGGAAAGTATCGGCGTAGTGATTAATCGGATAGACAGGCATACGGTGAAAATTAACGCCTCACAGGTTCACGATCTGGTGATCGAGGACGATTATATCAAAAAAATCAGAGCTTCCTACTATCTGTTGGGAGCGCTTCTTGGTAAATACAGCAAAGCGGAGGTGGCTCTTCCGGGCGGCTGTAATATCGGGCTTCGTCCCATTGACCAGCATATCAAAGGCTTTCGTGCGCTCGGTGCGAGTGTAAGAATCGAGCACGGCCTGATTATCACGGAGGCGGTGAAGCTTAAGGGGAACCATATCTATATGGATGTGGTGACTGTGGGTGCGACCATGAACGTGATGATGGCGGCAGTGATGGCGGAGGGTACCACCGTGATTGAGAATGCGGCGAAGGAGCCGCATGTCGTTGATCTGGCGAACTTTTTGAACAGCATGGGCGCGAATATCAAGGGCGCGGGTACGGATGTGATCCGTATCAAGGGCGTGTCGAAGCTGCACGGGACGGAGTATGGCATTATTCCTGACCAGATCGAGGCGGGCACCTTTATGTTTGCGGCGGCGGTAACGAAGGGCGACGTGACGGTAAAAAACGTAATTCCGAAGCATTTGGAGTCCATCAGTGCAAAGCTTTTGGAGATTGGCTGTGAGATCGAGGAGTCTGACGATGCCGTGCGCGTGGTGGCGGCGAAACCTCTGGGGCACACGCATGTGAAAACCCTGCCCTATCCCGGATTTCCCACGGACATGCAGCCGCAGATCACGGTGGCGCTGGGACTCTCCACGGGCACCAGCATTGTGACGGAGAGTATTTTCGAGAACCGGTTTAAATATGTGGACGAGCTGACCTGCATGGGTGCGAATATCAAGGTGGAGAGTAACACCGCGATCATAGACGGCGTGCCGAAATACACAGGAGCCAGCATTACCGCACCGGATTTAAGGGCGGGCGCGGCGCTTGTCATCGCGGCGCTGGCGGCGGACGGGATCAGCACGGTGGACGATATCAAGTATATTCAGCGCGGTTATGAGGATTTTCATATCAAACTGCAGGGTCTTGGCGCACAGATTGAACTGGTGACCACGGACAGGGAGCTGCAGAAGTTTAAATTGAAGGTGAGCTGATCGGAGGATCGGCGCATACCTTTTGTAACAGGGAAGTCAAAGGCGGAACTGTTACAATATTTTTGGGCAGATACAAAAAAATGGGTATTCGGGGCTTGACAGAAGAGCCGTGCGGGTGTATTTTAGTTTTAGAAAATTTTATAGCGTGATATCTTTCTCTTATTCAGAGTGGTGGAGATACATAGGATCGATGAAGCCACGGCAACCCCTGACAAGGAAGGTGCCAACCTGAGCGAAGCTGTTACGGCAGCATGATCGAACAATAAGAGGATTTGGTGTATGTATGTCGAGTCCCCTTATTTCGAGAGAAATAGGAGGGCTTCTTTTATGCGCAGCTCCATGCAGAAGAAGCATGCCGCTAAAGCGGCGCATAGGGCGCGCGGCGAGTAGGGAGAAATCTTTCCTGCTCGATAAAAAAACAACAAAGGAGAGGAAACATGGAGAAAAGATTATTTACATCCGAATCTGTAACTGAGGGACATCCCGACAAAGTCTGCGACGCGATTTCTGACGCGATCCTGGACGCCTGCATGGAAAAGGATCCCATGAGCCGCGTGGCCTGCGAGACGGCGGTCTGCACAGGCTTTGTGCTGGTGACCGGTGAGATCACCACCAACGCATATGTAGATATGCAGAAGGTTGTGCGCGAAACCGTCAAGGAGATCGGCTATACCAAGTCGGAGTACGGTTTTGACGCGAATACCTGCGCGGTGTTTGTGGCGATCGACGAGCAGTCGGCGGATATCGCGATGGGCGTGGACAAGGCGCTTGAGGCGAAGAAGGGCGAGCAGAATGACGATCTGGACACGGGTGCGGGCGATCAGGGTATGATGTTCGGTTACGCGACCAACGAGACGGAGGAGTACATGCCTTATCCGATTTCGCTGGCTCACAAGCTGGCAAAGAAGCTTACGGAAGTCCGCAAGGACGGCACCCTCAAATATCTGCGGCCCGACGGCAAGAGCCAGGTTTCCGTGGAGTATGACGAGGACGGCAGGCCGGTTCGTCTGGAGGCGGTTGTATTGTCCACCCAGCATGATGATGACGTGACGCAGGAGCAGATTCATGAGGACATCAAAAAGTATGTGTTTGATCCCGTTCTGCCGAAGGAGCTCATCGACGATAAGACAAAGTTCTATATCAATCCTACAGGCCGGTTTGTGATCGGCGGCCCGCACGGCGACGCGGGATTGACGGGACGTAAAATTATTGTTGATACTTACGGCGGCTATGCACGTCACGGCGGCGGCGCATTTTCCGGTAAGGACTGCACGAAGGTAGATCGCTCCGCAGCTTACGCGGCGCGCTATGTGGCGAAGAACGTTGTGGCGGCAGGCATTGCGGACAAATGCGAGATTCAGCTTTCCTACGCCATCGGTGTGGCGCAGCCCACTTCCGTTATGGTGGACACTTTTGGCACGGGTAAGATTGCCGATGACAAGCTGGTGGAGATCGTGCGCGAGAACTTTGATTTGAGGCCCGCAGGCATCATCAAGATGCTTGATCTGCGCCGTCCGATCTACAAGCAGACCGCGGCTTACGGACACTTTGGACGCAACGATCTGGATCTGCCTTGGGAGAAGCTTGACAAGGTGGATGCATTGAAAAAATATCTGTAATATGCAAATATGCACCCCGGAGGAGAAATCTTCCGGGGTTTCTTGTGAAATGATTGACCAAATTATGGAATACATGTAAAATATTATGGTAGAAATGGCGATAAATATTTTGTAAGTATGTGTATGTATCGTAAGAGTCGTTTAAGTTTTAGGTGTGAGAGCTGGAGGCGGTGAATATGTGCAGGAATTGGAAGAGGATTGCGGCGCTGGGACTGACGGTAATACTCGGATGTATGGCGCCCATGAGTACGATGCTGGCGGCGGAAGACGGCACGGAGACGGAAGCGGTTGCGCCTTCCGACAGCGAAGCGGATCGGGAGGATGTGGATATTTCGCAGGGCGGGAACACGTCAGAGGAAGAGAGCGCTCCGGACGATGAGAGTGTGCCGGGAGAAGAAAATACGTCGGATGACGAGAACGCGTCGGAGGAAGAGAGCACCCCGGACGATGAGAATGCGCCGGGGGAAGAAAATGCGCCGGATGACGAGAATGTGCCGGAGGAAGACACGACGGACGGTGACGGCATGACCGGGGACGACGGCGAGCAAACACCGGGTGCGGAGGAAGAAGGGGAGGCCGGGGCGATACAGGGTGCAGGTATCCTGAGCGCGTCGGAGGCCGAGCCGGCCGCGGAGACGGAAGCGGCAGGGGATCCTGAGAGTGTAAAAACGCCTGAGATCGTCATTACAAGAGACGGAAAGAACAGCACCTGCAGTCTGGGCGGTAAGATTACCTTTGAATATGTCAATAATTGGGGGCCGCAGATTGATGTGTCTGCTGGTCAGAGCGATCAGAATGTTTCTGTTTTCTGGTTCAAGGATAATGTGACGGACATGGAAGCGGAAGCGAAGACGGAAGAGCAGATGGATTCATTGAATTGGAAAAAAAAAGAATCCGCGTCTGAAACCGTCCTTCTCGCGCAGGATGGAAATTATGTCATATATGTAAAAGTGGAGATTGGGAGTCAAAAATATTATGCCCGCTCCGGCGGTATCGTAGTGGACACCAAGTCTCCCGTCATAAAGGGCGTGGAGGCAGGAAAGGCCTATCAGGAGGGAACGCTGTTTCAGGTGGAGGATGCCAATCTGGATTATGTGCTGGTAAATGAGCAGCCGGTAACGCCCGAAAATGGGAATTATAAGGTGATTGCGAACGGCACGTCCTGCGTGATCCGGGCAAAGGACAAGGCCGGTAACGAGGAGACCTGCAGTATTACCGTATTCGGAACCGAGGCGCCGGAGCCGTCAGAACCGGAAACGCCGGAAGACAGTAATGTCATTTCCAAGAGCGGCGAGTATGCGCTGAAAGCGGGTGTGAAATATCATCTGGCAGAAGGGAAATGGAAATTGGACGGAGATAAGTCGGTTTATCCGGGCGGCAGAGATTTTTATGTAACGGCGGACGGCAGTTATAAATTTACAAAATAGTCTTACGGAAAATAACAGTGAGCCGAAAGAGGGGCGTGTCAGATGATGCAGAAAATGATAGCAAATAAGAAGATCGTAATTTGTGCCTGCGCCGCGGCGGCGGTGGCCATTGTGACTGTAATTGCCTTGTTGGCGAATAGAGAGGAGACCTTCCGTTCCATCATGGTCTATGACGTGGAGGGAAGCGCCGTGATCGAGCGGGAGAGCGTGGGAGCCATGGATGCGGCGGAGAATTTGTATCTGGAATCCGGCGATCATGTGAGCGTAGCGGCAGATTCCAGTATGCGCATGAAGCTGGATGACGATAAGTATGTGATGGCGGAGGCGGACACGGTCTTTGCCGTGGAGGCAGCGGGGACGGATGCGGATTCCGAAACGAAGATATCGTTGGAACAGGGCGCGATTACCAATGAGATTCAGCATCCTTTGAGCGAGGGCTCCCGGTATGAGACTTCCACACCCAATTCCGTGATGGCGGTTCGCGGAACGATTTATCGTGTGGAATTATATGTGGATGAAAATGGAGATCAGAATACAAAGCTGTGCTGTTTTCAGGGGAAGGTCGGAGCGACGCCCATTTTTCCGGACGGCGCTTACGGGGAAGAAGTTATGGTTCCCGCAGGCAGCGAGCTGATTATATACCAGGATGGAACGACAGGCGACGTCAAAGACATTGCCTATGATGAGCTCCCTGTGCCGGCAGTTGAGAACCTGCTCGGTATGATGGAAAACGGTCAGGATGTGACAGGCATCTCTGAGGACGCGTTGTCGAAGCTGGTTTCGAAGACGGAAAGTGCAGACGAGGCGACAGCGAATGAGGCGGAACAGTCGGCGCAGAGTGTGACAGAGCAGACTTTGACAGCGGAAGCGGATGCGGAGAGCGAAGCGGATCAGGAGACTGACGCGCAGATACATACGGATTCGAAAACGGCGAAGAACGCGCCGGCGAAAGGAGCGGGAGAAAAGCCGAAGGCTCCTGCGCTTCAACCCAAGCCGGAACAGCCTGTGCCCAAGCCGAAAGCTCCGGAGATAAAGCCGCCTAAGGCAGCAGAGCCGTCGAACGGTGGTGATACGGGTAATGCAGAAGAGGGCTCTCAGGACGAAAATGAAGGAAATAACGCCGACGAAGATAAATCGGATGACGATAAGAAGGACAAGAAGAAACCCTCAAAACCCAAGACTTACACGGTGACCTTTATGTATCAGGGCGAGGTATTCGCGACACAGACCGTAAAGAGTGGGGAGAAGGCGGCGGCGCCCGTGCTTGTTCCGGCGCAGAGCGGCGCGTGGGATTTTGATTTTGCGACTAAGATCAAGGCGAACACGACGATATCCTGGAAATGACGGGAAGACAATCGAGAGGAACAATAGATAAAGAGCGATGAAATATTTGAAAAAAATGAAAACGGCGGCGGTTACTGCCGCCGTTGTTCTGACTTCTCTGGCGTTTTTGTATTTTGGTACGGCGGGCTTTTGGGATATCGGGATATCCGACAGGCTGAACCAGCGGGAGAGCGTGACCAACAAGAAAATTTATATCATAGGGATCGACGATAAGACGCTGGAACAGTACGGCCCCGTTAACACATGGAGCAGGGAGATTCCGGCGAAGCTGGTGTCCCTGCTAAACGGCGCGGACGACGCACGCCCGGCGGTGATCGGATTCGATGTAATCTACAGCGAGAAGGCAGACAGGGAGGCGGACGATTTGTTTGCTGCCGTCTGCGGGGAGGCGGGGAACGTGGTCGCCGCCATGAGTTTTTCCTTTAAGGAACAGCCCGAACAGGGGGCGGACGGCCGGATTGTCTACAATCCTTATCATGTGGATTATGTGGTCGAGCCGTATGACAGTTTGAAGAACGGGGTTGCCCGTGGGTTCGCCAACACTTTTGTGGATGCGGACGGCTATGTGCGGCAGGCTATGGCCTATCTGGATTATGAGGGGGTAAGGGAGTACAGCCTCTCCTCTCAGGTTTACAGGATCTATCAGGAGAGCCGGGGAGAAGAAGCGGTTTTTCCGTCCGTTCATGGAAGAAATAACCGTTTCTATTTCACTTATTCAGGCAGACCGGGCGGTTACAGCATAGTCTCTATGGCGGATGTGCTGGACGGCACGGTGAATCCTGCAATTTTTCAGGATGCGGTGGTGCTGGTGGGCGCTTACGCCGTGGGAATGCAGGACGCCTATATGCCGGCTATTGCCCACAACAGCCAGATGTACGGGGTGGAAATTCATGCCAACATCATAGAGGCCATGTTGGAGGGGAAAACGCAGCTTCCGATACCGCCCCTTGTCTATGCGTTGGCGGCGGCGCTTCTGTGCGGTGTATTTTATCTGTGCAGTGAAAAAATGAGGATGCGGTATTCCACGGTTCTGCTTGCGGCGCTGGTCGCGCTTGATATCATTTTTGCAAAAGTAATGTACGGGAATGGCCGTATTGTTCCGGTGATTCTTCTGCCTGTCTGCCTGCTGGTCATTTATCTGGCACAGATGGCGCGCGGGTATCTGGCGGAAATCATGAGAAGGCGACGCGTAGTCAATGTGTTCAAACAGTATGTGGCGCCCCAGGTAGTGGACAAGATCAGCAAGGATAAGGATTTTGAACTGGTGATCGGCGGGGAGAATCGCCATATTGCGGTGCTGTTCGTGGATATCCGGGGATTCACCACCATGTCGGAAAGTTTAAAGCCGGAGGAAGTGGTGGAAATTTTAAATGAATATCTGGGGATGCAGGATTTTTTTGTGGCAGGTGAGTATATAGGGGATATAGGGGCTGTAGGGGCTGTAGGGGAGATGGGTGTACGTTTAAAATGGGAAGCGGAGCAGCGGCGGCAGATGCAACAGCAGGCGGAAGCACAGAGAGCACAGTGGGAGAGATTGGAGGAGGAGAGAAAGACGCTGGAAGAGAAGAGGCGGTTTTATAGGGAAGAGAGAGAAAAAAATCAGAAAAATGCAGCAGAACAAAGTGGGCAGGGCAAGGTACTGAGGAGGCAGATGGCAGAGGGATTGGAACGGATAAGGGGGGTTTTGGGGACAGCAAAGGAATGGATAGGGGGTGTGTTAGAGAGGAAAGAGAGTTGGGAAATGGTCTCAAGCGGCGTGGCTGATGATATCCGTGCGGAAGCCGGGAACATCAGGTATGA
>ERZ779633.193-NODE-193-length-23160-cov-9.904220_pt1 | contig 23160 bp, 16 predicted proteins | sample MGYA00514195_ERZ779633 | MGnify/ENA primary metagenome ERZ779633 (study PRJEB29562, sample SAMEA4376707) | mouse gut metagenome | isolation source: Cecum | study: EMG produced TPA metagenomics assembly of the A DSS colitis mouse model was used to assess the...
CGAACAAAAGGAGGTCGTTCCCATGAGCGAGGAAACCCTGTATACCTTTGAAAACGAGACCTACCGCAAGACCTATTGGCACACTTGCTCCCACATCATGGCCCAGGCGGTGAAGCGTCTTTGGCCTGAGGTGAAGCTGGCCATCGGCCCCTCCATTGACGAGGGGTGGTATTACGACATGGACGCCCCCTTCCCCTTTACCCCCGAGCATTTGGAGCAGATCGAGGGCGAAATGCGGAAGATCTGCAAGGAGAAGCTGAAGCTGGAGCGGTTCGAACTGCCCCGGGCCGAGGCCCTTAAGCTCATGGAGGACAAGGGCGAGCCGTTTAAGGTGGAGCTCATCAACGACCTCCCCGAGGGCGAGGTCATTTCCTTCTACAAGCAGGGAGAGTTTACCGACCTGTGCGCCGGGCCGCATCTGGACTCCACAGGCCGGGTGAAGGGCAACGCCCTGAAGCTCACCGCCTGCAACGCCGCCTACTGGCGGGGCGACTCCAACCGGGAGACCCTCCAGCGCATCTACGGCATTGCCTTCCCCAAGAAGGAGGAGCTGGACGAGTATCTGGCGCGCATCGAGGAGGCCAAGAAGCGGGACCACCGCCGTCTGGGCAAGGAGCTGGGCCTCTTTATGCTCCGGGACGAGGGTCCCGGCTTCCCCTTCTTCCTGCCCAAGGGCATGGTGCTGAAAAACACCCTGCTGGACTACTGGCGGGAGGTCCACAAGAAGTACGGCTATGTGGAGATTTCCACCCCAATTATGTTGAACCGCCAGCTTTGGGAGCGCAGCGGACACTGGGACCACTACAAAAACAACATGTATACCACCGTCATCGACGACGTGGACTTTGCCGTCAAGCCCATGAACTGCCCCGGCGGGATGCTGGTCTACGCCAGCGAGCCGCACTCCTACAAGGAGCTGCCTCTGCGGGTGGGTGAGATCGGCCTGGTCCACCGCCATGAGCTTTCCGGCGCGCTCCACGGCCTGTTCCGGGTGCGCTGCTTCAGCCAGGACGACGCCCACGTCTTTATGACCCCCGACCAGATGCAGGACGTGATCCAGGAGACTGTCCGCCTCTTTGACGAGGTCTATAACGTCTTCGGCCTCTCCTACACCATCGAGCTGTCCACCATGCCTGAGGATCACATCGGCACCGTGGAGCAGTGGGAGCGCAACCAGGACATTTTGAAGGCCGCCATTACCGCCATGGGTAAGGACTTTGTCATTAACGAGGGGGACGGCGCGTTTTACGGCCCCAAGCTGGACTTCCATTTAGCCGACTCCCTGGGCCGCACCTGGCAGTGCGGCACCATCCAGCTGGACTCCCAGCTCCCCGAGCGCTTCGAGCTGGAATATGTGGGCGAGGACGGCGAGAAGCACCGCCCCGTGATGATCCACCGGGTGGTGCTGGGCTCCATCGAGCGGTTCATCGGCGTCATTACCGAGCACTTTGCCGGGGCCTTCCCCACTTGGCTGGCCCCCGTGCAGGTGAAGGTGCTCACCGTTACCGACCGGGCTGACGAGTACGCTGCCCAGGTGGCGAAACAGCTGGACGAGGCCGGCTTCCGCGTGGAGACGGATACCCGCAACGAGAAGGTGGGCAAAAAGATCCGGGAGGCTACCCTGGAAAAGGTGCCCTATATGCTGGTGCTGGGAGACCGGGACATGGAGAACCAGACTGTCTCCGTGCGCACCCGCGCCGGGGAGGACTTGGGGGCGATGAGCCTTGCCGACCTCACCGCCAAGCTCACCGAGGAAGTCAAGACCAAGGCGAGATAAGATACCGGACAGTCAAAAACCCCCGCCATCCGGCGGGGGTTTTCTCTTCTCCTATTGAAATGCCCGCCAAAACCTGATATAATGACCCATTACAAAATCTATGTCCCGGAGGTGCGCGCCCATGGCCGTCCAGCCCCCGATCTCCCAAGAGAATATTGCCCGGCAGTTGGACATCTGCGCCCAGATCGCCGAGGAAAACGCCGCCGCACACCGCGCTCCCCTGGCCTTTGTGGACACCTACGGGTGCCAGCAGAACGAGGCGGATTCAGAGCGCATCCGGGGCTACCTCCGGGCCATGGGCTATTCCTTCACCGACGCGGAGAAGGACGCCGACGTGATTGTCATCAACACCTGCGCCGTCCGCGCCCACGCGGAGGATCGGGTGTTGGGAAACGTGGGCGCGCTGGTACATACCAAGGCCAAAAAGCCCTCCCAGATCATCTGCCTTTGCGGGTGCATGATGGGGGAGGACGTGGTGGTGGAGAAGGTCCGCGCCTCCTACCGCCATGTGGATATCGTCTTCGACACCCATGCCCTTTGGCGGTTTCCTGAGCTGCTCCAGCGGGTGCTTCGCCGCAGGGGAAGGGTGTTTGAGACCCCCGGCGGGGACGGGGCCATCGCCGAGGGCATCCCGCTGGTGCGGCAGAACGCCCTCAAGTCGTGGGTCAGCGTCATGTACGGCTGCAACAACTTCTGCTCCTACTGCATCGTCCCCTACGTCCGCGGCCGGGAACGCTCCCGCGCCCCGGAGGACATTCTGGACGAGGTCAAGGGCCTGTTGGACCATGGCTGTAAGGAGATCAACCTCCTGGGCCAGAACGTGAACTCCTACGGAAAGGACCTGAAAAACGGTTGGGATTTCCCCCGGCTTTTGCGGGAGATCTGCGCCCTCTCCGGAGATTTTCTGGTGCGTTTCATGACCTCCCACCCCAAGGACGCCTCGGAGGAACTGTTTGACGCCATGGCGGCCAGCCCCAAGGTGGCCCACCACCTCCACCTCCCCTTCCAGTGCGGCAACGACCGGGTCTTAAAGGCCATGAACCGGGGGTACACCGCCCAGCAGTACTTAGAAAAGGTCGCTGCCCTGCGCGCGCGCATCCCCGATATCGTGCTGACCAGTGACGTGATCGTGGGCTTTCCTGGGGAGACCACCGCCGAATTTGAAGACACCCTCAAGCTCATTGAGGCCGTCCGCTTCGACGCGCTCTTTACCTTTATCTACTCTCCCCGCCCCGGTACGCCCGCCGCCACCTGGCCGGATGTATTATCCCCGGAGGAAAAACAGGCCAATTTTCAACGCCTGGTTGACGTGCAAAATCAAATTTCCAAGGAAATTCACGAGGGCTATGTGGGCAAGACCTTCCGCTGCTTCATCGATGGGAAGGGGACGGATAAGCGCAACAACCTTACCGCCCGCACCAACTCGGGCCGTCTCGTCCACCTCACCGGGGACGAGGCCCTCATCGGGACTTACCAAGACCTGACGATCACCTCCGCCACCACCTGGGCCTTGTTTGGCGAGGCGGCGGACGAATAGAAGCTAAGCCGGAAAGGAGACCGCAACAATGGCAGAGAAAAAGGGCCTCACCCCCATGATGCGCCAATACCTTCAGATCAAGGGCCGGCATGCCGACTGTCTGGTCTTTTTCCGTCTGGGCGATTTTTACGAAATGTTTTTTGAGGACGCAAAGACCGCATCCAAGGAGCTGGGCCTTACCCTCACCACCCGGGACCGCAACAAGCCCACCGAAGAGCAGGTGCCCATGTGCGGCGTGCCGTATCACGCGGTGCAGGGCTATCTGGCTAAGCTGGCCGCCAAGGGCTATAAGGTGGTCATCTGCGAGCAGATGGAGGACCCCGCTGCCGCCCAGGGCTTGGTGGACCGGGATGTGACGCGGATCGTCACCCCGGGCACGTTGCTGGCGGAGGACGCGCTGGAGGCGGAGGCCAACAATTTCCTGGCCGCGGTAAAGCTGGACAAGGGTTTCGCGGGGGCGGCCTTCTGCGATCTCTCCACCGGGGAGACCGCCGTTTTGGCCCTGCCCGATCCCCAGGACCGTTCTCGGCTTCTCAGTGAGCTGGAGAGCCGCCGGGTGGCCGAGCTGGTGATGGATGATGCGGCCCGCACCGCCTTGGGGAAGACCCTGGCTGAGCGGCTGGCGTGCCATTTGGAGACCCTTCCCGACGACCCATTCACCGCCAAGCGCGCCGCAGCCTTGGTAGAGCGGCAGTTCCCCGGCGAGTGGGGCAAGCTCGTCCCCTCCCTGGGAGGCGGCGAGACCGCCGCCCAGGGCGCGTTAGGCGGACTGCTGACCTATCTCTACTCCACCCAGCGGGTGGATGTGCTTCCCCATCTTAAGACTCTCTCCGGCGGCGGTCAGCGCACCTACATGGAGCTGGACCACGCCACCCGCCGCAATCTGGAGCTCACCGAGACCATCCGTTCCAAGGACAAAAAGGGCAGCCTGCTGTGGGTGATGGACAAGTGTAAGACCCCTATGGGCCACCGGCGCCTGCGTGCCTGGGTGGAGCGCCCTCTGGTGGACGTGACCGCGATCGTCCGCCGTCAGGACGGCGTGGCCGAGCTGGTGGCCGACACGCCAAAGCGTGAGGCGTTACGCGCGGCGCTGGCGCAAATGGGCGATCTGGAGCGGGCGGTTGCCCGCCTGGGCTGTGGCACGGGCAGCGCCAAGGAGCTGCTGTCCCTGTGCGACGCGCTGGCCCCCATTCCTGCGGTAAGGAGTGCCCTGGCCGCGCCGCAGTGCGCTATTTTGACCGATCTGCTGGCCCAGCTGGACGACCTCACCGACCTCCAGTCTGAGTTGGACCGGGCCATTCGGAAGCAGGACCTTCCCACCACCGTCAAGGACGGGGGGATCATCGCCGACGGCTACGACGCCCAGGTGGACCATTACCGCTCTTTGCTCCAAAACGGGGGGCAGACGGTGGCGGACATTGAGGCCACCGAGCGGGAGCGCACCGGGATCAAATCCCTGAAGGTCAAATACAACAAGGTGTTCGGCTATTACATCGAGGTCTCCAACGCATACAAGGGGCAGGTCCCGGAGGACTATGACCGAAAGCAGACTCTGGTCAACGCCGAGCGGTATATTACCCCTCAGCTCAAGGCCTTGGAGGAGGAGATCCTCAACGCCCGGGACCGGGTGGCCGCGCTGGAATACGACCTCTTCTGCGCCCTGCGTGCCAAGGCGGTGGCCAGGACCACCGCGATCCAACTGAACGCCGACGCCGCCGCCCAGCTGGACGTGCTGGCCTCCCTGGCATCCCTCGCGATCGAGGAACGGTACGTCTGTCCCACGGTGGACGATTCCAAGACTCTGGACGTTGTGGATGGGCGGCATCCCGTGGTGGAGAAGACGCTGACCGACGGGGTCTTTGTTCCCAACGATGTTCAGATGGACGCTACGATGTGGAACGTGGCCCTCATTACCGGCCCCAACATGGCGGGAAAATCTACGTATATGCGCCAGATCGGCCTCATTGTTCTCATGGCGCAGATGGGATCCTTCGTCCCTGCCCGGGCGGCGCATATCGGCGTGGCTGACCGGGTATTCACCCGCATCGGCGCCTCCGACGATCTGGCGGGGGGGCAGTCCACCTTTATGGTGGAGATGCTGGAGGTTTCCCAGATCCTGGCGCAGGCGACGGATCGGAGCCTTTTGCTGCTGGACGAGATCGGCCGGGGCACCTCTACCCTGGACGGGGCGTGCATTGCCCGGTCTGTGATGGAATATTGTGCGGACACGTTAAAGGCCCGGACCTTTTTCTCTACCCATTACCATGCCCTTTGCCCCGTGGCCCATCAGCTGGTCCGGGCGCGGAATTTTTCCATTGCCGCCCGCAAGCAGGGAGATAGGGTCGTGTTTTTGCGTAAGATCATCACCGGCGCCGCCAGCGAGAGCTACGGCATCGAGGTCGCTATGCTGGCCGATGTGCCTGCCCCCGTGGTGGAGCGGGCCAAGGAGCTGATGAAGGAGTGGGACCTGAAATGGAACGAAGGGTAAGGGAGGAAGCGGCCTGGCGGCCGCAGCTCACCGTGGAGGAACAGCGGGTGGGCTGGGTCTTTTTCGCCCTCTATTTGCTTGTCCTCCCCTTCTTGGTGGGGGTGGTTACCCGCTTTCTGGACGAGCATCTGGAGCTGGGCTTCACCGCCGCCGAGTCCTCCGCCATCTATTACGCCGCCGTACTGCTCCTGTTGGTGGCGGTCTTTTGGGACTTTCTCAAAAACGCCTTTCGTATTCTCAGCGACAATACCCGCCGCAATCTTTTCGCCCTGGTGGCGGGCTTTCTGGGGGGGCTGCTGTTTACGGTCCTGCTCTCCCTGATCCCTCTGTCGGTGGAAAATCCGGTCATCGGGGACTACCGGGGACAATTCCTGCTCGCCCCGGGCTTTACCACTGCCGTAGTCATGTTTCTGCGCCCCATGACGGAGGAGATCTTATACCGGGGGCTGCTCTTCGGTTCCCTGCGCAAACGAAGTCGCCCCCTGGCCTACGCCGTCTCCATTGGCGTGGCGGCGCTGGCAGCGGTGTGGCAGTTTGCGATCCCTGACGGCGGACCTCTGTATTTGCTTTTGGCCCTTCGGTATATCCCACTGGCCGCCGCTGCGACCTGGGCCTATGACATTGGCGGCTCGGTCCTTACGCCTATGGCCCTGCGGGTGATCCTGAACGGGTTGTTCCTGGTATTTGCCCTCATTGCGTAACAGGTGGGCGGGGCTTGTCCCGCCCGCTTGTCCTCTGCAACATATAATTAACAAAGGAGGTGACCCTCATGCCCCACATCCAAGTCATGGATAAGGCCCTGGCGGATCTGATCGCTGCGGGCGAGGTGGTGGAGCGCCCCGCCTCGGTGGTCAAGGAGCTGGTGGAAAACGCCGTGGACGCGGGAGCCACCCAGGTCACCGTGGAGATCCGCAACGGCGGCTCTACCTATATTCGGGTCACAGACAACGGGTGCGGCGTGCCCAAGGAGGAGATGGCCACCGCCTTTCTCCGCCACGCCACCAGCAAGATCAGCTCCGCCGCCGATTTGGACGCCATCGGCACCCTGGGCTTTCGGGGGGAGGCTCTGGCCGCGATCGCGGCCGTGGCCCGGGTACAGATGCTCAGCAAGCCCAAGGACCAAACCATGGGCTATTCCTACTCCATCGAGTGCAGTGAGGCTGTGGAGGAAGGGGACGCGGGCTGCGGTGACGGCACCACCGTGGTGGTGCGCGACCTCTTTTTCTTCCACCCCGCCCGGTATAAGTACCTGAAAAAGGACGTTGCAGAAGGCAACGCCGTGCAAAACGCGGTGGAGCAGCAGGCGCTGGGCCACCCGGAGGTCTCCTTCCGCTTTATCCGGGACGAAAAGCAGGTGTTCACCACCCCGGGTGACGGCGAGCCTCTGGCCGCGCTCCACACCCTCATGCCCGACGAGGCCCGGGACATGCTCTTCGTGCGCCCCTATGGTTATCCCGGCCTGCGGGTCTTTGGCTATGTCTCCCGCCCCACCGCCTGCCGGGGGAGCCGGGCCAGCCAGCACTTCTTTGTCAATGGGCGCTGGGTGCGCTCCAAGCGGCTCACCGCCGCCCTGGAGAAGGCTTATGAGAACCAACGGATGGTGGGCCGCTTCCCCGCCGCCGTGCTCTACCTGGACGTGGCGCTGGACAAGGTGGACGTCAACGCCCACCCCGCCAAGACCGAGGTCCGCTTTTTGCAGGAAAACGACCTCTTTGGCTGCGTATTTCGGGCGGTGGGGGCAGAACTGATGATGGCTGCCGACCGCCCCGAGCTGACCACCGCGCCCACCGCCGCCGCGCCCCGGTCGGAGCTGGCGCCCGCCCCCCAGGCGGACCCCTGGGCGCTGGCCCACCCCACCCAGGAGGTGGTCATCCCAAAGGGGATGCTCATCCCTCCCAACTACACCGCCCGGGAGGAGCACGGACTGCCCGTGGACCCCGCCACGGGAGATGTGCTTCTGGTGTTTGACTCCCCCGACCTTCAGTCCGATCCTGTCCCGCACCCGGCGGGGCTGGAGCCTTTTGCGCCTCCAGTCCCCTCTGAGACGCGGCCACCGGAGCAGACCCGCTTGGCGGAGGGACCTTTTATTGCCTCCCCGCCCTTGACCGGAGCAGCGCAGGCCCCGGCGGACCGCTTTGCCGTGACCGAGGGGGAGGTCCCTTGGCGCATGGTGGGCGAGGCACTGAACACCTACATCATCGTGGAGCAGGGGGACAAGCTCATCTTTATCGATAAGCACGCCGCCCACGAGCGCTTGGGCTTCGACGCCCTGAAGGCACAGGGCAGCCGTCCCATGGCCCAGGCTCTTTTGACCCCCCTCTCCCTCACCCTGCGCCCTGACCAGCGCTCGGTCCTGCTGGAGCAAGAGAAGGAGCTGGAGGACTTCGGCTTTCACCTGGAGGAATGGGGGGACGGCGGCGTTTTGGTCCGTGCCTGCCCGGACTTTTTGGACAGCGCCCACATCGCGTCTACCCTGGAGGACCTGGCCGAGCAGTATCTCACCATGGGGACCGCCGACCCGGACAGCCAGCGCGACGCTCTTCTCCACACCATAGCCTGCAAGGCCGCCATGAAGGGCGGGCAGAAAAACCAGTCCGAGGAGCTGCTGGTCATTGCCAAGGCGGTGATGGAGGGGAAGGTCACCCACTGCCCTCACGGAAGACCTGTAGCGACGGAATTGACCAAGGCGCATTTGGAAAGGCAGTTCGGTAGGGCGTAGAGGTGGGATCTCAGACGTGTCATTTTCCGGCGGGCCGTCCTTCTGGACGGTCCGCCGTTTTGCAAGAGACGCGGGCGCGCCCGTCATTTTTTGCCAAAAAATCATTTGTTTGCCCTTGACGGACACTTGATTTTGAGGTACAATACTCCGTATGACTATCCTTGTCCCCTTGAGGATAAAACCCACGACAGGAAGTGAGAGTATGCCAAAATACATCGCAAAGAGAGTGTTCATGGCCTTGCTGACCGTGCTCGTTGTGGCCTGTATCACCTTCTTTTTGATGCACGCGATCCCGGGTAATCCGTGGCTCAGTGAGAAGACCCCCGCGCCGTCGGTCATTGAGGCGCTCAATAAAAAATACGGCCTGGACCAGCCGCTTCCCGTTCAGCTGGTCAAGTATTTGGGCAACATGCTGCGGGGAGATTTCGGCGCGTCCATTAAAATGTCGAAAAACCGGGCGGTGGCCTCTATCATAGCGGAGAAATTCCCTGTCTCCGCTAAGATCGGGGCGATCTCCATTCTATGGTCGGTGATCGTGGCGGTGCCGCTGGGCTGTTTGTCGGCGTATAAACGCTCCACCTGGGTGGATAGTACGCTGCGGGTGGTGTGTACCATCGGCATCTCCATGCCGGGCTTCGTGGTGGCGACCATACTGCTGCTCACCCTGGCCGGAGAGGGCAGGCCTTTCCCCACCATGTGGAACGTGAACGACGTGACCTGGCGCAGCTATGTGCTCCCCTGCCTGGCCCTGGGCTTCTACCCCATGTGCTACCTGGCCCGGCAGACCCGAACGGCTATGCTGGACGCCATCAACCAGGAATATATCAAGACCGCCCGCTCCAAGGGATTGAAAACGGGCAAGATCATCTTTAAGCACGCCCTCAGAAACGCCCTCATCCCCGTGATCACCTATCTGGGGCCCCAGATCGCCTTCACCCTGTGTGGCGGCTTCGTGGTGGAGAAGGTGTTTTCCATCCCCGGCCTGGGCCGGTACTTTGTGGATTCCATTCAGGCCCGGGACTACCCGGTGATCATGGGCACCACCATCTTCCTGGCGACCTTTATCGTGGTCATGAACCTGATCGTGGATCTCCTTTATAAGGTAGTGGATCCCCGGATCAATCTGGAGAAGGGAGGGAACTGACATGGCGGATAAAAAGATGAAAAAGGCGCCTCTTGGCTCCCTCCAGCCTGACCCGGATATCTTTGACTGGAACGACCTGCCCGCCGACGATGTCTTTGAAAAGGCCAGCGGGCAGGAGAAGGAGAGCTTCATCCAGGACCGCAAGAGCGTGAGCTACTGGGCGGATGCCTGGCGCCGCCTGCGCCACAACGTGGTGGCCATGGTCGCGGCGGTGGTCCTGATCCTCATTATGCTCTTTGCCTTTGTGGGCCCCATGCTGGTGCCCTACGGATACGCCCAGACCATCCGCGGGGCGGAGAACCTCCACCCCTGGCACACCTCTCTCCAGGACCAGCTGCGCGTTGAAGAGGAGATCCAGCGGCGCAAGGACGCCCTCCAGGCCGCGGAGGAAGAGGCGCTGACGGCGGCGGCGCTGCCCAGCTGGGAGGAATTTAAGGATCAGTACGTGGCCGAGCAGCTGGCCGCCGAGGCGGCGAAGCAGGGCGGCAAGCTCACCCGCCAGAGGGAAAATATCCTCAAGGCGCAGATGGCAAACGAGGCCGGAAAGGCCTATGCCGCGCTGAAGGAACAGGCGGCCGCCGACAAGGATGCAGTGACCATCAGCACGGATGAAGAGACCGTGAAGAAGGAGCTGGGCATCGGCAACAGACCCTTTGGCTATTCCCGCGCCGAGCTGGAGCGCAAGGCCGCCGGGGAGAAGGTATTTCCCCATGTGTTCGGCACAGACTATCTGGGCCGGGACCGCATGGTGCGGGTGATGATTGGCGCCCGGGTGTCCCTGATCGTGGGCGTGTGCTCCGCTCTGCTGGTGCTCATCATCGGCGCGGTGTACGGCGCCATCTCCGGCTACGCCGGCGGCGTGGTGGACACGGTGATGCAGCGCATCGTGGAGCTTATTTACTCCATCCCCGAGGTGCTGGTCATCCTGCTGATCTCCGCCACCCTCAAGCCCTTCCTGGACGACTATCAAAACGCGGGAAAGCTGTTCAGCGGCTTGGTGACCATGCTGGGGCCCAACCTTATTTCCATGTTTATCGCCTTTGCCCTGCTCTACTGGGTGACCATGTCCCGCATCGTCCGGGGCCAGATTCTCCAGCTGAAGAACCAGGAGTACGTCACCGCCGCCCGGGCGCTGGGCGCGGGGGGCGGCCGGGTCATTAAGCGGCATCTGCTGCCCAACTGCATTGGCCAGATCGTCACCACCACCTTCCTGCAGATCCCCTCCGCCATCTTCCTGGAGAGCTTCCTCTCCTTCCTTGGCGTGGGTGTGTCCGCTCCCCTGACCTCCTTGGGCTCTATGTGCTCGGAGGCGCTGACGGGAATGTACACCTACCCCTACCGCCTGCTCTTCCCGGCGGTGATCCTCAGCGTGATGATCCTGTCTCTCAACCTGTTTGGCGATGGCCTGCGGGACGCCCTTGACCCGCGGCTGAAGAAATAAGAAAGGAGGAAACGACAATGGCGGAAAACCAGAACATGGAAGCGCAGTCTGAGAAGCTGCTGGAAGTGAAGGACCTCCACGTTTCCTTCTTCACCCCCGCGGGCGAGGTCAAGGCGGTGGGCGGCATCAGCTACGAGCTGAACTACGGCGAGGTCATGGGCATCGTGGGCGAGTCCGGCTCGGGCAAGAGCCAGGAGGCCTACGCCATCATGGGCCTTCTCCAGTCCCCCGGCAAGGTCATCGGCGGGTCCATCACCTTCGAGGGGGAGGACGTGCTGGCCAAGAGCCGGGAGGAAATGACCGAGTTTCGGGGCACCCGGGCGGCCATGATCTTTCAAAACCCGATGACATCATTAAACCCTGTTTATACTGTAGGGAATCAGCTGATCGAGGCTCTGCGTACCCACGACAAGAAGATCACCAAGAAGGAAGCGGCCAAGCGGGCCATGGAGATGCTGGAGCTGGTGGGGATCAACAACGTGGACAAGCGCATGAAGCAGTACCCCCATGAGTTCTCCGGCGGTATGCGCCAGCGGGTGATGATCGCCATGGGCCTCATCTGCCATCCCAAGCTGCTTATCGCCGACGAGCCCACCACCGCCCTGGACGTGACCATCCAGGCCCAGATCCTGGAGCTGATGAAGGACCTGCAGAAGAAGACCCAGATGGGTATCATCTTCATCACCCACAACCTGGGCGTGGTGGCGGAGATCTGCGACAAGGTGTCCGTTATGTACGCGGGCAAGATTGTGGAGCAGGGCGCGGTGAACGACATCTTCTACCACCCCAGCCACCCCTACACCCTGGGCCTTCTGCGCTCCATGCCCCGCGTGGACGCCGACGAGCACGAGCGGCTCATCCCCATCGAGGGCACCCCGGTGGATATGCTCAATCCCCCCGACGGCTGCCCCTTCGCCCCCCGGTGCGAGCACTGCATGAAGATCTGTCTCCAGAAGATGCCCCCCCATGTGGAGATCGGGGAGGGGCACAAGTCCGCCTGCTGGCTGCGGGTGCTGGAGAAGAAAAAGGACGAGAGCGTCGGCGCCGAGGGCGGCGCGGAAGTCCGCGAGAGCAAGCAGAAGGAGGACTGAGCCATGAGCGAGAAGAAATTGAGCGGCGAGAACCTCCTGGAAGTCACCAATCTGAAGAAGTATTTCCCCGTCAAGGGTATGCGCGGTCCCGGCGTCCAGGCGGTGGAGAACGTCTCCTTCTTTATCCGCAAGGGGGAGACCCTGGGCCTGGTGGGCGAGTCCGGCTGCGGCAAGACCACCCTGGGCCGCACCATCCTTCGCCTCCACGAGCCCACCTCCGGCAAGATCGTCTACGACGGCAAGACCATTTTTGAGGGGCAGGACCCCTATCCCACAGTGATGGTGGACGTGAAGGATGAGAAGGGGCAGGTGGTCGGCCAAAAGCCCCAGATAGTCAAAACTCGTGTCCCCAGAGCCAAAACGGTGGATATGCTCCCCTACCGCCGCAAGATGCAGATCATCTTCCAGGACCCCTCCGCCTCTCTGGACCCCCGCATGACGGTGGGCGAGATCATCGGCGAGGCCCTGGATATCCACAAGCTCTATGAGAATAAGGCGGACCGGGCGGAGCAGATCAAGGCTCTGCTGGACCATGTGGGCCTCAACACCGAGCACGCCAACCGCTACCCCCACGAGTTCTCCGGCGGCCAGCAGCAGCGCGTGGGCATCGCCCGCGCCCTGGCGGTGAAGCCCGAGTTTATCGTCTGCGACGAGCCCATCTCCGCTCTGGACGTGTCCATCCAGTCTCAGATCGTCAACATGCTGGAGGACATGCAGGAGAAGCAGGGGCTCACCTATCTGTTCATCGCCCACGACCTCTCTGTGGTGCGCCACATCTCCGACCGCATCGGCGTCATGTACCTGGGCACCATGGTGGAGTTGGGCGAGAGCTACGAGCTCAACCGCAACCCGCTGCACCCCTACAGCCAGACCCTGCTGTCGGCGGTGCCCGTGCCCGACCCCAAGCTGTCCAAGTCCCGCCAGCGCATCGTGCTGGAGGGGGATATCCCCTCCCCCATGAATCCGCCCACGGGCTGCCGGTTCCACACCCGCTGCCCCTACGCCACCGACCGCTGCAAGGAGGAAGTCCCTCCTTTCCGGGAATACGAGCCGAATCATTGGGCAGCGTGCCATTTGTTGGAAGAGAGCCATCCCGAAGCTGTCGAGAAGGCCGAAGCGTGAGCGTAGGCGCGCCGCCGGGGATGGACCGGAGCGAGGGGCGAATTGGTAAGTGACCGAAGGTCACGCGGTTTGTCCCGAGTCGGAGGGAAGCCACGGCGACCAGCGGGCCCAACGCGAACGTGACACACAAGTGAGTGAACAAAACCCACAAATTCCGCCGCTTGTCGGCGGAATTTGTTAGTTAACATTTCTGTAACAATTCCCTTTACAAGGTCATTTCAGCGTGATACAATAGCCAATATCCTGAAAGTGGAAGATTGTTTGGAAGGCCCATGGGCCTTCGGCTTGACGCGGGGCGTCAAGCAAGCCCCTTTGGTATCGCCGCCTTTTGAGGCGTTTTGATACAAATCAAGAATGGAGGAAACAACCATGAAGAATACCAAGAAGCTCTTGGCTTTGGTCCTGGCTCTGGTGATGGTCTTCGCTCTGGTGGCCTGCACCAGCGAGAAGCCCGATCCCACCCAGGCGGCCACCGATCCCGTGGACCCCACCGACGCTGTGGAGCCCACCACAACCCCCGACGGTCCTTTTGAAATTTCCGTCAATCTGGCCTCTGAGCCTCAGTCCATCGACCCCGCTCTGAACAGCGCTGTAGACGGCGCGATCATGCTCCAGCACAGCCATGAGGGTCTGATGAAGTGGGTGGACAGCGGTGTGGCTTACAACGACAGCTGCAACGCTGCTGAGCTGGCCCCCGGTCAGGCCGAGAGCTATGACCGCGTGGAGAACGAGGACGGCACCACCACCTACACCTTCCATCTCCGCGACGGTATCAAGTGGTCCGACGGCAAGGCCGTCACCGCCCAGGACTTCGTGTACACCTGGCAGCGTCTGGTCACCCCCGAGACCGCCGCTGACTACAACTACATGATCGACTGCGTGGTCAACGCCAATGCCATCATGGCCGGCGAGAAGGACCCCAGCGAGCTGGCTGTTAAGGCCGTGGACGACAAGACCTTCGAGGTCACTGTCAACGACGTGCCCTACTTCACCGAGATCTGCGCCTTCCCCGCCACCTTCCCCGTCCGTCAGGACATCATTGAGCAGTACGGCGACCAGTGGACCTTCGACACCGCCACCTATATTGGCAACGGCCCCTACAAGATGACTGCTTGGAACCACAACTCCGAGATCGTCATGGAGCCCAGCGAGACCTATTATGAAGAGGTCAAGGGTCCCAGCAAGATCACCTTCAAGCTGATGGACGACAACAACGCCATGCTGGCCGGCTTCAACTCCGGCGAGCTGGACTTCATCGAGGATATGCCCGTCGATGAGATCCCCACTCTGCTGGCCGATGGCAAGCTGAACATCGTGGACTACATCGGCACTTACTATGTCTGCTTCCAGACCCAGAAGGCTCCCTTCGACAACCCCCTCGTCCGCAAGGCTTTCACTCTGGCTGTTGACCGTAAGTTCATTGTCGAGAAGGTTACCCAGTCCGGTCAGGTCGAGGCCGGCGGCTTCGTGCCCGCTGGTATCTATGACGCTGCCGGCTCTACCGGCGACGACTTCCGCACCACCGGCGGCGACTACTATGATCCCTATGAGGAGTCCTACGAGGCCAACTGCGAGGAGGCCCGCAAGCTGCTGGCCGAGGCCGGCTATCCCAACGGCGAGGGCTTCCCCGTTGTTGAGTACCTCTACAACACCTCCGACGCCCACAAGGCCGTGGGCGAGGCTCTCCAGGATATGTGGCAGACCCAGCTGGGCGTGACCGTCACCCTGAACAATCAGGAGTGGGCCGTGTTCCTCCAGACCCGTAAGGACGGCGACTATTCCATCGCCCGTAACGGCTGGATCGCCGACTACAACGATCCCATGTCCTTCCTGGATATATGGTTGACCAAGGACCCCAAGACCGGTCGTGGCGGCAACAATGACGCCCAGTATGCCAATGCTGAGTATGACGCCCTGATCGATCAGGCCAAGGCCTCCAAGGATCCTGCCGAGCGCATGAGCCTCATGCATCAGGCTGAGGACATCATCATCGGCCAGGACTACGCCCTGTGCCCCCTGTACTTCTACACCCAGAAGTACATGATCTCCGACCGCGTGGGCGGCATGTTCTACACCCCGCTGGGCTACTTCATGTTTAGCGGCTGCTATCAGAAGTAATTCAGCCCTACCAAGCCCAAAAAGGACCGCTTGCCCTGACGGGCAGGCGGTCCTTTTTGAAGCGCGAGCGTGACAGCCCCGGCCACGCACTCAATGCGAGGGTGACAGCCCCACATGCGCTCTGCGAATATCCTGTTTCAGGCTAGCGGTCGCTGGAGGCTGGGGTCTCCTGCGCGAAGATGAGGTCGTCCACATCGGGCTTTGGGGGAGTCGGCGGGGCATTTCGTTTGTCCATATTCGTTCTCTCTCCTTTGCGTAAAACAGTCTAATCAGTATATGCGGCGGAGAAGAGGAAATGCCACTTTGGCGAAAATGGCCCGGCGACAGGCTTTGACAGGAAAAGAGGGTTGACAGGGGCGCGGGAATGTGGTATTCTAAGTGACACCAACAAGGCGCTTGGACACGCCGGAGTGGCGGAATTGGCAGACGCCCGGGACTTAAAATCCCGTGGGAGCGATCCCGTGCCGGTTCGACCCCGGTCTCCGGCACCAAATATCGCGGGGTGGAGCAGCTGGCAGCTCGTCGGGCTCATAACCCGGAGGCCGCAGGTTCAAGTCCTGCCCCCGCAACCAAAAAGTCACCGTTTCCCACTGGAAACGGTGACTTTTTTTATCTTTTGCGGTAGTTTGTGCGGCAGAGATTTCCCTGACCCAAACCGTGACCCATACGGGGAAAGTTTTAGAAAGAATTAAACGGCGGCGGAGAGGATATTCCCCATCGTATTGGCCGCTTGGCGTTGGGCTTGGGTGGTGACGTGGGCGTAGGTGCCCAGGGTGAAGCCGGCGGAGAAGTGGCCAGCATTCCGCTGACGGTTTTCACGTCCACGCCGTTCTGGAGGGCCAGGGTGGCGAAGGTGTGGCGGAGGTCGTGGAACCGCACCTTGGGCAGACCTGCCCGCTTCAGCACCCGGTGGAGCATATGCAGAACGCTGTCCGGCGACATGGGACCGCCAGTAGGCGAGGGAAACACATACTTGCTGCGGTTCTTCTCTTTCTGCCGCATTAAAATTCCTACCGCGTCCGCTCCAATGGAGAGGGTGCGGTAGGAGTTTTGGGTTTTTAGGGGAGACTCTACGATCTCGCCGTTGATCCGGGCCACTTGGCGGCGGATGTGGATGGCGCCCACGGCGAGGTCTACGTCCTCCCATTTTAGTCCCAGCAGCTCTCCCCTTCTCAACCCAGTGGCCAGCTCGATGTAGTATAGCTCGTAGACGCCGCTCTCCTTGGCTTCCCAGAGGAAGCTCTGGAGCTGGTCGGTGGTAAGGGTCATCATCTCCCGGTGTTCCAACTTGGGCAAGGAGCAGCCGTCCGCTGGGTTGCTGATGAGCAGCTTTTGTTCCTTGACAAAGGTAAACGCAGAGGAAATGGCCTAATTGATATTACGGACTGTTTTGGGGCTGAGACCTTTGGGCTGCTTTTCGGATTCTATTCTCTCCACCCTACCTCCGCTTAAGAGTTTCTTATAGAGCCTTTGCAGATCCAGAGTAACAAAACCCGATGCGGAGGTCACAATTTATAAGTGATGCCGTCTTCTAAAAATATCACCGAGTAAGGGTCGACCGCTTTGGACAATTGCTCCGGGGCATCGGTGTGGATGGGGATAATGCCGACCCGGGGCCGGACAATGTCACAAACGGCCTTGATCTGCTCCGGGGAGCCGTGGCCGCTGGCGTGGAGGATCACACTGTTTTGGCCATCCAAAAGTGCTTTGAGCGCGGGATCGCGCTCCAGGTAGCCTGTCCACATGGAGTAGACGAAAAGGCTCTTCCTGGGATCAAACCGCTCCGCCAGCGAGTGGGCCCACTCCCCGCCTCGAATGGGCATGCAGAACCCTTTTTCCTTCATCATGGGCAGTAGGTTTTGCCCGTAGGTCAGTGCTCGGGAGAAGTCATAGAGAGGGCTTTTCTCCCCGCTATGCCGGGTGACCACGTCCAGAATGCTCTTTTGGTAGCCATCGCAGACAAAGAGCCGCCCGGCCTTTTTCGCCGCAGCGGCAAAGGTGGCCAGACGGTCGATGTTGGTGGAGGAGCACAGGAGAAAGACGTACTTATTTTCCTGGAGCAGCTTGGCGGCATCGCGCTCCACGTCGCGCTCCGTCACCACCTCCCGCCCCGGCCGGGAAAGGGTGGTGCCCTCGGTGATGAGTGCATCCACTTGGCCCACATACTTTTCCAGGGCGGTCAGGACACCTTTCCCCCGAAAACCGTGGAGCCGGTAGTCCCCGGTGTGGAGGAGCTTTTTCCCCTGCGCTTCAATAAGGAACATATAGGCGTCGTAGGCGGAGTGATCCACCGCCAGAGGCGTAACTATGATATCGCCCACCCGCACCCTTCCCAAAGGATGAAGGGGCTGTATGGCCGCTATGGTTTTCTCTGTGGCTGCCGGGTGGTGGGCAGCGACACGCCGCTGGTAGAGGGAAAAGATCTCCTTGGCCGCACTGCCCATGTAGAGAGGAATGCCGGGGAGGATGCGGGAGAGCTGGCCCACATGGTCGCCGTGATAGTGGGTGAAGAACACCCCGCCGCAGTCGGCTTTTCCGCAGGTCACGTCCTCCAGTTCGAGGGGCTGGGAGACCTGGCCGGGCTCAGGCAACTCGTCCCCGAAGTCGATCAAGATGCGAGCCTGCCCGGTGCGAATTTCCGTGCAGCACCCACCGATCTGGTGGGTGCCCCGGTGGATCACAATTTGCACAGTTCCACCCCTACGATCTCATCACATTCAGGATCATCAGTTTTAAGCTGTGCCACAAAACAAGCAATGTCCAGAGCCTTCATCAATTCTGAAAGTGGTCCCCAGTCCTTTTTCAGCTTTTGATAGACAGAGGCGTCAGCATCCTTTTCAAATATCACAATGGCTTTCTTCAGGGTGCTGGCCCCTTCCGCTTTGGAATTTTCCAAAAAACTCTCACACGCGTCGCCGCCCAGCTGCCGCCAGTATGTGTATATCTCCATAATAGCTCGCAGAGGGTGCTCGTGGCTGTCAGGGACTTTTAGCTCCAAAAGCCAAGCGGTGTCCCCATCCACCGAAAGCAAATCTACCTTGCCCATCCCTTCGCAACCGTCTCCACGACTGTGCTTCAGTGGAACCTGATAGTCCACGATCTCTCCAACATGAGCGAAGTGCTTGCCCATGCACATTTTGCACATCCATTCCTCTTTTCGGAAGTAGATTTTCGGCTTCTTACTTTCCTCCTTCGCTCTCATATAGCCCTCATCGTCAAAGTCCCCGTAGTGACCTTTTACGCGGTAGTTCTTTCGTTGGCTCAAATGATAACTGCTTCCCTTGATGCTCTGTAGTTCCTCCTGGATTCGTTCCAGCATCTCGCATGCGTTTTTTGTGCCGATTTCTTTATAGAGCGTGTCGTATTTGTCCATCTTTATCCCTCCAAAACAATTTCTTTCTGCAGCCCCATAAAGCAGGTGGCCGTCCGTACCATGAATTCCCGGTTCAGAGAGATGGACACGCTCTCCTGAGCCTGATAGCCCAGGCCGAACTTGAACACCATTCCCCAAAAGGCGCCGATGGCCTTTTTGACAAAGGTCTCCAGCATGGCGTCCTCCCGGCCGGTGATTTCTTGGAATGCTTTGCGGTAATATAGCAAAAAGGTCTTGACTGGCGGGATGCGGTGGATGTCATTACAAAAGATAATGTGTCCCAACAGCTCCTTGTCCAGCAGTGCCGCCATGCACAACTCCCAGTAGGGCCTGTACTGCGCGCCATACTGAAACTCCCGGAACTGCTTGTAGTGGTTTGGGTCGGAAAACTGTTCGGTCACTTTCTGCGCGATCTCGGTCGTGGTCATACAACATCACTCCGAACATATGTAAATTTAATGGTTGATTAAAGGGTAGCACGATATAGAGCCTCTGTCAAGGGTCTCTTTGCTTATGGTGGGGCTTGGTATCTTTTCATTGATTAGCGTATCAATTTTTGTGCTGCCTTTGCCGGTGAAAGTGCCCCTTTATTTTGCCTATGAGGTATGCTATAATAACTAAAATTGCACAATTACAGTGTGTGTTTCTGAGGGGGGTGCTGAGGTGAGCGGACTGATTTCCGTGGAGGAACTGCTGGAGGCTAAGGAGGGCGAAAGCGTTCAGTTCAAGGAGGCAAAAGAGCGCTTTGACATGGGCGAGGCCCTTCGATGCTGCTGCGCCTTGGCAAATTGCGGAGGGGGCAGACTGGTTTTTGGGATCACCGACCAGCGTCCCCGTCAGGTTGTGGGGAGCAAAGCCTTTGAGCAACCCGAGCGGACCCGCAAGGGACTTATTGATAAGTTAAAGGTTATGGTGGACTTTCAGTTGTTGGAATATCAGGGGAAACGGGTGCTGGTATTTACAGTGGCCAGCCGTCCCCTGGGGCTGCCTGTTCAGGTGGATGGCAAAGCATGGTGGTATGAGGGTGACGGCCTGATCCCTATGCCGGAAGAGGTGCGCCGTAGGATATATGAGGAGTCGGGCATTGACTTCTCGGGAGGTATCTGCCCGGCGGCAAAGTTGTCCGATCTGGATGAGGCGGCAGTCGAGGATTTTCGGAGCCGGTGGATCGAAAAGAGCGGGAACAAGCGACTCCAGAGCTTGTCCGTGGAACAGTTGCTCCGGGATTGCGAGGCCATCACCGAGGATGGAATCACATATGCCGCACTGATCTTGTTTGGAACGCGGACCGCATTGGGCAAGCACTTGCCCCAGGCGGAGATCGTATTTGAGTACCGCTCCTCCGAGGCGTCTGGCCCCGCAAGCCAGCGAGAGGAGTTTCGGGTCGGCTTCTTTGCCTGCTATAACCGGCTTTGGGAACTGATCAACCTGCGAAATGACAAGCAGCACTACCAAGAGGGGCTGTTCGTCTATGACATTCCCACTTTTAATGAGCGAGTGGTCCGTGAGGCGCTTTTGAATGCGGCAAGCCATAGAAATTATCAGATGGGCAGTAGTGTGTTTATCCGCCAGTACCGGGATAAGCTGGTAGTGGAAAGCCCTGGCGGGTTTCCCTACGGCATTTCACTGGACAATATCTTGGACCGGCAGAACCCTCGCAATCGCCGGGTGGCGGAGATCCTCTCGCTGTGTGGTTTGGTGGAGCGCTCGGGGCAGGGCATGAACCTGATTTATGAGTTGAGCATCAAGGAGGCCAAACAGCTCCCGGATTTTACCGGCACGGATCAGGATTTTGTTCGCATTACCCTGAATGGATTGGTTATAGATAAAAAGATGCTCTCATTGATCAATCGGATCGGGAACGACCGGCTGGATGCTCTTTCAACGGGGGATTTTTTGACCATCAACGCACTCTATCACGAGGAGAAATTGGCTGAAGGGCTGCGAGCCAACCTGAAGCATTTGGCGGACTTGGGCCTTGTGGAGCATGTGGGCCGCAGCAAATACGTCTTGGCGCGTAGCCTGTATGCGGTGGCGGGAAAGGCTGGGGTCCACACTCGGATCGTGGGGCTGGACCGAGAGACGAATAAAGAGCTGCTTATGAAGCATATTCGGAAGAGTGGGGCGCAAGGAGCGCCCCTCAAAGAATTGCAGCAAGTACTGCCCGGGCTGAGCCGCGATCAAATCAGAGTGCTGGTTAGGGAACTCCACAAAGAGGACCGAATTTACTATCAGGGGAAGACGCGGGGCGCAAAATGGTTTACAGCAGATTGATATGCTGAATTGGCACGAAATTGGGATTAAATTGGGATTGAATTGGGACTGGCTTGTAGTTAAGCTACGTGTATAATGTATTTGCAGCCATATAAGAGAGAAAGAAGGACAATAAAATGGAGTTCACAGATATTACCTTGCCAGCAGAATCGGCAGATGGCTATTATCTAACTAAGAGTAAGAAACAAGTGGATAATTTCATATATATTGAAGAAGAATGGTACAATCAGATTTTTCGCCCGAACACATACTACATCCTTGGATCAAAGGGATGTGGGAAAACGCTATATGCCGCCTATATGTGTGCAGACGTTCGCAATAATACCGTTTCAAAATCTTACACAATAGATGTTGGCGATTACGGAAAACTAATTGCAATGAAGACATCTAATCACCTTGGCTTTACTGATTATCTCACCATGTGGAAGGTAATTCTTCTGCAAAAAATGCTTTTAGGTTTAGATGCGGCAGAAATTTCGTTTTTGGGACGATCAAAAAACTTCAAAGCCATACAAGAAACTATTAGTTCATATTTTGGATATGATGTTTCAGATGATTCATTTAACCCAATAAACGTAATTGATAGCTGTAGCAAGCAATCCGAAGTTGCGAGCTATTTGAATTCAGAAATAGGCAGTAGCACATTACCTGTGGCAAAAACAGGCGCGAAATCTGGTGTTAGTAGCAAATCTGCAGAAATGTCAGAAAAAAAGATTGAGCAAGTTGGGTTAGTATACATAGACACCTGGCTACGTGCTATTGATGCGTTTAGAAAAACGATTGCAAATATATCTTTTAGGTATAATCACTTCTTGTTTGTCGATGGCCTTGATGTTCGCCCAAAGGCTATTGACCCCGAGGAGTATAGTGAGTGTATAGGTGCACTTGTGCGGGCGGTTTATGATATAAACACGAAGATACTCGGGAACATGGAGAGAAAGGATAAGCATGAATTTAGAGTCATTGCGCTTACAAGAACTGATATTTTCTTAAATTCCAATCTCGTCAATGTTACCAGTTGTATTAACGACAACTGTGTTGAACTTGATTGGTCGTATAGCAACGAAAAAGAATTTCATTATTCAAATCTCTATAGAATGATGAATCGCGTTTTGGGCTGGGATGGGGGAAATAGTGTACTGCCAGCTGAAATATATTTTGGATTTAACTTACATCCATCTAAACGCCGACGCCCAGTAAGAGCTGATATGTATATTCAACGGCAATCAAGATTACGGCCGCGCGACATAGTGGTATTGTTGCGCCTTATTCAAGATGAATGCAAAAGAAAGAACATAAAGGCACCGAATCCATCGATTTTGGAATCAAGCGAATTGATTTCAAAATACTCCAATTATTATACTGATCAAGTTAAGTCCGAAATGATGTTCAACTATTCTGCTGAGGAAATCAAGAGTATATTTAACCTCATTAAAGTGCTACGTACTGATTCGTTCTCTGAGGAAGAGTTTAAAAAGATATATGAGGGTCACTGTGAAAACGACAAATTGTTTGCCCCGATTTTTGAAAACCATCGGCAGATGTTGGATGTTTTGTATTCGCTTGACCTTGTTGGTTGGATCGAATTCTCGCGTTCGTATTCCAGTGTTCATTGGCACTATCGAGAAGTAAAAGCTATTGACGAAACATACCGCCTCCCGTGGGAACAGTTTGATAGTGCAAGGAAGCGCAAACTCATTATACACAAAGGAGCCAGTAAACATATCCTTGGTGTTGCAAAGTGATAGAGCTTGCGGGAGCGAGGAGTGGATCCTGCGCTTCCGCCGGGTGGCGGCACAGGCCGCTGACCCATTTTCTGACCCAGAATAGGAGACAAGCGGATGGAATGGATGGAGCAGAGAGGGCTAAAGTGTACCCATATCTGGGCACGAAAGTGCCGAAACGGACTCAAAAGCACCTTCCACTACTCCAGACCACAGCTCATAACGCGGAGGTCGCAGGTTCAAGTCCTGTCCCCGCAACCAAAAAGTCACCGTTTCCTGCAGGAAGCGGTGACTTTCTTTATCTTTTGCGGTAGTTTGTGCGGCAGAGATTTCCCTGACCCAAACCGTGACC
>ERZ779633.194-NODE-194-length-23141-cov-8.454908_pt1 | contig 23141 bp, 19 predicted proteins | sample MGYA00514195_ERZ779633 | MGnify/ENA primary metagenome ERZ779633 (study PRJEB29562, sample SAMEA4376707) | mouse gut metagenome | isolation source: Cecum | study: EMG produced TPA metagenomics assembly of the A DSS colitis mouse model was used to assess the...
GGTAGTGGGGGACGGCACGGGCTGCACGGCCGGTCTGAACCGGGCGAGCGAGGATTCGGAGAAGGAAAAAATATTGAACCATATGCTTTTGGAGCAGCTCATGGGAACGCTCTCGGAGACGGAAAGGCAGCTCATCCAAATGCGCTACTTTCAGGACAAGACGCAGGTGGAGGTGGCGAAGAGCCTGGGGATCAGCCAGGTGCAGGTCAGTCGGATGGAGAAGAGGATTTTGCTGCGGCTTAGGAGAGAGGTAGGGTGAAGGGGAGAAAAAGGAGCATTCGGTGAGGAGGATTTGTTTTATGAGAAGGGCAATCAGGGAAGGCCATTAAGCCCGAGGTGAGGGTGTATGACTATAAAACGCTTTTGACAGAGAAGAAGGATTATACCATCAGCTATCAAAACAATACAAAAACGAATGCCGCTTCCGGCGCAGACTTATATTGGCAGGGTGATCAGGCCGGATGAAGAAATCCGGGTGAAGCTGGGCGGAAAAATATCGTCCGAAGATAATTATGAGATTGCGGGATATGCAAATAATATCAACAAGGGGACTGCAACAGTTACCATCAGAGGAAGTTTCCTTTTTTCCAACGCAAGATAGGCCGCTTAGACGGCGAATTGCGCATTGAAAACAGCCTCAAGATATGGTACAGTGGGTTGTGTGAGGGAAATTTCCCATTCCCGCACATGGCGAAGGTGTCAGCAAAGGAAGATGAGGATAAAACGATGGAACAGTACAAGCAGGAATTTATCGGCTTTATGATAGAAAGCCGGGTGTTGCAGTTTGGGGACTTTACGTTAAAGAGCGGCAGAAAATCCCCGTTTTTTATGAATGCGGGAGCCTATGTGACCGGCGCGCAGCTAAAGAAGCTGGGTGAATATTACGCGAAAGCGATTCACGACAATTACGGACTGGATTTTGACGTGCTGTTCGGTCCCGCCTACAAGGGCATTCCCCTCACGGTGGCGACGACCATGGCGATCAGCGAGCTTTACGGGAAGGAGATCCGTTACTGCTCTAACAGGAAAGAAGTGAAGGATCACGGTGACACGGGAATCCTGCTCGGCTCTAAGCTGAAGGACGGCGATCGTGTGGTCATCATAGAGGATGTGACGACTTCCGGGAAGTCCATCGAGGAGACGTTCCCGATCATTAAGGCGCAGGCGGATGTTACGGTGCAGGGATTGATGGTGTCTTTAAACCGCATGGAGAAGGGCCTTTCGAGCGATAAGAGCGCCCTCGATGAGATTAAGGAGAAGTACGGTTTCGAAACGGGAGCGATCGTCACCATGGAGGAAGTGGTGGAGTGCCTTTACAATAAGCCCATTGACGGGAAGATTTATATTGACGATGAAATAAAGGGGCGGATTGACGCCTACTATGAAACTTACGGGGCAAAGTAATGTCTTGAAAAGAGGCGTTGATTTTATTAGAAGGGAAGGAAAATATGGAAGAGAGAACCTATAAGATCATGGGCGGATCAGGCGCCTTAAATCTCGCGTTCGGCGTGGTGATTATGGTGGTAGGCATAGCCGGGGGCGTGCTTCTGGTAATCAGCGGCGCGAAGCTTCTGGCGGGAAGAAACAAAATTTTATTTTAAAAAGGCGGGAGGGCGTTTTCGGTGGGACGAGGATGCCCTCTCTTACGCGAATAGGCGGAGCGTTTCGAGTCTGCCTGTTCGCGCAGGCGCAAGCAGAGTCAGAAAGCGGGAGGACAGGCAGCGGTGAAAAAGGATTTCATGTTTACCAATAAGGAGCATACGCAGAAGGGAATCATGGCTACGATTCTTGGTGTGATCTCTCTGACATCTTTGGTTTACATCATTTTGGACAGCTACGCAAAGGCGGGGGAGATTCCTTTACAGTACGGGGCGGTGGCGTTTCTGACGATGATTTTTGCCTTTGTGGGCATTGTGCTGGGCGTCCTTTCCAAATCCGAGCGGGATAAGTTTTATTTTTTCAGTTATCTGGGTATCGTATTAAATGTATTGGTGCTGGCGGCGCTCAGCGTGATTTTGTACGCGGGGGCATATGCATGAGATGATTGGTAATCGTGATGCCCGCGAATATATGATATGGAAAGTGCGTGCAGGCATTGCTATTTGAGGATTGAGAAGGGAGATCATAATGAGACAGGAAGAATTAATAGAGGAGCGCTACGGGCTTGCTCTTGCCCGGATTAAGGAAATACCGAATGAGTCAATCTGTGGAGAGGGTTACAGGGATTATTTCAAGCAGATGGCGGACTTTGTCTTAATGATGGATCGGACTTACGCGCTGGTGGAGAGCGGGGCCCTCAGGCAGATGGGACTGGAGGAGTTGAAAGCGCACAATCAGGCGCTCTATGCGGATATTCTGCCGGCGCATTACGGGGAAAGTTATGCGAATCCGGACTATGCGACAAATAGACTGGGAGAGTCAATCGGAAAATGCCTGTCCTTTTTGTATGCGGAGCTTCGCGGCATGATTCCGGCGGCTTATGAGACAAATCCTGCTTCTATGACCATGCGGGCGGAGCTTTTGCTGGAGGTTTACCAGCTCTTTGTCTGCGCGGCCGAAGACGGAAAGGAGCCGGATGCGGAGGAACTGCGGCAGATTCTTTATTGGTATGTGAGCGATTATTACGAGACGGCGTTTGAAGAAAAGAGCCTGACGCTTCTGGACGCGGATCGGGATTTCGCCCGCCGTATCATTATGGAGAGCGATCTGTCGGATCTGCGCTATCTCTACTGGTTCGGGGAGTATATCACGGAGAACGAGATGAGAACGGCGGCGCATTTGCATGAAATGCCTTCGGAAAAAATAAAGCTGATGGCGGACACGTACACGGAGGGTTACCGCATCGGCTTTGAGGTGACCAACAAGGATATTTCTTTGAAAGAAATTGTGACAATCCGCTATTTTCTGGGCTTTGAACGGGTGATAAGGCAGGCGGTTCTGAATTTTGACCAGATTGGTCTACAATCGACCTTTTGCCGGGCGGGCGCCGATATCTTTCAGGGCAGGAGTGTGAACAAGAACGGCTACTGCGGCGCCAATCCCAACAAGCAGTACGACTATGACCATAAGGAAGATATGGCTCTTTTTCTGGATGCTGCGCTGGCGGAGAGAAGGGTCGAGGCGGTGCGGAATGTGTTCGAGCGCCACAAGGAGCTGGCGGCCCTTTACGGCGGCCCCGCGGTGGTGGAGAGCTTCGGGGAGGAGCCCTTCGTGCCGGAGAATAAGGAGACTGCCTGCCGTTTCAGTGAAAAGCAGCAGAAGCTTTCGGTTTCCAACGCGGGAAAGATAGCCGATATACAGAACGAGTATATCAAGGGCGAGGAGCACAGCTTTACGATCATCGCCTTTCCCGTGCCCGGGATCGGAGAGCGGTATGAGGAAATCTTTGACGATGTGGTGCGCATCAATACGCTGGACTACATGCTCTACCGGGATATCCAGCAGAAGATCATAGATGTGCTGGATAAGGGATCGACCGTGTTGGTCAAGGGTATGAACGGGAATGAGACGGACATCAGGGTGCAGCTTCACAAGCTGGGTGACCCGGAAACCCAGACCAATTTCGAAAATTGTGTGGCGGATGTCAATATCCCTGTGGGAGAGGTGTTTACCTCGCCCCGGCTGACAGGTACGGAGGGGCTTCTGCATGTGCCGCGCGTGTTTTTACACGAGCTGGAGTACCGGGATCTGCGGCTTCGTTTTCAGGACGGCTTCGTGACGGATTATAGCTGCGGTAACTTTGCGGGAGAGGAGGAAAACCGCAAGTATATCAGGGATAACGTATTTCATCACCATGAAAAACTGCCGCTTGGAGAATTTGCCATCGGCACGAATACGACGGCTTTCTCCGTCGCGAGAAAGTATGGAATCGAGGACAAGCTGCCGATTCTGATTGCGGAGAAGACCGGACCCCACTTTGCGCTTGGGGATACCTGTTATTCCCACGAGGAGGAAGTGAAGAGTTACAATCCGGACGGCAAGGAGATTACAGCGAAAGAGAACGAAGTGTCAGTTTTGCGTGACACAGATGTCAGCAAGGCGTATTTTCAGTGCCACACGGACATTACGATCCCTTATGACGAGCTGGGGGAGCTTTCTGTGTTGACCGAATCGGGAGAGGAATTTGTGATTATCCAAGATGGTCAATTTGTGCTGCCGGGCTGTGAGGAGCTGAACCGGGCGCTGGTGTAGCAAAGCGAAAAGTACTTCGAAAGACGTTTCGCCATAGGACAGGAACGCAAAGTCAGCAAGTTGACTTGGAAGTACGGAGTTTCGCGTAAGAGAATGCCTGAAAAGTGGCATTCTCAGCACGATTGTGTATTGGGTGGACTATAAATATGGGTTGCGTAATTGGGGGAAATCTAGTACACTGTAGAGTAAGAAACTTTGTTTTGATACAAGATGTTGTGGTTGAGGAGGTAATTGCGGATGGCACAGGTAGGCATCGTGATGGGCAGCGATTCGGATATGCCCGTTATGGCGAAGGCGGCGGATATTTTGGAGGAGCTTGGCATTTCCTATGAGATGACAATTATTTCCGCCCACAGGGAACCGGACGTGTTCTTTGAATATGCGAAGGGCGCGGAGGCGAAGGGCTTTAAGGTGATTATCGCGGGGGCCGGGAAGGCGGCTCACCTGCCGGGCATGTGCGCGGCGATCTTTCCCATGCCGGTGATCGGCGTGCCCATGAAGACTTCCGATCTGGGCGGGGTGGATTCCCTCTATTCCATTGTGCAGATGCCCTCGGGCATTCCGGTGGCCACGGTGGCCATAAACGGCGGACAGAACGCGGGTATTCTGGCGGCGAAGATTCTGGCTGTCTCGGATGCGGCGCTTCTGGAGCGGCTAAAGAAATATTCGGAGAGATTGAAGGAGAGCGTGCAGGAGAAGGACGCGAAGCTGCAGGAAGTAGGGTATAAAACGTATTTGAAAGCGTAAGAGAAGGAGAACAGATTGAAAAAATAAGTCTACCTTATTTTTCAATCGCGAGTTTGTGTCGGAGCCACAAACTCGGAATCGCAGATGCAGAACGAAGTATTCCTTCGGAAAACTTCTAAATTCTGCTCGCGCGTCTCCGCAATAATGCTCCGACATGGAGGAAAGTATGGACTACAAGACAGCGGGCGTGGATATCGAGGCGGGTTACCGTTCGGTGGAGCTGATGAAGCAGTATGTGAAGGGGACGATGAGGCCGGAGGTGTTAGGCGGGATCGGCGGTTTTTCCGGCGCTTTTTCCCTGGAAAAGATTAAGGGTATGGAGAAGCCTGTGCTCTTGTCGGGCACGGACGGCGTTGGCACAAAGATACAGCTCGCCTATCTGATGGACAAACACGATACGGTGGGAATTGACTGTGTGGCGATGTGCGTCAACGATGTGGTGTGCGCGGGCGCGGAGCCGTTGTTTTTCTTAGATTACATAGCCTGCGGCAAAAATTATCCCGAGAAGATCGCGGCCATCGTGAAAGGTGTGGCGGAGGGCTGTAAGCAGGCGGGCGCGGCCTTGGTCGGCGGCGAGACGGCGGAGCATCCGGGGCTGATGCCGGAGGACGAGTACGACCTTGCAGGTTTCGCGGTGGGCGTAGCTGAGGAGAAGGATCTGATCACGGGGGCGGACGTGAAGCCCGGGGACGTGTTGATCGGCATTGCATCCTCAGGCGTACACAGCAACGGCTTTTCCCTGATCAGAAAAGTATTCAATGTGAATCGGGAAACGCTCTCCGTATATTATGACGAGCTTGGCGCGACGCTCGGCGAGACATTGCTGACTCCCACCAGGATTTATGTGAAAGCGCTTCAGGAAGTGAAGCGGGCGGGCGTCATCGTCAAGGGCTGCAGCCATATCACGGGCGGCGGCTTTTATGAGAACATACCGAGAATGCTGCCGGAGGGCGTCGGGGCAAAGGTGAAGAAAGGCAGCTTTGAGATACCGCCTATTTTTGCACTGATGCAAAAGACCGGCAGTCTGGAAGAAAAGATGATGTACAATACTTACAACATGGGACTCGGCATGGTGCTGGCGGTGGATGCCGCGGATGCAGACCGTACCGTTGCCGCGCTTGCAAAAGCCGGCGAAAAGGCATGGGCCGTGGGAGAAGTGGCAGCAGGCGCGCATGAGGCGGTTATCGTGTAAACGCTCGGCGGGTTTACATAATACAAAACGGCGTGACATTGTTCTTTTATGAATGGGTGTTGGCTGTATGAATGGTGAAATATCTCGCAGCAATCGCCAAGGTCAGGCAAGTGCGGCTTTGGGGCATTGCCCGCGGGAACAGAAGGGACTGGGGAGTTCTGACGGGAGGAGTAGGATGCTTAGAGTAGTGGTGTGCGTGTCGGGAGGCGGCACAAATTTACAGGCGATTATTGACGGCATTGCGCAGGGCGCCATTTTTAACACGGAAATTGTCCGGGTGGTGTGCAACAATCCGGGAGCCGGGGCTCTGGAGAGAGCGGGAAAAGCGGGGATTGAGAGCGTGTGCGTGTCCCCGAAGGATTACGGGAACAGGGAACAGTTCGAGGAGGCCCTGATTCGCTCGGTGGAGGAGGCCAAACCGGATTTGATTGTGCTGGCGGGCTTTATGGTGAAGGTGCCCGCAGCGCTGATCAGGAAGTATGAAAATGGAATAATCAATATACACCCGTCCCTGATTCCGGCCTTTTGCGGAACGGGTTATTACGGACTGCGGGTGCATGAGGCGGCGCTTTCGCGCGGCGTAAAAATAACGGGCGCGACGGTGCATTTTGTGGATGAGGGGATGGATACCGGGCCCATTATCATGCAGAAAGCGGTGGAAGTGCATGAGGACGATACGCCTGAAACGCTGCAGAGGCGGGTGATGGAGAATGCCGAGTGGGTGATTCTGCCATGGTGTATCAATCTGATTGCATCGGGACAGGTGAAGGTGGAGAACGGTAAGGTTACGGTCGCAGAGTAATAACGCGAAAAGTACTTCTAAAGACGTTTTGCCATAGGACGGGAACGCAAAGTCAGCAAGCTGACTTGGAAGGACTAAGTTCCGCGTGGAAGAATGCCGGAAATCGGCATTCTTCGAGTAGAGTTGGGAGGAATAAAGTGTCATGAAGGTTTTGATTGTAGGAAGCGGCGGCAGGGAACACGCGATTGCAGCGGCGGTGGCAAAGAGCCCGAGGGCGGACAAAATATACTGTGCGCCCGGCAATGCGGGAATCGGGCAGATCGCGGAGTGCGTGCCCATCGGCGCGATGGAGTTTGATAAGCTGACGGCCTTTGCGAAGGAGAATGCCATCGACCTGACCATTGTGGGCATGGATGACCCGCTGGTGGGCGGTCTTGTGGACGCGATGGAGGCGGAGGGCCTTAAGGTGTTCGGGCCTCGGAAAAATGCGGCGATTCTGGAGGGCAGCAAGGCATTTTCCAAAGATCTGATGAAAAAGTACAACATCCCCACGGCGGCCTACGAGAACTTTGACGACCCGCAGAAGGCGCTTGCGTATCTGGAGACTGCGAAGATGCCGGTGGTGCTGAAGGCGGACGGCCTTGCGCTCGGCAAGGGCGTGTTGATCTGCAAGACGCTCGACGAGGCGAAGGAGGGCGTGCGCACCATTATGGAGGATAAGAAATTCGGCGCGGCGGGCAACCGCATGGTGATTGAAGAGTTTATGACGGGCCGGGAGGTTTCCGTACTCTCCTTTGTGGACGGAAAGACGATCAAGATCATGTCCTCCGCGCAGGATCACAAGCGGGCGCTGGACGGCGACCAGGGACTCAATACCGGCGGCATGGGCACGTTTTCGCCCAGCCCCTTCTATACGGATGAGGTGGATGCGTTCTGTCACAGGCACATTTATCAGGCCACGGTGGACGCGATGGCGGCGGAGGGCAGGCCCTTCAAGGGCGTGATCTTCTTCGGGCTGATGCTGACGGAGGACGGGCCGAAGGTGCTTGAGTACAATGCCCGCTTCGGTGATCCCGAGGCGCAGGTGGTGCTGCCCCGCATGAAAAATGACATGATCGACGTGGCGGAGGCTTGTATCGACGGGACGCTTGACCGGATTGACCTCTCCTTTGAGGACAGTGCGGCGGTCTGTGTGGTGCTGGCTTCGGAAGGATATCCCGTCTCCTATGAGAAGGGCTTTGAGATTACGGGGCTGGAAAACTTTGATGATAAGGACGGGTACTACTGTTTCCACGCGGGGACGGCGCTGAAGGACGGTAAGATCGTCACAAACGGCGGCAGGGTGCTCGGCGTCACGGCAAAGGGCGCGACCTTGAAAGAGGCCAGGGCGAACGCCTATGCGGCCACGGAGTGGGTGCATTTTGACCGTCAATATATGCGGCGCGATATCGGCAAGGCGATCGATGAGACTTAAGCGCCGCTTAGGAAATTGCGGAAGTGGAGTTGCAAGTGGAATCATACAATATTAGAAAGCGTAAAAGGGAGTGGAATTATGGGCAGAGAAGAAAGAATTGAGATGCTCAGGAAAGAGTTTACCGAGATCAACACTTATAACAGACCAACCTACTGTTCCGAGTGCGGCGATGTTATGGTCTTTAAGGGTCTGGGGGAATATCGGTGCGAGAAGTGCGGCTTTTTGGATTATGACGACTACGGAAAGGCCCGCAATTATGTGGAGAAACATATGGGAGCCAATGCGGCGGAGGTCGCCAAGGCTACCGGGGTATCGCAAAAATCCATAAGGGATATGCTCAAGGAGGGGAAACTTGAGATCGCGAAGGATTCTGTTATATTTTTAAAATGTGAGATTTGCGGCGCGAAGATCAGCAGCGGCAAATACTGCCCCAAGTGCGAGATGAACTATCACCATGATCTGGAGGAGATGGCGAGAAAAGCAAGACACAGCGGCGATACATTCGGCTACAGCACCGAGCGGCACAGGGGAGAGGAAGGCGCCAAGCGTTTTACGAGGGAGTGAAATACCCTCGCGGCAGTCGCCGGGGTTATACAGTCATGACTTTGGCTTGTTGAACGCGGGAATAAGGGCTTCGGCATAGGGAAACAGAAGAAAAGCGCAGGAATGGAGAACGGAATGAGAATACGAAAGAGCGAGCAGGCAGGATGGGGACGAAGACATGCGTGGAAGGCAGCGGCTGTTTTTGGAGCGGCAGTTCTCCTTGCGTGGAGTCATCCGATGGTGAGTCTGGCGGAAGCCACAGGCACTGTGCTGCCCAATTCAGTCAATATCAGGAAACAGCCCGATCAGGAGAGCGAGGTGATCGGCAGCTCCACTGTCGGTAAGGAGATCAGCATCCGGGGCAAGGTGGACGTCTCGGGGATTACCTGGTATCAGGTGTATATTGACGCGAACAACATGGGGTATGTCCGCGCGGACATGATAGAGAAAAAGGGGGATGGGGACATTCCCACGGTTACCCTGGCGTCGGAAAGCCAGCAGTCACAGACATCGGAAGGCGGGGAGGCGGATTCACAGGAACCGGCAGCGTCCGGCAGTTCCGGCGGCGGCGCGCAGGTGGATGCGCAGGAGGCGATGGACCTCCAGTATGCCAGCACCAAGGTGCAGGCGAAGGTGCGTCCCGATCCTTCCACATCGAACAATCCGGTGGATTCCCTGACGCCAGGCACGCAGGTCGTGGTGAGCGGAAAATCCGAGGGGAGCGACAGCAAGACCTGGTACTACGTGACTTTTACCGCGTCAAACGGCTCGGAGAAAACAGGCTATATCCGTTCGGATCTGTTGGAATTGGGTGAGATGCTGCCCATGGAGGAGGAGCCGGAGGAAGCGCCGGAAGAGGCGCCGGAGGAAGAACCGGCGGCTGCACCGAGAAACGACTATGAGCTGAAAATCGAAACTACCTCCGACGGGGAGGAGGCATGGTATATTTATGACAACGTGACAGGACAGAAGCAGAAGCTTGTGCCCCTTCTGGAATCTTCTTATTCTCAGACGCTCGATGACGGGGAAGACACGAAGTCCATCGTAAAGCAGAGGATTGTGATTGTTGTGCTTGCCGTGCTTCTGACGATTTTTGTGATTGCGACGGTTTTCATGGCCTTTAAGCTGCGCGACGCATACTATGAGGATTATGAAGATGAGGAGGATGAGGAGGACGAAGAAGAGCGTCCGGCCGTAAGAAGGGCGGCGGAGAGAGAAACGGGACGCAGAGCAGCCGCGGATAGAGAAAGGGAGACGGGTCGCAGGGCAGCGGCGGACGAAGAGCGAAGACCGCGCAGAAGAGAAGATGCGGGAGAAGGAGCGGACAGGCAGGAGCGCAGAAAGAGAGAGCGGGAAGTGACTTACAGGGAGGAGCCGGATGCGGAGGAGGCCGTCAGACCGGCAAGAGCGCGCAAGGCCAAGAATTTCCTTCTGGATGACGACGAGTTTGAATTTGAGTTTTTAAATATGGACGATAAGGATCTGAAATAACTATGTTTATTGAGATAGATTTTAACAGCGATCAGGCGATTTATATGCAGCTCAGGGATCAGATCATTATGGGGATCGCTTCTTCTCAGTTTCAGGAGGGAGATATGCTTCCTTCCGTCAGACAGCTTGCGGATACCATCGGCATCAATATGCATACGGTCAACAAAGCCTACACGGTTTTGAAGCAGGAGGGCTATGTGAAGGTGGATCGCAGACGGGGTGTGATGGTAGCCGTAGACATTGACAGAATGCGGGCCATTGAGGAGATCCGGGAGGACTTGATGGTCACCTTGGCAAAGGCAAGCTGCAAGAATATTTCCGGAGAAGAAGTGCATGCTCTTATAGACGAGATTTATGAGGAATATGGGAAAGGAATGAGAGAGTAAATGCAGCCACAATTTACGGATAAGGCGAAGGCGGCTCTGATTTTAGCGGAGAGGGCAGCCAGAAGCTTACGGCAGAGTTATGTGGGAAGCGAGCATATCCTGTTAGGACTTTTGCGGGAGAATACGGGCGTTGCGGCGACTGTGCTTCTGAACAACGGCGTGGACGTGGTAAAGCTGAAAGAGATGATAAAGGATCTGATTGTGCCGGAGACCTCCGTGCTGATTGCGGAGCGTGACGGGTATTCCCCGCGCGCGCAGGCGATTCTGGAGGAGGCGCACAGACAGGCGGAGAGGTTTCGCAGCGACAAGACGGGGACGGAGCACATCCTTCTGGCGCTTTTAAAAGAGGGGGAAAATGTAGCGGTCAGGCTGTTGAACACCATGGGCATTTCGGTGCAGAAGCTCTATGTGGATGTGCTGGTAGCCATGGGAGAGGATGGCGCGCTCTACAAAGAAGATCTGGGAAGAAAACAGAATAAGAAAAAGGGGAACACCTCCACCCTTGACCATTACAGCAGGGATCTGACGGCGCTCGCCAGAGAGGGGAAGCTTGACCCGGTGATCGGCAGGGAGGAGGAGATCACCCGCGTGGTGCAGATTTTGAGCCGCCGCACGAAGAACAATCCCTGTCTGGTGGGGGAGCCGGGCGTCGGGAAGACTGCGGTGGTGGAAGGGCTTGCGGCAAGAATCGTGACCGGCGACGTGCCCTTTACGGTGCAGAATAAGCGACTGCTGACGTTGGATCTCTCGGGAATGGTGGCGGGGAGCAAGTACCGCGGCGAGTTTGAGGAGCGGATCAAAAAGGTCATCAAGGAAGTGATCGAGGACGGCAACATCATTCTGTTTCTGGATGAGATGCACACCATTATCGGCGCGGGCGGCGCGGAGGGTGCGATCGACGCCTCGAATATTTTGAAACCTTCCCTTGCAAGGGGAGAAATTCAGCTGATTGGCGCGACTACCATCGCGGAGTACCGCAAGTATGTGGAGAAGGACGCGGCGCTGGAGCGGCGGTTTCATCCTGTGACGGTGGAGGAGCCGACGCTGGAGGAGACCGAGAACATTCTGCGGGGCATCGCGCACAAGTACGAGGAGCACCACAGGGTTACCATCACGCCGGAGGCGATCAGCGCGGCGGTGGCGCTGTCGGCCCGCTACATCAATGACAGGAACCTGCCGGATAAGGCCATCGACCTGATCGACGAGGCTTCGGCGGCGGTGCGGCTGCATGTGACAAAACAGCCCGATAAGCTGCAGGAGCTGTCGGAGGAGATAGACAAAATCGATCTGCAGATTGAGCGGTCGATCCGCATGGAAGCTTTTACGCAGGCGGCCGAGCTGAAAAAGAAACAGGAGAGCTGCATCAAAAAATATGAGCGCATGGTGAAGCGGCTGGAACAGGAGGAGCAGAACCGCGCTTATGTGGTGGGCGAGAACGAGATTGCGGAAGTGGTCGCGCTCTGGACCAAAATCCCTGTGAAGAAGCTGGCGGAGAAGGAGAGCGAGCGATTGTTGAAACTGGAATCCATTCTCCACAAGCGCGTGATCGGCCAGGAGGAGGCGGTCGTGGCGGTGGCGAAAGCCATGCGGCGCGGCAGAGTGGGATTACAGGATCCGAATCGACCGATTGGGTCATTCCTGTTTTTGGGACCTACGGGCGTGGGAAAGACCGAGCTTTCCAAGGCGCTTGGAGAAGCCATGTTCGGTTCGGAAAACGCACTGATCCGCGTGGATATGTCGGAGTACATGGAAGGACATTCGGTCTCCAAGATGATCGGATCGCCGCCGGGCTATGTGGGATTTGAGGAGGGGGGACAGCTCTCCGAGAAGATCCGCAGAAATCCGTATTCCGTGGTGCTTTTCGATGAGATAGAGAAGGCCCACCCGGATGTGTTTAACGTGCTCTTACAGGTGCTCGACGACGGACATATCACCGACTCCAAGGGACGGAAGGTGAGCTTTAAGAATACCATTCTGATTATGACTTCGAATGCCGGCGCGCAGCGCATCATCGATCCGAAAAATCTGGGATTCGGCGCGGCGGAGACGGAAAAACAGAGTTATGATAAGATGAAGGGGAATGTCATGGAGGAAGTGAAGCGCCTCTTCAAGCCGGAGTTCATCAACAGAATCGACGAGATCATGGTGTTCCACCCGCTGAACAAAGAGGATATGAAGGCGATTGTCACACTGCTCTCAAAAACACTGTCAAAGCGGTGCAAAGAACAGATGGATATTGAGCTGACGGTCGGTTCCGCGGTGAAGGAATATCTGATTGAGAAGCATATGGATGTCAAGATGGGCGCAAGACCGATGAAGCGGGCGATCCAGTCAGAGATTGAGGACGCTTTGGCGGAGGAGATTCTGGCCGGAAAAGTGAAGAGCGGCGATAAGGTGTCTGTGGGACTGAAAAATAATAAAATAACTTTCACGGTAAAACCCGTGCAGGTATGATGAGGAATAACAAAGGTAGTTATTCGGTACAGGTCGAAGCACTTACCGCTGAGACCGTAAGAACAAGATACAATATGCGAAATCCATCGGCGAAGACGATTTAAGATGAATTTTGCATCGTAACTGTGAAGGTACTGAACAGTTACTAATAAAGAGACATTAGGAGGAAAAAGCGATGGCTGTAGTAGAGGAGTTATTGCGCGCGGAGAGTGACAGGACGATCAGCTTTGGAAATTACAAGCTGGCGGCAAAGGCAAAGCTGGAGGATTATGAGCACGGCGGTAATCTTTATAAGGTAAAGACCTTTAAAGAACTGACGAAGCTTGAGAAAAACGGCATGTTTGCCTATGAATCGGAGCCGGGAACCAGTGTGAACCGTTTTGAGGAGACGGAGAACGGCATTACCTTCACGGTGGAGGGCGACGAGGACGCGCAGATCACGGTGGGGCTGGAGGAAGACACGGTTTATAAGGTGTATGTGAACGGCGCAAACGTGGGAGAGATGAAGACGAACTTAAGCGGAAAGCTGAGCATCAGCGTGGAGCTTGCAAGTGTCGGCGCGGTGGAAGTGAAGATCGTTAAGTAGAGGTGGTCGGTGCGGCTTTACGCGCGGAATCGTATAGGGCTGGATCGTGACGGGGTTTTGGCTGACATGGGTGTCATGTTTGGCCGGAACCCCATATTTCTATATATAGAAAATGATTTCCCGGCCGACTGCACATAGAAGGGAGAAAAGGGAATGGCAAAGGCAAAATCGACGGTATTTTTTTGTCAAAGCTGCGGTTATGAATCCGCCAAGTGGCTGGGACAGTGTCCCGGCTGTAAGGAGTGGAATACTATGGTGGAAGAGCCTGCCGCCGGACGCGGGAACAGCACGGGGCGGGGAAATGGCGCGGGCGGCAGTGGATCCCGAAGAGGGGCGGCGGAGCCGGTGAGCCTGAAACAAGTGGATCTTCGGGAGGGAGAGCGCATGACCACCCATATCGGTGAGCTTGACAGGGTGCTTGGCGGCGGCATTGTGCCGGGATCCCTTTCTCTCGTGGGCGGCGATCCGGGCATCGGTAAGTCTACCCTGCTTTTGCAGGTATGCAGACATATGGCGGCGGACGGCCGTAAAATTCTATATATATCCGGGGAGGAATCGCTGCAGCAGATCAAGATGCGGGCCAATCGACTGGGGGAGTTTTCGGATCGGCTTCTCCTTCTGTGCGAGACGAATCTGGAAGTTGTGGAGCAGACCATCCGCAAGCAGCTGCCTGCGGTGGCGGTGATCGACTCCATCCAAACCATGTATCGGGAGGAAATTTCCTCCGCGCCGGGCAGCGTATCTCAGGTGAGGGAGTCCACAAATGTGCTGATGCAGCTTGCCAAGGGGCTGGGCGTTTCCGTTTTGATCGTCGGTCATGTGACGAAGGAGGGAACCGTGGCGGGGCCCAGAGTGTTGGAGCATATGGTGGACACGGTGCTCTACTTTGAGGGGGACAGGCATGCATCCTACCGCATTCTGCGGGGGGTAAAGAATCGGTTTGGTTCCACCAACGAGATCGGTGTTTTTGAGATGAAGGAGGAGGGGCTTGTGGAGGTGGAGAACGCCTCCGAGTTTATGCTGAGCGGCAAGCCCGAGGGAGCCAGCGGCTCCGTGGTGTCCTGCTCCATGGAGGGAACCAGGCCGATTTTACTGGAAATTCAGGCGCTTGTGTGCCACAGCAATTTCGGCATACCGCGAAGGCAGGCAACGGGCATGGATTTTAATCGGTTAAATCTGCTGATGGCGGTTTTGGAGAAACGCCTGAATCTGCAGATGGCGGACTGCGACGCCTATGTGAATCTGGCGGGCGGTATGCGGATCGCGGAGCCGGCTATCGACCTGGGGGTTGTGATGGCGGCGGTCTCCAGCTTCAAGAACCGCGCCATAGACGATAAGACCATCGTTTTCGGGGAGATCGGCTTGAGCGGCGAGGTGCGGGGCGTCTCACAGGCGTCGCAGCGGGTGTCGGAGGCCGCAAAGCTGGGCTTTACCACCTGTATTCTGCCGGCGGTCAATGCAGGACAGATCAGGACGAAAGAGGAAATTCGGATTATCGGCGTCAGGACGGTACGGGATGCCGTCGACTTGATTTAGGGGCGGTTATATGATACGATAACGTGGGTTTTAGTTGTGCGGCAGTAGAAGGTTACAGAGAAACGGATAAGATCTGACAAAGGAGTCAGTATGGATAAGAGAAAGCGCGGCTTTCGGGGCAGCATACCTCTTCTGATTTTGGAAATCTGCGTTCTGCTTATCGCTGTCGGCGTGATGTATGTGGTGGTCACAATGACAAGCGAGGTAAACCACAAGGATATTGACGAGGAAAATATCCGCATAAATGAGGAGATCGTCAGAAAAAAGCTAACGGATGTGAAGCAGAGCGAGAAGAAAGAAGAGGTGAAGAAAAAGGGATACCGCAATATTGCGCTCTTCGGCGTGGATGCCAGAAACGGCGAGTTGGGGAGAGGCACCAGAAGCGACACGATTATGATTGCCAGCATCAATCAGGATACGCAGGAGATTAAACTGATTTCCGTGTTCCGTGATACGTACCTGAATCTTGGCAACGATTCCTATAACAAATGCAATACGGCCTATGCGCAGGGCGGGCCGGAGCAGGCGATCAATATGCTCAACATGAATTTGGATCTGGATATCACAGACTATGTGACGATTGGTTTTTCGGGGCTGATCGACGCGGTGGATGCGCTTGGCGGCGTGGAGATTGAAGTGACGGATTCGGAGATTTCCCATTTGAATAATTATCAGCTCTGCATGGCGGAGGAGCTGGGCGTGGATTACATTCCGGTAGAACAGAGCGGCAGGCAGCTTTTGAACGGAATGCAGGCAACGGCTTACTGTCGGATCCGCTACACAAAGGGTGATGATTTCAGAAGAGCGGAAAGGCAGCGGGAAGTGCTCAGGGCTATGATGGACAAGGCCGGGGACGCGCCGGTCAGCACATTGACCGATATGGTTAATGCCGTTCTGCCGCAGGTGGAGACCTCTCTGGATGTGAATGAGATTTTGAGCGTGCTGGGAAGCGTGGCCGGTTACAATATGACGGAGAGCGACGGTTTTCCCTTTGAGGGAGGCAGAGCCGGGGCCAATGTGGGAAGCAAGGGAAGCTGTGTGGTTCCCGTGGATTTGGAGGAGAATGTAAGACAGCTTCATCAGATTTTATACCCGGAAGAAAGCTACAGCCCTTCGTCCCGGATCAGGCAGATCAATGAGGAGATTAAGACGCAGACAAACGAGTATCTGCAATAACAGTGCAGCCGGGGCATAAGCAGACGGATAAGAACGGAAACGGGTCATTATGAAAAAATTGCTTATTTATTTAAAAGATTATAAGAAGGAGACGGTTTTTGCGCCGCTCTTTAAAATGCTGGAAGCCACGTTTGAGCTGTTTGTGCCTCTGGTGATGGCGGCTATCATTGACCGGGGTATCGGGCAGGCGGATACGGGGTATGTGCTGAAAATGGGCGCCATTCTCGTGGCGCTGGGACTGATCGGGCTGCTGTGCTCCATCACGGCGCAGTATTTTGCGGCCAAGGCGGCGGTCGGGTTTTCTACGGGGTTAAAACATGCGCTGTTTGACCATATCCAAAGCCTTTCCTTTACGGAAATAGACACGCTTGGCACATCCACCCTGATTACGCGCATGACTTCCGATGTGAATCAGGTGCAGAACGGCGTCAATATGGTGCTGCGTCTCTTCCTGCGCTCGCCCTTTATCGTGTTCGGCGCGATGATTATGGCTTTCACCATCGACGCCAAGGCAGCGATGATCTTTGTAGTGACGATACCGCTTCTTGCGGTGGTGGTTTTCGGGATTATGGCGCTCACCATGCCTATGTATAAGAAGGTGCAGGCGGGGCTGGACGCGGTGCTTTCCGCGACGAGAGAAAATCTGACGGGAGCAAGGGTGATCCGCGCTTTTCACAAAGAGGAGGAAGAGATCGACAGGTTTGAGGAGAAAAACGGATTTCTCACCCATCTGCAGCTCGTTGTGGGAAGAATATCGGCACTGACCAATCCGGTCACATATATTATCATCAATGCGGCGACCATCCTTCTGCTATATACGGGCGCGGTTCGTGTGGACAACGGCAGTATTACGCAGGGCGAGGTGGTTGCGCTGGTCAACTACATGTCGCAGATTCTGGTGGAGCTGATTAAGCTGGCGAATCTGATTATCACGATCACCAAGGCGCTGGCCTGCGCCAACCGCATTGAGGCGGTGTTTGAGGTGGAGTCGTCCATGACGTGGGGAACTGCGGCAGCGCGGGTAGAGACAGCGGCAGAAGGAAAGGAATTGACCAAGGTGGGCAATGCAGCGGCAGGCGGCGGCATGGCTTCCGGAACGGACGCATTGGCAGGACAGGAATCGACGGACAGAATGAATCCGGCAGTGGGCGGTAAAGTGGTAGATGGGGATGGCGTAACGACGGGGAGTGGCGCGGGTGCGGGTCTGGCTGTGGAGTTTGACCATGTCCACCTGACTTACGGGGGCGCGGGCGCGGAATCCCTGAGCGACATCCATATCCGGGTGCCGAAGGGACAGACGGTCGGCATCATAGGCGGCACGGGTTCGGGCAAGTCTTCTCTGGTAAATATGATTCCGCGGTTTTATGACGCTACGGTCGGTACCGTGCGCGTGGATGGGCGGGACGTGAAAACCTACGGTATGGAGGAACTGCGGGAAAAGATCGGCATTGTGCTGCAGAAGGCGGTGCTTTTCCGGGGGACGATCCGGGACAACCTGCTGTGGGGGAATGGTTCCGCCACGGATGAGGAGCTGTGGGAGGCCCTGCGGCTCGCACAGGCAAAGGATTTTGTGGAGACGAAGGAAGGCCGTCTGGACGCGCCTGTGGCGCAGGAGGGACGCAACCTTTCCGGCGGACAGAGACAGCGGCTCACCATCGCAAGGGCGCTGGTGGCGAAGCCGGAGATATTGATTCTGGATGACAGCGCGTCGGCGTTGGACTACGCCACGGACGCGGCGCTGCGCAGGGCGCTGCGGGAGCTGACCGGGGAGACCACGGTGTTTATCGTATCACAGCGGGCTTCCTCGATTCAGCATGCGGATCAGATCATCGTGCTGGAGGACGGCGAGATGGCCGGGTGCGGCACCCACGAGGAACTGCTGGCGGACTGCGAGGTCTACCAAGAGATATACTACTCGCAGTTTGAGCAAAAGAATGCCGTGCAAACGTGAATATACAAAGTGGCGTTGAGAGCTTGCTCTCATAAGACGATTTGTATATTCACGTTTATAGGGCGGACGCCCGACATGCATAAGTTGGCGAAGACAACTTATGCATGAGCACGGCAAACGTGAATATACAAAGTGGCGTTGAGAGCTTGCGCACTAGGAGTGTTAGTACGAGTTTGCGAAGCAAATCTCGCAATCGAGCTTGCTCGATTTGTTATAGGGCGGACGCCCGACATTGTACGCGGCTATATATGAGGTGAACGATATGGGACAGAGAGAAACATTCCGGCGGGTTTTGCATTACATTAAAAAATACTGGCTGTATTTGACGGCGTCCATCGTGATGGCAAGCGTGACGGTGGCGCTGACTTTGTACTTTCCGATATTGACCGGTAGAGTCATAGATTTGGTGTTAGGTGCGGGACAGGTGGATTTTCCGGGGGTGTTCGCGATTCTAAAACAGATGGCGGTGATCGCTGCGGCCACCGGGCTGGCACAGTGGATTATGAATGTGTGCAACAATAAGATGACCTACCGCATTGTGCAGGACATCCGCGACGAAGCGTTTCGCAGGATAGAAATTCTTCCCCTAAAGTACATTGACGCGCATTCCTACGGTGAGGTGGTGAGCCGGGTGATCGCGGATGTGGATCAGTTTGCGGATGGCCTGCTCATGGGATTTACGCAGTTTTTCACAGGCGTCATTACGATTCTGGGCACATTAGGGTTTATGCTCAGCGTCAATGTCGCCGTCACGGGTGTTGTTGTGCTGGTGACACCATTGTCGTTTTTTGTCGCGGGTTTTATCGCGAAGAAAACGTTCACCATGTTTCATTTGCAGTCGGAGACGAGGGGCGAGCAGACGGCGCTCATCGAGGAGATGGTCGGGAACCAGAAGGTGGTACAGGCCTTTTCCCATGAGGACGAAGCGCTGGAACAGTTCGATGAGATTAACGGCAGACTGCAGGACTGCTCCCTGCGGGCGATTTTCTTTTCCTCCCTGACAAACCCTTCCACCCGTTTCGTGAACAATCTGGTGTACGCGGGCGTGGCGGTTGTGGGGGCGATTTATGCCGTGCACGGCGGGATCAGCGTGGGACAGCTGTCGTGCTTCCTGTCTTATGCGAACCAGTATACGAAGCCGTTCAACGAGATTTCCGGCGTGGTGACGGAACTGCAGAATGCCCTGGCATGTGCGGCGCGGATTTTTGCTTTGATCGAAGAGGAACCTCAGACGCCGGAGCCGGAGAACGTGCGGACGCTTACAGATGTGGAGGGACGCGTGGAGCTCTCTCATGTGGACTTTTCCTATGTGCCGGATAAGAAGCTGATCACCGATCTGAACCTGACGGTGAAGCCGGGACAGCGGGTGGCCATTGTGGGTCCTACGGGCTGCGGAAAAACTACGGTGATCAATCTGCTGATGCGGTTTTATGATGTGGACAGCGGAAAAATCTGCGTGGACGGTGCGGATATTCGGGAAGTGACGAGAAGGAGTCTGCGCGAAAATTATGGCATGGTGCTGCAGGAGACATGGTTGAAGGCCGGGACGATCCGCGATAATATCGTGATGGGCAGACCCGACGCCACGGAGGAGGAGGTTATTGCCGCCGCGAAGGCATCCCACGCCCACAGCTTTATCAAGAGACTTTCCAAGGGGTATGACACGGTGATCGGGGAAGACGGAGGCAGCCTTTCCCAAGGGCAGAAGCAGCTTCTGTGTATTACGAGGGTGATGCTCTGTCTGCCGCCTATGCTGATTCTGGACGAGGCCACGTCCTCCATAGATACGCGCACGGAAATACGGATTCAAAAGGCGTTTGCCACCATGATGCAGGGAAGAACCAGCTTTATTGTGGCACACAGGCTCTCCACCATCAGAGAGGCGGACGTGATTCTCGTTATGAAGGACGGAAATATTATCGAACAGGGAAACCACGAGACGCTGCTTAAGAAGAAAGGCTTTTATGCCGGACTTTATGAAAGTCAGTTCGCTGTATAGTTGCAGTGCCGTTCAGTTCAGGACTTTGCACTTGCTGCAAAGTCCGTAAGAATGTGTAAATTTAGCCAAGTGGGAATCTGCCCTCGCCGTAGGGCGACTTGGAATGGCAGACTCCATAACAGGAAAGCCGAAGGCTGAACTGTTATAGTAGGAGGCATCTTTGTTATAGTCCATGGATTCGGAGCGGATGTCCGTGATCGCGCCGTTTTCCCATTCAAAGACAAGATACTGGTAAACCACGGCGTGGTGATCCAGATACGCCTCGTCGGTTAAAAAGGAAAGAAGCGCGTCTTCTTCAATGCCGTTATTTTCACAGAAGCTGTCAATTTCCACGGCAGCGCCGTCCACAAAAAAGGAGGGCAGGATCGTGGTAAGTGACTTGTCAAAAGGAATTTCTTCGGCGGGAAGGAACTGGTAGCTGTCGCCGTCCACACTGGAGAGAATATCGTAGTCCCGGTAAGCGGCCAGAAAGGCATCGGAGCCGTCTCCGATTTTCACGCCGCGTATGGTCTGCGCCGTCTCCGCGTCCAGATCGTAGTCGGTGGCGGTCAGAAGAGGCCTTTCCTCGCCGCAGGCAGAGAGAGGGAGAGCGAGGGAACATGTCAATATAAAGAGAGCAGCGGCTTTTTTCATGGGAATCCTCTTTCCGGAGCGTAGAGCTCCTGTGTTCACAGGCTTGTGCAAAAAGAAACCCGCGAGCATCGACTCACGGGTCATAATAACAGGGGCAGTAGGAATCGAACCCACATCGATGGTTTTGGAGACCACTGTTCTACCTTTGAACTATGCCCCTTTGGCATATGGCGGGTCTAAGAAGACCGCCGAAAATTATTATAGCATAGGAGCGGGGAGAGCGCAAGCCGGATTTTTTGAAATTCTCCCAAAATGATCATATTTGAAAGGATGGCAGGGTGTATGTTAGAGAAGGCGGGAAGTATGTTTGACAATATGGAAGCGATGATGGATCGCATCAAGAAAAAAGTATACGCGGAACGGATGGAGCGGTTTCGGGAGAAGAATCTGGAGATTCTTGCACAGATGACGGACTTTGTGGAGCAGGCGGAAGAACAGGAGCGGGATAAGGCGGCGGCACAGGTGGCAAAAGCCCTTGCGGGCGCGGTGGAGGCGCGTTTTGCCAAGCGGGGAAAAATCAGCGGCAGAACCCAGATGGACATCAACCTGTTTATGATTTACTTCGTGTTTCCGGCGATTCTTCTGACACAGAGCGAGTATGCGGGACTGCTTGCGGATGCCATTCGGGACGAGTGGCGGGGACGGTTTAAGAACAGCGAGCAGCTGAGCTATACGACGTATGAGGAAATTTACGGCACTTTTCAGGAGAAGATTTTCGGGATGTTTTGAGGCAGAAGCTGATTCAAAAATCGCCTCCGGTAATGGGAGCGGCAGAGCGAAGACACCGTCTCCGGGGAAATTGCGATCGATGGTTCGCAGATTATGGGAATGCAAGGCAGGACAGTTACTGAAGATGCCGGAGATATCGTAAATTGGAGAAAGAAGGGATTCCTATGGAAAGCCGTATGGATATGATTAACGGATCGCTTGGCGATAAGATTATCAGATATGCGCTGCCGCTTGCAGTGACGGGTGTTTTGCAGCAGTTATTCAACGCGGCGGATCTGGCGGTAGTGGGACAGTTTTCGGGCAAGGAGGCAATGGCGGCGGTGGGCGGCAACGCGCCGGTCATCGGGCTGTTAGTGAATCTTTTTGTTGGGATTTCGCTTGGCAGCAATGTCATGATCGCAAGGTCAATCGGTCAAAAGGACAATGAGACGATTACAAAGACGGTACATACCTCGGTCGTGATGGCGCTGCTTGGAGGTGCGCTGCTTGCAGTGCTGGGTGAGTTTCTGGCGCCCGGAGTGGTAGACATGCTGGACGTTCCTGGGGACGTATATTCGATGGCGGTCAAATATCTGCGGATTTATCTGGCGGGAATGCCGGTGATTATGCTCTACAATTTTGAGGCGGCGATTTTCAGAAGCTGCGGGGATACCCGGACGCCATTGGCAGCGCTTGTGATTTCGGGCATACTGAATGTGATCCTCAATCTGTTCTTTGTGCTGGGGCTTGGCATGGATGTGGACGGTGTTGCGACGGCTACGGTGATATCCAATCTTATCAGTTCGGTCATCCTCTTTGCAGCGCTGGTGAAGACGAAACAGGCGATCCGTGTCGAGCCGAAAAAGCTGCGGGTGCACGGGGATGTGCTGGGAGAAATGTTGAAGATCGGGGTGCCTGCGGGCGTGCAGGGCATGATTTTTTCTTTTGCCAACATCATCATCCAGTCGGCGGTCAACAGCCTAGGAACGACCGTGATGGCGGCGTCCTCCGCAGCTTACAATTTGGAAGTCTTTGCCTACTATATCATGAATTCTTTCGGGCAGGCTTGTACCACATTTGTCGGTCAGAATTATGGGGCCGGGAAAGGGGAACGCTGCCGGAAGGTGTTGAAGCTCTGCCTGCTGCAAAGTCTCGTGAGCACAGCGGCGGCCAGCGGGCTGATTCTGCTGCTTAGCCGCTGGCTGCTTGGGATTTTTAACACAGATCCGGAGGTAATCGCGGTAGGGCAGATCCGGCTGGCATATATTTTCTTTGCGTATCTGTTCAGCTTTGCGCAGGAGGGGCTGTCGGGCTATCTGCGGGGATTCGGCG
>ERZ779633.196-NODE-196-length-22999-cov-7.756668_pt1 | contig 22999 bp, 20 predicted proteins | sample MGYA00514195_ERZ779633 | MGnify/ENA primary metagenome ERZ779633 (study PRJEB29562, sample SAMEA4376707) | mouse gut metagenome | isolation source: Cecum | study: EMG produced TPA metagenomics assembly of the A DSS colitis mouse model was used to assess the...
ATTATGGAAATTACAGGAATGGTGGATGTAGTAAGGAAACAGGTAAAAGAGTGGAGACATCAGGGGCTGACAGTGGGGCTGGTACCGACCATGGGATATCTTCATGAGGGGCACAAGAGTCTGATTGTCAGAGCTGTGGACGAAAATGACAGGGTGGTGGTCAGCGATTTTGTCAATCCTATCCAGTTTGGAGTCAATGAGGATCTGGATACTTATCCGAGAGATATGGAAGCGGATAAAAGACTTTGTGAAGAGGCCGGAGCCGATTTGATTTTCCATCCGGAGCCGGAGGAAATGTATGCGCCGGACTTTTCTACCTATGTGGAAATGCAGAGGGTCAGCGAGGGATTGTGCGGCAAAACCAGACCTACGCATTTTCGCGGCGTCTGCACGGTGGTCTGTAAACTGTTCAATATTGTGGGGCCGGATCGAGCTTATTTCGGGCAGAAAGACGCGCAGCAGATGGCGGTGATCCGAAGGATGGTACGTGACCTGAATATGGATATTGAGATTGTTGGATGTCCCATCATACGGGAGGAGGACGGTCTTGCCAAAAGTTCCAGAAATACATACTTAAATGAGGCAGAGAGAAAGGCGGCGCTGGTACTCTCAAGAGCAGTTTTTAGTGGGGAAAATATGTTAAAAAACGGAGAGAGGGATGCCGGTACTATTTTAAAGGCAATGCGAAAAATCATAGAGGAGGAGCCGCTTGCTAAAATAGACTATGTGGAAATGGTAGATGCGGATAGCATAGAGCCACTTACAAAGGCGGAGGGCAGAGTGCTGACTGCAATGGCGGTTTATATTGGAAAAACGAGACTGATTGACAACTTTATTATGGAATTATAGAACTGCGCTGAGAGGAGAAAAAAGATGCTTCTGAATATGTTAAAAAGTAAAATTCACCGGGCCACCGTGACGCAGGCAGAGTTAAATTATGTTGGCAGCATCACGATTGATGAGAGGCTGATGAGAGCCGCGGGAATTTATGAGTACGAAAAAGTGCAGATTGCAGATGTGGATAACGGCGCCAGATTTGAGACCTACGTGATTGCGGGTGAGGCCGGAAGCGGAACCATCTGCTTAAATGGGGCGGCCGCCCGTATGGCTGCCACAGGGGATAAGGTTATCATTATGTGTTATGCGCAGATGACGCCGGAGGAAATAGCAGACAATCCGCCGAAGGTAGTTTTTGTGGACGAGAGGAATCAGATTACATCCGTTGCCGGATATGAAAAGCATGGTCGGCTGGGAGCGGAGAAAGAAATGTAAACAGGAGAGGGGATGGATATGAATCAGATCAAGAAAGTATGTAGCTTTATGTCGTCTAATATTGCAGTATTAATTATAATCTTTTCTGTGGCAGCGTTCTTTTATCCGAATGGATTTTCATGGGCGACGAACTACACTACACTGTTTTTAGGGGCCGCCATGTTTGGAATGGGGCTGACAATCAAGACGCAGGATTTTAGGATTGTCTTCACAAGGCCTAAGGAGCTGTGTGTCGGATTTGTCCTGCAGTATACGGTGATGCCGCTAACGGCGTATGTGCTGGCAAAGGCATTCGGTCTGTCCGCGGATCTGGCCCTTGGTGTGATTCTGGTGGGGTGCTGCCCGGGTGGTACGGCGAGCAATGTGATTACTTATGTGGCCGGTGGTGACGTGCCTTTGTCTGTAGGTATGACGATTGTGTCAACAATACTGGCCCCTGTATGTACACCGGTGCTGGTTTATCTGCTGGCAGGTTCATGGGTGGAGGTGTCGCTGCTCACAATGATGATGTCTGTAATTAAGGTCGTGCTCGTTCCCGTACTTCTGGGGATTTTGATTTATCGAATATTTCCTAAGCAGATTGATGCACTTAGGGATTTGCTTCCGCTGATATCGGTGGTTGCTATTGTAATGATTATTTCCGGCATTGTGGGAAGTAATGCGGAGAAAATTGTTTCCTGCGGCGCATTGGTTATGGCGGTTGTGGCGATACATAATGTGGTTGGACTGTGTCTGGGGACGGGAGTGGCAAAGCTTCTGAAACTGGAAGAGAAAAAAGTGACCGCTATAGGTATCGAAGTCGGTATGCAGAACAGCGGACTGGCGATCTCTCTTGCCACAGCTAATTTTGCCGCCAACCCGCTGGCTACTCTGCCCGGGGCGATTTTTTCTGTGTGGCATAATATTTCCGGGACAATTTATGCGGGTATTCGTCGCGGCAGTGAATCAGAATCAGCTTTTCATAGGATATTCCGGCAGCGGAAGATATAAAAACAGGTCAAACATTCCGCTTTCGGTTTTGACTTCCAGTCTGCCGTGATACCGTTTTACAATCTCCTGTATACTTTGCAGACCGAAACCATGATTTGGTTTATCGGGCTTGGAAGTGGGCAGCAGCGGGCTGTGTTTCGATCTCTTTTCAGATAAGGAACCGGCTCGCTTTTTTATTTGATTTACGGAGCCGCTCTTTCCTGCGTCGGGATCCGGATTGCTGACTTCCAGACAGAAAATCCCTTTTCCCGCTTTGCTTTTTACGCAAATTTCCCGCTGCGGTTCCTCCAGCTTCATGCACGCTTCCGTGGCGTTATCCAGCGCGTTGGCGTACAGGGCGCAGAGATCGGTCTTGTCGTAGGGAAGCTGTGCGGGAATTTCTATCTCCGTGTTCACCCGTATGTGACAGCGTTCCATCACGCTTTTTTTAACCGTCAGCACGGCGTTGACGGTGGAGTCGCCGCAGTAGGACAGAGAATGGGAAAACGCGGCATTGCCGGAAAGTTCTTCGGCGTAGGCAGCCCTTTTTTCTTCGGATAGGGCGGACAGAACCTGGATGTGGTTTGCCAGATCGTGCTTTAACCGTCTCACTTCAAAGTGCTGCTGCTCCATAGCCTCGTAGTACTTGCGGTTAGTCTCCGCAAACATATTTTGCTGTTCCAGTTTCCGCTGTTTTGCCAGAACCGTGACGCACCAGAGCAGACTGAGGATGGCGAACAGGGAGATCAGAAGCAATACGCCATATTCCCTGTGGACGAAAATGTCAATGGAAAAGTTGCCGGAACGAAACAGGGTGACGACAGCCAATACAATACCCAAAGGGGTTATAGTGAGGAGAAACAGTAATCGCCACATACTGTCTGAAAGGGTATAATCTTTATCAGGTGCAAATTTCTTGGCGCAGAGGTACAAAACGAGTGCAAAGGGCAGCGTGGTCAGGCTGGAAACGCTGTAACCGTGTTGGGCCGACACCTCTGAAAAGAGATCGATGATAGGGCTGTCTCCAGAGATGAATACGGTGACCCCGTACAGCTCCGGCGGAAACAGAAGATCGTGGATATAATTATCCCGCAAAGCGCTAAAAGAAAAGATCGTGTTTGAAAACATCAGCGCGATGGTAATTCGCTGCCAGATGGAGCCTTCACATGTAAGCAGGACGATTGCCAGAAAGACCGGAGTAGTTGCCAGAATATTAAAGGGATCTCCGATAAAAATGATCATGGAGGCAAGTATAGAACAGCCGAAAAACAGCAGAAAGCGTCTCAACCTTTTTTCGGAAATTCTGATTAGGTGTGACATGGAACGCATGACGAGCCACCCGGAAAGTAAGATGGCGGCAAAATGCAGGGCTTTAATTAAGGTTTTCACGTTAACCTCCTTCTCAAATCAATGTGGAGAGTGCCCGTATTTTTGGCATTCTCCCGAGTGAAGTGATTCGCAAAGCAAATCTGGAACTTCCAAGTCAGCTTTGCTGACTTTGCGAAACAGCCATTGCTGTGAGCGGCTAGAAGTTCTTTTCACTCTAAACTTCATGTCACAGCTCTGCAGTAACTCAAAACGGGATGAAAAATGCCGCATTTCAGGCATTTTTCTGGGTGAAACTTAGAAGTTCTCCGCGAAACAGCCATTGCTGTGAGCGGCTAGAACTTCTTTTCACCCTATGGAACGGGCGATTTTGGTAAGGGCGGTTTCCCGGTATCGTCTGCTGCAGGGAAGTTCCCGTCCGTTTATGGTGACGGACTCGCTGCCGAGATAATCCACATGGGAGGGATTGATCAGATAACGCTGGTGAATCCGCACGAAATAGGGAGAGAGCTGATGCTCGATCTCATCCAGTCTGGCATAGAAAGAATACTCGCCTTTGGCGGTCACCAGCATGACTTTCCGTCTGTCGGAATAAAAAAAGAGAATGTCACAGAGCCGGAAACGCCATGTGCCGTCCATGTTTTTCAGTGTGAAAGTGCTGGACTCCTCCTGTGCGTACCGGGCGCGTATCCGCCTGAACAACTGCCGCAGTTTTTCTTCCGTGACAGGCTTCATCAGATAATCCAGCGCGCCGACAAGATAGCCGTCAAAGACATAATCGGAATACCCGGTCACAAAGACGATGAGAATCTGTTCGTCAAAGGTTCTGATCTTTTCCGCGGTTTCCATGCCGTTTAAACCCTTCATTTCCACGTCCAGAAAGAGAAGGTCGATCTCGCCCGGATGGTTTGCAAGCCATGAGGCGGCGTTTGTGCCCGAGGAAAATTCGTAGACGATCTCCTCAGCATCCTCGATCAGTATTTTTTCTAAATGGAAACGCAGGGCGTCACTTGCGTCTGTCTCGTCATCACAGATTGCGATTCGTAACATGTGGGATTCCTTTCTCAAAATAGACGTTATTGATCATTGCGAAACTCTTTCACAGTTATTGGAATTGTGCAAATAACATAATCAACGCAGATGCGCTTTTGCCCCCGTTCCAGACACAACGGTACTAAGCCCGTGAGCTGCAAAGCAACGCAGTACCTTCACTAAGTAGCGGTGTCTTCCAAGGAGTTGTTTATCGTCATGTTATTTTGCAATTATGAAATATTGTGATGCGTTTCGCAATTGCCTGACTATAATGTTAAGTATACCACATTTCTTTGCGTGTAGTTGTGCGCTGTTCTCCCAAACTTTACATCCCGCCGTATCAAACTTTACATTGCTTGCAAAACCTATCCAAATTTTACATGGCAAGCGTCAAAAATGACAGCCGTTTCTTTGCAGGCGGCGTATTTGTGGTATGGTCAATTTGCGGTAAAAACGCGGCAGATGATGGTCGGGAGGGAGAAGGCTGTCTTTCATTCCGGCAGTATTAAGGAGGAAACGGATATGCTGTATGTAAAAGAACTCTTCAAATCTTATGAGGCGGGGAAAAACAAATACGAGGTGTTGAAGGGGATTGATTTTCATGTGGCGCAGGGCGAGTTTGTGGCGGTTATGGGGCCGTCGGGTTCCGGCAAGACGACGCTGTTAAACTGTATTTCCTGCTATATTCCATTCGACAAGGGGAATATCAAGTTGGGAGGCGTGGAGCTTGCAGGCATGAACGAGGAGGAGCTGGCAAGGGTCAGAAATACGAAGATCGGTTTTGTGTTTCAGGATTTTATGCTTTTAGACGGGCTGACCATCCGGGAGAATATTCTGGTGCCGCGCATTGTGCAGGGAGAGGTACCGGGGGAAGCGGAGAAGCTGGCGGATCAGCTTGCGGCAATGTTCGGGATCGGGCACATCTTAAATAAATACCCGGCGGAAATTTCCGGCGGCGAGAAACAGCGGGCGGCGGTGGCGCGGAGTCTGATCAACAATCCGCTGATCATTCTTGCCGACGAGCCCACCGGGAATCTGGATTCCAAGTCCAGCCGGGCGGTGATCGAGACGTTTATCAACGCGAAACAGAAAATGAATGCCACCATTTTTATGGTGACGCACGACAGCTTTGCGGCATCTTTCTGCGACCGGGTGATTCTGTTAAAGGACGGGACGATCTACCGCCAGATGGAGAAATGGGAAGACCGCAGTGTATTTCAGGATCAGCTTCTGGATGCGATCAAGCAAATGAGTGAGTAGGGGGTGATGAGATGAGTCAGACAATAAATATGAGACAGATGGAACGGAAGCTGCAGAAGGCGGACAGGAAGCAGTCGCGGCTTTATCTGTTCTGCAATTTTATGGCGCTGATGATTATTTCGGCGTACTCCGCGCTGATGCTCTCGCCCACGGTGCAGAAGGTATTCCCGGAGGGCGGCGACAGCCGGAAACAAATGCACATGATCTTTGTGATGACGCTGTTGGGGTGCGTGGTTTTTACGATCTATGCGCTTGGGTTGTTTTTCCGGCATAAGTCGAGGCAGCTCGGCGTTCTGATGGCTCTGGGCGCTTCGAGGAAGCGTCTTGCGCCGGGGTTATACCGGGAGGTCATTCTTTTGAGCGGGGTGTCCGCTGTCTTGGGAACGGCAGCAGGCTTTCCCTTTGTGTGGGTGATCTGGCACGCGTTCAGGCTGCTTCTGGTGGACAGCTCGGAGATGGTTCTCACATTTGATTTCAGATGCCTGTTTATCTCCCTGCTGTTCTTGGTTCTGGTGGTGGGATTTGCCTGTCTGACGGCGTGGCGGTACTTGAAGAAAACGAACATCATGGAGGTGATCCGGGAGGAGCATATCAACGAGCCGGTAAAAGAGCTTGGCAGATGGTGTGGACCGGTGGGCTTTCTGGTGCTTTTGATCGGTGCGGTGATAGGATTTGAAGCGCCGACGATGTGGCATGTGTGGTTTCTGGCTTATCCGCCGGATTGGCTGGGCGTATTATACGCGCCGGTATTTATCGGCCTGTATATGATGCTGCTCCACACGGTGGTGCACGGCTGGAGGAGCCATAAGAAGAAACCCTATAAAAATATCATTTCCCGAAGCATGATGAAGTTTCAGGGGAAACAGACCGTCAATAATCTGTTGGTGGTAACGCTGCTGATTGCGGGGGGATGCTTCGCTATTTTCTATCTGCCGACAAACGGTATTTCGGCGATGGTTCGTTACGCGTCGGCGCCATTTGACTATTTTTATCACGACCGGGCGGATCAAAACGTGCCGTGCCGGGAGGATGTGGAAGCCCTTGGCAGGGAATACGGGCTGACCTTCAAGGACTGGAGCGGATGCGATTATGTGACTCTGGGAATCGGCGAAAGGACGCAGGTGGAAGAGGAGGACGGACGGCACTACCATATCGAATATGTGCCGATGATGTGCGAGGCGAGGGTGCTTTCCGAGGATGCCTACCGTGAGCTTACCGGGCAGGTGGTTGATGTGCAGCCGGGGACCTATTTCAACCTGACCAATCAGGAAGAAACCGCTCTGGCTACCAACGAGTCGGCGAAGGAGTTTACCAATATGGTGACTCGCAGGCAGTTTGCCACGCAGTTCGCGGGATACCTGCACTATGACCTTCTCGTGGAGGAGACTCCGTGCTGTGTTGTTGACAATGCGGATTATGCCGAAATGTCGGAGGGACTGACGGATGAGTGGAGAGGTCGCTACACGGCGTTTAATGTGGACGGAAAGGACTCCTATCTCTTTGCCAATGCCTTTTTTCGTCTCTTCGTGTCGTCCTTTGATGAATCCTGCGAGCGCCCTTCCTACTATGACCGGGTACAGAAAATCAGGAAAAACGAGGAGGGAAAAGAATATTGGGGCGACACGGATGATATGACGACGATCCGTTATGAAATGGCGGACTCCTTTATGTTCAGAAGCTTTTGGGCTTACATGCCGAGTTTTCGGATCTTGAGTCAGAATGATTATCTGCGCAGTATGGCGGTGATGTTTATGATGTTTCTCTTTATTTTCATCGTGTGCATGATCACGGCGCTGGTGGTGTGCTATACCCGCTGTCAGAGCATCGCGCTGAACAACCGCTACATCTTTGACGATCTGAAAAAGCTGGGGGCATCGCCCGCCTTTCTGGACAGGGAAGTGCGCAGCCAGTGCGGCAATGTCTTTAAGGTGCCTTCTCTGGTCGGTACGACGGCAATGTTTTTGCTGTTTTCCATGATCCTGTACGCCAACGACGGCAGGATGGTAGAGACGGAATGGATGGCTCTGGGTGTATGCCTGTGCATTATTGCGGCGATTGGCGGGGTGATTTATGCGGTGTACCGCTCTACGGTGAGAGCGATTAAGGCACAGCTTCAAATAGGGTGATAACAAAAGATATTGTACCAGAAGCCGATTGATGGTATCCTTTATGGTAAAAGCTGACACAGGATGGCGATACGATGTTGCAGCTATTGCTTGTGATTATTTATCTGGCTTTTATCAGTCTGGGGCTCCCGGGCTCTCTTTTGGGCTCGGCGTGCCGGTCTGGGCTGTGCGCCAATTTATCCGTCCGTGATCCATTCCACGCCGGCGCATTTTGGGGCGGATAAATCGCAGGCTGTGATTGGGGTACAGATGGCATCTGCCTATGTGGGAACCTGTCTGGTGCGGATTATCCGGCGATGAAGGAAATCATTGACACGATTCACCGAAACCGCGGCACGGCGGTTCTGGCCCACCCCGGCGTAAACTTAAAGGGGAAGGAATTTCTGCTGGAAGATATCTTGAAGCTGGGGATTGACGGCATAGAAGCGTTTTCCGGCTACCACAGCCCGGAGCAGGCAGCAGAATTTTATAGGGCGGCACAGGAACACCAAATATTTGTTACCTGCGGCAGCGATTACCATGGGAAGACGAAGCCGTCCATCGCGATCGGGCAGCATGGGTGCACGGTGGCGGAGGAGATGGAGGCGGCGTTTGCGCGAATGGGTTTATAACGGTGGTTTTTGTGTGGTAAAATGTAAGGTAAACGTAAGGCTCCCACAAGGCGCATGTAAGGGAGGTGTGATATCTTATCCTGTAAAGAAAGAAGGAGGATATCATGATGAAGAAAAATGTGTTTGTGGGAATCGGAATTGCCGTGGCGGTTGGGGCGGCTTTGCTCAGTCTTGGCGTGTGGCTTTATTCGGGGAGCGGAAGTACTTATTATTACACGCAGATTGACAACAGCAGGATTGCGGAGGGCAAGCCGCGGGACGGTGTGATCGACCTGGACGGAGGCATGAGCTATTCTTATACGCTGCCTGCTTATAATGAAAAAGGCGTGGAAAAGGAAATTACCTTCGGGGCGTCCCGGGAACTGCGGGAGGAAGCTTTCCTAAAACTGACCGTCAGTCCTGTCCGCGGCGTGGTGGAGTGGAGCGAGGTGCAGTATGGGGAACTGCCGGAGGCGGTGCAGGAGTGTTATGACAATCCCGGATTATCCGGGTCATAAGCAGTTTTTTTTGATTGTGGAATGAACCGGGTGAGGGTATAATAGTTGTATAAAAGGCGGTCAACATCAGAGGAGATGAAAATGCTTTCCCACCCGATCCCACCGCTCTACGACGAGCATTCCAAAATTTTGATACTTGGCAGTTTCCCCTCGGTGAAATCGAGGGAGCAGCAGTTTTTCTACGGTCATAAACAGAATCGTTTCTGGCGTGTGATGGCGCAGGTGCTGGATTGCGCGGTGCCTGAGACTGTGGAGCAGAAAAAAGAGATGCTTTTGTCCCACCATATCGCGGTGTGGGATGTGATTGCAAGCTGTGAGATCACAGGCTCCTCGGACGCCAGCATCCGGGATGTGACGCCGAACGATTTGTCGCAGATTTTAAACTGCGCGGATATCCGCGCCATTTACACAAACGGCGGGAAAGCGCAGCAGCTATACAAGAAATATATTTTCCCGGTAACGGGGCGGGAGGCGGTCGTCCTGCCTTCCACGAGCCCGGCGAACGCGGGGTATTCACTGAAACGGCTGGTGGAGGCTTGGCAGAGTGTAAGAAGTGCCTCTGAAGATGTCCTGCTATGGGACAGAGAATAAAGTCAGAGTTCACGCGGGGGAATGTCTGAAAGACGGCATATTTCGCGAAGATTTCTATAGTTAGGGAGGTGGCAGAATGTCGTTAGTATTGTGCATTGCAGACGCTCCATGCAAGGGATGAGGACATTGCATGGAGGAGAGCCGTAAACGGCTGTAGGTTCTCAGCCTTTGCATCCTGATGCGCATTAAAATCAAAGGAGCAAAGGAAAATGAAAAATAACATAAAGGTATTAAAAACGTTTCTGATTTTGTGGAGCACCCAGTCTCTGTCACAGCTTGGCAGCGCCATGACGGGCTTTGCGCTCACGCTGTGGCTCTATGAAAAGACAGGGTCCGCGCTGCAGACGGCGCTTCTGTCGGTATGCAGCTATACGCCCTATGTGGTGATGAGCATCTTTGCGGGCGCATTGAGCGACAGGTGGGACAAGAAAAAGGTGATGCTTGTCTGCGATACGCTGGCGGCATGCTGTTCCGTGGCGGTTCTGATTTTGTTGAAAGTGGATTTGCTGCGACCAGTGCATATGTATATACTGAATGCCTTAACCGGTCTGATGAATACCGTGCAGCAGCCTGCAAGCGACGTGGCGATGACCATGATTACGCCGAAAAAGTATTATCAGAAAACGAGCGGTTTGCGGTCTTTTTCTTCGTCGCTTGTGACGATATTAAACCCCGTTTTCGCAACGGCGTTGTTTGCCTTTGCAGGGATGGACATTGTCATTTATGTGGATCTGGCCACCTTCGCAATCGCGTTTTTTGCCCTGCTGTTCGGTGTAAGGTTGCCTATGCCGGAAAAGAGGGAAAAGGCGGGGCGGGAATCTTTTTTGGAAACTGTCAGGGCAGGGCTTGCATGTCTTAAGGAAAACGAGCTGGTGCTCGTGCTGATTCTTTTTCTGGCGGGTGTCAATTTTGTGGCGTCGGCGTTTGACGCGGTGCTTCCGGCACTGATTCTGTCGAGGGAAAACGGCGGGGAGACGGTTCTTGGAATTGTGACTTCCTGTGCGGGAATTGCCATGTTATTCGGCAGTCTGATTGTGACGGCATTGCCTGCGCCGAAAAACCGTGTCCGGGTGATCTATCTGACGATGCTGTTTTCGCTTGGCACGGAAAATTTTCTGCTGGCATTTACAGAGCTGCCTGTATTGTGGTGCATTGGGCAGATCATCGGCTGGCTGTTAGTGCCTGTTATGAACGCAAATCTGGACGTGATTCTGCGGACGACGATTCCGGTTGACATGCAGGGGCGGGTGTATTCCTGCAGAAACACGCTGCAGTTTTTTACCATTCCGATCGGTTTGTTTCTGGGCGGTTTTATGGTAGATCATTTCTGTGAACCGGTGATGGCGGCATCGCCCGCGCAGGGTATGCTTGTCAGATTGTTCGGCACGGGGAAAGGTTCGGGCGCGGCGATGATGATGTTTATTCTCGGCGTGCTCGGGGTGGTGATCTGTCTGGCATTCGGACGCATTCTGCGAAGATACAGCTATACGGAGTAGCGGGGGGCGTGAAAATTTGAAGAGCGTATAAAAGATATAGAGGAATAGGAAAAGGCGGGACGGATGATTGCCCGCCTTTTTATGTCTGCGCGCAGAACGCGAAATACCCCTTCCCCTCCGCGCCAAGAAGCAGGCTGTAGGGCGGATATTCCTTATCGAATGTGCGGACAAACTGTTCAAAGGTCAGCATGTCGTTCCGCTCAAGGGTGCCGCATTCCGTAAGCGGGAAGTGTGTTTTCAGCCGGTTTACAAACTGCTCCGACAGAAGTTTCATGGCGGTGATGACTGTCTGGTCAATCCTGTGAATATCTTTCCCGAGGATTTCGCTGAGCGTGTGCAGGACAAGAGATTCTTCATAAACCAGGTAGATGCGGATAGGTTTCTTTTCCTCTGTGCGGTAGGTCAGGCGGAAGCAGAGCGTTTTCCCGGTGGAAAATTCCTCTCCGCTGTAACGGCGGCTGACGATATCGACATCTGTCTGCGACAAGCTTTCCAGCCCTTGGGAAAGCGCTTTTTCCAGATTTTCCAGCTCGTCGTCATCCGGCTGGTGCACCCATTTGTGCGGATTCTTGCCTGTGATGGCGCGGTCTTCGACCATGATATGACCGTTCAGCCATCCCACGCAGATTCCCAGAAAATGTCCTACCGATTCGGTGGAATAATCCTGCGCCTCCATCTCTGCCTCCAGAGCCGGGAGCGTCTTATCCCGCAGGCTGTCGTGCAGGCTTTTATGTACGGCAAGTCCCAGGTAGCCGATGGACTGCATGTAAGCTTCTTCCTCTTCGAAATGTTTGATCGTATAGCTCTTAAAATACTTAATTCCTTCCCGACATGCGTGCCGCTGTTTGTTTTCATCCTCGTTGAGCGCGATCAGCTTTCCAACGATGGAAAACAGTTTTTTGTGGGCGCTGTCAATGCTTTCCACGCCGACTTTGAAGCGGTCGTTCCATTTAATCTCTTTCGTCATAGGTACACCATCTCCTCCAAATCTGATAGAAATATGTTACCATATTTTACACTGGGCCTCAATCCTTTTGCGGTATCAAACCCGATAAAAAATAGCCGTGCAAAACATGAGGAATTTTGGTATACTTATATCATTACGCAGGATGCACGCGAGGGGGTATTGGTTATGAAATACAAGGTTCTTCTTATGGGAAACAATAAAATGATCATCAATGAGTTTTTTACCTATATGGATTTCAGCTTCGAGTGTTTCAGCACTTCGGACCGCTATGACGACGTGATCAACCATGTGAGGTATATACACCCGGATGTGCTGGTCTATTGTCTGCACGGTGAAAATCCCGACGATCTGAAACGGTTTGTCAATGTGGGAGATAAGGCTGCGGAGGAGCGGATCCCCATCGTGATTGTGGGAGATGCCGACGAATGCGAACAGTTTGTGAGCATCGCCCCTTCCGTGAACGTCACCATATTCCGCAGACCGCTTTCCACGCAGAAGCTGGAGGAGGCCATCGTCAAGCTCTTGAAGGAGAAACGGCCGGATGCCGGCAGAGAGGGACGCTCTGTGACGGTGCAGGAGAGCACGCTGAAAACGGAGGACGTCATGCGGGTGGCGGAGGAGCTTCTCGCGCAGCTTGCGAAGGAAGAGGAAAAAGAAAGGAAGCTGCGGGAAGAGGCGGCGAGGAAAAAGCACATTCTGGTTGTGGATGACGACAGCAGCGTGCTCAAGCTGCTGAAAGGATATCTGGTGGAGCGCTATGATGTGGCGACGGCCATCAGCGGCAAGATTGCCTTAAAGTTTCTGGAGACGAAGAAGACGGATCTGGTGCTTCTGGATTATGAGATGCCTGTGGATAACGGGGCCGCGGTTTTGGTAAAGATCCGGGAGAACCCGGACACCAGAAACTTGCCGGTGGTGTTTCTTACGGGCGTGACTGACAGGAAGAAAATTATGGAAGTGCTGTCGATGAAGCCGCAGGGGTATCTCGCCAAGCCTATTGATATGGAAAAATTATCTTCCACGATAAAGGGCGTTTTGGGCGGAAAGAGCGGTATGCGCTAGAGGGAGGAAAGATTGAAAAATCACACTGATGTGCTGATTTTTCAATCCGGAGTTTGCGCAGAAGCGTCACAAACTCCTTGATCACAGAGCAGAATTTGAGATTCTGCTCGTGTTCCTCAGCAAAGAACGCTTTGGAATGGAGGAAGTTATGGCGATCGTAGAGAGTGATTTTACACTGACAGATTTGATAGACGTGGAGGCGCTCCAGAAAATACAGGACGCTTTTTCGGATATGTCGGGCATTGCCTCTATGATAACCGATGCCAATGGAATCATACAGACGAAACCTTCCGGATTTACGGATTTCTGCAGGAAATATGTCAGAAACACGGAGGAAGGGCGGAGACGGTGCCAGAAATGTGACCAGATGGGAGTCGAGAAAGCGGCGAGAGCCGGCGGTTCCTGTGCCTATTTCTGTCATGCCGGGCTGGTGGCGTTTGCGGCGCCCGTTATGGCCCACGGACATTTGGTGGGATGCTTTGTCGGGGGACAGATGCTGACCATACCGCCGGATGAAAAGCAGATACGGCAGGTGGCGGAGGAGATCGGCGTGGACGGGGACGAATTGGTTTGCGCCGCCCAGGATATCCGGATTGTGGACAAGGAAATGATCAAGAAAGTGTCAAACGCGCTTTATACGATTGCAAATGTCCTGTCGGATATTGCCTACAGCAAATATCAGGTGAGCTTGACCAACATGGAGTTGAAAAAGACTTCCAATATGAAATCGGATTTCTTGGCGAATATGAGCCATGAGATTCGCACGCCCATGAACGCAGTGATCGGTATGGCGGAGATGGCGCTCAGGGAAGATCTGACGCCTGCGGCAAGGGAATATATCGGGCAGATTAAATCGTCGGGGCAGACGCTTCTCACGATTATCAATGATATTCTGGACTTTTCCAAGATAGAATCCGGCATGATGGATATCAGCGATGTGGAGTATGAGCCGATGTCCATGATTAACGACGTGTCAAATATTATTATGACGCGCATCGGCAGTAAGGAGTTGGAGTTGACGGTGGATGTCAACCCGGATCTGCCGACGGGACTTTACGGCGACAATGTGCGCATCAAACAGGTTATGGTGAATATAGCCAATAATGCTGTCAAGTTTACCAAGGAAGGAAATGTTCATATAAAGGTCGATTTCCTGCAGACGACGGACGATATGATAGAGCTGATTGTGTCCATTACCGATACGGGGAGCGGGATCAAGGAGAGCGATATGGATAAGCTTTTCCAGTCTTTTCAGCAGCTCGACAGCAAGAGAAATCGCAACATTGAGGGAACTGGTCTGGGGCTTGCCATCTGCAAGCAGCTTGTGACGCTGATGAAGGGCAAAATACATGTAGACAGCGTGTACGGAAAGGGATCGACCTTTTCCTTTGTGATTCCGCAGAAGGTGACGGATATTCATCACGCTGTGGAAAAGCTGCCGGAAAATATTGTGGCGGCCGGTCTGATCCAGAGCACGTACATTGCACAGGAGATGGCGATTGACATGGAGCGGCTCGGTGTCACTTATGAGCGGCTGGAGTCGGAGGAAAATTTAAATCTGGTAAAGGAAATGGGCGCGGGATACTTTTTTGTGGAGCAGCCGCTGTTCACGGAAGCCGTACAGTATTTTCTGAGGCTGCATCCTGATGTAAAGGGGGTAGTTTTGACAAACTACCGATCCGTGCGTTCCTACGATCTTGCAAATCTGCGTCTGGTCAAAAAGCCGCTTTATATTCTGGGGCTTGCAAATATATTTAACGGGAAAGAGGACAACGCCGCGTTTTCTGTGATGGAGGCGGAGGATTTTGATTTTGTGGCGCCTGAGGCGGAAATCCTGGTGGTGGATGACAACGCCATCAACCTGACGGTTGCAAAGGGACTGCTGAATCCGCTGGAGATGAAGATCGATACGGCTCTGAGCGGCAAGGATGCCGTTTTGATGGTGACCGACAAACGCTACGATATTATTTTCATGGATCACATGATGCCGGAGATGGACGGTGTGGAGACCACAAGGGTGATCCGCAGGCTGCTCGGAGACAATGGGCAGGTACCGATCATTGCCCTCACAGCCAATGCGGTGGAGGGAACGGCGGAGATGTTTATCAGCGAGGGTATGAACGATTTTGTGACGAAGCCCATCGAGATGCGTGATATGGTTTCCAAGCTGCGCAGATGGCTGCCCTCGGAGAAGATTGAGAAAAGGAAGAAGAAAAATAAGGGAGGCGCATCCGTTCTGAATATGCGGAAGGATGACGGCGATGTGCAGGCATCCACGGATATTGTCATTGAGGGACTGGATGTGCAGAAGGCGATGGGATTCCTCGGAAACGAGGAGCTGTTCTGGTCCGTGTTGAAGGAATACTATCGGGTTATCGACAAGAAATGCGCCTTGATACAGGAATATGAGCAGAGCGAAAAGTGGAAAGAGTATACGGTGGAGGTGCACGCGTTAAAGAGCGCGTCCAGGCAGATCGGCGCGCTGGAACTGGCGTACACCGCGGAGCAGATGGAGGCGGCCGGCAACGCCGGGAACGCGGCCCTGATCCACAAGATTACGCCGGGTATGCTGGAAGAGTATATGTTCTACAAAGGTATTTTGTCCCCTTATTTTGTAAAGGAGGAGGAGACCGACAGCGGAAGAGCGGCTAAGACAGAGGAGATGGCAGCGCTTTTCGGGCAGATGGAAGAGGCCATGGAAAATCTGGATATGGATGCCATGGAGCAGGTGGTTAAGGATATGAGCCAGTACTCCTACAGTGATGCGCAGCGGGATATCTTTGAAAAGCTGAGGAACGCCGTGGAGGACATTGACACAGAACGGTGCGCGGAAATTATTGCGGAGTGGAAGAAGGAGCTGGAAGGCTGACAATAAGCGGAGACTTGCATATTATGTGTATATTATGCAAGTTTCCGCTTTTCTTTCGCACTTCGTTGTGGTATGATAAAGCGGATGCGGATTCAGGTTTAGAAAGGATGAGAGACAGATGGCGGCGTGGTGGTCAAATTTTTGTGATCTGTTCTATAAATGTTTTATTAGGGAAGACCGTTATAAGCTTCTTCTGAGCGGTATCGGCGTGACGATCAAGGTGTCGCTTTTAGCCATCGTCATCGGTATCCTGATCGGCATGGTGATTGCCATGTGCAACCTGTCAAAGAAAAAGCTGCTTCGGTTTATCGGCGGCGTCTACACGGATGTGATCCGGGGAACGCCCTCGGTGACACAGCTTATGATTATCTACTTTGTTATCTTTGCGACGGTGCCGTTAGATAAGTGGATTATCGCCGCGATCGCGTTTGGCGTCAATTCCGGCGCGTACGTGTCCGAGATTGTTCGTGCGGGTATTCTGTCTATCGACAAGGGGCAGACGGAGGCGGGCAGGTCTCTGGGGCTCTCCGCGTTTCAGACGATGAGCAGGATTGTCGTGCCGCAGGCGGTCAAAAATATTTTTCCCGCGCTGTGCAACGAGTTTATCGTGCTGATCAAGGAGACAGCCATCGTCGGCTACGTGGGGCTGATGGATATTCAGAAGGCGGGAGACTTCATTAAGAGCGCGACGTTCATTGCGTTTATGCCGTTAATAGGAACCGCGGTGATTTACTACGTGCTGATTAAGATATTGACCCTGGCGCTTCGCCGGGTGGAGATGCGTCTGCGGAGGGCGGATGCCCGATGACAACGCGAAAAGTATTTCTAAGGAAGCGCTGATTAAATCAGCACTTCCTTAGAGCCTCCGGCGGATGCACACGGATTTGCAAAGGAATGTGCCGCTTCGCGGCGCAAATCCGGTGCGGGAAACGCTTTAATCAGCGTTTCCCTAAAGACGCTCAGCCATTGGACGGGACGCCAAGAAGTACTAAGTTTTGCGTGAAAGAATGCCAGAAAGCGGTATTCTCTGCGATTGGAGAAGATATGATAAGAGTAAACAACTTACATAAAAAATTTGAAGATCTGGAAGTCTTGAGCGGGATTGATGAGCACATCACGCAGGGGGAAGTGGTCGTGGTGATCGGGCCTTCGGGTTCGGGTAAGAGCACTTTCCTGCGGTGTCTGAATCTGCTGGAAACGGCTACCGAAGGGGAAATCTATGTGGACGACGAGCTGATCACGGCGCCGAAAGTGAATGTGAACCGTGTGCGGCAGAAGATGGGCATGGTGTTCCAGCAGTTTAACCTCTTTCCCCATCTGACCATTATGGAGAATATTACGCTGGCCCCCGTACTCCTCAAAAAGATGACGAAGGAGGAGGCGGTGAAGCGGGGACAGGAGCTTTTGGAGCGTGTCAATCTGGGCGAGAAGGCGAACGCGTACCCGGCGCAGCTCTCCGGCGGGCAGAAGCAGCGCGTGGCGATCGCAAGAGCGCTTGCCATGGACCCGGAGATCATGCTTTTTGACGAGCCCACGTCGGCGCTTGACCCGGAGATGGTGGGTGAGGTGCTGGATGTGATGAAGGATCTGGCGAGATCCGGCATGACGATGGTGATTGTCACCCACGAGATGGGATTTGCCAGAGAGGTGGCGTCCCGCGTGCTGTTTATCGATCAGGGCGTGGTGATGGAGAGCGGCACGCCTGATGAGATTTTCAACAATCCGCAGAACGAGAGGACGAAGAATTTTTTAAGTAAGGTTCTTTAACGGTAATGGCAATGAGCGGCGCCGGAGGGTTTCCGACCGCGCTGTGAATTGATATAGCAAATTTGTGAGAGAGCGGCACAAATTTGTCTGCCGGCAGATACCAAGTTGGAGGTCTGCCGCAAGAAAGCTTAAGAGGAGGATAAAATTATGAAAAAAACAACAAAGGTACTGACAATGACGCTTGCCATGGTTATGGCGGCGTGCACCCTGACGGCCTGCGGCGGCGGCGCGTCGGAGGGAAACACCATCACCTTCGGCACGAATGCCGAGTTTCCGCCCTTTGAGTACGTTACGTCAAACGGTGTGATCGGAGAGTATGACGGCATTGACATGGCGATCGCAAAGCAGATCGCGGAGTCGAACGGCATGACGGCGGCAGTGGAGAATATGGAGTTTGACTCCCTTCTGGTGGCGCTGCAGAACGGACAGATCGACGCGGTGATCGCGGGTATGACGGCGACGGATGAGAGAAGGGAAACCGTAGATTTCTCTACCACCTACTATACGGCGACACAGGTGATGATCGTGAAAGAGGATTCCGATATTGCGGCGGCGACTGACATGGCGGATAAAAAGATCTGTGTGGTGCAGGGATATACCGGAGAAATCTGCGTGCAGGATATGGGCTACACCTACGAGGCATTTAAGAAAGGCACGGAGGCTGTGATGGAGCTGGTGAACGGCAAGTGCGATGTGGTAGTGATCGACTCCGCGACGGCGCAGAAGTATGTGAGCGACAACGAGGGCTTGAAGATCGTGGAGGATCCTTCCGCATTTGAGTCCGAGGAGTACGCGATCGCAGTGCAGAAGGGTAACACGGAGCTGCTTGACAAGATAAACGGCTCTATTGACAAGATGCTCGCAGATGGAACGATCAACGAGCTGGCGGTGAAGTATACGGAGGAAGCGACAGCGGAGTAAAGGCGGCAAAATCAATACGGTGTGTGGAAGATGAGGTGAAGCGGCCTTGTGTCGCGGCCTCATCTTTTTGCGCGCATAAGCAGAGTCAGAAACCGGCAGAGACAGGACGCAGGCTGGCAGGCAGGACTGTATCTGACGGTTTATGACGAGCAACGCGAATGAGAAATGCGAAGCATTTCGAATATGCTTATGCGCATAAGCAGAGTCAGAAACCGACAGAGACTTGACGCAAAATACTTTCTCGTAGTAGTATAGTGAAGTAACTTGCAACTTACGTTGTACATAAACTCGTCAATGTACCGCCCGGCAGACTTGGGAAAAAGGTGCAGGAAAGAGGGAACGATGAAAAAAATGTGGGAGAAGTGGACAGGCATAAGCCTTGTCAAGAGAATTGTTGTGGGGCTGGTGATCGGTGTGATTCTGGCCTTGGTGGCGCCGGGGGCGTCCGGAATCGGCGTGTTGGGCGATGTGTTTGTGGGAGCCCTGAAAGGAATCGCGCCGCTTTTGGTATTTTTTCTTGTGATAAGCGCGCTCTGTAACGCGGGCAAGTCGCATGGAGGAGTGATCAGGACGGTTATCATCCTGTACATGTTCAGCACGGTGCTGGCGTCCGTGATCGCCGTGTTTGCCAGCATGGTATTTCCCGTGGAGATGGTGCTTGTGGACGCGGCTTCGGATGCGGCGGCTGCGCCCAGCGGTATCGTGGAGGTATTGAGCACGCTGCTGATGAATGTGGTGCAGAATCCCGTATCGTCGCTGGCGAACGCCAATTATGTGGGAATTCTGGCATGGGCAGTGCTCTTGGGCGTGGCATTCCGCCCGGCGAAAGAGACGACGAAAAAGACGCTTGCGGATATCTCGGAAGCGATCTCAAGGGTTGTTGTGGTTATCATTAACTTTGCGCCTTTCGGGGTGCTGGGCCTGGTTTATAACAGTGTGACAAGCAGCGGGCTGGAAGCTTTCAGGGATTACGGAAAGCTGCTTGTTCTGCTTGTGGGCTGTATGCTGTTTATCTATTTTGTGACGAATCCGATTCTGGTGTACTGGTGCATTCGCAAGAATCCCTATCCGCTCATTTTTAAGTGCCTGAAGCAGAGCGCGATCACGGCTTTCTTCACCAGAAGCTCGGCGGCGAATATTCCCGTCAATATGAAAATCTGTGAGGAGATGGGACTGGATAAGGACACGTACTCCGTTACGATTCCGCTTGGCGCGACCATCAATATGGACGGCGCGGCGATCACGATCACGGTCATGACTATGGCCACCGCATTTACGCTCGGGATTAGCGTGGATATTCCTACTGCGATTATTTTAAGCCTTTTAGCGGCACTTTCAGCCTGCGGTGCGTCGGGCGTGGCAGGCGGTTCGCTTCTGTTGATACCGTTAGCATGTTCACTGTTCGGCATTCCGGATTCCATTTCCATGCAGGTTGTGGCGGTAGGATTTATCATCGGCGTGATTCAGGATTCTGTGGAAACAGCGCTCAATTCTTCTTCCGATCTGCTTCTGTCGGCTTCGGCGGAGTTCAGACAGTGGCGGTTAGAGGGGAAGGAAATTAAATATTAAGTTTATGGAGGAGAAAGATTATGAAAAAGAAATTGGCGGTAGTATTGGTGACGGCGATGACTGTCTGCGGAACCCTTGCAGGCTGCGGCGGCGCGAAGGAAACAGCGGCAGGAGCGGCGGATGCCGGCAGCATGGTATACGCGGTGGAAGCGGGCTCTGCGGGAGAAGATGCTGCGAACGAGAAGGGCTATCAGACGAATGTGGTGGCGTCTCAGGCGGATGCCTTGATGGAGGTGGCTTCGGGCACGTCGGATGCGGCGATCATCGATCTTTTGATGGCGGGTGCCATGATCGGGGAGGGGACAAGTTACCCGGATCTGGTACACACGGACGAACTGACCACGGAAGAGTACGGCGTGGGATGCAGGAAAGGTTCTGATCTGGCTTCCTATATCAACAGCGTGTTTGGGCAGAGTTACGCGGACGGTTCCATGCAGAAGACGGCAGAGGCCTACGGGGTGCAGGAAGCGATTGTGGAGCAGAAGTCTTCTGAATTTACGGCGTCTGCTTCCGACAGCGACGTGGCTTACATTCAGGGCAAGGGTACGCTGATTGTGGGCATTACAGAGTTTGAGCCGATGGATTACAAGGATGACTCTGGCGAGTGGATCGGCTTTGACGCGGATATGGCGCGGATAGTGGCGGAGCAGCTCGGCGTGGAGGCGCAGTTCGTAGTGATCGACTGGGACAATAAAATTATGGAGCTGGAGTCCAAGAATATCGACGTGGTGTGGAACGGCATGACATTGACTGATGAAGTCACAAGCGCCATGGAATGCACCAACGCGTACTGCAACAATGCACAGGTGGTTGTGGTGCCCGGAAAGTAAAGCGGGCGGAATGAACGTCTGGCAAGTACAGAATGATATCTTGGGATTTTAGGAGAATGGGACATGTTTTTTAGTGTGACACAGGCGCTGGTGGACGGCCTTTTGACAACGTTTCAAATATTTATTTTCACACTGCTTTTTTCGCTGCCCCTTGGGCTGATTCTCGCCTTCGGCGCGATGAGCAGATGGAAGGTTCTGCGGGGGCTGATCCAGACGCTTGTGTGGATCATACGGGGCACGCCGCTGATGCTGCAGTTGATTATCATTTTTTACGGGCCCGGGCTGTGGCTCAACCACAATATTTGGAGCGGCAGCGAGGCGGGACGGATCACCGCCACGGTGGTGGCTTTCAGCATCAACTATGCCTGCTATTTTTCCGTGATATTCCGGGGCGGTATCGAGGGCGTTCCCGTGGGGCAGCGGGAGGCGGGCGAAGTGCTGGGCATGACGAAATGGCAGATTTTTTTTAAGGTCACGCTTTTGCAGATGGTGAAGCGCGTGGTGCCGCCCATGTCCAACGAGATCATTACGCTGGTGAAGGACACGTCGCTGGCGCGGATCATTGCGGCTTATGAGCTTACCTTTGCGGGGTACTCTTTTATGAAGAGCAACGGGCTTACCTGGCCGCTCTTCTATACGGGCGTGTTTTATCTGGTGTTTGTGGGTATTTTGACACTGCTGTTTAACTATATCGAGCGCAGGCTGGACTATTTCCGATAGAATATTTCGGAATGGATGACAGAGCCGGTAAAAGGATTTGCCGCAGGCGCGAAATGGCAGAGGATCAGGCGTCCGGACTTTGCGGAAAATGTTACGGCATGGAGGTATAAATGGCTGTATTAGAGGTGAAAAATATCGGAAAACATTTTGGAGCCACGGAGGTGCTTGCCGACGTGAGCTTTGATCTGGAGGAGGGAAGCGCGCTGGCGATTATCGGCTCTTCCGGCTCCGGCAAGACGACGCTTTTGCGCTGTTTGAATTTTCTGGAGACGCCGGATCGAGGCTCCATCACGGTGCGGGGGGAAACCCTGTTTGACGCGGAGCATCCCATCAAAGGGCAGGAGAAGGATCTGCGCACCAAGCGGCTGCATTTCGGCATGGTGTTTCAGGCGTTCCACCTGTTTCCACAGTATACGGCGTTAGAAAACGTGACGCTGGCGGAGAAACTGCTGGCTCAGGAAAAGCCGGATTTTAAGCAGAAGAAAAGGGAGATTCTGGAGGAGATCGAGGCCCACGGGAAATCGCTCCTGGATCAGATGGGACTTTCGGAGCGCATGGATCACTATCCGCATCAGCTTTCGGGCGGGCAGCAGCAGAGGGTGGCGATTGCCAGAGCGTTGGCGCTTAAGCCGGATATCCTCTGCTTTGACGAGCCGACTTCGGCTCTTGACCCGGAGCTGACGGGGGAAGTGCTCAAGGTCATCAGAGGGCTTGCCGAGCAGCATACGACCATGATTATCGTGACCCACGAGATGAGCTTCGCAAGGGATGTGGCGGATCAGATCATCTTTATGGACGAGGGCGTGATCGTGGAGCAGGGCGATGCCAGACAGGTGATCGACCATCCGCGGGAGGAGCGGACGAGACAGTTTCTTACAAAATATTGAAGAATAGGAGGGCTTGCCGGAGGGCAGGCTCTCTTTATTCTATAGGAAAGTGTGACAGCGTAAGCCACTGAAGGAGAATGCGAAGCATTCTCTGAATCGAGCGTGCCGATGCTCGATTTTTACTACCTTTTTTGAAGAAAGTAGTATAGATTTTGGACAGTATGCGTGATATGTTTGAGAAAGAAGGAAGACGTAAGTAACAGAAACGAATAAGGAGGAGATGGCAT
>ERZ779633.197-NODE-197-length-22721-cov-8.997000_pt1 | contig 22721 bp, 15 predicted proteins | sample MGYA00514195_ERZ779633 | MGnify/ENA primary metagenome ERZ779633 (study PRJEB29562, sample SAMEA4376707) | mouse gut metagenome | isolation source: Cecum | study: EMG produced TPA metagenomics assembly of the A DSS colitis mouse model was used to assess the...
CGTTCTTGTCGGTGACGGTGATGGTCACATCCCCATCCTTGGTGGTGACAGTCTCCGACTTGGTCCCGTCGGGCTGCTCCACGGTCACCGTCTTGGAGCCGTCAGGCTTGGTCACCGTAGTCACTTTGCTGCCGTCCTCGCGAGTCTCGGTGTTAGTGCTGGTGGAGGGGCGAGAGCTGCTGCTTCCGCTGCTGGAATTGCCCTTGGTGCCCGTCTTGATGGCGGCTCTAAAGTCCTCCACTGCCTGCTCCAGTGTTTCCACAGCCGCGTCTACAGCAGTTTGGTCTTTGGTCTCCAGCGCGGCGCGCGCGTCGTCGATGGCGTCGGTGAGCGTCTTCATTTCGTCGGTGGTCACAAATCTGGTGCCGTTGGACACCTGATCGGGGGTTTTGCCGTCAATGATCTGAACGCCGGTCGTTGCGGCGTTGGCGGCGTCGATGGTAGCGGTCAGGATCTTCGTGTTCACGCTTATGACCACCGTGGCGCTACCGGTCTTGGTGGTGTAACCGTCCGCCGTGATCTTGTAGTAGACAGTGTACTCGCCGATCTCAGCAAAGGAGGGGTTGATGGCGGTGTACACGCCGTTCAGGGTTTCAGCATAGGTGACAACAGCGCCGGTGGCAGGGGTGACCACAGTCACGGTAATATGGTGATACTGCCCGTCGTAGGGGACATTTACCTCGGTGGCGTTGGCGACGATCTCGTCGGGGGCGGGCTCACGCACCGTGAGGGAGCAGGTGGCGGTCTTGTTGCCGTCCTCAGAGGTGGCAACGATGGTGACAGTCCCCGGGGAAACGGCGGTGACCAAGCCGGTGGCGGGATCCACAGAGGCGATGGTAGCGTTATGAGAGCTCCAGGTCACCTTCTGGTTGGCGGCGTCCTCGGGGGAGACAGTGGCGGTCAGCGTCAGGACCTCGCCGACGACGAGGGTGGCGGTGGCAGGGGAGACGCTGACGCCAGTCACAGCAACGCGCTTTTCCTGCACGGCCTGGGTGGCGTCGGAGGTCTTGACGCCCGTAAAGTCGCCTGTGCCGGTGACCCGGACCAGAATCGTGTGGGTCAGATCGGACGCCTTCAGGGTGTAGGTCGGGCCCTGGCCGGAGGCGATGGGGGCGCCGTCGGTGCTGTCATGGAACCATTCATAGGTGGCGGTGATAGCGCCGCCGACAGTGCCCTGAGCGGTCACGTTGGCGGTCAGGGTGTCGCCCACGTGGGGGATGTTCTGCTCGGTGGTGGAGGCGTCGGTGTGGCCGATGGTGATGGTCACGCCGGTCAGGGGAGTAAGGATCTTCTCGCCGGTGGCCTCCACCACCATGTCGGAGGTGACGTTCTGAATGGTGAAGGACCCGTCGGTCTTGTTGTAGGAGTAGGTGTTCTCACCGGACTGGAGCGTGTCGCTGCCCTTCTTTACCGTGATGGTCTCGGGGAGGGCATAGCCGCTGACGACTCTCAGCTGCCCGTTGTAATTCTCGCCGTGGTTGACAGTGCGGTCGGGAATGGCGGTCAGATGGGTCAAATTGTGATGGATGGTATAGGTCTTCAGTTCCGCGTCTCCGGTGATGGTGATGTTTTCCGTAACGCCCTTGGTAAAGGTAATGGTGGCGCTGGCGCGGTCCGTTTCATAACGGTAAGTATAGAAGTCATTGCCCAGCGCGTCCGCCTCGCCGGTCTTCTTCACCGTAATAGTGGAGGGTACCTTGTAGCCGTCATTGGGGGTGAGGGTGATGGTAGTCACCGTGCCCCAGTCCACCTCGTGGCTGTTAGCGGCCTGGTCGGCCAAGCTACACTTCATGTTGCCGAAGGTGTGGCTGATGGTGACCTTCTTCAGGCGGAACGCGGCAGTGATGGTTACGTTCTTCTCGGGCATGGTAAATTTGTTGTCGGTCACCTGGACGTTACCGCCGTCGGCGGCGGTGACAGTCAGGCTGTCCGGGGTCAGCTCATAACCATGGGAGGCGTCGGGGGTGACGGTAATGGTCACCTGGGTGCCGCCTGCCACCGCGCTGTGATTGGCGGTGACGGTGCCGCCGGTGATATCGGGGTCAATGGCGACGGAATAGAGGGCCTCCTGGAAGCCACCTACGGTAATGGAGGTAGACCATGCGCCCTCGGCGACCTTGTTGGCGTCATCGGCGGGGATGCGCACCTGATAGTCGCCCTTGGTCAGGCCGGTGAGCGCACCGGTGGAGTCGGCAACCTTCGAGGTCACCGCCTCCCAGACGTCCTCCGTCTCGGCCTCCTTACGAAGCTCATAGGTCTTGCCGCTTTCCAGGCCGGTGATCTTGCCGTCGTTGTTGGCGGCGGTGGCGCAGGCCACGCCGGTCAGCCCGGTGGGGGCGGCGGGGCCGTCCTTCTCGGCGACCTGGGCAGACGCCGCGGAGGAGACACCCTGGCAGTCATAATAGGTGTCGTCCGAGGTGATCTTCACGAAGATATACTTGCCGTAGTCTGCCGCCGTCAGGATGTATTCGGTGTTGGCGGCGTCGGGAGCGGTGTTGGCGTCGTTTACGGCGGCCTCATTGGCGCCGCCGGCGTCATCTGCCCGGAACCACTGATATTTCAACGCGTTCTTGGCGCTGTCGACCATCTGGATATTGGAGATCTGGGCGGTGAGGGTCTCGCCCACCTTGGCCGTGCCGCTGATGGAGGGCTTGTTGGTCACATGGGTCTTGATCTGCACCGTGAACTGCTTTTTCACGGTGGCGTCAGCGGCGGAGGACACAATCACGGTCACGCTGCCTGTTTTGGCCCGGTCGGCCTTGGCGGTGATGGTGGCGCTGTGGCCGTGGGTGTCATCCGTGCGGGTCAGAGTCACCAGGCCCTCGATCTGCGCCCGGTTCCAGTTCAGAGTGGTGTTGTCCGCGTCGGCGGGGGAGACCTCCGCGGTCAGGTCCACGCTGTGGGGATAGTTGGCGTCACCCTCATTGGTCCAGATCACGATGGGCGCGGCGCCGATGTCCGTGCCGCCCTTCTTTACGATGACATCCTCTGCCTTCGCCTTGACGGTAATGGCGATCTCTCCGGTGACGGGGGCGTTGGTGTCCGCTGCGGTAACAGAGCACACCAGGATGGTGCTGCCTACCTTTGCGGCGGTGATGGGCAGCTGGAGGCTGTTGGCGTCGGTAAAGGTGATCACGTCGTCAGCGGAACCTGCTTTGATGGCCCAGCTCACGGTCAGCGGCTCAGTGGGAGCACCGTTGGCCGTGGCGGTGACGGTGGTGGTATTACCAACTTCGGCAACAGGCTGGTCGGTGTTCTTGCTGGCGTCATTCAGCCACATGGTGATGCCGCCCTCGCCCCGGGTGAAGGTCACGCTGTCGGCGGGCTTCGCCGCGTCCTTGATGGCGACGGTGGGGGCGGACTCGGCCCAACCGGCGTAGTTGTCCGTGCCGGTGACCTTGACGGTGACGGTCTTGCCGCTGTCGGCGGGGAGCAGCGTATAAGTGCTGTTGGTGGCCCCGGGGATGGGTACGTCGTTGGCGTCCGCCTCGTGGCGGTACCACTGGTAGGTGACGGTCTCATTTTCGCCGATGGCGGCGGTAAGGGTCTTGCCTACCCGGAAGATGTTTCCCTCGGCAGTAACAGTGGGCGTGCCTGCCTTGGTCTTAAACGCTCCGGTGACGGTGACGGGGTAGGCGGGCATGGTGAAGGTGTAGGCGTAGAGGCCGTTTTCCGCCTCGGTGGGTGTGACGGTGATCTTCTCATCGCCCTCCTGGGCTCCGCCGGTGCGTGCCACGGTCACATCGGTCAAGGCGTAGTTACCTTCAGACGTACCGGTGACCCGAAGCGTATCTCCGGCAATGGCCTTGCTACCCTCCAAAACGACGGGGGAGTCATCCACCAGCTGTTGGATCGCGATAGACCCGTTTGCAACCGTCTCGGCGGTAACGGGGAAGAGAGACGCGCCGGTAATGCGGACCTCAGCGGCGGAGCAGTAGCCGTTGGCAGTGCTGCCGGTGACCTTAAACACCACATACTTGGCCCGGGTGCTTGTAAAGGTGGCTTCCTTCCAGGCGAGATCGTTGGCCCAGGAGCCGCTGTCAACACTGTCGGCGACCTCGGTCCAGGCGTCGGAGGCGGTCCAAGCCGTGTCGTCGGCCAAAGCGTTCCAGGCGGCGTCGTCCGTGCTGACATAGATCTCGTAGCCGGTGATGCGGCCGGCGTTATTGCTTTGGCGGGGTAGGTAGCGCAGTCCGTCGACGGCATACGTTTCGCCCAGATCAAAGGCGAGCCACCAATAGCCCTTGTTGCCCGTCACAGTACCGTTATTCCAATCCGTGTGCCAGATGGAGCTGGTGTCCCGGTCCACTGCGTTGACGGCGGCGTCAGGTTCAGTCGAAGTGTGCTCACTGCCCGTCTTAACGGTCATACGGGTTGGGTCCAGGTCCTTTCCACCCAAGGGATCGAGAACACTGTAGTTGGCCAGGACCTCCTCGGCCAGGGCCTTCAGGCCCTCGCCGCTGGGGGTGGAGGAATAGGATTTCTGGTCGCGGGCGTATTCCCACTCCCAGGCAAACCAGTCCGCTCCGTTGAGGGTGGGATCATCAGTGGTGGTGCCGATCTTGGCCTTGGCGGCATCGATCCACTTGATCCAGCGCTGCTTATAGAAATCGTTGGTGAGACCGGCCCACTGGCGGTTGGAGTAGTCCTTCAAGCCGCCGCCATTACACTGTTGAATAGAGCCCCAGGTGGTGACCAGAGCCTTGGCGTTGCGGAGATAGAGGCGCTTGGTGAAGTCGTCGGCGTTGCGCGCCATATACTCCGCGCCGCCGGTCCATTTACCTAAGGTGAACTCGCTGCGGGTAGCCAGGACCTTCTCCACCTCATCGATCAGAGCGAGGAAGTTGTCAGAGGCTTCGGTAAAGGTATCGAGATCGCCGGAGCGGTAAGCGGCGGCCATGGTCTGGTGGGCGGTGATGGCATAGTTGGAAAGCTGCTGCTTGAGCACGTCAGCCACATCGTAGAGATAGGCATCGGAGGCGGACAGAGTGTCATAGTCGGTCAGCAGGAGCTTTAAGGCATTTTCCAGTTTGATTGCGCTGTAGCCGATAGAGCCGTTGCCCCAGGTGGAGGCTTTGCCACCGGCCAGGGTGGGCCGCCCGTTGATCACCGACTCGGGGGAACCCTGACCCGCCATGTTCATCGAGGACATATAGACGGTGTCCGCCATCATACGCATGGCCTGAGAGGCGCTGTCGCTCTCGGCGCCGTAGCGGCGGCGGACGTAATTTGCCAGCCATTCATTCAAGTCGATCACGGGGAGGTTTTCGGAGGCGTTGTCCACCCAGATGGTCTCAAAGAGGAAATCGTAGAGCACGGGGTTTTCCTGAGCGCCCTCGGGGGACATACCAATACCCGCCATGTGCTTGGACGCGTTGGCGTCAGCGGGGATGTTCTTTTGGAGAGCGTCCAGGTGGCCGTGGAGACCCATGCGTCCGCCGAAGTTGTTGAGCATACACCACACCCACGGGGTATTAGAAAACTCCTTACGGGAATTCCCTTCAAGAAGCTCGCCGTATCCGTTGTTGTGGGGGGAATGCTCTGCCCAAAGATCCAGCACCAGGGCGTGGCTGCGGCGGTCGGTAGGCGTCCGCAGTCCGGTCAGCAGCTCGGTGGAGGGGTTTCCCTGCCAGGATTGGATGATCCAGACGGCGTCAGAGTCAAATTCCAGCAGGCTGTCCAGCAGAGCGGAGGCCACCGTGGTGGGACTCATGCCGCCGGTATTGCCCCCCTCGTGGAAGGGGTCGGTGGCATAGTATTTGACGTCGCCGAAGACTCTCTTCTGGGCGGCGTAGAATTTCCGCGCGTATTCATCATAGGTGGCAGTATCGGTCTTGAGCATGTCGGGGCGGCGGAAGCTGCACCAGTTGCCTTGGGTAATGATCGCCGCACTGGGGTCGTGGGCGCTGAGGTCAACAGGCACCATGCCGCTGAAGGCCTGGAGCACAGGCTCCATACCCAGCACCCGCATAAACCGCTGATTCTTCCGAGCCAGCTCCACACGTTCAGTGAGGAAGGAGTCGTGGATGGGGCCGCCAAAGCCGGTGAGGTTGGCCATGTACGCCCAGGCGTAGTAGCCCGGACCGGCCAGGAAGTCCTTGGCCTCCTGGTGGGTGTAGCCCACGCTCATGAGGAATTCCCGCCAGACCTCCTCCTGCCCGGTGATGTCTAGCACCACGTTGACGCCGTTGAGGGCCTGCCAGTCCAGTTCATTTTGCCACTCGGGCTCGTTCCAAAAGGACATGGTGTAGGAGTGGGTGCAGTAGTTGTAGGCGTAGCGGACAGGGTATTTGGTTTCCTTATGTATCGTGCCGCCCACGGGGACGATCTGGGCGGGCATGTTGACCTGATTGCCCACCTGGGAGATATGGACATTGCAGAAATACTTCAGATAGTGGTTCACGCCGGTGGCCAGAGACACGCCGTTGTTGCCCGTGACCTTGATCTTGCCGCTCTCGTCGCTGAGGGTAAAGTAATCGTAGCCATTGGGACCGTCGGCCAATGCGAAAGTGAACCAATCCACATAGGCTGCACCCACCTGCCGGGTGATGATCCCCTTGACCGCGTCAATGGTATCCTGCTCAGTGATGGGGTCGGCGTAGGACGTGTTCTCAAAGGCCTCCACGGTGACGGCGGGGGCCGTTTGGACGGGGGTGTTGGTGGCGGTGCCCTTGACCGTGACCTCGTTTAGGGTGGGACGGTTGGAGGCGGAGTAATACTCCAAATAGACGCGCACAATGCGCGCTTCTTTATTCAGGGTAAATGTATCGCCCTCGGTCGTGCCCACGTCGTGGTTTTTGGACCGGTCTGCGACCAGTTCAAAATCCCGGCCGTCCATGCTGGTGTAAACAGTGTACTGAGTGTAGCCGCTGGTGGGGGTATGGACCGTGATTTCAGAGAGATGATAATTTTCCTCCAGGTCGATGTCCAGATAGGCGGGGTACATATCCGCCTGCCAGCCGGAGCCGGTGTTTCCGTCCACAGCCAGATAGGAGCCGGTGTCGTTAAAGTTGGTGTGGGTGGGCTTGTCGAAGGACAGATTGTTGGGGTCGGGTGGCTGCGGCTCGGTATATGTGCCCCAGATCTGGAAACCGGTGAGCTGAGAGGGATCGGACAACTCCACCCGGACGGCAGACATGCCGGTGATATAGTCCAGAATGTTGTCGCCGTTCTTCAGAGTCTGAATATAGGTGGTGTAGGTCTTGTCCCGCTTGAGCCGACCCTTCAGGACACCGGTGACGCCGTCGGGTAGGGTGACCTTGAAGCCGGCGATCTGCTGGTTGCTCTTGAAATCCCACTCCTTGTAGTCGGAACCTGTGGTGGATTCGCCTGCGTAGGAGGTGATGTCGGCGTACTTATTGAGGTCAACGGCCTCGTCGATTGCCCAGATCTTCACCTCGGCGATGTTGGGCCAAAATGCGCCCGCTGCGCCGTTGGTAAGGGGGTTGTCCAGGACGATTTGGAGATGGCTCATCAGCGTGCCCTCGTCGCTGTCGTCGGCAAAAACGAGAGTCTCCGACATGGTGTGTTGGGTGGGGCCGAGGATGGTAGACATGTCGGAGGTGACGCTGTTGAACGCGCTGTTGAGCGTCACACGCATCGAGCGGTTGCTGTGGTTCTCAAAATTGATCTCGACCCGCTTGACCTTGGCGTTGCCTGGGAGAGCAAACATGACCTCACAGGGCCAACTGGCGCCAGAGGTGTTCCACTGCGTGCTCAGATTGCCATCCACCATATTCTCGGGCCTCTTGTTGTTGTTCTCGTAAGAGGGCACAGTAATGGTGGACAGGGGGGCGAGGTCTTTCAGTCCTCCGTAAACGGGGTCGTCGGGCTCGGGAATGTCGGGCTTGGCCTCGCCGAAAATGCGGAATTCACTGACGGCGCCCCACTGGTTGCCGCTGTGGAGGACAACGCGCACATAGCGCAGGTCGGTAAGGGAGGCAAAGGGATGCTGCTTGGCGTTTTGCCCGGCGGCATGGGAAACGGGTACGTCCTTCACATATTCCGTCCATTGCGTAACGCCGTTGGCTCTGCCATAGATGTTGTACTTGTAGGTGTAGGAGGCGGCTAGGGCGGTAGAGACCACAAATTCAAAGCCGCCGATCTTGCGGTTTTCCCCGAAGTCAAACTCCATAAAGCATGCGCCGTCCACACCGGCAGCCCCGGGAGGCACCGCGGCCCCGTACATTTCAAATTCGGTGTCATTGCTATCGTCGGTCAGATTGGCTTTGAGGTTGCCGCTGTTATCTGTTACGCGGTTGTTGTTGGGCAGGGTAGGAGACATCCCCTTTGCAATGTTGGTAAGGGTGGAGAGGTCCAAGGGCTCCGCCCAGATCTCAGCCTCGGCAATAGCGGGCCAAAAAGCGGCTGCGGCACCGCTGCTGGTTGGATTTTCCAGGAGGACCTTCAGCGAAGAGACGGTTTGGGCTTCGGAAAAGGTATAAACGTATGTATCATCAAAGCTGGTCACCGTTTGCTTGTCGATCTGGTTGTCGCCGGAAAACAGAGTGACATCCATACCCCAGGAAGAATGGCCCTGCTCAAAGAAGAGGATAACATGCTTGACTTTTCCGACGCCGGCGGGCAGATTGAAGACTACATGGCCGGGGAAGCCGCGATTGGCGCCCCAAAGCGTAGAACGGTTGCCGTCACAAATGTTGCTGATTTGATAGGCGCTTCCGGTGGAACTGGAGACAAGCTCGCACTGACTGGCGATATTCACCAGCCCGGAGGTGTCCACCTCCGCCAACTCTGCCTGGGCGGGCTCATCCGCGTCCTCCCACACGGGAACCGCGAGACGGTCCGTCTCGTCCGACGGGGCCTCCATAGGGACGGCCCCGTCATCGATCCTTGCCGCCAGAGCGCCGGTGGGCAGCATGCCCACCAGCATGACCAGCGTCAGCAGGGCAGAAAGAAACCTTTTCTTGTTCATGTTCGTTACCTTCCTTTCTTTGCTTGGGCGCGGTGTGATATGTGCCAAATTCCTGAAAAAGAACTTGTGTATTTTAAACAAATATGAGCCTAAAATATTAAGGTATATATGGGTAATATAACAGTTTTTTGCCCCGCTGTCAAGGACGACGGGAGAAAGAGAAAAGACCTTGCGCCAAGGGGGAAATGTTGGTATAATACTAAGGTATGTCAAAATGGGAAAGGACGGCCATTGGATGAAAAAGACAGACGTGATGGGCGTGGCCTTTGACGATATGACCATGGACGAGGCGGCGGACCGGGCGCTGGCGCTGGCAAAGGACGGCGCGGGGGCGTATGTGGTGACCCCCAACCCGGAGCTGGTGCTGATGGCCCAGAAGGACTCTGCCTATGCCAAGACGCTGGCGGGGGCGGCGCTGACCTTGGCGGACGGCATCGGCATCATCTATGCGGCCAAGCTGCTGAAGCGGCCCCTGACCGGCCGGGTGCCCGGCATCGACTTTGCCGGGGCGCTGATGGAACGGCTGGCGGGGTCCGGTCTGAAGCTCTACCTGCTGGGCGCGAAGCCCGGGGTGGCGGAGCGGGCGGCCGCGAATTTGGCGGAAAGATATCCGGGGCTGGATATCTGTGGGACCCGCGACGGATATTTTCAGGAGGACGGCCCGGTGATTCGGGACATCCGCAAAAAGGAAGCGGACGTGGTGTTCGTGTGCCTGGGCGCGCCCAAGCAGGAGCGGTGGATGGAGCGCAACGGCGCGGCCGCGGGGGCTCATCTGCTGGTGGGCCTGGGCGGGTCGCTGGACGTGTTCGCTGGAACGGTACAGCGGGCGCCGGGCTGGATGCAGAAGGCGGGGCTGGAGTGGCTTTACCGCCTGGCGAAACAGCCCAGCCGCATCGGACGCATGGCCAAGCTGCCCGGCTTTTTGGTCAAGGCGGTGTTTTGGAAGGATAAGGGGGGAGAAGTGGCGTGAAGGGACCGGGAAAGCTCATCGTGCTGGAGGGCACCGACGGCTCGGGGAAATCCACCCAGTTTGCCCGGCTGTGCCAACGTATGGAAGCGGAGGGGCAGCCCTTTCACAGGCTGGTGTTTCCCCGGTATCAGGAACCGTCGTCCATGCTGCTGCGGATGTATCTCCAGGGAGAGTTCGGCTCCCATCCCAGCGACGTGAACGCCTACGCGGCCTCCACCTTCTACGCCGTGGACCGTTACGCGGCCTGGAAGCAGGATTGGGGGAAGCTTTACCGGAGCGGCGGGATCATCCTGGCCGACCGGTACACCACCTCCAATGCCGTCCATCAGGGGGGCAAGCTGGCGGGGGAGGAGCAAGCGGCGTTTTTCAGCTGGCTGGCGGATTTTGAGTACGGAAAGCTGGAGCTGCCTGAGCCAGACCTGGTGCTCTGGCTGGACATGCCCACAGAAAAGGCGGTGGAGAATCTGCGCCGCCGGGAGAGCGAGACCCACACCACGGGAGATATCCACGAGGTGGACGAGGACTATCTGCGTCAGTGCCGCGCCTGTGCCCAGGCGGCGGCGGAGCATTACGGCTGGCGGCGGGTCCCCTGTCTGGACGAGGGGGGCGCGGTGCGCGGCATCGAGGACATCCACGGCGAGCTCTGGGACCTGGCGCGCAAGGCGCTGGACATATGAATGAGGAGGACGGGGACATGGTTTATGTACTGTTGGGTGAGGGCTTTGAAGAGGCAGAGGCCATCGTGCCCGTAGATCTGCTGCGCCGGGCGGGGGTAGAGGTCGCTTTCACGGCGCTGAAGGGGAAGACGGTAAAGTCCTCCCACGGCGTGAAGGTGGAGGCGGACTGCCAGCTCAAGGACGTGGATGAGGGCAAGCTGGAGATGGTGGTCATCCCCGGCGGCCTGGGGGGCGTGGACGCCATTATGGGCGACCAGAGTGCCCTGGGGCTCATCCAGCGAGCCGCTGACCGGGGCGCGTATATCTGCGCCATCTGCGCCGGGCCCACCATTCTGGCCCATCTGGGCATTGCTGACCGCCGCCGGGCAGTGTGCTACCCCGGTATGGAGGAGGAGATGGGGTCCGCTGTGGTCCAGAAGGGCCAGCGGGTGGTGGCCGACGGCCATATGATCACCGCCGAGGCTGCGGGTAGCGCCTTTGAGTTCGGCCTCAAGCTGGTGGAGGCGCTGAAGGATAAGGACGCCGCCCAGAAGGTCAAGCAGGCGGTCCATTACCGCTGAGCCTGTCCCAAATGAAAAAAGGCCGCGGGCGGGACGAAGCCGTCCCGCCCGCGCGGTGGAGATGCTAAGTACGCTCAGCAGCAACCATCGTTGCAGCCACAGCCGTCATTGCAGCCGCAGCCACAGCCGTTACCACAGCCGCAGCTGTTGCCGCCGCCGCAGCAGCACAGCAGGATGATGATGAGGATGATCCACAAGCATCCGCCGCCGAAGCCATTGTTTCCGCAACACATATCGTTTCACCCCTTTCCTGTGTTCTATTCTATGCAGGGGGCGGGAAAGGGGTGAAGGGATCCGCGAAAGGAGTTTTCACCATGGAGGAACCGCGTAGCTATACCAGCCGGGGAGAGGGCGAGGTCCCTCGCCGCCGCAGTACGTCCGGGGAGAGACGCCGCTCTGCCTCGTCTGCCCAGCGCAGCCGGAGCAGTGGAACGGGCGAACAGCCGCCCCGCCGGAGCGGTGAGGGGACCCATCGGAGCCCGTCCTCGCGCAGACGCCGCCGCCGGGGCGGCATGGCCGCCGCGGGGGCCGCGCTCTATGTGGTCATTGTCATCGGCGTGTCCGTGCTGCTGGCGGCGGTAGGCTGGATCTGTGCGGGTGACGTGCTGGCCCTGAACAAGCCCTCCATGAGCGCCGAGGTGGTGCTGCCGCCGGACTACTTCACCGAGCGGGAGGTCACCGTCAAGGGGGAGGACGGCAAACCGGATACCACCAAGACGGTCTACGAGGCCGACGTGGGCAAGGTGGCGGGCCTCTTGAAGGAGAAGGGGTTCATTGAGTATAAGCCGGTGTTCAAGCTCTTCTGCACCATGACCAAGGCCAAGACCAAAATGGCCCCCGGCACCTACCAGCTCAACACGGACATGGACTACCGGGCGCTGATCTCCGCGCTGGGCTCCAAGTCGGCCAGCAAGGCGGAGATCTCGGTGACCATCCCCGAGGGGTACAGCGTGGAGCAGATCTTCGCCCTCCTGGAGGAAAAGGGAGTAGCCACGGTGGCCGACCTCAACGATATGGCTGCCAACCACGATTATAAGTTCGAGTTCCTGGAGGGCATCCCCCTGGGCGACCCAAAGCGGCTGGAGGGCTATCTGTTCCCCGACACCTACCGCTTCTATATTAATGAAAACCCTCTCTACGCCATCAACAAGATGCTGGCGAACTTCTCCAAGATGGTCACCAAGGAGCAGAGGGACGCCCTGAAGGCGGAGGGCAAGAGCCTCCGTGACGTGATTATCATTGCATCCATGATCGAAAAGGAGACCGACGGCACCGACCAGGCCATGATCTCGTCGGTAATCTATAACCGCCTGAACCACCTGGGCGCGGGGACCAACGGCTATCTCCAGATCGACGCTACCCTGGTGTATATCAACGGCGGCAATCAGCCCACCGAGGCGGACAAGGCCATCGACTCCCCCTACAACACCTACCTGTACGCCGGCCTGCCCGCCGGTCCCATTTCCAACCCCGGCTCGGCGGCCATCTGGGCGGCTATGAACCCCAAGAGCAGCGACTACTATTATTACGCCCTGGGCAAGGACGGCCTGCATCACTATTCCCGGACCTACAACGAGCACCAGGCGTTTTTGAACAGTCTGCCCAAGGAGTAAGCGGGTGGACACACAGAGAAAAGAGGTGAGTGGGCGTGAGGATCGAGCTGTTGGCCCCGGCGGGGGACATGGAGCGGCTGGAGGCGGCGGTGCGCTACGGAGCGGACGCGGTCTATCTGGCGGGTAGCCAATACGGCATGCGGGCCTTTGCGGGGAATTTTGACCAGGAGGCTCTGCCCAAGGCCGTCGACTATGCCCACAGCCACGGCGTGGCGGTCCATGTGGCGGTGAACGCCAACCCGCGCAACGGGGAGCTGGACGGCCTGCCGGAATATTTTGAGCGTTTGCAGGACTACGGCGCGGACGCCCTCATTATCGGCGATCCCGGCGTATTTGCCTTGGCGGAGCGGTATGCCCCAAAGATAAAGCGGCACATGTCTACCCAGGCGGGGATCACCAACTACGCCGCCGCCCGGTTTTGGTATGACCAAGGGGCCAGTCGGGTCATCCTGGCCCGGGAGCTGTCCCTGGACGAGGTAGCTGAGCTCATTGCCAAAAGCCCCAGGGAGCTGGAGGTGGAGGCCTTTGTCCACGGGGCCATGTGCGTGAGCTGGTCGGGGCGGTGTGTGCTGTCCAATTATATGACCGGGCGGGACGCCACCCGGGGCGCCTGTGCGCAGCCCTGCCGCTACAAATACGCGCTGATGGAGGAAAAACGTCCGGGGGAGTATTTCCCCGTCTACGAAGAGGACAACGAGACCTTCATCCTCAACTCCCGTGACATGTGTATGATCGATCACATCCCGGAACTGCTGGCTGCAGGCCTGTCCAGCCTGAAGATCGAGGGCCGCGCCAAGAGCGCTTATTACACCGCCATGGTCACCGGGGCCTACCGCCACGCTGTGGACGCCGCCCTCCGGGGTGAGCCGCTGCCAGAGGAGTGGCGCGATGAGGTGGAGAAGGTGAGCCACCGCCACTACTCCACCGGCTTCTGGTTCGGTCAGCCGGGGCAGTATACCAAGGAGGCCCGCTATATCCGGGACTGGCAGGTGGTGGCCCAGGTGGTGCGATGTCGGGAGGACGGTCTGGCCCTTTGCACCCTCAACAACAAGTTTGCCAAGGGAGATATGCTGGAGCTGGTGGGACCGGACCTGGCGGCGCGGCAATTCATTGTGGAGGAGCTGGCTGACGAGGCGGGCATACCTTTGGATGAGGTCAAGACCCCCCAGCAGCGTTTCCGGCTCAAGCTGCCCTGCGCGGCCCGGTCGGGGAGCTATCTCAGGCGGCAGGGGCGGAGCTGATCTCTGCCGCATAGACTGACAGCGGGGCCGGACGGTATCCGCGGCCTTGAGGAGGCATCCATATGACACGATTAGGGGAGACCCTGCGGGCCTACCAAGCCCGTGACCCGGCGGCCCGGAGCCGCCTGGAGATCTTTTTGCTCTATCCCGGCGTTCACGCCCTCATCTTTCACCGGGTGAGCCATTGGCTGTGGCGGCATCGTCTGCGATTCCTGGCCCGGCTCAATTCTCAGCTGGCCCGGCACTGCACCGGCATCGAGATCCACCCCGGCGCCACCATTGGTCGGCGGCTTGTGATGGACCACGGCATGGGGGTGGTCATCGGTGAGACCACCGAGATCGGGGACGACTGCCTGATCTATCATGGGGTCACCCTGGGCGGCACGGGCAAGGAGACGGGCAAGCGGCACCCCACCATCGGCAACAACGTGATGATCGCCTGCGGCGCGAAGGTGCTGGGACCGTTTTCTGTGGGAGACAACGCCCGCATCGCGGCCAACGCCGTGGTGCTCTCCGAGGTGCCTGAGGACGCCACCGCCGTAGGTATTCCCGCCCAGATCGTGAAGATCGCAGGCCGCGCCACCCACTATGCCGACGAGGTGGACCAGACCAGCGTGAAGAACCCCACCCTGGAGAAGCTGGCTGCCCTGGCGGGCCGGGTGGAGGCGTTGGAGCGGCAGCTGGAGGAAAAGCCGTAGCAGGGGATTTCGGCGGGCGGGGCAAGCCCCGCCCCTACGGACGCAAACGGTACTATAGGCGCTGTAGGGGAGGGGCTTGCCCCGCCCGAGACAGGCGAACACACCCCTGAAAGGAAGGATAGAACATGTTGTTTGACAGGATGCACCATGTGGCCATCATCGTCTCGGACTATGAGAGGGCCAAGAAATTTTACGTGGAAACGCTGGGCTTTCCCGTCCTGCGGGAGAATTTCCGCGCCGAGCGGGGGGACTGGAAGCTGGATCTGAAGTTTGGGGACGCTGAGCTGGAGCTCTTCGCCATCCCCGGCGCACCGGAGCGGCCCAGCTACCCCGAGGCCCAGGGCCTGCGCCATCTGGCCTTTCGGGTGGAGAGCGTGGAGGCGGCGGTGGCGGAGTTGGCAAAGCGGGGCGTCCAATGTGAACCCATCCGGCAAGACGCCTTTACCGGCAAGGCCATGACCTTTTTCCATGACCCGGACGGGCTCCCTCTGGAGCTTCACGAATGAGAGAGAAGGAGAAGACAGCTATGGTTTTATACAATTCCGCCAGCCGTCAAAAGGAAGAATTTGTCCCCTATGAGCCGGGGAAGGTGAGCATGTACACCTGCGGTCCCACGGTGTATCACTTTGCCCATATTGGCAATCTGCGCTCTTATCTGATGGAGGACGTACTGGAGAAGTATCTGCGCTATGCCGGGTACGACGTGACCCGGGTGATGAACATTACCGACGTGGGCCATTTGGCCTCCGACGCGGACAACGGCGAGGACAAGATGCTCAAGGGGGCCAAGCGGGAGCACAAGACGGTCATGGAGATCGCCCAGTTTTACACCGACGCTTTCTTTGCCGACTGCGCCAAGCTGAACATCAAGACCCCCGACGTGGTCCAGCCTGCTACGGGGATGATCCCGGAGTACATTCAGGTCATCACCAAGCTGTTGGAGACGGGTTACGCCTATTTGGCGGGGGGGAACGTGTACTTTGACACCTCCAAGCTGGCGAAATACTACGTGTTCAACGACCACGACGAGGAAAACCTGGTCGTGGGCGTCCGTGACAGCGTGGAGGAGGACGCCAACAAGCGCAATAAGGCGGACTTCGTTCTGTGGTTCACCAAATCTAAGTTCGAGGATCAGGCTCTCAAGTGGGATTCCCCCTGGGGGGTGGGTTACCCCGGCTGGCATATTGAATGCTCCTGCATTTCCATGAAGTATCTGGGAGAACGGTTGGACCTCCACTGTGGCGGCATCGACAACGCGTTTCCCCACCACACCAACGAGATTGCCCAGTCGGAGGCCTATCTGGGCCACCCCTGGTGCAAGTACTGGTTCCATGTCCACCACCTGAACACCACCGGCGGGAAGATGTCCAAGTCCAAGGGGGAGTTTTTGACCGTCTCCCTCCTGGAGGAAAAGGGCTTCGATCCCATGGCGTACCGCCTGTTCTGCCTCCAAAGCCACTACCGCAAGTCCCTGACCTTTTCCTGGGAGAACCTGGACAACGCCAAGGCCGCCTACGAGAAGCTGGTAGCCCGCGTGGCCGCCCTCACCGAAGAGGGAACGGTGGACGAGACCGCCGCGGCCGGTTTGAAGGTCCGCTTTGACGAGGCTTTGGGCAATGACCTCAATACCTCTCTGGGGGTGACCGCCCTCTATGATGTGTTGAAGGCGGAGGTGAACGACGCCACCAAACGGGCCCTGATCGCCAGCTTTGATACGGTGCTGGGCCTGCGTCTTTTGGAGCACGCCGCTGAGCTGCGAGAGAAGGAGAAGACTGCCGCATCCGCGTCTAACGAGGGGGACGCCGAGATACAAGCTCTGGTGGACGAGCGCACCGCGGCGAAGAAGTCCAAGGACTTTGCCAAGGCGGATGCCATCCGCGCCCAGCTGGCGGAGATGGGTATCGAGGTCACCGACACTCCCCAGGGCCCTGTGTGGAAGAGGATATAAGCTATGGCCAGAGATATGCAAAAGCGAGTGATCAAGCTCCAGTTCAACGCCCCGGTGATCCTCATGTTTACCATCCTCTCCCTGGCGGCGCTCATCGCGGGCAACATCACCGATGGTTGGACGACCTCCAGGTTTTTCAGCATCTATCGTTTTACCCCAAGCGACTTTTTGGGCTATATCCGGCTGTTCGGCCATGTGCTGGGGCACGCCAGCTGGGAGCACTACATGGGCAACATGGTCCTCCTTTTGGTGGTTGGACCACCCCTGGAGGAGAAGTACGGCAGCTGGAATATGCTGTGGTGCATTTTGTTCACCGCCCTGGTGTCCGGCATTGTCCACTGCATCTGGGACCCCCGTACCATGCTCCTGGGGGCCAGCGGGGTGGTGTTTATGCTCATTATGCTCTCCTCCTTGGCGGGGATGCGGGACGGAGCAATTCCTATCACTCTCATCCTGGTGGCGGTGATCTATCTGGGGGGCGAGCTGGTGGCGGCTTTCACCGCCCAGGACAGCGTTTCCCAGCTCACCCACATCGTGGGCGGATTGTGTGGGACCTTTTTAGGCTTCCTCATGTCCCGGCGGCGGCGATAAGATGGACAGGCGCGTCGTTGTGATCTGCGGTCCCACCGCCAGCGGAAAAACCGCCCTGGGGGTGGCCCTGGCCAAGGCCCTGGACGGGGAGGTGGTCTCCGCCGACTCCATGCAGGTCTACCGGGGCATGGACATTGGCACCGCCAAGCCCACAGTGGAGGAGATGGACGGTGTCCCCCACCATATGCTGGACGTGGCCGACCCCGCTGAGGACTTTTCCGTGGCCCGCTATGTGGACTTGGCCGCGCCCATTGTGGAGGATATTTTGGCACGGGGCAAACGGCCCTTGATCGTAGGGGGGACGGGGCTCTACATCGACAATCTGCTGGCAGGGCGCTCCTTTCCGCCCTTTTCCGGCAAGATCCGGCAGGAGCTGACAGACCGGGTCCGCACCGAGGGACTGGACAAGCTGTATGCCGAGCTGGGCCGGGTGGATCCCGGGCGGCAAAAGGAGCTCAGCCCCAACGACGAAAAGCGTATTGTCCGGGCGCTGGAGATCTTCTACGAGACGGACAAGCCCATGTCGGTATGGAGCGCGGAGAGCCAAGGCCAGCCCCCCCGGTTTGAGGCGGTCCGCATCGGCCTGAATTTTCAGGCGCGCGTGGATCTGTGGGCGCGCATTGACGCCAGAGTGGACCAGATGCTGGAGCAGGGTCTGGCCGACGAGGCCGGACGGCTGCTGGAGAGTGGGGTGCCCCCCACTGCCACCGCCATGCAGGCCATCGGCTATAAGGAACTGGCCGCCGCCCTGCTGGGGCATGAGCCGCTGGAGACGGCGGCGGATATGGTAAAGCTGCGCACCAGGCAGTATGCCAAGCGTCAGCTCTCCTGGTTCCGGCGGTATGATGAGACCTTCTGGATCCGCTGGGAGAAGGAGCCAAATTTTTCCCACGCCTTAGGTATTTCGACAGCTTTCCTCAAAGAATGTGGACTATAATAGGGGCGGCGTTGAGCCAAACCACATTCAAAGAGGAGCGATAGACACATGAAGACCGCGAAGAATCTACAGGACGCATTTCTCACCCGCTGCCGCACCGCCCGTATGCCCGTGACCGTGTTTCTCATGAACGGCTTCCAGATCCGAGGGTACATCACCGGCTTTGACCCCTACATGGTGGTGGTGCAGTCGGAGGAAAAGCAGCAGGTCATTTACAAGCACGCCGTTTCCACCATCGTCCCCGAGCGCCGCATGGAGCTGGAATTTACGGAGGAAGGGATGGAGCGGTAACGGCGTATCCCCAACGGGAAAGGTCGTGTACTTATGAAGCAAGGCACCCTTGTTACTCGGGTGGTCATCCTGACGCTTTTTGCCGCCGTGCTGGCCTATTTGGGCTTCTACGTTTGGCAGGGCCTCTCCGAGCCTTACCAGCTGGTGGCGACCTATACCTATCAGATGGACGACGGCCTTGCGTTAGACGGCGTTGTGGTGCGTCAAGAGGCGGTGATCGAGGGCCGCTCCGAGCTCTCCGAGGTCCTTCCCCAGGAGGGGGAGAAGGTGGCGAAGGGGGCCGCCGTGGCTCTGGTGTACGACAACGCCGCAGCCATGCAGGGGAGCCGGGAGGCCAAGGAACTGCGGCTCCAGCTGGAGCAGCTCCACTACGCCATGCGCCGCAACGACTCCTTTGGAGACGCCAACAAGCTGGACAGCCAGCTGGTGACCACCCTGGCGGAGCTGAAGACCGCCGCCTCCAACGGAGACCTCAGCGGATTGGAGGAGCAGGGGCTGGACCTGCGCAGTCTGGTGCTCAAGCGCACGGGCGACCTGACCACCAGCGCCCAGAGCCTGACCGCGCTCCAGGAGGCGGCGGCGGGGCTGGAGGCGCGGCTGAAGACGCTGAACACCAGCACCGCCCGGAGCACCCGGCAGGTGACGGTGGAGCGAAGCGGCGTCTTTTCCGGCCTGGCGGACGGATATGAGGGGCGACTCTATCCCGAAATGCTGGACGAGCTGACCGTAGGCCAGTTGGATCAGCTGTGCCAGGGAAGCACCGAGCTCACTCAAACTGCCATCGGCAAGCTCATCACCGGCTCTACCTGGTATTACGCCGCCGCGGTGGATGACGCCTCGGCCAAGCGCCTGGAGGAGGGGAGACGCTATACGCTGGCCTTCTCCGGTGACTTTGACAAGGAGGTTGCCATGCGGTTGGAGCGGCTGGGAAGCAGTGAGGGCGGACGGCGTCTTGTCGTCTTTTCCTCTGACCGCTATTTGAGCGAGGTCACCCTGGCCCGGCAGTGCGCCGCGACTCTGGTCTTTGAGCGCTTTACCGGCGTGCGGGTCCCCGATAAGGCCCTGCGGGTGCGCACCAACGATGACGGCTCCACCACCCTGGGAGTGTATACCCTGGTGGGCCGTCAGGCGGAGTTCAAAAGCGTGGAGATCGTCCGGGAGGGGGAAGGCTTCTACCTCCTGCGAGGAACGGCAGACAACCGCAAGGTCCTCCGCCCCGGCGACACCATTATTCTCTCCAACCAGGAGCTGTATCACGGGAAGGTGATCCTATGAGTGTGCTGGAGGAACGTCTGGCCGCCGTCAACGCCGCCATTGCCGACGCCGCCCGGGAGGTGGGCCGGGACCCCGGGGAGATCACCCTGGAGGCGGCCACCAAGACCCAGACCGCCGACACTGTCCGTGCCGCCATCCAAGCGGGAGTCGCTGTGTGCGGAGAAAACCGGGTCCAGGAGCTGGTCCAGAAGCTGGATGCCTTTGCCTACGACGGCGCGCGGGAGGTCCACTTCATCGGCCATCTCCAGACCAACAAGGTCCGCCAGGTGGTGGGGCGGGTAGACCTGATCGAATCGGTAGACTCCCTCCATCTGCTTCAGGCTGTGTCCGACTGCGCCCAGCGTCTGGGCCGGGTGCAGGATATCCTGCTGGAGGTCAACATCGCCGGGGAGGCCAGCAAGAGCGGGTTTACTCCCGACGGGGTGTTTGGGGGGGTAGAAAAGGCCCAGGAACTGCCCGGAGTCCGGTTGCGCGGAATTATGTGCATCCCCCCGGCGGCACAAGATGTAGGGGGCAATCGGAAATTTTTCCGAAAAACATACCAAATTTATGTTGACATAATTAGCAAAATGGTGGATAATAGGGAAGACCTCAGTTGTCTGTCCATGGGAATGAGCCGTGACTTTGCCGACGCGGTGCGTGAGGGCGCGACCCTGGTGCGCGTGGGAACGGGCCTGTTCGGCCCCCGTGGTTGACAGAAAACCAATAACAAGAGAAGAAGATCATCGAAAGGGGAAGTATACGAATGAGCTTTCTTGACGAGCTGAAGCGCCTGGCCCGTCCCTATGAGGATGAAGAGGAAGATTACGAGGAGTTTGAGCCCGCCCCCAAGCTGGAGCGTAAGCAGCGTGAGCGGGCCACCGAGCGCCTGAGCGCCCGGGAGCCGGAGCCCACTACCTCCATCTTCGATACCCAGGCCGAGCGCCGGAGCAACAAGGTGGTCAACATCCACACCACCACCCAGCTCCAGGTGGTGCTGGTAAAGCCTGACCGCTTTGAGGCCGCGCCTGAGATCGCGGACCATCTGCGGGAGAAGCGCACCGTGGTGCTCAATCTGGAGTCTGTGGGCAAGGACGTTGCCCGCCGTTTGCTGGACTTTGTCTCCGGCGTGGCCTATGCCAGCGAAGGCAAGATCAAAAAGGTGGCCATCGGAACCTACATCGTCACCCCCTTCAACGTGGACATCCTGGGCGATTTGGTGGGTGAGCTGGAGAACAACGGGCTTTACAATTTCTAACAGGCAAGCAATGTAGGGGAGGGGCTTGCCCCTCTCGAAGAACACAACAGAGAAAGCAGGAGGGATACGTATGCTGACACCCCAGGAGGTAGCCCAGCGCTCCTTTGGCAAGGCGTCCTTTGGTGGCTATAATATGGCGATGGTGGACGACTTTTTGGACGAGCTCACCGCCGACTACGAGACCCTCTTTAACGAAAACGCTCTTTTGAAGCAGAAACTGGGGGTCCTCTCGGGCAAGATCCGGGAGTATCAGTCCACCGAGGAATCCATGCGCAAGGCGTTTTTGGCCGCCCAGCAGATGTCGGACAAGCTGGTGAAGGAGACGGAAGAAAAGTGCGCCGCCATGCTGTCCAAGGCTGAGACCACCTCCGCCGCCAAGCACCAGGAGCTGAGCCAGGGCTTGGGTGCCGAGGAGCAGAAACTGCAGGCCGCCCAGCGTTCTGTGGAGCAGTATAAGGCCCAGATCCGCGCCGTCTGTCAAAAGCAGATGGACTATCTCGACCAGCTGGACCGGCTGGTCGTTCCCGCCATTCCCAAGGCGGAGGACCACACCGTGGAGGATATCCAGGCTGCGGTGGAGCGTTCCGTCGCCCTGGAGGACGAGGAGCTCCGCGCCGCCGAGGGCGTGCTGGAGACCGTTCCACCCTTTGACGGTCCCGCCGCCGCAAGCGCGGCTCCCGAAGACCACCCGCGTCAGCCCTCGGAGGCTCCCGCGGAGCACGCCCCCCGCCGTTTGGCGCCCGATTTGGACCCCACGGTGGTGGAGGAGAGCTCCGTCAGCCTCTACGAGCAGCTGATGGCGCAGCGCAGGAGCGAACAGCAGCCCCCCGCCGCGGACGACGCGCCCACCCGGCGCATTGACCGCAAGACCTTGGAGTTCGGAAAGGACTTCGAGATCGACTGAGCGCAGTAATGAAGGGCCGGTCTTAGGACCGGCCCTTTTTATTCGCCGGGAAAGGCCAAGGGCCTTTCCCGGCGGCTGGTTGCGGCCCCCTGCGCGCACTTGCTGCGCTCGCGCACTTATGGGCCGAGAAGTATGTTTTCCGACGCACATGTCGCCGGAAAACATGATAATACACCTTCGCCGCCTGCGGGCGGTGAACTCTACGAGGTTTTTGTATGTCTATTCAACTTTCCGACCATTTCAACTATCAGCGTCTGCTGAAATTCTGCTTTGCCCCTATCATGATGATGGTGTTTACCTCCATTTACAGTGTGGTGGACGGCTTTTTTGTGTCCAACTGGGCAGGGAAGACCCCCTTCGCCGCCATCAATCTCATCTACCCCTTCATCATGATCCTGGGTGGAGTGGGGTTTATGCTGGGTACAGGCGGCTCCGCCCTTGTAGGTAAGACCTTGGGAGAGGGAGATGCGGACAGGGCCAACCGCTACTTTACCATGATGGTGTGCGCCACCGTGGTGGCGGGCGTGACCCTCTCCGTGCTGGGCATCGTGTTCCTGCGGCCCATCGCCCTGGCCCTGGGGGCCACAGCGGATATGGTGGAAGACTGCGTCCTCTACGGCCGCATCGTTTTGGCGTTCAACACCATGTTCATGCTCCAAAACCTGTTTCAGACATTCCTCACCACCGCCGAGCGGCCTCAGCTTGGCCTGTTGGCCACGGTGTGCGCCGGGGTGACCAACATGGCCCTGGACGCCCTGTTTGTGGCGGGCTTCCGCTGGGGGATCGCTGGGGCGGCATTGGCTACCGGGATCAGCCAGACGGTGGGCGGCGTGCTGCCGTTGCTCTA
>ERZ779633.198-NODE-198-length-22691-cov-7.185015_pt1 | contig 22691 bp, 22 predicted proteins | sample MGYA00514195_ERZ779633 | MGnify/ENA primary metagenome ERZ779633 (study PRJEB29562, sample SAMEA4376707) | mouse gut metagenome | isolation source: Cecum | study: EMG produced TPA metagenomics assembly of the A DSS colitis mouse model was used to assess the...
GCGACACCGACGTTGCCGAGGAAATGATGAGCTACGTCAAGAACAACATCCTGGTCCAGTCCGCCCAGGCCATGCTGGCCCAGGCCAACCAGGTGCCTCAGGGCGTGCTCCAGCTGCTGGGCTAATCCTCCAACGGCTGAACCACTATCCCAATACGCATATCAAAAGGGGGCCGGGCCTGTGCCCGGCCCCCTTTTCTGAGCAAAGGAGAGCGTCCGCATGAGAGCACTGGAGATCGCCCGGCGGCTTGCCCAGCTGAATGAGACGGAAAAGGCCCGTCAGGCCTATACCCTGGCCCTGCACGAGAGCGACGGGGAGGACCCCGGTGCGGAGCTGGAGGCCGCGCTGTACATTTTACAGTTTGGCAGCGGAGACGACTATAAGGTCTCCTATACAGTTTTCCGGGACCTGTACAACAAGGGCTTTTGCAAAGAGGACATTTTACAGGTGATGGACGGGGCGTTTTATGTCCCCAATATTAAGCTGATCCAGGCGCGCTACCGGAAGAACTGCGCGCTTTTGGAGCGGTATCCCTATATTTTCCGCAAGGACTTTCTTAAATTTGAAGACCTTCCAATCCGCTTCTACCCCTACGACGACAACAGCTATACCCCCTACTACCCGGAGGAGGAGCGGTTTGGTGACTATATAAATTTCCGCGAGACTGTCATTAAGCACTACTTTTTTAAAGACCTGGAAAAACCGGTCCTGGCACAGGACATCTATTCCCAGTATGAGCTGGAGTATCTCCGGGACAACGTGCGCCGCAGCGAGGACGTGGCCCGGGAGAATCATATTTATCTCCACTACAGCAGCTGGGAGGAGTTCTGCGCCTATCTGACCTGCCTGAATATGAAACCCCTGCTGGAGGAGAGGAAGATCGTCTTCCTCTTTGAAGAGGAAATTGAACAGTACCCCATCGACTTCAAGGAGCGCTATCACATTGATTACAGCAAGCTTTCGGTGAAGCCTCTGGCCATCCGGGAGGTGACCCGGATGATCTGGCATACCCAGCTGAGCAGCCACAACGGCGGCGACCTGTTTAACGAGGTGTTCGACGCCCACCCCAACCTCATCGCCATGCCCTCCATTATGATTGACAATATTCTGGATACAGTAGAAAAGACGAAGGAGTTATTTGACGAGTGCGGCAGCCTGGCAGAGGCGTTAGACTGCCTTTCCCCGTGGAATGCCCCCCATCTGGTGGAGGAGCTGTACCACAACCGGGCGCGGACAGACAAGGATATCCTGGTGGGGCTGTATCTGTACCGGAAGGAGTATACAGGGTTCCTTGACCCCAATTCCCGGATCGTGCCGGCGCTGTTTTTCCAGCCCCACTTTGGGCATCTGGCCTATTCGCTGAAGGTGGATGAGAAGGACCGGGCCAGGCTGTACTCCGAAGATATGGAGAAAATGCCGAAACTGCCCATTTTTACAGGCTTTAAGTACATCAAAACCTTTACACCTATGCGCCGTTTTACCACCAGCCACGGCGGGACAGTGCGGTTCATGGATATTATGGCCTCTTTAGACAATGAGAAAAAGTCGGAGGATGATGTGGCCACTGTGGTCACTGACGCGGTGACAGAGCGTGTGCTGAACCGCAGCTTTATGGTGGACCGGCAGGAACGCATTTATCGGGACAGTATCGTAGTTCGATTTGAGGATGGCAAACTGAATCCTAAGGCAACATTTACAGCTTTGGCCGCCTTTTTAGACCTGCCTTATACGGAGAGCATGACGTATTGCTCCGACCAGGGCGAATTGGACCCCCACCCGGATACGAAGGGCTTTGACCCTGCACCGGTCTATAAGACCTATGACGCGTATGTCAATGATAAAGAGCGCATTTATATCGAATATATGCTCCGGGATGCCTACCGGCATTATGGCTACGATTTTCAGTATTATGATGGAAAGCCTATGAGTGAGGCTGAGGTCAAGGAGCTGCTTCACGGCTTCGATACGATGGACAGCTACATCAGAAAAACCTGGAAGCATGTATTTGCGGCCGTCAAAGTTACGCGCGACGGCGAGATGATGAGTGAGCTGGAGGAGTCGGTGCAAAATCAAATGCTGGACCAATATATGCAGGAGGTTTTGGAAGTCCGGATAAATAATACGGATATTCTGATGGGCAATCTGCGGTTTGTGGGCAAGAATGGCCAGCCCCTGCATATGATGCCCATGCTCCAGCCGGATCTGGAGCTGCTGGAGCAGCCGCTGTACCATTAGAGAAGGGAATTAGTACATATGAGAGAGAAGGGGACTGTCTACTTCTTCACCGGCCTGGCCGGTGCGGGGAAGACCACCATTGGCGGGCTGTTTTACCAGCGGCTGAGAGAACAGAAGCCCAACGTGTTTCTGGCGGACGGCGATCAGGTGCGCAGCATCTTCGGCCGCTCCGGATACTCTACAGAGGCGCGTCAGGACGCCGCCCGGCGGGGCTTCCGCCTGTGGCGGGAGCTGGCGGAGCAGGGCATCGACGTTGTGGTGTGCAGCATTGCCATGTACCGGGAGATTCAGCAGTGGAACCGGGAAAACATTGAGAACTACAAGGAAATCTACATTAAGGTGACCCGGGAGACCCTGTACCGCCGGGACCAGAAGCAGCTGTACTCCTCCGGGCGGAAGGAAGTGGTGGGGGTGGACCTGCCCTATGACGAGCCCCAGGACGCCGATGTGGTGGTACAGAACGACGGCCAGGAGACCCCGGAGGAGATTGTCTCCCGCCTGCGGAGCATGTTCGGACTGTAAAGGAGCGCAACATGAATATTGCCTTGATTATTGCCGGCGGCAGCGGGCAGCGGATGCAGCAGGAGATTCCCAAGCAGTTCCTGAACGTGAACGACAAGCCGGTGATCATCTACACCCTGGAGGCGTTCCAGTCCCACCCGGATATTGACAAGATCGGGGTCGTCTGCCTGGACGGCTGGTATGACATTCTGCGGGCCTATGCCCGGCAGTACGGGATTGATAAGCTGGACTGGGTTGTCCCCGGCGGCGAAAACGGACAGGCCTCAATCCGCAACGGCGTTTTCGAGGCGGAGAGGCGGTATGCGGGAGATGACATCATTCTGGTCCACGATGCCATCCGCCCTATGGTGTCACAGGAGATTATTTCAGACTGTATTGTGCAGTGCAAAAAGCATGGCTCCGCCATTGTGGTCACCCCCTGCAATACGGTTGTGCTGAGGCGGACAACGGGCGCAAGCTCTAAGGACGTGGTGCCCCGGGACCAGTTGGCGGTGACCCAGACCCCCCAGGCCTTTCCCATCAAACGTCTGGCCGACGCCCACCGGAGGGCGCTGGAGTTGGGCATCACCAATTCCATTGCCAGCTGTACCCTGATGGTGGAGCTTGGGGAGGAGATATTCTTCTCCATCGGCTCGGAGACCAACATCAAACTGACCACGCCAGACGATTTGAAGATTTTTAAGGCTCTTTTGACGCTGAGAGACGCCAATACCCGGCTGTGAACGGAAGAAATCCTATGAGAATCACCGAACATGAGAGATATGCCATTTCACTGAGACATGCGCTGTCCGGGCTTGACTTGTCCCCCTTGGAAGGAAAATGTATCCTGGTGGCAGGGGCCTCCGGGATGCTGGGCAGCTGTATTGTTGATTTGCTGCGCAGTGATGGCCGGTGCCGGGTCATTGCCATGGGAAGGAACCGGTCGGCTGCGGAAGCGCGGTTTGGCCCGGCAGATGATGCCTATTCCTTCTGCCGGCAGGATGTCACAGAGCCGGTTACGGAGTGTTCAGAGCGGGTGGACTACATCATCCACGCTGCCAGCAACGCAGACCCGGTCCGCATGGCGCAGGACCCGGCGGGAACACTGCTGGCCAATGTACAGGGGACGAAGAATCTGCTGGACTACGGCCTGTCCCACGGGATGGAGCGGTTTCTGTTTGTATCCTCCGGAGAGGTATACGGCCAGCCGGACGCCGGGATGAGTGATTTTACCGAGGACTACTGCGGGCCGCTGGACCTGTCCAGCCCCCGGAGCTGCTACCCGGAGGGGAAGCGGGCGGCGGAGGTGCTGTGCCAGAGCTACATCAGCCAGTGCGGCGCGGACGCCGTGATTGTGCGGCCCTGCCACCTGTTTGGCCCCACCATGACCGGTCGGGACAGCCGGGCAGTCTCCGAATTTCTGTGGAACGCGGTGGACGGCCGGGACATCGTCATGAAGAGCGCGGGCCTGCTGGAGCGCTCCCACTGCTATGTGGTGGACGCGGCCCTGGGGCTGCTGACGGTCCTGGTAAAAGGGAAACGGGGCGCGGCGTACAACGTTGCGGACCGGCGGTATCAGATGAGAATCTGTGATTTCGCCCGGCAGGCGGCCCAGGCGGGCGGCTGTCAGGTGATTTGCGAGGCTCCCAGTGAGCTGGAGCAGGCCGGCTATTCCAGGACCCGGCGCGCGGTGCTGGATGCGTCCCGGCTGGAGGCGTTGGGCTGGTGCCCGCAGATGAAAGACGGCATCCCGGAAACAGTGGCTATCCTTCGGGAAAGCCAACAAGGGAAGTAAAAGAAGTGAGTTTTGATGCGGTATATTGCTGACTTGCACACCCACAGCACAGCCTCAGACGGGCAGTATTCCCCGGAGGAGCTGGTCCACCGGGCGAAGGAACGGGGACTTGAGATTCTGGCCCTGACGGACCACGACACCCTGGCGGGTGTTGAGGCGGCGGCAAGGGCCGGGGAGGCGCTGGGGCTCTGGGTACTGCGGGGCATAGAGCTCGGCGCGGCGGAGTATGAGAACCTCCATATCCTGGGCTACGGCATTTCTTCCGAGGCCCCCATGCTGACGGAGTTGTGCGGGAAATTCAAGGCCGGGCGGGACGAGCGGAGCTTCCGTATCCTGGACTATCTGCGGGAAAAGGGCTTTGCGCTGACCTTGGAGGAAGTTGAAGAGCTGGCCAAAGGGAATATTGTGGGCCGCCCCCATTTTGCCCAGGCCATGGTCCGGCGGGGCTACGTCCGGAGCAACCGGGAAGCCTTTGACCTCTGGCTGGATACGGAGGACTACCACCAAAAGGTGAAGCGCTTCAAGGTCCCGGCCAAAAATTGTCTGGAGGCGATCCACTTGGCCGGAGGCAAGGCGTCTCTGGCCCACCCCTACCAGGTTGGTCTGGAGGACGAGGCGCTGGAGGGGCTGGTCGCCCAGCTCAAAAAGGACGGACTGGACGCCATCGAGTGCTATTATCCCAAACACACGCAGGAACAGACGGAGTTCTATCTGTATCTGGCGGAAAAATATGACCTGCACATCACCGGCGGCAGCGACTTCCACGGCGAGCGGGTGAAACCGGATGTGCAGCTGGCAGCCTGGGAGCTGGAGCTGGACTGGCTGCTGGATACTTAATCAACGAAAGGAGAGGGCAGAATGGAGACCATCAACGTAACCCGCTCCTCTATGCCCCCCTTTGAGGAGTACTGTGGGGAGATCAAGGAGCTGTGGGACAGCCGCTGGCTGACCAACATGGGGATCAAGCACGAGCAGCTGCGGGAACAGCTGACAGCGTACCTGGACGCCCCCCACATGGACATACTGACCAACGGACACCTGTCCCTTGAGCTCTCGCTTCAAGCGCTGGAGCTCGAGGGAGAGGTGATTACCACGCCCTTTACCTTCGCCTCCACCACCCAGGCCATTGTGCGCAATGGGCTGACGCCGGTGTTCTGCGACGTGGACCCCGTTACCCTGACCATAGACCCGGAGAAAATCGAGGGGCTGATTACCAGCCGGACCTGTGCCATCCTGCCTGTCCATGTCTACGGAAACTTCTGCGACGTGGAGGCCATTGAAAGGATTGCCAAACGTCACGGCTTGAAGGTCCTGTACGACGCCGCCCACGCCTTTGGTGCCCGGTATAAGGGCCGGGGAGCCGGGGCCTACGGCGACGTGTCCTGTTTCAGCTTCCACGCCACCAAGGTGTTTCACACCCTGGAGGGGGGCGGGGCCTGTTTTCAGGACGAGGGCTTCGGCCAGAGACTGGCCCGTTTGAAAAACTTTGGGCTCAGCGACCCGGAGACGGCGACAGACTGGGGCGGAAACGCCAAGCTGGACGAGTTCCGGGCGGCCATGGGCCTATGCAACCTGCGGTATGTGGAGCGGGAGATCGAAAAGCGAGGCAGGGTGGAGACGTGTTACCGGCAGAGGCTGGAGGGAGTCCCAGGGCTGAAGGTGAAGGCCGTCCAGCCGGAGGTCCGGTCTAACCACGCCTATTTCCCTGTCCTGTTTAACGGGGCTGTCTTTGGGGCGGACCGGGATCAGGTCCGGGAGGTGCTGGGAGAGAAGGGCATCTCCGCCCGGAAGTATTTCTATCCCCTGACCAGTACCTTCCCCTGCTATCAGGGGCGGTTTGACCCAGGAAATACCCCGGTAGCGCTGGAGGCCAGCCGTCAGGTGCTGTGCCTGCCCATGTATGGGGAGCTGTCCGAAGGGAATATAGACCGCATCTGCGATATCATACTGAGCTGCCCGAGGCAGGGGGAGGGAGCGCTATGAAGGGCATTATCCTGGCCGGGGGCTCCGGTACGCGGCTCTACCCCCTGACGGCGGTGGTGTCCAAGCAGCTGCTGCCTGTCTATGACAAGCCTATGATTTATTATCCGCTGTCCACCCTGATGCTGGCCGGTATCAGGGACATTCTGCTGATTTCCACCCCGGAGGACCTGCCCAGGTTCCGGGAACTGCTGGGAGACGGGACGCACTTCGGTATCCGGTTGTCCTATGCGGAGCAGCCCCGCCCGGAGGGCCTGGCCCAGGCGTTCCTCATTGGAGCGGATTTTCTGGGTGGTGAGCCCTGCGCCATGGTGCTGGGAGACAATATCTTCTACGGCGGCTGGTTCCGCAAGAGCCTGCGGGCGGCGGCGGAGAACGCGCAAAACGGAAGAGCCACTATATTCGGCTACTATGTCCGGGACCCGGAGCGGTTCGGCGTGGTGGAGTTTGATAAGGATTACCGCATCCTCTCCCTGGAGGAGAAGCCGAAGCAGCCCAGGTCCAACTACTGCGTTACTGGTCTGTACTTTTACGATGGCCGGGCCCCGGAGCTGGCGAAAAAGCTGAAGCCCTCCGCCCGGGGGGAGCTGGAGATTACCGACCTGAACCGGCTGTATCTGGAGGAGGACCGGCTCCGGGTTCAGGTGCTGGGCCGCGGGTTTGCCTGGATGGACACCGGAACGGTGGAGAGCCTGATGCAGGCGGCCGTCTTTGTGGAGGCAGTCCAGAACCGGCAGGGGGTGGTGATCTCCGCACCGGAGGAAGTCGCTTACCAGGCCGGGTGGATCGGACAGCAGGAGCTGCGAGAGGCCGCCGCGCTGTATGGGAAGTCGCCCTACGGGGAGCATCTGCTGCGGGTGGCGGAGAACAGATTCTCCTACTAAAAGTTTCCCGCCCGAAGGGCGGGAAAACGGAAAAACAGAGGACAATTATGACAGTTTTGGTGACAGGGGGCGCCGGATTTATCGGCGCGAACTTCATATTTTACTGGCTGAAAGCCCACCCAGGCGACCGGGTGGTCTGCGTGGACAAGCTGACCTATGCAGGGAATCTGTCCACGCTGTCAGCGGTGTTGGAGCGTCCGGACTTCCGCTTCGTCAGGGCGGACATCTGCGACCGTGAGGCCATGGACCGGCTGTTCGGGGAGGAACGCCCGGATGCTGTGGTGAACTTCGCGGCGGAGAGCCATGTGGACCGGTCCATCGAGGACTCGGAGGTCTTTCTCCGGACCAATGTGATGGGGACGGCGGCCCTGTTGGATACCTGCCGGGAGCATGGGACGCCCCGGTTTCATCAGGTATCCACCGACGAGGTCTACGGCGACCTGCCTCTGGACCGTCCGGACCTGCGCTTTACCGAGGAGACCCCCCTGCGGGCCAGCTCGCCCTACAGCGCTTCCAAGGCCTCGGCCGACCTGCTGGCCCTGGCCTACTGCCGGACCTACGGGCTGCCGGTGACGGTGTCCCGGTGCTCCAACAATTACGGTCCCTGGCAGTTTCCGGAAAAGCTGATTCCGCTGATGATCGCCAATGCCCTCCAGGATAAGCCCCTGCCGGTGTACGGCACAGGGAAGAATGTCCGGGACTGGCTGTATGTGGAGGACCACTGCAAGGCGATCGACCTGATTTTGCAGAAGGGTAAGCCTGGAGAGGTCTACAACATCGGCGGGAACCACGAGATGGCGAACATCGCCCTGGTGCGGCAGATCTGTCAGGAGCTGGGAAAACCGGAGAGCTTGATTACCTACGTGACGGACCGGAAGGGGCACGATTTGCGGTATGCCATCGACGCCGGCAAGCTTCAGCGTGAGTTGGGCTGGCAGCCGGAGACCGGTTTTGACGAGGGCATCGGGAGGACCATCCGCTGGTATCTGGAAAACCGGGACTGGTGGGAGAACATCGTCTCGGGGGAGTATAAGGAGTATTATGCGGAGATACATGGAGACAAATAAACGTTTCCAATGAATTGTAAAAGGAGCAATACAGATGGGTAACGTTAATGTAAAAACTGTTCGGGCGGAATTGGTGCAGGTACTGAGTAAGAAAATTAATGATAGTAAGGGAATTGCTGTCTACGGCGCAGGAGATACAGCAGAGCGGTGGTTTGCTCCGTTTTTAGAAGGAGATGTCGCTCCAAGCTGTTTTATTGATGATACGCCTGGAAAAGCGGGAACGCTTTTATACGGAAAGCCTGTAATTACATTTAAAGAGGCACATGTTCGGTGCGAGTCTTTCTTAATTTTACTTGCCAGTATTATTCCGAAAACCCGCAGAATAATGGCAGATTCTTTGCAGAAGAATCCGATTAAGGGTTCTGGGGTTTGTATGGAGTGGGAAGAATATGTTTTTTGCAAACATGTGGATGAGGTCTTAAAAGTTTTTGATATGCTGGAAGATGAACTGTCTAAGGCAACTTATGCAAATATGATTTTAACCAGAATGGGACAAGCGGAACAAAATCAGGATTTTACTTTGATGGGACAAAATTATTTTTCGATTACTCCACATGCAAAGAGCAATGTTCATGAGGTTTTTGTCGATTGCGGAGCATATGTAGGTGATACGATTGAACAATTTTTATCGGTACGAGCCGGTTTATTTGACAAAATTTTTGCATTTGAACCGTCTGAGAGGAATTTTCGGGCAATGGAGGCTCGTACAAGGCGATTGAAGATGGAGTGGGGCTTGAAGGAGAACCAGATAAAGCTTGTTCAAGCGGGAGTTGGTGAAGGGATATATAAAAGTATATTAAAAGTTGATAGTCACCTTGACGGTGCAGCGCTTTCCGGAGAAAGCGCTCACGGGGACATCCCCGTGATTACCATTGATGAATATTTTGCGGAGCAACCAATCACCTTTTTAAAAGCAGATATAGAGGGGTATGAATGGAAGATGCTCCATGGCGCAGAGCAGGTAATTAAACGAGACCGGCCTAAATTGGCGATATGTATTTATCACACCCCCTTCGATATGTATCGTATTGCTCTTTGGATTAGGTCGATTTGCCCTGAATATAAATTTGCAGTTCGGCAACATTATTGCGATATTTGGGATACGATACTTTACGCTTATGTTTAATTTGGAGTGGACAGATGGAACAACAGAGAACAGTAGACGTTAGTGTTCAGGTTTTATCTTATTTTCACGAGGCTTACATCGGCCAATGCCTGGACAGCATTTTGGCCCAGGAGACAACCCTCAAGTACGAAATTCTGGTAGGAGACGATGCCTCCCAGGACCAGACACCAGAGATTATCCGGGAGTATGCCGCCCGATATCCGGAAATTATCTTCCCGACCCTGCGCAAGGAAAATGTGGGAGCAAACCAAAACGGGACGGATCTGATAGAACGGGCGAGGGGAAATTACATTGCAGTGCTGGAGGGAGACGACTTCTGGCTGGACCCGCACAAGCTGCAAAAGCAGTGGGAGTTTCTGGAGTCTAACCCGGAATACAGCGCATGCTGTGGGAAGTGCCTGGTGGTGGATGAAAAGGGGCGTCCGGACTACACGCAGACCCCGCATTTTGTCTGGAACAAGAAAGTTTTTACCCTGGATGATTTAATTGAGAGCTGGAATGTGCCTGGGCAGGCCGGCACCATGATGTACCGGCGCATGACAGAGACTGACCCGACTCTGACCAATATCCACCGCAACGTGGGGGACAAGACCAGTGTGCTGGTTCTGCTGTCCAAGGGGCCAATCTATTGCAGTAACGAGATTCTATCTGCCTATCGCCGTGTGGACAAGAGCGGTGGACATAACTGGTTCTCTATCCACCACAGCAACCCATACCGGAATTATGATATGTTCATGTACCCATGCAAGCTGGAGACCTGGGCCAGGAAGCACATGGATCTGCCCCGGGGTAAACACTTTGGGAAACGAAGCGAGTACCGCTTCTGCCGTTTTGTGGAGGAACTGGTAAGAGAACCGTCTTGGACGAGAGTAAAGTATCTGGCTGAGATGGTGGCTGGGAGCCACCAGCCGATGAAATACAGCTGGACGATTTTAAAAGCACTGATTGAAATGGAGTAGCAGGTTATGAAATTTTGCGAACGCCCCTTCCAATATGCCTATTTAGCGGATAAAGGCGAGGTCTGGCCCTGCGGTTGGATGCATTTTGTGATTGGGAATCTTTACGAGCAGGACTTGGATGAGATTTGGCACAGTGAAGCGGCGCAAAAGGCGAGGGAGAGCATCCTGAACGGCTCTTTTGCCTTTTGCAGAAAAGTATCCTGTCCCTACTGTGAGCGGGATGAACTGCCCGATCTGACAGAGGAGGAGGTCAAGGAAGCCGCTGTCCCTGCCCCAACGCCGGTCAGCATCAATATGGCGAACGACCATATCTGCAATATCGCCTGTACTAATTGCCGCACTGAGCTTTATTGTCCGGAGGAGGGGGAGCGGGAGAAAATCGATGGTGCCTTGGAGCGTCTCCTACCCTTTGCGAACCGGACGAAGGCATTGAGCATGAACGGCGGCGGCGAGTTTTTGGCAAATCCCAGCTTTATCAAATTTTTGGAGAAACTGCGTCCGGTACATGAGGACTTCTGCCTCAGCTTTGAGACCAACGGTGTTCTCTTTGATAAAGCCCATTGGCAAAGGTTTTCCCATCTGGGGGACTACCGACTGGAGGCAACTGTCACCGTCAACAGTATCCGGCGTGAGACCTACCGCTATCTGAGCGGAGGGTTTGACCATCTGGAGCAGGTATTGGATAATCTCCGTTTCCTAAGCAGACTGCGGCGGGAAAACAAGCTCAACAGGCTGGCAGTGACGATTGTAGTTCAGGAGTGCAATTTCTGGGAGGTTCCAGAGTATATCAACACCTTTGCTCACTCAGAGGAGTTTGAGGTGGATGCCATTGTCATGAAGCCGCTGTATAAGTGGTGGCATATGGCGGAAGAGACCTATTGGTTCAAAAACATCCTTAATCCGCTGCACCCCTATCACCAGGAATATCTCAAAATTTTGGCGGACGACTGCTGGAAGGACCCCAAGGTTTACGACTGGGGCTGCCACAATAGCCGCCATGCCGCGCCCCATCCCCTCAGCCAGGAGAAGACCTACAACCGTTTGCTGCTGGATATTTATCAAAATAAGGAGGGCCTCTCACCGAAGGAGTTCCTTCAGTCCTGTATGGCCCGCTTGGGCGGGAAGCGCGTAGGCTATTACGGCAAAAACGATTTTTCCAAGGCGATGGCAAGAATGCTACTGGATGCGGGAATTGATGTTGCGTTCCAGCTTACCTGGGTGAAAGAAGAGGACGACGGCCCTATCCCCAAGGTGGCCAAGCAAGACCTCCGCCCGGACATGGCAGATGTGATACTTATTATCGACTTCCATAAGGGACACTACTGGTTCAAGGATTTGCCTGCTTTAGGTTTCCAGGGTCCCGTTATCAGTATAGAGGAGTTCATTGAGGGGAAAGAGCAATGAGACGTTGGATGTTGGCCCCAGCAGTTTTGGCAGGTGCCGTTGGCGGCGGTATGCTGGTGAAGAAGGTATGGCTGGATAAGTACCGCAGACAAAAGGATGAGCTGAGCGCTGCCGGCCGGGAACGGGATTTGCTGTACAGCTGGCTGCTGCTGGAGCAAAAGGGCGTGAAGCTGGAAGAATATTTCTCGGCCCATGGATACAAAAGGGTGTCGATTCTCGGTATGAACCGGGAAGGCCGGCGTCTGTTCGACACGCTGAAGAAAAGCGGAGAGGTCTCCGTGGTATTTGGAGCGGAAATCGACAATTTTGCGGCAGTGCATGAGACGCTGACCGTCTACCGGGTCGGGGATGACCCGTTGCCCGAGGCGGACTGCATGGTGGTCTGCGATTTGACGCGAATTTCAGAGAAGGTCGAAGCCGCAAAGAAGGAGTTTCAGGGGAAAATTGTGACACTGACTCAAATACTGGGCTGGCTGTTGGAGCGGCATGAGATCAAGCACTGGGACGGGGCCATTAAGGGCTGGCCACTGGAAGGGCAATAGGAACAAGCGGCATAACTAAGAAGGGATATATTATGAAATTAGCCATCTACGGCACTGGCGGCTCCGGGAGAGAGCTGTATGAGATTATCTCCATCACCAGGGAGTGGGACGGGAGATGGGAGGAGATCGTCTTTATTGACGACACCAAGCCAGAGGGCGAATTTCTCTCCTGCCGGATGCTGCCTTTTGACTCCTTCTGCAAGTTATTCCCGGCGGATGATATTGAGGTCGCCATAGCCATCGGCGAGCCGGCGGGACGGAAAGCGCTCTATGACCGGGTAACTGGTGCCGGCTACCGTCTGGCGACCATCATCCACCCCACCTGTGCCCTGAGCCCCAGCGCGGTATTCGGGCAGGGTGTAATTGTGAAGGACAGCGTGTCCATTTCGGCTGGGGCTGTCATCAAGGACAACGCCTACATCAACGGCATCTCCATGATCGGCCACGACGTGGAGATCGGCGAGCACTGCCAGATTTCCAGCCACGTGGTCATCGCCGGGAACACAAAGGTAGGGCCGGGTGTCTACATCGGCATTTCCGCATGCGTCCGGGACCACGTTGAGATTGGAGAAAACGCCATTATCGCCATGGGCGCGGTGGTCATGAAGAGTGTCCGGCCCGGCCGGACCGCCATGGGAAATCCGGCCCGGGAGATTGCGGAAAACAAGGATCATCAGGTGTTCAAATGAGAAAAACAGTCATCATCACTGGCGCCAACCGGGGTATCGGACGGGCATCCGTGACGGCATTTGCGGAGCGGGGGTACGATATCTGGGCCTGCGCGCGGAAGCCCGGCGAGACCTTTGAGGCGGACATGGCGGAGGCGGCGGCCCGGACGGGGGCGGCCATCACGCCGGTTTACTTCAACCTGCTGGACGAGGAAGAAGTCAAGACGGGCGTCAAGCAGATTCTCGGTGAGAAGCGGGACGTAGACGTTCTGCTCAACTGTGCCGGAATCCCCTACGGCGGGCTGTTCACTATGACCCCCCTGGATAAGCTGCGGGAGGTCTACCAGGTGAATGTCTTTGCCCAGGTGCAGATTATGCAGATAGTGGCCCGGCGGATGATGCGCCAAAAGAAGGGGTGTATCATCAACCTGTGCTCCGTGGGGGGCATCGAGGCCCAGCCCGGCTACCTGGCCTACGGCTCCAGCAAGGCGGCGATGATCTGGATTACCAAATGTGCCTCCCGGGAGCTGGGCCCCTACAATATCCGGGTGAACGGTATTGCCCCCGGTCTGATTGACACAGATATGGGTGGCTTCAAGTCAGAGGCGGAGCGGGACAAGGTGCTGGCGCGGACCAGCCTGGGCCGTCTGGGCCGTCCGGAGGAGGTCGCGGCGGCGGCGGTGTACCTGGCGTCAGAGGATGCGGCCTTCATGACAGGACAAATCATGGTTTTGGACGGTGGCAGAGTATGAGTGAGCTTAGGGAAAAGGCGCTCCGGTTGGCCGGGATGGCTAAACGGATGCGGCTGGACGCCCTGGACATGGCGCTGGCGGCGGGGAGCGGAGGCTCCCACGTGGGCGGCAGCCTATCCTGCATTGAGATACTGGCGGTGCTCTACGGGGAGGTTCTGCGCTTTGACGTAAAAAATCCCCTGGCCCCCAGCCGGGACCGCTTCATCCCCAGCAAGAACCACTGCGTCCTGGCCCATATCCCAGCCCTGGCTGAGGCGGGCTTTATCCCCCGTGAGGAAATTCTGGAGTTCCAGAAGAACGGCGGACGGCTGACCGGCTACCCCCGGCGGCCTGAGATCGGCCTGGAGTACTCCGGCGGCAGCCTGGGCATGGCCCTGTCGGTGGGCATCGGCATGGCGCTGGCCGCCCGGGAGCAGGGACGCCCCTCTCAAATTTATATCCTGATGGGGGACGGCGAGCTGAACGAGGGCAGCGTGTGGGAGGCGTTCATGTCCGCCGCCCACTACGGCCTGGACAATCTGACGGCCATCATCGACCGAAACCGCCTGTCCTACGACGGAGACACCGAGGCGGTGATGGGTCTGGACAGCCTGGAGGACAAGCTATCCGGCTTCGGCTGGCATGTGACTAAGTGTGACGGACACAGTACCCGGGAGCTGCTGGAGGCTTTTCGGGACACCCGGACGGGCCGCCCCCATGTTATCGTGGCCGAGACGGTAAAGGGGAAGGGCGTCTCCTTTATCGAGAACCGCCCGGAGTGGCACCACCACCGACTGTCCCAGGAGGAGTATGACCGGGCCAGAAGAGAAGTGCTGGGGGAAGTGCTATGAAATACACGCCTGCAAACATTAAGATGTGGGCCAAAATGGGCCAGCGTGGGGCGGTATTCGGCGTTGCCCTGCCGGATATCGCGGCCCGGAAGGACCGGGTCAAGCTGCTGACGGCTGACCTGGCCCTGCTCTCCGGGATGGAGCGTTTTGTCAAAAAATACCCCGGCAAGTTCCTGAATGTGGGCATTGCGGAGCAGAATATGATTGGCATTGCCGCTGGACTGGCCATGGACGGGTACTGTGTCTTTGCCTCCACCTACGCTTCCTTCATCGCGGTACGGAGCCTGGAGCAGGTCCGTCAGAATCTGGCCCATATGGGGTGCAACGTGAAGCTCATCGGCTCCAGCGCCGGAACGGCGGCGGCCAAATCGGGCATCTCCCACTGGGCCACCGAGGACCTGGCTTTTCTGCGGGCCCTGCCCAATCTGACGGTGCTCTCCCCGGCGGACAGCCTGGAGGCGGTGAAGATGACCCAGTGGGCGGCGGACGCAGAGGGCCCGGTGTACTTCCGGCTGAGCGGCGGGCTGAGCTGTCCCATCGTCTACCCGGAGGACTGTGAGTTTACCCCCGGCAAGCTGGTAAAACTCCGGGAGGGAGACGGCCCCGCTGTCATTGCCACAGGGCTGATGGTTCATGAGTCTCTGAAAGCGGCGGAGATTTTAGCGGAAACGGGCGTTTCCTGCGCCGTCTACAATATGCACACCATCAAGCCCATCGACCGGGAGGGCCTGGCAGAGATTTTTGCCCGGCACAGCCTGGTGGTCACGGTGGAGGAGCACATGATAACCGGCGGACTGGGCGGTGCTGTGGCGGAATACAAGGCCACACTGTCCAATACCCCCCGGCAGGTGTTTCTGGGCTTTCAGGACGCCTTCTGTGAGGCGGGGAGCCAGCGCTATGTCTGGGAGCAGGCGGGGCTGACGGATGTTCAGATTGCGGAGCGAATCGGGTCGGAATGGGAGAGAGAAGCATGATTGAGGACTTCCACCAACTGAATCCCTACGGCCTGGAGCGGGCGGAAAAGGAGCGGATGCTCACCGAAGAGCTGAAAGAGCTGACCCGTTTCCATCGGGAGCGCTGTCCGGAGTACAAAAACTTCCTGGACACCATGGGCTATGACGAATCCCAGGTGAAAACTCCGGCAGACATTCCCTTTTTTCCGGTGCGGCTGTTCAAGGAGTTCGATCTCCTCAGCATCGGCCGGGAGGAGGTATTCAAGACCATGACCTCCTCGGGCACCACGGGCCAGCGGGTCTCCAAAATTTTCGTGGACAAGGAGACCGCTATGCTCCAGCAGAAGGTGATGCTCCGCCTCCTGGGGGACTTTTGGGGGAAGGGCCGGCTGCCTATGCTGGTGGTGGATACCCCGGCGGTGCTGAAGGACCGGAAATCCTTTACCGCCCGGGGGGCGGCGATTCTGGGGCTCCAGTTTGCCGCCAGGGAGATGGTCTTTATCCTCAACGACGATATGACCCTGAATGTGGGCAAGTTGCGGGAATTTACTGAGAAATACAGGGGAAAACGCTTTGTGATCTTTGGATTTACCTTCCTGGTGTGGCAGCACTTTTACCGGGAGCTGCTCCGTCTGGACCAGCCCTTTGACCTGTCTGAGGCATTTCTCATGACGGGCGGCGGCTGGAAGAAGCTGGAGAGCGAGGCGGTGTCCCAGGAGGAGTTTCAAAAGCGGCTCCGGGAGACCTGCGGTATCCGCCATTTCCTGGACCACTACGGCATGGTGGAGCAGACGGGCACGATCTACGCTGAATGTGAACGGGGCCACCTGCACGCCAGCATCTACTCCGATGTCATTATCCGAAATCCCAGAGACTTTTCACCCTGTCCCATCGGGCGGCGGGGGATCGTTCAAGTGGTGTCCGTCCTGCCCCGTTCCTACCCGGGCCACGCCCTTCTGACCGAGGACGAGGGAATTGTCCTGGGGGAGGATGACTGCCCCTGCGGGCGGAAGGGCAAATATATCCAGATTCTGGGGCGCATGAAGAGCGCGGAGCTGAGGGGGTGCAGTGATACCTATGGGGCTGAGTTCCGATGATTTGACCTTTCTGGTGGGCGGCCCGGAGCTTTTGAACCGGATGCCGGAGACCCCGGTGCTTCCTGCCTTTTCCCGGCAGGCAGTGGGCTTTTTGTCCCAGCTGTCCAGGCTGCTGCTCCGGGACAAGCGGAGCGGCGTGGATGTGAAGTCTTACGCCTACTGGATTCGCCGGGCCTCTCTGGAGGCGGCCGCCCAGGCGGGGGACTATCAGAACCGGCTGGGCCGGGGAGTGGCGCTGCACATCGCCCCCTCCAACGTGCCGGTGAACTTTGCAGTGTCTATGACCTCCTCCCTGCTGGCGGGGAACTGCACAGCCGTCCGGGTGTCCAGCAAGCCCTTTCCTCAGGTGGACCTGATCTGTGAGGCTGTCAACCAGCTTTTGGATGGGGACTGTGCAGACATGCGGCCCTATATCTGCGTTCTGCGCTATGAGCACAGCGGTGAGATTACCCAGGCCCTCTCCGCCATGTGTGACATCCGGGTAATTTGGGGCGGGGACCGGACCATAGAGACCATCCGTCAGGCCCCGCTGCCCCCTCGGGCGATAGAATTGGCTTTCGCGGACCGGTATTCCGTCGCCGTCATTGATGGGGGAGCCTATCTGGGGCAGGACCCGGAGGAGGTCGCGAAGAAGTTCTATACGGATACCTACTACACCGACCAGAACGCGTGCAGCTCCCCCCGGCTGGTGGTCTGGCTGGGAGACAGGGTCCAGGAGGCCCGGGAGCGGTTCTGGAGAGCACTGGAGGAGATTGTCCGGCGGGACTACTCCATGCAGCCCATCCAGGCGGTGGATAAGTATTCCGCTGTCTGTGCCCTGGGTATGAGCCGCCCCGGCGTCCGGTATGTGCCGGGGGACACCCTGGTGGTGCGGGCGGAGCTGGACCGGCTGACGGCGGATGTGATGGACTACAAGTGCGGCGGAGGCTGCTTCTTTGAGTATATCGCACAGGATTTGGAGGAAATTGTCCCGGTGCTGACCAAGCGCTGCCAGACGGTGGCGGTGTTGGGGGTGGATCGGGAACAGGTCCGGGAGCTGGTGTTCTCCGGGGGTGTCCGGGGTGTGGACCGCATTGTCCCCCTGGGCGGAACCATGGAGCTGTCCTTTATCTGGGATGGGTTCAAAATGGTGGAGAGCATGAGCCGATATGTCTATGGATGAGGTGAACAGGATGCTGTTAAAGGGAAAAACTGCGGTGGTGACAGGCTGCAACCGGGGGATCGGCAAGGCAATTTTGGAGCGGATGGCCGCCAACGGCGCGGACGTGTTTGCAGTTGTGCGGAGAGAAACGGCCGAGTTTGCGGACGATTGTGCCGCCCTGTCGGCGGATTACGGCGGGGAAATTCAGATTGTCTGTGCGGATTTTCAAAGCGAGGATGAGGTGTCTGCCGCCGCTAAAAGTATCCTGAAGACCAAACGGCAAATTGATATCTTGGTCAACAATATTGGGATTGCCTTCCCCCAGCGTATGCTGGCCATGACGGCCATGGGTGCGGTGAAGGAGTCTTTTCAAGTCAATGTGTTCTCCGGTCTGTTGTTTACACAGCTTATCAGCAAGAGCATGATGCGCAGTAAACAGGGCAGTATTGTATTCCTGTCCTCCTCCGCTGCCTTTGACGGCGGTGCGAACATTGAGTATTCCGCCGGGAAGGCGGCGGTTATTGGTGCGGCCCGGCGGCTGGCTGTGGAGCTGGGAGCCTTTGGCGTTCGGGTGAATGTCATTGCACCGGGGCTGACTGACACAGACATGGGTGGGATGACCAGCGAGGAGGTCAAAACCATTGCGCTGGACCGAAATATCATGAAGCGGATTGGCCAGCCGGAGGAGATTGCAGATGCCGTCGTCTTTATGTCCTCGGATATGTCCCGGTTTGTTACGGGGCAGGTGCTACGGGTGGACGGCGGACTGCTGTGATTGGAGAAGGACAAAACAATGGATGGAGATAGAACCATATGAATAACACAATCAGCCTGCTGGACTGCACATTGAGAGATGGTGCATACATTACAAACGGCAATTTTGGAGAGCCCGCAATTCGTGGTATCCTCAACAAGATGATGGATGCAGGAGTGGAGATTATCGAGTGCGGTTGGCTGAAAAACGACCCTTACCGGAAGGGTACCACCTTCTACCATGTGCCGGAGGACCTGGAACGGTATTTGCCCCGTAAGGGAGAGAACCGGACCTATGTGGCGATGATTGACTGGGACCGGTATGACCTCTCCAACCTCCCTTCGTGCAGTGGAAAATCTATCGATGCCATTCGTGTTGTTTTTCCCCACGGCCGGCATAAAGAAGCCATTGCGGTGGGGAAGAAGATACGGGAGAAGGGCTATCAGGTCTACTTCCAGGCGGCGAACACGCTGGGATATTCGGACGATGAGCTGGCGGAGCTGGCAGATGCGATGAATGAGGCAGAGCCGGTAAGCCTCTCCATTGTGGACACCTTCGGGGCCATGTACCCGGAGGACCTGGAGCGGATTGTGCACATCCTCCATGAACGGTTAAAGCCCTCCATCAAGCTGGGGTTCCACTCCCACAACAATCAGCAGCTCTCCTTTGCATTGACCATTGACTTTATTCAGCGGCTGAGGGACAGCGGGCGGAGCATCGTGGTGGACGCCAGCTTGTGCGGCATGGGCCGGGGTGCGGGCAACGCCACGACAGAGCTGGTAGCCAGCTATATGAATAAGAAGTGCCAATGCCATTACGATATGGATGCCATTATGGATGCGATTGACATCTACATGGAGTATTTTAAGGAAAACTATCAATGGGGCTATTCCACGCCGAACTTCATTGCGGGACTGTATGGGTGCCATGTAAACAATATTGCATATTTACTGAAAAATCACCGGACAAATGCAAAGGATATGCGGAATATTATTGCATCTTTACCGTTAGAGGACCGGACAAAATATGACTATGATCTGCTGGAACAGGTCTATCTCCAGAACCAAAGCCTGTATGTGGATGACGGGGAAGCTGTGAAGCAGCTTTCGGAGATTCTGAGAGACCGAAAGGTTATGCTAATTACCCCGGGAAAGTCGTCTCAGTTGGAACAGGGTCGAATCCGGGAGCGGATTCAGCAGGAAAAACCTGTTGTGATTGGTGTCAATGCAGTTCTGCCGGGTTATGAGTATGAATATCTGTTTTTTGTTAATCCCGCGCGATACGAGTATGCTAAAGACGCATATCCGCAACAGTTTCACAAAACCCAGCATATTGTGCTCTCCAGCGTGAAAAATGTCCCGGAGGGCGATGAGCTGATAATCGGCTTTAACCGGGTAATTAAGCGGGGATGGGAGTATTACGACAATGCGGCAATCTGCGCCCTGCGGCTAATGGAGCTGTTGAAAGTGGAGCAGGTTGTGGTGGCGGGCTTCGACTACTTCCAGACGAGGTACAACGAGAGCTATGCGGATCTGTTTCTGCCAAGCCTTAACCCGGAGGACCGCTGGAATGAGCTGAACAGTGAGATTGCGGAGATGCTCTCGGATTTCCGGCGGAACGCTGTTCATTGCAGGAAGATCGAATTTATTACGCCCAGCGGGTTTGGCAGTTGAGTTATGTGTTGAAAAAGAGGAGAGTATTAGAATGATTCGAGTAGCAGATTACATTATGAAGCGTATCCATGAGGAGGGCGTCAATCATGTTTTCTACGTTTCAGGCGGACAGTGCGTCTATTTGACGGATGCTCTGCGCAGAAGCGAAGACATCCAGGGAGTGGCGATGCACCATGAACAGGCTGCGGCCATGGCTGCCCTGACCTATGCCCTATATAATGACAACTTTGGAGCCTGCCTTGTTACAACCGGCTGCGCGGGAACTAACACAATGACAGGGCTTCTGCACGCATGGCAGGATAGTATTCCTTGTATTTTCATTTCCGGTCAGCAGAACTATGACCAGACAGTCAAAGGATCCGGACTGCCTTTGCGGCAGGTGGGTATCCAGGAGGCGGATACGGAGAGTATCATGAAGCCGCTTACCAAATTTGCGGTAACAGTGGAAAGTGCCGATAAAATCGCTTGGTATCTGGATAAGGCAATTTATCTGGCCAAGTCAGGCCGGAAGGGTCCGGTGTGGTTGGATGTTCCTCTGAATGTTCAGAACGCCATGGTTAACGAAGAACGTCTGGAGCGTTATGTTCCGGAGACTGAGGCGATCCCCAGGGCTTCCAAGGAGAATATTCGGTTTGCGACCGAAGCTTTGGCTCAGGCGGAGCGTCCCGTTATTTTGGCTGGACACGGCATTCGGAGCGCCGGGGCCGTGGGGGAGTTGCGGCGCCTTGCGGAGAAACTGGCCATTCCTGTTGTCTTTACCAGATTTGCCTATGATATGTTTCCCTCTGAGGATGAACTGAACATGGGTATCGTCAGTGGAGCCAACGGCGCATGCCGTTACGGCAATTTCTGTATCCAAAACTCCGACTTGGTTTTGAGTATTGGTTGTCGTTTATCTATTGAAACGACGGGTCCGGAGCGGGAGAAGTTTGCCCGCGGGGCTAAACTGATTGTGGTGGATATTGATAAGGTAGAGCACGCCAAGGATGGGGCGGAGATTGAACGGTTTATTCATGGAGACGCAAAGGACTTTTTGAACCGAATTATGGAGGAGGATCTGAAATCAGTTTCCCAAGAGTGGTGTGAGATTTGTCACCACTGGAAAGAGATTTTCCGTTATCAGAGCGAATGGGACGATGAGGAGCATCTGGTTGACCTGAAGATCTTTATGGAGCGATTGTCTAGGTGTCTGCCAGAGCATAGTGTTTTACTCTCAGATGCAGGTATTGCTGGCGCTACTGCGGCGGCGGCGAGCAGGATCAAGGCTACAGATCGGTTCCTGGTGTCCTATGCTCAGGGAGAGATGGGCTATTCCCTGCCGGGGGCCTGCGGCGCCGCCGTACTGGCAAAGGGTCCGGTGATCTCCTACACCGGAGACGGCTCCTTCATGATGAACTTGCAGGAGCTGCAAACGGTGGTGCGGAATCAGTTCAATATTAAGATTGTCATCATGAACAACAATGGTTACTCCGGTGTCCGACACGGCCAGCGGGCCCATTTCCGGGGCAAGACCATCGGGACCGATCCCAGCAATGGTCTGGATTTCCCGGACTATGGGAAGATCGCCGCAGCTTTCGGCATTGCCTATTGCCGGGTGGAAAACACCGGGCAGATTGACCAGGGAATCGACCAGATTTTGGCCTCTGAGGGTCCCTTCATCTGCGAGGTCATGTGCGACCCGGACCAGTTTGACCTCCACAACGCCCTGGTGACCTACGGAAAGCGGAAATTTGGCTTCCGCCCCATTGAGGACCAATCCCCCTTTATCGACCGGGAGACCTTCTTCCGGGAGATGATTGTGGAGCCGCTGGAGGAGAGCTACGGCACACCGGTCTGACCGGAAAATTTTTAAAAAGGTGATTGCTATGACAAATTTGGAAAAATACAACCAGGCCTTTGTGGAGGCGCTGGAAATTTCAGAGGAACAGCTTCCCGGCCTGGAGTACCAGAGTATCGAGCAGTGGGACTCTGTGGGTCATATGGGCCTGGTGGCCACCTTGGAGGATGCCTTTGACATTATGATGGACACGGACGACATCATTGATTTTAGCTCCTACGAGAAGGGTAAGGAGATTCTCACAAAGAATTACGAGATTGTGTTTTAAAATGTAGAGGAGACAAGGTTATTCTGGGGGTAGAAAGTGTATATGATCTGGGATTTAGAAAAATACAGTGACAATGCTGCCATACTGGATGAATACGGCATATCCCTGACCTACAGTGCGTTGGCTGAGGAAGGGCGGCGTCTTGCAGAGGCTGTGGGCTGCCGGAGCCTGGTTTTTATCCTGTGCCGAAATGAGATTGGCGCGCTGGTGGGATATGCAGGGCTG
>ERZ779633.199-NODE-199-length-22328-cov-9.109774_pt1 | contig 22328 bp, 21 predicted proteins | sample MGYA00514195_ERZ779633 | MGnify/ENA primary metagenome ERZ779633 (study PRJEB29562, sample SAMEA4376707) | mouse gut metagenome | isolation source: Cecum | study: EMG produced TPA metagenomics assembly of the A DSS colitis mouse model was used to assess the...
CTTGGTAGTAAATTCGTAGTAATTGGGGTGGTCTGTTGTCAGGAAATGCGGCGTAATGCGCTGTTTCACAAGGTTTTGCCGGTTCTCACAAAATATTTAAGCTAAATGGTATTGTGGATTAACACGCTAAAGGGCAATTATTTAAATTATATTAAAAATATAAATTATTTAGATAATATAATGCTTGCAAATTGTCAAATGTTGTGGTATAGTACAAATAAAGACACCACATATTGGAGTTATTGTATATGTATAATACTGTGAACGAGTTGGCAGTAGCCATAAAAGAATCAATCGATGAATATTGGCGCTTGGAAAAGAGTAAAGAGGAGCTGTATCGGGAAATCAAGAAGATCTTTGAGGAACCGAAACATTGCGGAATTGCTTTGCGGGGGATGGACTTCTCCGCTACTTTTGGGCAACGGCTCGGAAAGAAACGTAGTATGTTCTTGAAATCGATATTGAATCAGATTGATTGCGAAAAATTCCATTTTGATTGAATCGAGGAAATATCATGGTATTGTCAAAGGATGGTATTATATATTGCTGTCAGCATATGCACCTAATCGACAATTATTGCCTTGAAAATATTCAGACATGTAGCTATGACCTGAGAATGGGCGATCAATATTATTATTATAAAAAAGGAGATCACAAGGTCAAGATTTGCTCCCTGCGGCAAAATGAATCCTTGAAAATTCCGCCAAACGCGATATGTTATGTAATTACTGAGGAATCCGTCAATATGCCAAAGGACTTGACCGCGTCGATCTCTCTCTCCTTTGGACTGATTAAAAGAGGCGTCATGCTGGCGGCACAGCCTCCTTACGACCCGGGGTACCATGGAAAGACAGTCGCACTTTTACATAATCTGTCAAATGAGCCTGTAAAGATCAAGCGCGGGGACCATATTCTGAATATCATTTTTACAAAATTGAGCATTCCTGTGGATTCAAGCCAGCTGTACAATGGCAGCTACCAAAACCTCAGGGATTTGAAAGTCTACTGCGACGAGGTAAGGATTGGCGCGGTGTTTGAGTTGAACGCTGAACTCAAGAAAATACGCACACGGTTTTATAATTCCATCCCCACCATACTAACGATAATTACTGTCCTTATTGGCCTGATCACTCTGATCGTCACTGTGCCTCCCGTGGCAAGTTCCCTGGGTTTTGGCGGCAAGACAGAGGCATCCTCCGATACTGTGGACACAAATAACGTTCATCCGGAATTTTTTGTTGACAAGGACTCCAATACCATTACCGTGCGCATCGATGGACAAGACTATGAAATAGATATTAGGGATAGACCATAGTGTATGGATTGAATTCCAATAAATTGATTGAGTGGTAATATAATGAAAAATTATGATGTAGCAATCATCGGCGCGGGACCAGCAGGACTTTTTGCCGCGCACTATATCTTAAATCATTCCAAGTTGGCTTCCGTCCTCCTAATCGATATGGGAAACGCGATTCAAAATCGGAAATGCTGCGGAAGCTGTCAGACCTGCGCGGATAGGGATCGTTGCTGTATATTGTGCGGTGTCGGCGGAAGCGGGCTGTTCTCAGATGGAAAACTGATTTTGGATCTCCATTCCGGGGGAAAATTGGATTCAATTACCAACCTGAGTGACGAAAAAAGGGAATGGCTGAAGAAAGAGATTGTCGGTACCCTGAAACGGCACGATGGTAAGTCAAAGCCGGGACCTGGATTCTCAGTTCACAACCAGGAGGTGTGGCATAAGCGTTTTGGGGCGGAAGGCTTACATATTAAACATTACGATGTTTTACATATGGGTACGGCCAACTTACATCATATCACGACAGGTTTTGCAGAGGAGATTTGTGAAAGTCCTCGTCTCTGTTTGAAGCTTGGCTGTGAAATTGTCGGGGTGGAACCTGACCCGTACGGCCGATCAACCTTGTACACGAGCAAAGGAGAGTGCTTTTCCGCATCTAATGTAGTGTTTTCGGTTGGAAAGACCGGAAGTATATGGCTAAATAGCCTGTTTCAGAAAAACGGAATCGGTTTTAGCAAAGAAAATACATACATAGGGGTTCGGGTTGAAACCGCCCATGAGGCAATCAAGGAATTGTTTGATTATTCTTTTGATCCGAAAATATGGACTTATTACGGAGACAGAAAAGTCAAGACGCACTGCTTCTGCCGCCGGGGAGATATTGTCTGCGCCAATTATATGGGATTTTTGACCGTCGGTGGGCATACACGATTTACAGAAAACAATGATACGCCGTTGAGTCAACAATCTTTAAAGGGGAATTTTAATATACTCGTTTCAACAAGATGTTTAGACAGTGAAATACTCCAAATTCTGGAGTATTTTCGTCATATGAACCCCGATGGCATTGTAGTACAAAGGCTTCTGGACTTTCTGGATTCTGAGACGGCCATGACAGCAGAAAACACCGGTGCTACAGTGAGAAGCAAAACGGGAAATATCAGAAGTGCGTTGGATCGCCTTGAGTCTACTGGTACGATTATTGCCGATTTTATCCGGCGACTGGGTAAAATAGTTCCTGGCATTCTGAACGAGAACAGCCTCGTTTACGCGCCGGCCCTGGAGTGGTTTATGAATCGCGTCGCTGTCAATTCCAACATGGAGACATCCATAGAGGGCTGGTTCGCTGTGGGCGATGGGGCCGGATTGAGCCAGGGTATTGTACATTCTGCCGCTACAAGCATCATCGCCGCGGAGGAAATATGTCGACGAATAACAGAATAAATCCGCTTGCTCGTGATTTCTATTTGAGGGACGCCAACACGGTAGCTCCTGAATTGCTCGGAAAGCTGTTAGTACATCACTCTGCTAGCGGAATCACTTCCGGAATGATTGTTGAAGCTGAATCATATGTTGGCCCGTTTGACAAAGGATCACATTCCTATTTGAACAAAAGAACTGAACGAACAGAAATTCAATTTGGACTTGGCGGCTACGCATATGTATACACAATTTATGGAATGCACTCCTGTTTTAATGTTGTAACGAATACAATCGACAAGCCAGAGGTCGTATTAATCCGCGCACTTGAACCCGTGGATGGGCAGGATTTGATGTGCCAACGGAGAAATATGGATTATGGCATTGATTTATGTAATGGGCCAGGAAAGCTATGTCAGGCAATGGACATCACCAAAGAATTGTATGGATGTGATTTATGTGGGGACAAATTGTATCTGGTGCCATTTCAGCATATAGAAAAGAAGCAAATCATGGTATCACCGAGGATTAATATTGATTATGCCGATGAATGCAGAGATTATTTATGGAGGTATTTCATACAGGATAACCCATATGTGTCAAAGATTGCAAAACGATATAGTGAACAGAAAAAGCCTTACGGTATTTGACAGCTTAGCTCTGAACGAGTTTGTGAGACTTGCTAGACCATTTTATATCTTAAGCTATTGTAGCGTAAGGATTTTTGTCCCCATTTGCAAAAAATAAGATGAACCACAAATTTTCAAACAGATTAAATTTTAGTTGTAAACAGTATGATATTCCAAATCTGAACCCCTATGCCTCATTGTTATATGTGACCAGATTTGTGTTATCTTGAGTGCTCAGATTCGTCACCTGTTTTTCAAAAAACGTACAAGTGAGGAGCTAAGAAAACCCGTAATTGAATTGGTGGGAGTATTTTGGACAGTTTTTTCTAGACCGTCTAAAATACTTCTGCTATTTTTTATATGCCATAAAATGTCGATAACTTTGAACCCCGTTTTGCTGCAACGGATACAAGTCGATAATGTACAATGGTTGCGGTTTGGCTTTGGGCACAAACCCGGAGGCTGTATCTTTTTTGGCACCACAGGACAACCAAGAAATCACCTCAGTGAAAGCTGGGGTGATTTTTCCTTTGGCCGCAGAAATGCCGCAGAGGGAAGGGGATAAAACCGGGTTGAAAAATTTCTGAATCCCTGTATAATAATCACCATATAATCGCCATAGATGTGCGCTGCAAAGGACGCAACTATAAATCGAATGAGGAAAGGGACTACATATGGACAACAACAGACCAAGAAGCCGGGAGAAACACGTGGAGGGTCCCGGCAAAACGGTACAGAAACGGGGAGCGGGCCTGGGCACCGGCCCGGTGGGAGACCGGACCGGCTACAGTGACCGCAGGCAGAGCACCCCCTCCGAGACCAGGAGTGGGGGGACAAAGGGCGGAGGAGGCGCAAAGCTGATTGCCATTCTCCTTGTGATGCTGCTGGGCGGAGGCGGAGGTCTGACCGCCCTACTGGGTGGCCAGGGAGGACAGCAGGCCCAGAACAGCGGAACCACCGGCTGGAGCCAGGTGCCGGCCGGACTGGGGGGCAGCAGCGTCTCCACCGGATGGCAGAACCCGGCCAACACCGGAAAGCTGAACACCAGCCGGACCTCCGGGGCCCGGGAGCAGTACACCAGGCTCCTGGGGGACGGCAGAGACACCGTCACCGTCATGGTCTACATGTGCGGCACCGACCTGGAGTCCCGCAGCGGCATGGGGACCGCCGACCTCCAGGAGATGCTCAACGCCCGTTTCGGCAGCAGCCTCAACCTGCTGGTCTACACCGGCGGCTGCAAGGGCTGGAAGAACAATATGGTCAGCAGCTCGGTCAACCAGATCTGGCAGGTGAAGGACGGCAAGCTGGTCAGCCTGAAGAAGGATTTGGGCAGCGTCTCCATGACGGACCCCAATACCCTGGCCGAATACATCCGCTGGTGCGCCAAGAACTACCCGGCCAGCCGGTATGAGCTGATTCTCTGGGACCACGGCGGGGGCTCAGTCAGCGGCTACGGCTACGATGAGAAGTTTGCCTCCACCGGCTCCATGAGCCTGGCGGGCCTGGATACCGCCCTGAAAAACGCCGGGGTGAAGTTTGACTTTATCGGCTTCGACGCCTGCCTTATGGCCACTGCGGAGACCGCCCTGACCATGTCCCAGTACGCCGATTACCTCATCGCCTCGGAGGAGACCGAGCCCGGAGTGGGCTGGTATTACACCGACTGGCTTACCGCCTTCGGTGAGGACACCTCCATGCCCACCGTAGAGGTGGGAAAGTGCATCGTGGACAGCTTTGTGGACACCTGCGCCCAGAAGTGCCGGGGCCAGCTGACCACCCTGTCCGTGGTGGACCTGGCGGAGCTGGAGACCGCCCTGCCGGGAGTGCTGTCCGACTTCTCCAAGTCCACCGCCAAGCTTATTCAGGATAAAGAGTACCAGACCGTCTCCAACGCCCGCAATGGGGCCCGGGAGTTTGCCCAATCCAGCAAGATCGACCAGGTGGACCTGGTCCATCTGGCTTGGAACCTGGGCACTCCGGAGGGAAAGGCCCTGACGGAGGTGCTGCTGAGCGCGGTGAAATATAACCGCACCTCCTCCAACATGACCAATGCCTATGGGCTGTCCATCTACTTCCCCTACCAGAACAAGCGGACCGTCAAGCAGGCCGTATCCACCTATCAGCAGATCGGCATGGACAGCGACTACAGCAAGTGCATCCAGGATTTTGCCTCCATCCAGCAGGCCGGACAGGTGGGAACCGGCGGCAGCGGCTCTCCCCTGAACGCCCTGATGGGCCTGCCCGGAGGCGGCTCCGGCGGCAGCGCGGACGCCATTTCCGCCCTGCTCCAGGCGGCGTTGGGCAGCGGCCTGCTCAGTGACCGCTCTCTGGATATCGAGCAGACCGCCCAGTATGTGGCAGACAACCACCTGGACGATGCCGACCTGACATGGAAAGACGGCGTTCTCCGTCTCACCGAGGACCAATGGTCTCTGGTCCAGAGCCTGGAGCTGAACCTGTTTTATGACGACGGTCAGGGCTATATCGACCTGGGACTGGACAACGTCTATCAATTTGACGACGGCGGCGGCCTGCTGGGGGGCAACGAGGGCACCTGGCTGGCTATCGACGGCCAGCCGGTGGCCTACTACCACACCGCCACCGTGGACGACGGGACAAATTACTCCATCACCGGCCGGGTCCCGGTGCTCCACAACGGCAGCCGGGCCGAGCTGATCCTGGTGTTTGACAACGAGCGGCCCCAGGGCTTTGTGGCCGGGGTCCAGAGTGTCTACCTAGGCGGCGAGACGGAGACGGTGGCAAAGAGCCAGACCGAGCTCCAGGCCGGCGATACGCTGGAGTTCCTGTGCGACTACTACAGCTACAGCGGGGATTACCAGGACAGCTATCTGCTGGGAGAGCCGCTGACCGTTACAGAGGCGGAGCTGACCGTCAGCGATGTGCCGCTGGAGGGCAGCACCCAGGCCACATACTGCTTCACCGACCTGTACAACCAACGCCACTGGACGCCGGCGATCCAGTAACGCCCAAATCTTTTCTTTTTCGCGTTCCCACCTCCTCACGGGGGAGGGAACGCGAAATTTTTGGACAATATAATAGAAGTGCAATCCTGACAGGAATTAAGCTTGTATTTTCCTCCAAAATATCGTATGATAGAGGCAGATCATCCAGGCAATCACACATAAAGGAGGTCATCCTATGGAAGAGAAAAGAACCATCAGGGTCACGGTAGACGGAGCGGAATACTCCTATCCCTACGGAACGCCTTACCGCACCATTGCGGCAGACTTTCAGGACCGGTATCCTTACGACATCCTGCTGGTCAACCGGGGCGGAAAGCTCTGTGAGCTCCACAAGGTCCTGGACCGGGACTGCTCGCTGAAAATGGTCACCGCCCAGGACAAGCCCGGCATCCAGACCTATGAGCGCAGCGCGGTCTTCCTGATGCTGAAGGCCTTCTACGACGTGGCGGGCCGGGAAAACGTGGAGCACCTCTCTGTGGAGTACTCCCTCAGCAGCGCCCTATTCATCCTGGCCAAGGGCAATTTTGTTCTGGACCAGGCCCTGCTGGACCGGGTGGAGGCCCGGATGCGGGAGCTATCCACCCAAGCGCTGCCCATCGAAAAGCAGTCCATCAGCACCGACGATGCCATGGAGCTGTTCCGCCAGGCCGGGCTGGTCCACAAGGCCCAGCTCTTCAACTTCCGGATCAACTCCCGTGTCAACATCTACTCCCTGGACGGCTTTTTGGACTACTTCTACGGCTATATGGCCCCCGACACCAGCTACATCCGATGCTTCGGCCTGGAGCTGTTTGAAAACGGCTTTGTCCTCCGCCTGCCCACCCAGAAGGACCCCGGGCACCTGGGGGACTTCCGGCCCTCTATCAAGGTGTTCCGGGAACTCTCCCAGTCCACTCTGCGCTCCCAGGCGCTGAACGCCTCCAACGTGGCGGAGCTGAACACCACCATCGCCCAGGGCGGAGCGACGCCGCTGATCCTGGCCCACGAGGCCATGATGGAAAAGAAAATCGGCGACATCGCCGCGGAGATTGCCTCCCGGAAAGATGTCCGGTTCGTGATGATCGCGGGGCCCTCCTCCTCGGGCAAGACCACCTTCTCCCACCGGCTGTCCACCCAGCTGCGCTCCTGCGGCCTGCGGCCCCACGCCATCGCCACCGACAACTACTTTGTGGACCGGGACAAGACCCCTCGGGACGAAAATGGCAACTACGACTTTGAGGGCCTGGGGGCCATGGACGTGGAGCAGTTCAACACCGACATGGTCCGCCTGCTGAAGGGCGAGACGGTGGAGCTGCCCACCTTCAACTTCAAGAAGGGCGCCCGGGAGTACAACGGCAATTTTCTCGCCCTGGGGGAGGGCGACGTGCTGGTCATTGAGGGCATCCACTGCCTGAACGACCAGTTCACCCACTCCCTGCCCAAGGAGAGCAAGTACAGGATTTATATCAGCTGCCTGACCACCCTGAATATCGACGACCACAACCGCATCCCCACCACCGACGCCCGTCTCCTGCGGCGGATTGAGCGGGACGCCAGGACCAGAGGGCACAGCGCCCAGGCCACCATTCGGATGTGGCCCTCTGTCCGCCGGGGAGAAGAGAACAATATTTTCCCCTTCCAGGACAGCGCCGACACGATTTTCAACTCCGCCCTGATCTATGAGACCGCTCTGCTCAAGCCCTATGTCCAGCCCCTGCTCTTCGGCGTCCCACGGGACAGCGAGGAGTATATCGAGGCCAAGCGCCTGCTGAAATTCCTGAACTACTTCCTGTCCATCCCCGCCGACGATGTCCCAAAAACCTCCCTCATGCGGGAGTTCATCGGCGGGGGCTGCTACCACGTCTGACCGGGGGTATCACTATGACACCCACCTATAGCCAGATGGGGGATCGGCTGGAGGAGATCGCCGGCCGGTTCCCGGATGCCTTCTTCCAGGACCTGGACGGCGGTATCCAGCTGGAGGAGCAGGAGCTCCCCGACCCGGACTTTCCTCCGGGGGAGATGTACATCATGGGGGAGTACGTCCACGATGCGCTGGGCCGGTATATCCTGCTCTACTACGGCTCCTTTGCCGCACTGCTGTCCGGCGAGGACGAGGAGGGCTGGAAAGACGAGATTTTCGCCACTGTGGCCCACGAATTTACCCACCACCTGGAGGAGACCGCCGGGCTCCACGCCCTGGACGACAAGGATATGGCTTTTTTACAGGAGGCGCTGGAGGAATACGGGGAGGAGAATATATAATGCTGTGTCCATGGTGTAATCAGGAGATGGCGAAGGGCTTTTTGCAGAGCTCCAGGAGTCCGATCTTCGGCCCAGAGAAACGGGAGATGGCCCTCTGGCCCCCGAAGGAGGGAGAGGTCAAGCTGACCAAGCAGTTCTGGAACATGGGCTGTACTCCCGCCTGGCACTGTGCCAAATGCAAGCGGGTTGTGGTGGAGTATGAGTAAGGTGACCGGCCGTTTCGCCCCCAGTCCCAGCGGCCGGATGCACCTGGGCAACCTGTGGTCCTGCCTGCTGGCCTGGCTGGCCGCCCGGAGCGCCGGCGGCGGGATGGTCCTGCGCCTGGAGGACCTGGACCCCGACCGCTGCCGGCAGGAGTACTGCGACCAAGTGATGCGTGACCTGGAGTGGCTGGGCCTGGACTGGGACGGCCGGCCGGTTTACCAGTCCAGGCGGACGGAGGCATACGCTTGGGCCTTTCAAACGCTGGAAAAGCAGGGGCGAATCTACCCCTGCTTCTGCACCCGGGCGGAGCGGCTGGCCGCCTCTGCCCCCCACCGGTCCGACGGGACCGCCGTCTACGACGGGCGCTGCGGGCGGCTGTCCCCGGCGGAACGGGAGGCGCTGTTCAAGGTCCGCCGCCCCGCCTGGCGGGTGCGTGTCCCGGATGAAGAGATTTCCTTTCCCGACCGGCTGCAAGGATACTTTTCCGAGCAGCTGGCCCGGGACTGCGGGGACTTTATCCTCCGCCGGTCTGACGGGGTGTACGCCTATCAGCTGGCCGTAGTGGTGGACGACGCCTGCATGGGGGTAACCCAAGTGGTGCGGGGGAGCGACCTGCTGTCCTCCACCCCCCGGCAGCTCTGGCTCCAGGAACAGCTGTCCCTGCCCCACCCGGAGTACGGCCATTTGCCCCTCCTCCTGGCCCCCGACGGCCGCCGCCTGGCCAAGCGGGACCGGGATTTGGAGCTGGGCCAGCTTCAGGGACAGTACACCGCCCCGGAGCTGGTGGGCCGGCTGGCCTGCGCCGCCCGCCTCATCGACCGCCCCCAGGCTATTACCCCCCATGAGCTGATTCCCCTCTTTTCCTGGGAAAAGCTGCCAAAAGAGGACATGACCATCTCTGTTTAAAAATTTCCCGCCCGAAAGGGCGGGAAATTTTTACTGTGACAGATTATGCTTTCTGCTTCTTGGCCTCCAGATAGTCGTTGAGCTCGGTGTTCAGCACGTCAGTGATAAACATATGGCCGGGGGCGTGGGTGATGACGATGGGGGGCTTGGCGTTCTCCACGGCGGCCTGGGGGGTGACGCCGCAGGGCCAGAAGACGGTGATCTCGCCGGGGTAGATGTCCACCGCCTCGCCGTAGTCGGGCTTCATCACGTCGGCCACGCCCACCCCGGCGGCGTCGCCCATATGGACGGGAGCGCCGTGGACGTTGGGCATCTTCACGGTGATGTCGTAGGCCTTCTTGGCGTTCTCCGGGGTCATGGGCCGCATGGAGCACACCATGGGGCCCTCAAAGGGGCCGGCCTTCACCGTCTGGATGTTGGTCTTGTACATGGGCACGTTGCGGCCCTGGGCAATGTGGCGCACCTCAATGCCCTCCCGGATCAGCGCCTCCTCAAAGGAGAAGGAACAGCCGATGAGGAAGCCCACGTAGCCCTCCTTCCAGTACTCGGTGGCGTCGGTGAGCTCCTTGGTGAACACACCGTTCTCATACACCCGGTAGCGGGGAATGTCGGAGCAGATGTTGCCCCCCTCCCCCATGTCGTGGGTCTCCGGGGTGCCCTTGATGATCTCCAGGATGGGACAGGGGAAGGGGTTGAGCTTAGCGTACTCCTCAAAGTCAGCGGCGTACTCCGGGGGCAGGATGACCAGGTTGGCCTGGGCGTAGCCCCGGCACATGCCGGCGGTGGGGAAATCGATAACGCCCTCCCGGATGAGCTTGCGGACCTCAGACGGCTTCATGTCGATATAGGGGGTGATATCAAATGCCATGATGTTCCTCCTTCATTTGATTTTGTGGGACCCACCGCCCTCGGCGAGTCAATTCACAGTTTTTGGCCCGCCCAGGGGGGCGGGCCCCACAGGCAGATCAGGCATTGATTTTGCTCAGCGCCTTCTGGGCGGCCCGCTGGGCCAGCAGCAGACCCTGGGCGTACTCCACGGGCACCTTGACAAACTGCACCTTGTCCCCCGCCTTCAGCTGGGCCAGGATGCGGAAGTCGGCCGTGATGACGGTGGCAATCTTGGTGTAGCCGCCGGTGGTCTGGCGGTCGCCCAGCATAATAATGGGCGTGCCGGCGGAGGGCACCTGGATGGCACCGAAGGCGATGCCGTCGGAGATGATGTCGCCGCCCTCCTTGTGGGCAATCACGGGGCCGTCCAGACGGCAGCCCATGCGGTCAAACTCGGGGGTAACAGTGTAGGTGCCGCTGAGGAAGGTGTCAATGCCGGCGCCGGTGAAGTAGTCGTCCTGGGGGCCCATTACCACCCGGAGGGTGTACACCGGCTTGGGGGCGAACTCGGGCTTGAGCACCCGGTCCTCCATCCGCTTGAGGGTCTCCACAGGGGCCCGGAAGCCGATGACATCACCCTTCTCCAGCTTGCGGCCCTTAAAGCCGCCGATTTTGGCTTTCATATAGGTGGACCGGCTGCCCATGGTGAGGGGGATGTCCAGCCCGCCGGCAAAGGCGATAAAGGCCCGGCAGCCCGCCTTGGGGGCGGTAAATTTCAGCACCTGGCCCGCTTTCACAGCCACGGCCTGGTAGCCGGGGACAGCCTTGCCGTCCAGGGTGGGACCCAGGTCGCCGCCGGTGATGGCGATGACGTTGGCCTTGTCAAACTGGAGCTGGGGCCCCATCATAGTGCACTCCAGCACCGCCTCCTCCTGGCCGTTGCCCGCCAGAATGTTGGCCAGGGCGGCGGACCGGGGGTCCATCACTCCGGACACTGACACGCCAAACTGCTGGTATCCGATGCGTCCCTGGTCCTGGACAGTGGTGAGCAGGCCGGGGTTCAATACGGTGATACTCATTTTCCGCCCTCCTTCCTGGGGTGACGCTTGACCTGATAACCCTCAGCTGCCTCCTGAGCGGCGATTCTGTCAAACTCCGCCTGGTCGATGGCGTAGAACTTGATATACTGGCCTGCCTGAGGCAGGATGGGGGTCTTCCGGTTGGCATCGTACATCCGGACGGGGGTGCGGCCAATCAACTGCCAGCCGCCTGGGGAGTCGATGGGGTACACGCCGGTCTGAGAACCGGCGATGCCCACCGACCCGGCGGGAATCTTCACCCGAGGGGTCTTCAGCCGGGGTGTGGCGATGGCCTCGTCCATGCCGCCCAGGTAGGTAAAGCCAGGGGTAAAGCCCAGCATATAGATGAGATACTCGGTGGAGGTGTGGATTTTGATGACCTCCTCCTCTGTCTTGCCCGCATGCTCGGCCACAAATTTCAGGTCGGGGCCCATTTCCTCCCCGCCGTAGAGAACGGGAATCTCCAGTACCTCGCTGGGGGGAATGGTAATCTTATCCAGCTGACCCAGCAGTCCCTTCAGCTTGTCCATCAGGGGGGCGTAACGGATGACCTCCGGGTCATAGTGGACCATAAGGGAGCGGTAGGTGGGCACCGTCTCCACGATGCCGGGGATGTCGCTGTTGCTCAGGGCGATGTTGAAAGCGCGGATTTGGGCGTTGATGGACTCGCTGATCTCGTTGCCGAACTCCACGCAGACAGAAGTATCACCCGTAAGGAGAAATCTTACGTCAGCCATAGGCGGCTCCTTTCCAGGACAGGCCGGACCGGAAACCGGCCCGGCCTGTGTAATGTGAAATAGGGATTAGCCGAAGAGCTTCATGATGCCGGGGACGGCCTTAATGCCCACATAGGCGGAGATGAGGACCACGACCAGGCCCAGAACGGTGAGCCACATGGGGTGCTTGTAGTCGCCCACAATCTTCTTGCTCCGGGAGGCGGCCAGCATGCAGGCCAGGGAGATGGGCAGGATCAGGCCGTTCACCGCGCCGGCAATGATGAGCAGCTGGGCGGCGTTGCCCACGATGACCATCATCAGAGTGGAGAAGGCGATGAAGCCCACCACGAACCACTTCTCATACTTCATGATGAAGGGGTGCAGGGTCTTCAGGAAGGAGACGGAGGTGAAAGCCGCACCCACCACGGAGGACACGCCCGCAGAGAACAGGCACAGGCCGAAGAGCCGGTAGCCCAGGTCGCCGGCGGCCAGCTTGAAGGCCTCAGCGGCGGGGTTGGAGGCGCCAATGATCTGCTCGGCGTTGCCGGCAATCCAGGTGGAGCCGGCGGTGCAGGTGCCCAGAACAGCCAGGAACAGCAGGATACGGACCACGCCGGAGGTGCACACGCCCTGGATAACGGAGCGGCGGAAGTTGCCCGCGCCCTCAACGCCAGCGTCCACCAGGCGGTGAGCGCCGGAGAAGGGGATGTAGCCGCCGCAGGAGCCGCCCAGCAGGGTGGTCAGGGCCACGAACATGGTGGGGAACTTGCCGAAGGAGACAGCACCCTTGGCGACCTCGCCCATGGGGGGCTTGGAGATGACGGCCACCACCAGAACGGTGATGAGGATGACGGCGGCCAGAACGGTGGCCACCTTGTCCATGATGGTCTTGGCGTTCTTGTTCAGGAAGATGATGATGCCCAAACAGCCGGCCACCACAGCGCCCACCTTTTCAGGCAGGCCGATCATGGCGTTGAAGCCCAGGGCCACGCCGCCCACGTTGCCCACGTTGAAGGCCAGGCCGCCGATGGCCACGATAATGGCCAGGAACACGCCCAGGCCGGGCAGCAGCTTGTTGGCGATATCCTGGGCGCGCATGCCGGACACGCCGATGATGGACCAGATGTTCATCTGGGCGGTGATGTCCATGAGGATGGCCACCAGGATAATCATGATCAGGGGTGCGCCGTACTGGGCGGTAAACTTGGAAGTCTGGGTCAAAAAGCCGGGGCCGATGGCGGATGTGGCCATCAGGAAGGCCGCGCCGAACAGGACCGACATACTGGCCTTAGCGGCAGGCTGGTTGTTGTTACTCATTTAAGTACCTCCAAAGTAGTTCAGTTTTTCTCTCTCTTGTAAAACGAACACTTGTCATTTGCTCCGCAAATGACATCTCCTTTGTCAAAGGAGATTATTTCTCTATTTCTTTTTATTCCAGATAAGTTTACAGATCAAACAATGTCTGCAATGGGGGCGATGGTGACGCCCTCGGCCTCCAGCCGGGCCCGGATGTTCTTGACGAACTCCACCGCGGAGGGGTTGTCGCCGTGGACGCAGATGGAATGGGCGTCGATAGAGACTTCCTCGCCGGTGATGGCGGTGACCTTGCCCTCGGTGACCATGCGGATGGTGCGGGCAATGGCCTCGTCCTTGTCGTGAATCACCGCGCCGGGCTTGGAGCGGGGCACCAGGGAGCCGTCGGCCTGATAGGCCCGGTCCGCAAAGACCTCACTGGCGATTTTCAGGCCCACCTGCTTGCCGGCCTCCAGCATTTTGCTGCCGGCCAGGCCCAGCAGGATCACGTCCTTGTCCACGCTGGCAATACCCTCGGCGATGGCCATAGCCAGGTCCATATCCTTGCCGGCCATGTTATACAGGGCGCCGTGGGGCTTTACATGCTGAAGCTTCACGCCGTTGGCGGCAGTAAAAGCCAGAATCGCACCCATCTGGTACTGGATATAGGCCTTGGCCTCCTTGGGGGAGCAAACCATATTCCGGCGGCCGAAGCCCATCAGGTCCGGGAAGCCGGGGTGGGCGCCCACCGCAACTCCGGCGGCCTTGCAGGCGGCCACCGTCTTGTCCATCACCAGCGGGTCGCCGGCGTGATAGCCGCAGGCCACGTTGGCGGAGGAGACATGGGCAATCACCGCTTCGTCCATACCAATGGTATAGGCGCCAAAGCTCTCACCCAGGTCGCTGTTCAGGTCTACTTTGTACATGGGAAATTCCTCCTTACAAAACAGATTCGGAGGCTTCCGGCAGTCTCTCTCTAAAACTGCCCGTTGTGAAGCCTATCGTACAGGCCATATATTACCACAAAACGTTCTAAAAAGCAACAGAAAGTTGTTGAGATGTTACAAAAACCAGCGGGCAGCCCCTCCGGGCCGCCCGCTTTCGTACTTTTTTACTCTAATTCGGCAGTTTTTTATGGTTTTGTTCCCACATACTGTCAGCAGTACCTGGCAATGGCATCCCGGATCATCTCGTGGACCTGGGAAACGATGGGCCGGTCGCCCTCCTCCAGCTCCAGCAGGGGGGCGCGGACGCCGCCCACGTCGGGGCCGCCCTGGAGGCGGATGACCTCCTTGATAACCGCGTACAGATTGCCCTGAGCGGCACACATCTTGTAGATGATGCGGCAGCACTCGTTCTGGACTTCCTGGCCTTTGGCCAGCTCACCGGCCTGGAAGCAGCGGAAAATCTCCAGGTACAGCTCGGGCATGGCGGCATAGGTGCCGCCGATGCCGCCCCCCGCCCCGGCGGCCAGACCGGACAGCAGTTGCTCGTCCGGACCGTTGAAGACAAAGGCACCCTCGTCGCGCCACATCTGGATATCCTGCACCGGCATGGAGGAGTTCTTCACCCCGATCACCCGGGGATTTTTCAGCATCTCCTGGAGCAGGGGCACCGACAGGGCCACCCCGGCCAGCTGGGGGATGTTGTAAATGACAAAATCCGTGTTGGGGGCGGCGGCGGAGATGTCGTTCCAGTATTTTGCAATGCCCTTGGGAGGCAGGTGGAAGTAGATGGGCGGGATGGCGGCGATAGCGTCCACCCCCAGGCTCTCCGCGTGGGCGGCCAGCTCCCGGCTGTCTGCGGTGTTGTTGCAGGCCACATGGGCGATGATGGTCATCTTGCCGCCCACCTCAGCCATCACGTTCTCCAGGGTCTCCTTGCGCTCCGCCACGCTCTGGTAGATGCACTCCCCGGAGGAGCCGCCCACATACAGGCCCTTGACCCCCTTGTCCAGCAGATACTTGGCCAAGGCCCGGACGGCCTGGGCGTCCACCCTGCCCTCCTTGTCGTAGCAGGCGTAGAAAGCGGGGATAATCCCCTGATATTTGGAATAATCTTTCATTTTTTCACTCCCCTTATCCCTTTACCGCACCCATGGCAATGCCCTGGGTAAAATACTTCTGGAAAATTAGGAATATTGTGATGATGGGCACCGAGGCCATGGCCGCGCCTGCCATCAGCAGGCCGATGTCGGTGGAGGTCTCCGCCTGGAGGGTGGCAATACCCATGGAGATGGTGTAGACATTATTGGCGTCCAGCATGACCAGCTGCATAAAGTAGTCGTTCCAGCAGTTGATGAAGGTGAAGATGGCCAGGGCGCCGATGCCCGGCTTAATCATGGGCATGACCACGGTAGTAAACGTGTTCCACTCGCTGGAGCCGTCGATTCGGGCGGCCTCCAGAATCTCTCCGGGGATGCCCTCGGAGAACTGCTTCATCAGGAACACGCCGAAGGGCCAGCCCACCGTGGGGAAGATCACCGCCCACAGGCTGCCGTAGAGCCGCAGGCCGGACATCTCCTTCAGCAGGGGGATGAGGATAACCTGCTTGGGCAGGGCCATGGCGCACACGATGAGGGAGAACAGCAGGGCCCGGCCGTTAAACCGCTTCTTGGCCAGGGCGTAGCCCGCCATGGCGGCGGTGACACAGGTAATGACCATGGCCGCTACCGCCATAAACACCGCATTGATGAGCCACCGGAAGGCGGCGGGGGCGTCCGGCCCGGCGAACAGCACCACCCGGTTCTTCTCCGGATTGGTGAAGCTGCCGAAGGGCATGAAGATCTCCCACAGGGGGGCGGTGCGCTGCTTGAACAGGGCCTTGAAATTGTCAGTCACCCACTCGGTGGGCCACCAGGTCGGCTGGGGGGAGTTGTTGACCGCGCTGGACTTGAAGGCGCCGGTGATAATCCAGTACAGCGGGAAGGTAAACAGGAATGCCAGGATAATCAGGATAATGAGGGACACGATCCGATAGGCGCGGCTGCGGCCGCTTTGAATTTTCATACCAGCACCCCCTTACTTCTCTTTGGCCAGCTTGAACTGGACGGCGGACAGGAGCCCAATGAAGATGGCCAGCACCACGCCCATGGCGTTGGCGTAGCCGAAGTGGCCCGCCTGCTCGGTGAGCTTGAAGGCGGTCCAGTAGATGCGGTACATCACCGTGTCGGTGCCCGCGCCGCCCTTGGTCAGCAGCTGAATCAGGGCGAAGCACTGGAAGGAGTTGATGGTGGTGATGACCAGGATGTACAGGGTGGTGGGCATCATCTGGGCCCATTTCACCTTCCAGAACACCTGCATCTCGGTGGCGCCGTCCACCTGGGCGGCCTCAATGAGGGTGGTGTCCACGTTGCCCAGGGCGGAGACATACAGCACGATAGGCTGGCCCACCGAGGTGGTGAACAGGATCAGGATGATACAGCCCAGGGCGAACCGCTCATCGCCCAGCCAGTTAATCCGGCCCTCAATCAGCCCCAGTCCCTTGAGCACGTAGTTGAAGATACCGTAATAGTTGTTATACATCCAGGCCCAGACCACGGTGACGGCCACCGAACCGGTGACCACGGGCAGGTAGAAGATGCACCGGAAGGCGGACAGGACGGGGCCCTTCATCTTGTAGATGGCGGAGGACACCCACAGGGAGAAAGCGCACACCGTGGGCACGCTGACGATGACAATGACGAAGGTGTTCTTCAGCGCGGCCAGAAAGTCCTTATCGCCCCACAGCCGGACAAAGTTGTCCAGACCGATGAAGCTGCCCCCGATCAGGCCCGGGTCGTGCATATTGGTGTCGGTCAGGCTGGTCAGGATACAGATAATCATGGGGATAACCACAAAGCCGATGAAGAAAATCAGGCAGGGCAGCATAAACAGGTAGCCGGCGATATTTTCCCGCCGCTGCAGGGCCCGGCTCATGGGCTGCTTTGACTGTTTTGCCAAGCTCAACACTCCTTTACAACTGGGATGGCGCCCCGGACCGGGGCAGGTAAACTAAGCGCGCCCCTCTCCCGCCCTTCGCGGGAGAGGGGCGCGAAAACCCTTATCTCTTGCTTATGTTCTTGGACGCTCAGCCCGCGGCGGCGGCGTTGGCGTTGGCCACGTGCTCAGCCACGGAGGCGGCGATGTCCTCGCCCTTGCCCACCTTCTGGAGCATGTTCCACCACTCGGTCCGGGCGCCGGCCCAGCCCTTGGTGATCTGGTAGTAGTCGCCCAGGTTGGGCAGGATGACCTTGTTGTAGTCGGTCATGATGGCGTTGTCGGCGAAGATGTTGGACAGGTCGGTGCCCTCAGCGGCGGAGCGGGCGGAGAAGAAGTTGGAAATCTTGGCGGCGTCGGCGGCGTGCTCGCTGTCGCAGAAGTACTTGACGAACTGCTTGGCGGCCTCGATCTTGGCGTCGTCGCCGTTGTTAAAGATGCCCAGGCCCCAGATACCGCCCTGGAGGACGGGAGTGCCGTCGGGAGAGGGGAAGTTCATGCAGACGATCTCCTGGCCGTTCATGGTCTTGCCGGGGTCGCCGTGGGCGCTGGCAGGGTCAAGCTGCTGGGCGATGTTCCAGCAGAAGGCCATGTCCAGAATCTCCTGATACATCAGCTTCAGCTCGTCGCCGCCCTCGAGGGAGGCGTCAAAGGCGATGCCCTTCATGTTCTTCAGCTGCTCCAGAGCCTTGATGTTGTTGGGGTCGTCCCAGGTGTAGGCGGTGTGCTCGGCGTTGGTGAAGGTGCCGCCGTACATGTTGTTGATCAGCGCCCGGGTGCCCTGGTCGCCGCCCTGGCCCTTGCAGTAGATGGCGGCCACGGTGTCGCCCTTCTTGGCGTACAGGGCCTCAACGGCCTTGATGAAGCCCTCGGTGGTCCAGGTGTGATTGTCCAGGTTCAGATACTGGTCGGCGCCGGCCGCCTTAAAGGCGTCCAGGTTGATGCCCATGCAGTGAGCGGTGATGAACATGGGGTACTGATAGACCTTGCCGTCGGCGCTGGTGCAGGCGGCAAGGGCGGCGGCGTTGATCTCGCTCTTGTCGGTGGCGTCGATCATGTCAGACAGGTCCACCATGTAGCCCTTGGCGCCCCAGTTGGCCACCAGGCGCTCGGGACCTTCCATAATCAGGTCGGGGGCCTTCTTGGCGGTGATAGCGGTGTTCACCTTGTCGTCGCCGTCGGCATAAGCCAGCCACTCCAGGTTGACCTTGATGCCGGTGTCAGCGGTAAACTGGTCGATCAAGGGCTTGACATCGGCCTCGTTGGACCAGCCGCCCACGGGATAAATCCACGCGGTGATCTCGGTGGCGCCGGCGGGCGCGGGGGTGCTGGCTGCGGGCGTGCTGGAGGCAGGCGTGCTGGCTGCGGGGGTGCTCTGAGCGGGCTTCTGGCCTCCGCCGCAGGCGGCGAGGGAGAGGGCCATGGCTGCGGCCAGAGCCGCTGCGACAATTTTTTTCATCTTCATTGCAGTTCCTCCTTCAATTTCACAAAAATTTTAGGTGCAAGGCTGGGGTCAATGTGTAAATTATACAAGAAGTCCGGCTCTCTGTCAATCAAAATCGAAAGTTTTTATGAAAAGACTGCATTTTCAGTGGAAGCAACAAAAATAATTTCGATTTTTGTGCAGTTTGCCCAGATTTTTCCGGAAACTCCGCCGGGTTTTGCCCTACCAAACAAGGGCAACGCCGCCAAAGGCACGCTATTCCGGCATATCCTCCCTCTCTTCCGGGGCCGCCTGTCCCTCCCGGGCCAGCTCTGGAGAGTACTTCCGGAAGATGCGCTCGGTAAACAGGGAGACCAGCAGCATGGCGGTCACAGGTATAAAAACCACCGGCCACCACCGGCTCAGGCAGAGCGCGACGCTCTGGGCCGTCAGAAGCACCACCACAACGGTGCTGGGCAGGTGGGCGGCGGTGAGCTGGAACGCGGTATGAAACAGGTCCCTCACTCCATACTCGAACCGGCCCAGCAGGGGAAACAGCCAGCACAGCACCCCTGCCGGCAGCATCAGGGCAAAGTACTGGGCCACATACAGGATGTAGAGCAGTCCCCCCACCCTCGTCCCGTACCACCGGACGATATGGTGAAGCCCCAGCACCAGGGCCGCCGCCGGCAGGACGATGAGAGTGGCTTTCAGCCCGGTTTTCAAGTTGTCCCGAAAGGAGCGCAGGTAATCTCCAAAGGCTCCGCTCTCCCTTCCCCGGACGCACTTGACCACGGTATGGTACAGCGCCGCCGTGGCCGGGCCGATGGTCACCACCGGCAGGCACAGGGCAATCCACAGCACAGACAGCCCCACCACATCCACCAGGGTGGACAGCCAGACCCATATTCCTTTTTCCGGGTTAAAAAATTCGCCCACTGCAATCTCCTTACACGCACTTCTGGGTCAGCGCCTTGGCCACCGACTGGCGGTTGCGCTCCACCCGGTCCGGGTCCCGGCGGACAAACTCGCTGAGGAGGACCTCCACCACGTAAATCTGGGCAATAAAAGCGGAGGAGGAGCCGAACTGGAAGGGCTGCTCGTTGGGGCCGCACAGCAGCACTGTGTCAGCATAGGCGCTGGCCGGGGAGTTGAGGTAGCGGGTCACCAGGATCAGCTTGGCCCCCCGGCCCCGGATGATCTCCGCCGCTTCCAGCACCTCATGGGTGGCGCCGGAGTGGGAGAAATACAGCACAACATCCTCCCTGGACAGGGTGGACAGCACCACCGCCTGCATATGGGAGTCCTGAATGGTCTTGAACTTGGGGGAGGTGGTGGAAAACTGGGCCCAGGCTGCCAGGGCCACCACCGAGTGGTTGCCCTGGCCCAGGCAGACCACCTGACCCGCCCGCTGGAGCAAATCCACCGCGCGCGTGACCGCCCCCTCGTCCAGCATGTGATAGGCGTTGTTCAGTTCGTCCTGGAGGGCGTGGAGCACCTTGCCCATGACCATAGCCTGGGAGTCCTCCGGAAGGATTTCTCCCGTCAGCTGGCTTATGTTGGACCCGGCGGGCAGAGCCGCCCGGGCCAGCTCCAGCTTGAAGTCGTTGAAGCCGGCCAGCTTCAGCTTGCGGCAGAACAGAGACACGGTGGACACCGCCACCTCGCACTCCGCACTCAGGTCGGTGATGCTGATGTACTGGGTCTCCTTCTGGTGCTCCAGCACGTAGTCCACGATCTTCCGCTCCGACCGGGTGAAGCTGTCGTATTCCTGAAGCATCTGGGCCAGGATGTTTTTCTCCACGGTATACCTCCAGATTGTATCGGTGGGGCCCGCCGCCTTCAGCGGGCCATTTGGGATTGGGATGACCCGCCCAGGGGGGCACATAATAATTTACTGTGCCAAAATCTCGTCCATCATCTTGTCCACCAGAATCATGCTCCTGGGCATGTGGAAGGGGCCCTTGAAGGTGCTGCCCTTGGTGCTGGGCATGGTGGGCAGGCCGTCCCGGCGGAGGTAGCCGTACCACTCGCCGTACAGGGGATCGGAGAAGTGCTCCTTGCAGTAGTCCACGGTCTTATAGAACCAGTCCAGGTACTTCTCCTCGCCGGTGTCCCGGTAGAGCATCAGGGAGGCAATCAAAATCTCGTTGTGGGGCCACCACAGCTTCATGTCGTGCTCGTAGGCCTCCGGGGGCTTGCCCAGGCAGTCGGTGAAGTAGAGCAGCCCGCCGTACTCATTATCCCAGCCGGCGGCGATGGCCCAGTCGAACATCTGGGCCGCCTTTTTTACCAGCTCCCTGTCCCCGGTGCGCTGGGCGTGCTCCAGCAGGAACCAGACCCCCTCGATGTCGTGGCCGGGGTTGACGGTGCGGCCCTCGGTGTAATACAGCCGGGGATTGCCCTCCGGGTCCACGTTCTCCAGGGTACACTTCAGCTCGGGCTTTACGTGGTATTTGAAGATATCGTCCACGCACTGCTGTGCCCGCTCCTCATAGAGGGCCTTCCGCTCCGGGTCCGTCCGCAGCAGCACGCCGGTAACGTTCAGGATAATCATGGGGGTGCCGAAGGCCCGGCCGGAGCGCGTCTCCGGGATTGTCTTGGGGCCCATGCCCACCGGATCGGCCTTGCCCTGGCTCAGGTCCCAGTACAGGTCGTAGCACTGCCGGGCCCGCTCCAGGCGGGACTTGTCTCCGGTGACGCCGTAGTACTCCGCGTTGGCGATGGCGCAGAAGGCCTCGGAGAAGTAGTACCGCCGCTGGCGCAGGGGCTGGCCCTCCGCCGTGACGGTGAAGTACATCCGGTCGCCGCAAGCGTGGTTGAAGCAGTGGGCCTCCATGAAGTCCAGACAGCTCCTGGAGGCGTCCAGCCACTCCTGGCGCACCCCGTAGTTGTGGCACAGAAAGGCGAAAATCCAGCCGCACCGCCCCTGCATCCACACGCTCTTGTCGGTGGAGTAGATTTCCCCCTTCCGGTCCAGGCAGGTGTATACGCCGCCGTGTTCCTTGTCCATGCCGCGGTCCAGCCAGAACTGGGCGGAATGCTCCAGCTCAGCCTTTACCCAGGACTGGGTTTCCTGCATCTTTTTGTGGTCCATATATTTGACCTCTTTTCTATAGCATTTGCTTCCTATGCTTTCTGTGGGGCCCGCCCCCCTGAGCGGGCCATACTTTCCTTCGGAGGAGTGACCCGCCCAGGGGGGGCGGGTCCCACATGTTGACTGTATCTTTATCTACTCTCCGGCAGGCTGGCGGCGGCCATGGACTGCCCCACCCGGCGGAACTTCTCGTCGGGCAGCTCGGGGACCATCTTGTCCCCGATTT
>ERZ779633.201-NODE-201-length-22168-cov-9.340162_pt1 | contig 22168 bp, 19 predicted proteins | sample MGYA00514195_ERZ779633 | MGnify/ENA primary metagenome ERZ779633 (study PRJEB29562, sample SAMEA4376707) | mouse gut metagenome | isolation source: Cecum | study: EMG produced TPA metagenomics assembly of the A DSS colitis mouse model was used to assess the...
CCTGGACGGGCTTGATAACGTCGTCGTAGTCCTCCCGCACAGACATGATGTCCTGCCCGGTCAATCCGGCGTGGTAATAGACAGCGAAGCCGCCGAAATACTTCTCCGGGTCTTGGACGTCGTTCCAATACAGCTCCTGGAGCATTTGGGAGCCTTGCTCGCCGAAGGAGTGGGCAACGCGCTGGATGGCCTTCGCGTTGCCCTCCTGGCCCTGCTTTCTCCCCTCCGCTCCCATTTCCAGGGCCGTTTGGCTCAGCGCGTCCTCCCCGGTTTTCAGGGAAAAGTGGATATCCGGGTCATTTCGGTCAAAGGTCCCGATATTATCCGTGGCGCTCTTGATCTGCTCGGGCGAAAAGGCCACATAGAATGTGTCCACCGAAGAGGCCTCGCCTCCCTTAACGGTGATGATGGCTCCATCGTAGCCCTCCGCCCTTGCCCCTTCCAGAACTGCCGCCTCAAACAAGGGGTCGGCGAGCTGCTTTGCGTCCAACGTTACGTAATAGGGGTCTTTCAAATTCAGATACGCTTCAACGACCTGTTCTCCCTTTCCGGCGGCATAGTCCCTGCTTGCGGAAAACCAGTAGGCTCCATCCTCCGATTGAAATGTGTTGAACCCTTCGTTTGTCCCATGGTACACCACCAGCGGCTTGCCATCAGTGTCCACCACCTTGCTGGCCTTTGCCGGATCATTCTGCCAATCGCCAAACCACCGTTTGAACTGTAAGCTCTGGTTTTGATCCAGCACTTTCATGTTGACATTCTCGGGAATCATGTGTACAATACCATTAGAGGCTGTTGCGTTTGATAGCTGTTTGGGGTATTGCACCCCGTCACCTATCAACGTTTCGGCCTTTTTTGTTACATAGTACACACCAATCTGTCCGATATTCTCTTGAGCGATGGCCTCCCTGATGAGTTCATAGACACTTCTTTCATATGCGGAAGAAAGGACATTAACATCCATACGTGTCCCATTTACATTTCGTTCCGCTGTGACCTCAATTGGCAACAAAAGACTCTGTTCCGCCGTTCCAATGTCAACAATAGCCACTACACTATGTTTGTTTCTGCTACGTACCCTGTCTCCTGGTTTATCTTTATTGGCAATGACCATCACCGGCTCTAATGCCTTTTGGTAAAGGTTCTTTACCGCTTGATCCCCAAGGCCATGGTAATTCACATTGGGGCGATACCGTCCCTCCGCTTTAGCCTCAGCGGTGGTCTTCGCGATGGAGTACACATGTCCGGGGCCAATTACAAAGGGCAGCGACGGCATTCCCAGCTTTTGATAGATTTCCGGCGTATACCCCATGAGGATTGCCTCGCTCTTCCCATAGGTACCGTTTATCACATCATCTACAGTCTTTTGATACTGTACAGTAATATCCTTTTGAGCTTTCTGGCTCTCTTTCAGCAAAAACCTCCCCCCGCCGTCCGTTTGGGCGGCGGTTTTTTGTGTCTGGTCGGCTCCGTACATCTCCTTTGCCGCCTGGGTCAGCCGGGAAACGGTCCCCTCGTCCAACGGTATACCCATCCCGCCTCCCGGGGCATACTCTATATTGACACCATCGCCCAGAGAGGGTATAATGGGGTCAGTAAGAGAGGTTTGCCCGCCGTTCGATTCGGACGTAAGGGAAGGGTCGGTGATACCATCGGCACGACTCGCGGCGGGAGACCCCTCTTTCATTATGCGCATAGAATCGAAGTCAAGGACTTTTCTTCCTGCGGAGATTCCTGTAATCGTTACAAGTGTATCCCCCATTTTCTTTTCAAAGATAAGTGCGATACGGCCCTGCCCATCTTTCCGGGATGATTCCGTCACCTTATCCGGGTGAGCGATCACCTTCGGCAACAGCGCAATATCCTCTGGACGGAGGGAAACCTGCCGCCCCTTGGTTTTCTCCGTGTCGTTTCCATGCCTATCATAGGCGTGCCACACACCATCGCTGGGAATCACAAAATTGAACTCTGAAAGATCATGCCCTGTGCTCTGGAAAATCATATCCGTTGCCGTCTGAGGAAGCTTCCCGCAGTAGAGCCGTTCACTTCCACCTTTAGTCAATATTGCTTTCTTTACGAAAGCAAGAATATCACTTCCAAACCCCAAGACTTTATTCCTCGCCCCTGTTAGGAAATTCTCCGCTTCGTGCTGAGAATATGGTATCAGAGTTTCCGCCCCGCTTGTGGGGGCGGTTTTTTGCGTCTGTGCGCCAGTTTCCACACCACCGGGGATATCCGGCTTTCCGTCCCTGTACATCTCCTCCGCTGTCCTCTGAAGGGCCGCCCAGGTGTTCTCATCCATCCCGGTGGGGCGTACGCTCTCCTCATCCATCCCTTGCGGCATATATTGCCCCAGGGAAAAAGCGCCGCCTGCCAAGCCAGTTATAACTCCCACCGCGAAATCGTACAGAGAACTCTGCAGCGTTTCAGCTGCGGTGTCTACGTCCCCGCCGTAAATCCGGGGCATTTGCCACTCCAGCCATTTGCCGATGAACTCCTCCAGGCCCTCAGTTCCACCGGAGGCAAGCATGGTCAGGAGCCCGCCTACCGCCTTTTGCCCCAGAGGTGTAGACGCCAACTTCTCTACCGCTTTTTGGATCACCCGCTCCACAGCGTCATCCATTGCACCGCCGCCATAAATTCGGCTGAACGGCAGGGCAATACCGAACATCTTTTCCGTCACATACTCCTTGGCGGCAATGGCGGCGCCATACCCTACCTGACCTTTCAGGTCGGCCCCATCCTGCCTCGCTTGCTGTGCTCCGCCGCCGAAGGCACGCATTACAAAGGGGATCATACCGTTTCCGAACAAGGCTCCGCCCACGGCGTCACCCGCCGTTTGGACCAAGCTCGCCCCAGCGTCCACCAGCATCTGCCCCGGCTCCCCAAGGCCTTCCTTGGCCTCTTCGATGTCCTGGGCGGAGCTGAGTTGAAGCTTATCCGCCGCTTCATAGGTCCCCTGGAGAGTTTTCTCCTGATTCTCTTTTCCGTATACCTTGGTCACAGCATCATACTTCCGCTGGGCGTAATCCCGCACATCGTAGAATGATTGGATATCTCCCTGCGTCCACGCGTTCGGGTCTTTCGCAACGTCCTCCAAAGCCGCGTTCAACCATGCCTGGGCCTCCTCCAATTCCCGGGCATAGTTGTCTATTATCGCCTGGTTCTCTTTGTCCCGGCTTTTCTGTCCCATTTCCCGCAGAGTGCCGACCATATTGGTCATACTTGCCACAGTACCCTTCAGACCGCCGGAGATGGTATCCATGACCCGTTGCGGAAATGTTGGCAAGGCCGTGTCCGACTGTGTCACTTCTGGCGTCTCTGAAGCTTCTTTTGCCTGCAGCCCAGCAGCGTAAGAACTGGCCGGGGTAAAGCTGTCCCGACCCATGGCGTAGGGCGCTATCTGACTTACCACTTTCTTTTCTGTACCCGTAGCAGCAGACGACTTCTCCGCCAGCGTTACCGGCTTGGTATACCCCAGCAACGCCCGGCCTGCGGCAGCGGACGGAGTGGAGGCTAACACCGCCGTGGGGCTGAAGGTGCTCTTGGGCTGTGTCTGTCTGGGGGTGGGCACGGATGATGGTGTCACGCCATATTTTCCCAGGATCGTATCCACCCGTGCTCTCCCGCCGTCCCGCTTTACTCCATATTTGTTCAGTATGTCGTTGACCTTTGCCATGTCAGCCTCCTTATCTGCCGCTTCCTATGTATGCGCCCCGAAGCTCCTTCAATTGCTCGTAGGATATGGTCCCCTCACGTCTGGCTTGCAACAGCACGCCATTGATCTCATTGGCCGTTGCCCCTTCTTGGCGCAACGCTACCAGATCATTCAGGAGTTCATTATAAGCATTCTCTTGGGGACCCTTCAGCGTGGGCTGAGTCTGGCTCGGCTCCACCTCTCTCTCCATCCGGGAGGTATCCACCCCGATCTCCTTCAGCTTGGAGATGTCGCCGTACCTGGCGTGGAACTCGGCCAGCTCGCGGGCTGCCGCGTCCTGGGTGAGCTGCTTCTGCTCGGCGTAGCTATCCACCAGCAATTGGGTCTCCTCCGGGGTAAGGCCCCACAGCGCGGCGTAGCCGGAGGGGTCCCCGGCAGTGTAGAGCAGGGCGGCCTTGCCGCTGTCCGTCTGGTACTGCCGGTCCCTCTCGTCCTGGTCCCGGCGGTAAGCCTCCTGGTCCTGTTGGAAGTCAAAGTTCTGCTGCCACTGGTTGTCCCCCACCTGGCCCCGGTAAATATCAAAGTCCATGCTCCGGTCCGTGTTGTACTGGCCTAACTGGGTAAGGTACTTGTTGTAGTCCCCCTGCTCCAGGCCCATAAGCATCTCAAGGTTGGCCCGGTCACGGTTCTCCTCATCCAGATACATCTGGTAGGCCAGCTGCCGCAGCTGAGGCACCTTGTCTGACAGCTGGGCCATATACCCGTCATAGGTCTGCTGGGCCGCGCTCCCCGCATAGCTGCTGGCAAGGCCCCCTGTCCGGGCGGAGGCCTGGCCCAGGGTGTCCTCCATGGCCCGCTGGCCGTTGCGGGTATAGCTCTCCTTATACTGCTGGTAGTTGGGGTCGCTCTCCGGGTCGTACTCGAAGTCTTCCCGGTTCAGGACATCCTTCACAAGGCTGTCCACCAGGCCCTGGTATTTGCTCACATACTCCGGCGCGGACTGGTAAGTAAACTCCCCGCTTGTGGGGCGCGACGACCCCGGCGCGCTACTCTCAACTGTGGGGCGGGACGTCCCCGGCCCGCCGGCCTTGGGCTGAGCCGACGTCTCCTTCCGCTCCGACCATTTCCCGCTCACCGGGTCGAAGGTGGCCTCCGTTCCCTGCCGCTGGTCCAATATCTGATTGATGACCACATTCTCGTCGTGGAGCCGGATCCGCTCCGGCTCATCCGCCGGTTTCCACGCCTTGGAGTTATTGGCCGAGCGCCGGCGCAGCTCGTCGTCCGACATATTATAAAATTCATCCCATTTTGCCATTTGCTTCACTCTCCTTTTGTATTGATTCCATTCTTTTCTCGTTCTGGTTGGCGTAGAACTCCAGCCGCTCCTGCATGTAGCTCACATGGGCCTCCAGGGCCGCCAGCCGCTCCTCTACGCCGCCGCCCATACCGGGACGGAACTGCTTACCGAAAATCGGCACTATTTCTCACTCCCCACATAAAACTCTCTCAACAACGACAGGATGGCGCACTCGCCCTTTCCCCGCAGCCGCAGCTCAAACTTATCGCAGCGCCCTATGGGAAGCTGAAGCGGGACCACATCGGTCTTTTGCCCCACCACCTTGGCGCACTCCCGCCAGGGGCCTCCGTCCAGCCGCAGCTCCGCCGCCAGCCAGCTCCCCGTGGGCAGCTCCAGCCGAAGGAGCAGCCGGGAATAGCTTTTGCGGCCCTGGATGGTCTCATAGAACGGGGCAAACTGGACCATCCAGTCCAGGTCCCTCCCCGCCGCTTTCCCGTCTACCAGCCACACGTTCCCGGCTCCGTCGGCAAAATACAGTTGGTTCCCCAGCCGTGCGAAGTCCCGCACCGCGGTCTCGTCCTCCTTGAGCCAAAGGCCCCGTTGACGGTCATAGACCAGAAGGAGCCTTTGCTCTCCCTCTTTTACAGAGAGGTAATACTTCTCCCCGTCGCTCCCGGCCACCGCATCGGTGAACCGCCGGGAGCCAAAGCAGGCCGACAACAGGCTCGGTGTTCCGCCGCCGTAGGCGTACACCCCCCGTTCCCCCTTGTAGTAGAGTACGTCGTTGATGATGGCCATGCTCTTCCCGCTGCCCGCCTGGACGCCGGGGATGGAGTAGGTATGCAGCTCATAGTTGGCGGGATAGGTGCCCAGCACCTTGTGGAGGCAGTCCTCCTTCCAGAACAGCACTCCCTCCGAGTAGCCGATGCACCCGGTGAACGCCCCGTCCGAGCCTACCGCCACGGCGTAGCTGTCGGTGGAGACGCCGTCAAACACAAAGAAGTTGGTTGGGTCGCCCAGGGCGGAGGCATAGACGGTATGACCCTCGCAGCCCCAGAGCCGGTTCTGGCTCTCGCAGATGAACTGAAGGTCGGGCACCTTCCGCTCTATGGTCACCTCGCCCTCCGGGAACACCTCCCCCGCCTCCCCCACTGAAAAGCTGTTGGGGGAAAAGGTCAGCTCGGTCTCGGAGACGGAGCGGATGACGGCGCTGTCCTTGTCGTTGTCCCCTGCGCCGGAGATCGTCACCGCGTCCCCGGCCCGGAAGCTCTCTGTGAGCTTGCCGCTGTTTTTCAGGGGGCAGTAGATCACGTCGTAAGTAATGTAGAAGGTAGCCGAATGGCTGACCGTCTCGCCGACCTCCTTAATGACCGCGTAACAGGTCTCGTCAAAGTACCAATTTGAAGCGTTTCCCCATACGGAAGCTAACATGGAATTGCTGTCCAGGCGGACCAGATCACCCTTCTTCAGCTGGTTGATCTTCACCGTCTCCTCCCCGGTGAGCACCCACCCCTCCGCGGTACGGTCAATGGCCTCACAGCGGCGGAAATAAAAGGTCCTGCTGTTCAGGCTCAGGTCTATCCCACCAAAAATATCGAATCCGGGGCCGCTCTCATCGTATTCGTCATCCTCATTTTTCTCCGTCGGTCTGCCCTCGATCATGACTGGCCTTACGTCTGTTTTTAGGGTGCCGCTGGTAAATGTGACCGAGCGAGGCGAGAAAGTCAGCTTGGCCCCCAGGGGCTTTACCTTGTTGTCCTCCAGGTCCAGATACACCTTGTCCGGCCAGATGACCAGCTTGGTATTGACGGCGGCGAACTGCTTTTCTCCCGGCGTCACAGCGCCCACCGCCTTTCCGTCATAAAACAGCTTGTTCCCGCTCACCGCCGCCAGCTTTCCGTGGGCGGTCAGGGCGGTAACGCCTTGATACCCAGCCTGTTTGGCCCGCTCCAGCCGGGTGGCGGTATAGGGCCAGCGCCGGGAGGAGAGGTTCACGCAGTCGGCCAGGTCCCCCGGTTGAAAGTTCTCTGAAAAATTGATCCCCCGCAGGGCCACCGTCTCGGCCCGGTTTTTGGGGATATTGGCCGCCGGTCTTGGAAGTGTAAGCATATCATGTCCTCCAATTCTTCTTCGGCCTGGGCCGGTGATGCCGCCGCCACCACGCCCGCACCGAGGCCATCTCCTGGTTATAGAGGGCGTAGTCGTTGGCGTATAGGCCCATCTCGCCGTTATAGAAGTCGATCATGGCCGCCAGGTAGAGCACATATACCCGGTCCTTGGGCGGCGGGAGCAGCAGGGGCGGCTCCTCCCTCCATTCACCGGCCTCCGTAGGGGCGGGTTCTATCGGACAGCCGTCGGCGGCTTTGCCGCCATTACGGATGTCACATACCCGCAGGGGTAAACCCGCCCGGATTCCCGAAACTCCCAAACGTTTGGAACTTTCCCCGGCCTCTTTGTGGGGCGGGTCCCAGACCCGCCCGCTTTCCTCGTCCTCCGCCGTCGGAGGCGGCTCGCTCAGGGACATCATTTCAGATACCTCCGCCTCCAGCTCCAGGAGCCAGTCCAGTTTTTGCTTCTCCCCCAGGGCGTTGGGCCGCAGCTCGTCCGCCTGGGCGATGGCTTCTTTGCTCCGCATGGAGCCTCACTCTCCTCTCCCGTAGGGGCGGCTATCAGCCGCCCGCGCCTCCAGCAACCCCAACCGATCCAGGATCACCGCCAGGGACTGCTTGTCCACCGTGCTGTGCAGGCCCAGGTCCCCGGTATCGCTGCCCCGGAGAACGCCCGCCGCAATAGCCCTATTGACCGCCTCAGCAGCCCAGGGGTCGGGGGTGTTGTCCACTTGTAGGGGCGCGCATAGCGCTCCCACCTCCTGTTTCACAAGCCGCCCCTTGAAGGCTTCCCATGCCACCGTGTCCATAAAGTAGGCCGGACAGTGCTTGCCCGTCACGTCAAAATGGCGGACCACACGCTCGATGGGAATGTTGTATTTCTCCATCAGCGCCCGTCCCAGCGCGGCGGCCCGCTCCAGCGTGGCCTCCGTCGCCATGATCCGCCCGTCCCGCTGGGTATCGCACATCTCAATGGAAAGGCTGTTGGAATTGGTACACATGCCGTAGAGCGTCCCGCCCCCGGTCTGTTGACAGTCCGCCCACTTTTTGCCGCCCACCGCCCAGGCGGTCCTGGCGTCCTCTACGGAGCGGTATATTTTCTCGTCGTCCACAAAGTAGTGCGCCGACGCGCTCACCACATTGTCCCGATAATACCGGGCGTTGTTCTCCGCCCGGTCCCCGTCGTTGCCCGTGTAATGGTAGACCAGATACCGAATGGCCGATGTACTCCGCACCTCTCCCCGGTTTTTGGGGTGGCAGGGAAGGTCGATCACGCTGCTCAAAATATCGCTCATCTTTCAGTCCTCCTTAATTCACTTCGGGTAAACCCGCCACTGACGTTAACAGGCTCACCAGCCCCGCCAGCACGGCGGCGGAGGCCACCACGGGCCAGTCCACCGTAGACAGCACCGACGCCGCCCCGATGCACCCAATGGCGGTCTGGGCCACCGTCTTCACGGCGCGCACCAGCGCCGCCTTCCACCATCTTTTCGTCTTGTCGTTCATATTGAGTTCTCCTTTCATCCTTTGTGATATTTTTCTCTGGCATATACTTTGTCTCGCCCCATCACCTGGAGGCAGGGGGCGTCTGTGCGTCCCCGCTGTTTGCGGCGTCCAGCTGTCCGGCCCGGTAGGCCGCCTTGGCCTGAGCGGAGTTGAGGGTGTCGGCGTATTCGCCCCGTACCGTCATAATGTCCTGCCCGGTCATTCCGGCGTGGTAGTACACGGCGAAGCCGCCAAAATATTTCTCCGGGGCCTGGTCGCTGCCCCGGTAAAACTCCTGGAGCATTTGAGCGCCCACCGGGCCAAAAGTGGAAGAGGCCCGCCGGATGGTCTCCGCATCGCGTTTCCGCTGTCCCTGTTTTCCACTCGTGCCCATGTCCAAGGCCGCTTCCGTCAGAATATCCTCCCCGCCTCCGGGGGCATACTCTATTCGGTCAGCCGTTAGCGCTTCAGTGCTTATGGATGACACATACCCGGAGGGGTGCTTGACACCATCGCCCGGAGTGGGTATAATGGGGTCAGAAGAAAGTGGATCTGTCTTAGCGGGCAGCAGGGTTTCCTTGTTGACACCGCGGGTAGGCGGGCCACTTTCTTTTTGTATTTCTGTAATGTCATGGAATACCCGGCCCCGGTCTGTAACCTTCGTGTTCACGATTCCAGAATAGATTCCGGTATCTGTTTCAAACATGACATAGAAATATTCCCATCCCCCAGTAGCTTCCGGGTGATGTCCGTCGTCAACACCACTCTTTAGAAATTGAGCAGGTTTCAGTGTAACGTCCAGGTTTGCTCCTGCCGTCATTTTTGCCGTTTTTATTTCTCCTGAAATTCTTCTGGCGGGAAAGGCATATTCCTCTACCCCATCTTTACCTATGTACACCTTGTGATTTTTCCCAATGCTTAACACTTTTCCCCGAAATAATTTGGCCATGTACTTTCTGATTGCTGACGGCATCTTACTTTCCGGGACTTGCTGTCCATCTATGCCGACCACAATTTCTTCCGGCATAGAAATGTAAGGAATTTGATAATCCGCGCTCGGCATCTCTGTCACTTGTTCTCGAATCGTTTTTCTCGCTCCAGGATCAATTTTCCCCGTCCCCTCCGTGGGGGCGGTTTTTTGTGCCTGCTCGGCAGCGTACATCTCCTCCGCCGTCTGATTTAGCCGGGAATATGTAGCCTCGTCCAGCCCGTCGGGGATCGCCAGCGGCCCCCCAAGTTGCCTCTGATGGGCGTTATACCCGCCGACGATCTGGCCAGTATGGAGCATGGCGGAGGGGACATTGCTCGCGCCAAAGGAGAGCGTGGAGTCCCATACCGTATCTCCCAGCCGCCCTGCCACCGTCGGGGCGTCATAGGCCCACGCTCCCTTTTCCAACAGATTGGCGATCTGGACCCCCGCGATGGTCACTCCTTCCTGCCCCAACTCCTGGAACGCCTCGCCGCCAACGTCCAGTCCACGGTCCAAAAGCTCATTGAACAGTTGTCCCGCCAAACCCTTGGTGGCGTCAAACTTCTTCAGTACCTTGAAAGATTTCAGCAGCTCATCCGCCTGCACAAATTCCAGTGCGGCGTTGCCTACGCCTACGACAGCAGCGATGGTCCGGGCCGTCTCCGGGGAAATGCCGTTGTCTATCATCTCGTTATAGGCGAAGCCCGCCTCGATCTCCAAGTTGGTCTGCGCCGACCCCACGGAAAGGCCGGTGAAGAACGCGCCGGGAACGGTCAGCACCTCCTCCGGGGCCAGGGCCTGCGGCCCAGCCTGTCCCGCCAACGCCGTCATTCCCGCCGCGCTTGAAGCGTAGGCAAGAGAGCGCGGGTCGCTCCACTGTCTGATCCACTGCCCGACCTGGGCGGCGCCGCCGGAAACGGCCTCTTGGAACGCCCCATTCGGGAGAAATTTATACTCCTCCCCCGCCAGAAGGTCCTCGTACTTCTGCTTATCGCTCTCAAGGCCCAGCATGTCCTTGTAGCTTTCCTGACCATAGAGCGAATTGAAATACCCCTGCTTGCCGGAGCGAAGCGTGAGGTCGAGGGGGCTTGCGTCCCGGTAGCCCTCTTCCTCCATGAACCACCTTCGCTCGGCGGCCTTGCTCTGTTTCAGCTCTTCCTCAAGCGCCTTGATCTGCCGGGTCGCTTCTCCGGCCTTGCCGTACTGCTCCACCGCCAGTTTCTTGCTCTGGGCAGGGATGGCGGAAAACTCTGTTCCAAGGCCCAACTGCTGAAGCGGTTTTTGAGCCTCGCTCATTATGGCATTGCGCTTTTTCTGTAGCTGGTCGATGTCAAAATTGATCTCCGCCGGCGTTCTGTGTTTGGTGGGCACGGGCGCCGCCGGGGCCGTTGCCGCCGACGGCGTCCGCCCGGTAGTTTGCCTGGTAATCTGCCTGGTTTGAAGCCCCGCGGCGTAGGCGCTGGCCGGGATAAAGCTATCCCGCCCCATGGCGTAGGGCTGCTTTAAAAGCTCACTCGTTCTGCTCATACCTACCCCCTGTGATACTCCTCCAAGTCGCTCAGCCGGTGGTTGATGACCTTGACCTGTTCCTCCACCACCGGCACGCGCTTAGCGAAGTTGTTGTGCTCCCGCACCTCTCGGGTCAGCTCCTCGATCTTGGTGTCCGTCACCGCCTGGTGCTTGTCCAGCGCGGCGTGCATCTCCGTCTGGTTTTTGCTGTTGGTGACGATGACCCCCAACAGCGCCAAGCCGCCAGTGATGAGTGCCACGATGATGGCGTCACTCACGGCCATCCCCTCCGCATATCTCCTCGGCCTGCCCGGCAGTCAGGACGCCCTTGCTCACAGCGGCCTCCACCATCAGGGCAGTCCACAGGCCCTGCCTGTACCATTTCTTGATCTTTTCAAACACGGCTTACACCTCCTCGATTAGCGTATCGGTCATCATGGCGGTGTAGGCTACCTGGGCCTCCACCCGCTCCATGGCCGTAGGCGGCGGCTCGGGGACCGGCTCAGGCTCCGGGACCACCCCAGCGGTCATGGCTGTCACCACACCGTTTTCGACTTCTATGTCCACAAACGGGAACGTATCCGGGATGGGCATATCCTCGGGGATGACCGCCCAGCCGTTGGGGACCTGCGGCACAAACGAGCCGTAAAATTCCTGATTGCGGTGCGCCCCATTTTCCAGGGCCCTGGTCTCAATGATTTTCATTCTGTCTTCCCCTCTTACCCTAAAGCGATATAGAAGTATATGTTTCCGCTTTCATTTGCCTGAGCCGCCGGAGTTCCACCGCTTAGCGATATTGTTTTTCCATCACTACTTTTATATATACGACACGGTCCGTCGTCCTCATCAATTACTGGCTCATATGACAAATCCTCTGTTACGATTACCGGAGGCCACCGATAGGAGTAATTGCCCACTGGCCAAAAACGGCGATCTTCACTGTTTGATTTTGCAAATAGCCAAATAAATTTTGCGGCAAATGGAGTAATGATGTCCGTATAGTGATTTGTGGAACCGGTTCCTACCCAGGAACCAATAGCAAAATTGCTGATCCCCTTGGGTCCCTGCGGCCCGGTTGCTCCTGTCGCGCCCCTCGGACCTTGGATACCTTGCGGGCCAGGGTCGCCTTTCTCCCCCTTTGTCAGTATCCCCGCCGCATTTGCCGCGGCAAAAAGGTCTTGAATGGAGGTTGCTCCCGTTCCGCCCCATTCGACAGGCAGAGGGTCAGGGCTTGCGTCAGGATCGACACCTCCCTTGGTGATAAAGCGCAGATATTGAGTCCCAGTGCCTTCAGGCGGCCTAATTCGGGGTGTAATGATATGCTCGGATGCGTCCACCTTCTTGGTATAGAGCGTATTCCAGCGATTACCGTTCTCGCCAAGCGGGAATTTGCCGTCCGTAGCAGAATCTATCCGGGAAAAGGGGATGACCCCGCGACAATATACCTTGGCCTCAGCGCTGATCTCGACAGACTTGTCAGGATATTCATCACTCGGAAAAACATCGATTTTACCTTTTACCCTAAGTCCATCACCGGCGTAGACCGTATCGCTGAACCGTCCGGCTTTGCCATAAATGTCGTTTTCGGCGGTAATGGTCCCGCGCACCAGCAGTCTGTCCATCTCCACCGGATCGTTAAAGACCACGCTGTGATTGAACCACAAGATATCCCCCGCCGGATATCCGGGCAGAAATCCCTCCGGTCTGTTGTTGGTACATATGACGAGCCAAGGCTCCCGGTCATACGCCGTCCCATCATCAGGGTCCTTGGGCGTTATGGCAAATGGCCCCTGGATAAGTCCCCCACTCAGCGGCAGAAACGGTGCGTCCTTCAAGGCGACGAGGGCGGCGTAGAACTCCGCCTCGGTTCCAGTGTAGCCAGCCTCCACCGCCACCTGATAGGGGCTTTTTCCCATATTGGCCGCCCGGTCAGCCTCCTCTTTGGCCCTATCTGCCTCTTCAGCGGCCCTGTTGGCCTCATCAAAGGCCTTGACGTATGACTCCTCGGCGTCGTCAGCCAGATCGGCGGCTTTGGCGGCCTCGCTCTCGGCATGCTGGGAATCAGCCTTTGCCATCCTGGCGAAATCTTCGGCATGATTTGCCTCCGCCCCGGCGTCCTCGGCGTGGCGGGCGGCGCCCTCCGCCTCCTCCTGCGCCCACCGGGCCATGTCCCTGGCGCGGGCCACGATGCCCTCTCCGGCGTCTTCCCGCCGTTTCTCCGCTTCGTCTCTCGCCTTCTCCGCTTCCCCACGAGCGGCTTCTGCCGTGGCTCTGGCCGCTTCGGCGGCCATACGGCTGTCCTCCGCGCTCTCCCGGCCCTGCTCGGCTTCTGCCCGGGCGCCCTCCGCAGTGGTGCGCGCCTCCTCCGCTTCAGCCCGCCGGGTCTCGTGCTCCACCCGGACCTTCTCAGCGGCGTTGAACTTGTCCAGCATCGCAGCCACCTGCTGGGCCAGGGTGAGGGTGACGCTGGCGTCCTCCCCGCCGGCGGCGTCCGCCTCTAAAATTTTGAAATAGGCCGTCACCGTATTGCTCAGGCTCTCCTCGACCTTCCCGGTCTCATCGGCGCCGTAGCCGGTGACAGTGACCATCATGTTTCCCCGCACCGCCTTGGCGCTTTGGGGGATGGGCACGTCATAGACCTCCAGCTCTTCCTCCACCAGCAGGGACGGCAGCAGCCACACCTTGGCGGGGTTCTCTCCCAGGGCGTCCTTGAAGGTCACATATTTCGTCATTCCCGCCCACATCCCGCCGAACTGGATGCGCAGGTATACGTCGTCGTGGCTCCCCACCGCTCCCGCCAGCTGTCCGGCGCCGCGGAGATATTCGTCGTCCACCCTGCAAAAGATCAGTCTCTTTCCCACGGACTTTTCCTCCTTTCGATAAACAGAGGCGGCGGGGCCGGAGACGGACCCGCCTCTGTCCCCGCCGCCCTCTTTTTAGGCTTTCAGGCTACGCAAACCTCTGATTTAGACCCCCAGCTTTTCCGCCTCGGCGGCAAACCGGGAGCTTTCCCGCTCGATGAGCTGGGCCGTGTTCTGGTCCTGCTCCGCCGACTGGGCCAACACCTCGGCCACGTACTTGGGGAGCTTCACCTCCACGCCCCGCTTGATCTGGAAGCGGCGGCCATTGACGGCCACAAAGACGTCGCCCTTGTAGCGGTCATTGTCCTTGAAGAGCTTGACGCTCACCAGTTCCTCGCCGCCGGTCTTGGCTTCGGGGGTGTTCTTGGTCTCGGGCACATCCTTGGTCTCGGGTGCACTCTTGGTCTCGATCACGTTCTGGTTCTTTGCCATAATAAGGTCCTCCTGTTTTTTATTTTTGGGGTATGGGAGGGACAAGCCCTCCCCTGCTTACACGCCGGTAAAGGTACTGGTGGTCTCGATACGCACCATATTGGACTCCACCAGCCGCTCCGCCACCTTGGTGGCTTTCCAGCCCGCGGAGGCACGCTGATCCAGGGGATCGGCGGTACCGGCGGAGCCGAGCTGCTTGACGATGTGCTGAAGCCCGCCGCCGGTGATCTCAGTGACGCCGTAAGCGTCGGCGCCCAGGATCAGGGTGGAGTACACATCCCGGCTGGCCGCCTTGGCGGCGCCGGTGGACTGATCGGTGCCCGCCTTCTCGAAGACCTTGGCCTCGCTGGTCTCCACGAAGCGGACGCCCTCGATACGCCCGATCTCGCCCTCGTAGATGCCCTCCGGGTCGGAGTAGGACTTCACGTTGACCCACTTGGGATCGTTCATCAGGTCGTAGGAGCAGTCAGGATGGATGATGCCCACGTAGTTACCCTTGATCCTGGGGGCGTTCATCACCTTCAGGAAACGCACCGCCTTGCGGATGGCGTCCACGGTGAGGTAGTGGTTGTCCTCGGCGGTGCTGCCGCCCACCAGGTCGGCGCGGCTGGTGACCTGGCCCTCGGCATACTGCACGTTGGTGCCGCCGTTGAGCACCTCCCGGGTGATGGTGTCCAGGGTCCGGCCCGCCTGGGACCCCAGCAGCCGTGTGGCCTCCACCAGGTTGTCGTCCACGGCGGTGAGGAGCAGAATGTCGCTCAGCTCCACAAAGCCGCCGTACTGCTGCACCGTGGCGGTGACGGTGCTCATGGAGAGCTTCTGCCCGGTGGGGGTCACGCCCTCGGTGAGGGGGGTGAGGGCCTTAGGCAGGGGGTCATACTTGCGGAACTCGATGATCTTGCCGCCGTTTTTGGGAATGGGACGCTTCTGGCCGAACTGGTCGTGGATCAGCTCCGGCTCCGCGTTGTCGATGAGATAGTCGGAATAAAAGGTCTTCATCTCGCCGGACAGTCCGGCGTCGGCGGTGGTATTGGTGGCCGGAGTGTTGGCGTTGCCGTCAAACAGCGAAAGCCGGACGGCCATGGGGAGGGTCAGCAGACCCTCCACGAACTGGGTAAACTTCTTTTTCATTTTTGTTTTCTCCTTTCAGTTGTTGGCTTTGGGTGACTTTGTCAGGCCCCAAAGCGGCTGGGGCCGCTCAAAACCTGATCTTTTCACCCATGGTGGCTCTGCGGGCGATCTCCGCGCGGTCCTGACGGGTCAGCTTGGAGGCGTCGTCCTTGATGATGAACCCGCTGGAGGAAGTCATGCCCACCTCGGCGGGGCGGGCGCCCTTGGCCCGGATGCCGTCCACCACCTGCTTTTCGGTGGTCCTGGCCTGCCGCTGGGCAACGGTGGCCTTGATCTGGTCCATATGGACGACCTCGTAGGCATGGCGGACAGGGATACCGGCCTTCAGCAGGGAGAGGAACCTGGGGTCCGCCGCCTCCTGGGCCAGGTCGAAGCCGGGGTAGTCCGTCTTCAACTCCTCGCCCTGGCGGAACCACCCCTGCACCTTGCTCTGGGCAAAGGCGTCGGCTTTGGAGCGCCGGTCCGCCTCCCGGAGGGCCTGGTTCTCCCGCTTCATCCGCTCGAACTCCATCCACTGCTCCGGGGTCATCCCCGCCTTTTCAGCGGCCTCGGCGAAGAGGGCGTTGTCCTTCTCCACCGCGGCCAGGAGCTTGGCGCTGTCGGCGTCGGTAATACCATAGCGCTGGGCGAGAAGGTCCAGGATGGGCTTGGCGCCGCTGACCTGCCGTTCCAGGTCCTTGGTCTCCTGGAATCTCCGGCTGATGATCCGCTGGACCTGCTCGTCGAACTGCGCTTTGTACTCCCCGCCGCTGGAGACCAGCTCCAGAAAGGCTTTGCGCTTGGCTTCCCTTGTGTCGCCCCCCAGGGGGGCCTCTCTTACCCCTTCGGGGTGATCTTCCTTGGGCATGGCAGCCGTTTCCGGCGCCGCGCCCTTCCGTGCTTCCTCCCCGGCGGCGGGAGGCTCAGTCTGTCCTCCGGCGGCCTGCTCCGGCTGCTTGCCGTACAGCACCGTCTTCTCGCCCGTTTTCTTGCCCCGCCCGGCGGCGACAGGGCTTGCCGCTTTGGTACCGCCCGAGTTATCAGTACCGATCTGGCCAGAGGACGCGCCCCCAGTTCCCTCTCCTCCGACAGCGGCGCCGCCGTCGAAGAGGTCCAGCCGGATACCTTCACAGAAAAAATCCTTGCACTTCATACCTTTTCCTCCTTTACTTCTACCGAAATGTACTCTCCATATGACCTCTGGAGCTGGAGCAGCCCCGTGACTGTCAGCTCCACAGCCCCTTCCAGCTTCTTTGTACCCCGGCCCCTGCTTATAAAGTGGAGCTTTGCCCTCCCCTCGTCCAGCTCATTGGCCAGGACCTCCACCCCTTCGCAGACCGTCCTTCGGTACTCCACATAGCCCGACAAAGCGGAGAGCAGGGCAGAGACCGCGGCGCACACCTGTACGCCCGTCATATCCACAGGGGCTTCAGCTCCCAAATTTGCCGCCATGTCAGGCTCCGAAGCGGTTGCGTGCCCCTGCGCTTCGATCAGCGTGCGTCTGCCGGAGCGCTCGATGCAAACCTTTGTCATAGCTCATCCCTCCAATCTGGGGGCGCTGCGCTTGGCCAGGCTCTGGCCGTAGGAGGCTTGGGGGGTGTGGGCCGCCACGATGCCGGCGGCGAGACCGCTCCCGGGACTGTCACGCTCCGAGCCGGTCAGAACAGTCGCTCCGCTCTCGGCTTCGCCTTCGGTCGTGCGGTGGACGCCCGCCACCGGCGGGCACCGCCCCTCCGTCTCCCCCTCCGGGGATGAGCTGGCTCTAAGCGGTGAACCGCTAAGACCCAGCCGATCGGCCTGGTCTCTGGGCCGCCCTGCGGCCCTGCGCTCGGCCTCGCTCCGGTCCACCGCCGCTCCTTGCCCGACTCTCCACGCTTCTATCATTTTCTCCATTTGCTCAGACATCTGCTTGCAGGTGTTCAGCAGCGTCTGCCCCTGTCGCACCTGCTCGGCCACCTTCTCCTTGCCCTCGAACTCCATCATTTCCAGCGCCCCCAGGGCCTCCTGCGCCCGCTCGGGGTTAAAGAAGCCCAGGCCATACAGCTCCTTGGCCCGCTCGTTTTGCTCCATCCGGGAGAAGGGGTCCTTCTTTTGGGCCTTGATCTTCAGATCGAAGATGGGCTTGCGGTAGAGCCTTTCCCCGCCGGAGTCCTCCCCCACCGGCGCCTCTTGGAGCTTGGCGTTGCTGAACTCCACAAAGCGGTAATTGCCGGGGTCGGCGCCGGTGACGCGGAAGGACCGGGATTCGTCGTAGAACTGCCGGATCAGCTCGATGCACATAGAGATGACCTTCACATGGGCACGGTAGCTGGCGGCGATCATGTCCCGGCTGACCTTGTTGCCCGCCTCCTGGAGGGCGGCGATGGCGGCTGCCGCCGTCACCCCCGACCCGGTGCCGCCGGAGTTCACGTCCCGGTTGGCGGCGGTGTCCTTCAGCTCCTCGATCTTGGCCTGGAGCACGTTGAAGTAGACGCCGTCCAGGGGCCGGGTCACGATCTCCTTGAGGTGGTTTTCGTCGATGGCCCCCGCCACGTGGACAAAGGGCTTTGTCCAGTCGCTGAACTCCTCGGCATTGATGTTGGCGCTCTCGCTGAGGAAAAACCGCTTTTTGGTGCCCATGAGGCTGCTCTCCAGGATGTTGGCCGAGAGCTTGTCGATGTAAAGCTGGGGGTCCTTGCAGATGGAGACATAGCCGAAGCCCACCGGCGTCCCCTTCTCCGGGAACATGGAGTCCAGCACCACGGGGTACAGCCCGTGGTCGTACCATCCCCGGTCCCGGTACTGCCCCTCGTTCTCGCTGGCAAAAAGCAGGGTGTCCCCCACAAATTTAGCGTAATGGAGGACGGTCTTGCCCGCGGGGGACTGGACCTTGTAATACCAGTCCACCACCAGGCTCTTGCCACTGGTGTCCACCGTGTCGTCATAGACGTATTGCTTGACGTCGATGACGCTGCCGCCCAGCTTGCCCTTGTGTTCGGGGTACTGCTTCTCCAGCACTTCGGTGTCCACCAGCTCCACCAGGAAGAGGTTCCGGGACTTCTGGATGTCGGTGACGCCCGGCTCCCAGAAGAGCTTCAGAAGGTCGATCTGGCGGATGTCCACGTCCCCCAGGCCGTTCTCCTTCCGGTTGTTCCAGAACACGCCGTAGGCGGCGGTGCCGTGCTTCAGCTTCTCCCACCATGCCTCGGAGTAGGTCTGCTCGTAGTCGTTGGACTCCAGCACCACCGGCAGCACGCTGGAGAGGGTCCTGGCGCTTTCCTCGTCGCTTTGCTCCCTGGGCAGCACCACCGGCTCAGGGTAGTTGTCCATGGCGTCGGCGTGCTTGTTGATAATGGCGTTGAACAGCCATGCGCTGGACGGCTCCGGCCCCCGTCCCTCCTCCCGTTTCTTGCTGCGGATGACCTCCCAGTGGCGCAGCTCCCACCACAGCTCATCCTCCACGATGCGCTGCTCCAGGCTTTGCTTGCCCTTTTTATAGTCCGAGAGGAGCTTTGCCGCCCTGGCGACGTCCTCCGGCCCGATATTATGGAGCTGCTCCGGCCTTGCCATTGGATCGGCCCCAAGCAGGGCGGCCCCCAGCGCGGGGGACATCTCCTGTTGCCCGCCTCTATCCTCTTCCCTATGTCTGAAAAATGCCATTAGCATGTCCTCCTAAACCAATCATATCTGTCATATCCCCGCTCCTCGGTCTCCAGCGGGTCATAGGGCTTCGGCTCCTTCACCGCCCTCACCCTAGGCGCGATGGGGTTTTGCATACACACGTACCGCAGCTCGTCGTAAATATGGTCCTCCCCGTCTGTGTCTACATCCTCCACATCCCGCTGGGAATACACCAGGCTGGGCACCGTGCGGATGAAGTGCTTACAGGTGGAAAACACATAGAGCATGGGTAGGCCGCCGTCGTCAAAGGCCAGCCGGTGGTGGACCTGCATCTTGCCGTCCATGCGGGCGTGGTCGCCTTTCTCAAAATAGACCCGCTCCCGCTCCATCAGCGCGCCGATGCTCTCGGTGCCGTCGCTGCCCCAGATGGCCGGGTCCCCCACCCGGCGGATGGTTCGCCCCCGCAGATTGGGATCGTCGGCCTCGATGGCCCTGATCTGCCGCGCCACTGCCCCCGGCTCCAATCTGACGCCCACGTTGGGTTCCCCGGTGCAGCCGTAGTACTCCCGGATACGGTAGAGCCTTCTGTCCCGGTCCACCGCGTACCACCCCACGGAGAAGGGCTTGGAATAGCCCCAGTCCAGGCCGCACCAAATTCCCCACCCCTCCGGCACCCGGAAGGGGTCGATGACGTGGGTGCGGAGCCGGTCCGCGTAGTGGGCGCTGTCGTTGCGCCACTCGGTGAACACCTGGCCGGAGAAGGTATCCCAGTCCCCGTAGAGCAGGGCCTTGCGCTCCGCCTCGGGCATGGAGGCAAGGCGGGTGATGTAGTCCGGGTCGTTTTGGAGCAGGGCCGGGTTGTCAAATACCGACGAGGGCACAAAGATGCGGCTCTTGTGCCGCCTCTCGGTATGTCCGTCCGGGAAGACGATGTCCACATCGTCCCAGACGGTGGTCATTGGCGCCGCCGCCGTGATGAACCGCTCCTTGACCCAGCCATGGCCCACCCCGCCGGGGTTGGCGGTGGATCGGATATACACTCTCGTCCCTGGACCGTTGGGGCGGTTGCGGGAAAAGAGATAGCTGTACTCCTCCCAGGTGAAATGAGTCAGCTCGTCAAAGCCGATGAAATCATAGGCTTGCCCCTGGTACTTGGTCCGGTCCTTGGTGTACTGCATGGCGCCGAAGATGATCTTCGCTCCGCCGGGAAAGGTCCAGGTGTGGCTGGTGGCGTTGTACCGGGCCTTGGGAAAGGCCCTGGGATAATAGTTGAGGCTCTTGTCCACCAGCTCGGCCAGCTGGGGAAAGGTCTTGCGGAGGAGAAGGGCCTTGTAGTGGGGGATATGCACCTGCCGCAGCGCCTCGCACACCAGCGCGTCCGACTTCCCGCCCCCCGCCGCCCCGCCATAGAGGGCCTCGTCCTCTGGGCGGGCCATAAAGGCCTCCTGCTTCGCCTGCGGCTTCCAAACAATGTTCACCGTTCCATCCCCCCAGGGCTGTCATGCTCCGCGCCAGTCGCTCCTTGCCCGCTTTTCCGCCCTTCGTCTATCACTTCAGGTAGCACCACCACCCCACCGGCCCCATCCTCGGTCTCCTTTCTCTTCTCCGGCTTGTACTGCCAACGGTCCGGGCGGCGGTTGGTGAGGTAGAACATGGCGCTGGTGGAGTCCGGCGGCACATTCTTTTGCACCGTCTTGGTCAGGGTGTAGATATTGCCCTCCTTGTCCAGCTTTTCCTCTACCGTGACCTCGGTGTAGCTGTACCCGCAGGAGCGCTTGTACAGCGCCGCCTCCACCTGGTCGTCCGGGACCTCCCTGGCCTGTCGGAATACCTCCGTCAGCGCCCTGTACCGCGCGTCTCCCTTCTCCCCTTCTTCCAAATAAGAACGAAAGCCGGCGGGAGAGATCCCCAGCTTTGCGGCGATCTCCCGGTCATCCGCCCCCGCCTCGGCCCACTTGGCGATCCTCTCCAGGTTGGGGAGCACATGGGTCTCGTATTTGCTTTTTCTCATGTCCGCCCCCTCCTTTCGTCTGTGCTGGTTCAGCTCCGCGCTTCGGGGCTGTCACGCTCCGCAAGCCTCTGGTCGCCGCCTTGCTTTCCCTCCGCCTCGGCCTGGTCTCCGAGCCGCACTGCGGCTCTGCGCTCGGCCTCACTTCAGTCCAAGCGCGGCGGCAGAGACTTGCTCCGCGCTTCTTCCTTTGGGCAAACTCCGATCACATAATTTCCGTCCCGGTCCTTTCCGGCCCGGACCTCGTACTGCCGGAGCATATCCGTGATGCCGTAGGCGGGCAGCGTCAGCCGCTTGCCCAGCAGTCTTCCCGGCTGGTCCGGGTCCGTGGCGTCCTCCCCGTATTTTAGGGCCACCGCCGCCTGTAAGGCGTTGGCCGCCATATGGGTCTCCCGGTTGCCTCTGTCGGCCCTCTCGCAGCGCGCGGTCAGCTCCGCGATCCGCTTTTCCTGGTCTCCGACCTTTTTGCGGTACCTCTCCAGCTCATATTTCAGCTCTTTGACCTCGTCTTCATTTTTGCACATCTTTTCCCGCTCCTTCCGCTGGTAATGCTCTCTCAGGACCGCAGCTCCAGGAGGACTGGGTCCCCCTGGGGCAGGTCCACGCCGTTTTTCTCGTAGAGGTCCCACAGCTCCCCCGCCGTCATCCCCGCCGCCTTTGCCTCCGCCAGCCCTGTGGGAAGTCCAAGCTCCCGCCTTTTCCGGCGGCACTCTTGCCACAGCTCCCGCAGCCGCTCCTCCCAGGGGTCCGCCCTCTGCCTCTTTCCGCCGCCCCGGATCAGGTGGTCGGGAAGGGGCGGGAGCAGGGCCTTGATCTCGGCCAGGTCGGGCCAAAAACGGCTCTTCCCCGCCTGGGCCTCCACCGCCTTATGTACCTGCTCCACGCTGTACCCCTCCAGCTCATGACACCAGCTCCCGGCGATCAGAGCATTCAATTTCGGCACGCGCTGGGCAGGCGTATTGGGGTGCAGGGCCTTGATGTGAGACCAAATGGCCTGGATATCAGCGATCTCCATTTCGCCTCTCCTTTCGTTTTTTATCACGCTCTCGTAAAAGCGCGCTTTGTTAGAGGGATATGTTTTTCTCTTGCTGGCCCCCCGGGGGATGGGGGGGGGGGCATAGGGGGTAATA